>WNFC01001156.1_pt2 | contig 45640 bp, 25 predicted proteins | sample 5400541 | NCBI WGS metagenome assembly WNFC01 (sample SAMN13153342, study PRJNA577476) | soil metagenome | isolation source: 120 cm saprolite under Douglas fir tree site 2 hole 2 replicate 1 | place: USA:California | collected 2015-04-18 | reverse complement strand
CAACTGGATACGTCGAACACGCAGGCAGTCAGCGCCAACGTTCGCTTGCGGTATAACTACCGCCCCGACAGCGATCTCTACATCATCTACAACGTCGGGACTCAATTTGCCAGCATTGCCCCGGCGAATCCGCCACAGGTTCGTGAGACCCGCTTTGCAGTGAAATGGACTTATTCTTTCGCTCCATGAGTCATAGCTACGCCTAACGAGAACGTGTAGTTAGAACGAAAAATGCGCAGAGTCCCCCCACTTTTCCCCCCACTCGCAAAATGGCATCGGCCTAACTGACGTTAATTCAATGCTTTCTGAATGGCACTCCTGCCTCCTTGAGTTTTTGCAAGTTCACAGTCCAGCGAAGCCATGGGAATTCAATCACTTGCAAAACCGGACCTCCTGCCTATGAGAATTCCACAGTGCAGTTTGGGGTGAAGAGTGGCTTTGATAAGCTCAAGAAAATACACGAGATGTTTTGGTCGGGGCGCCCGGATTCGAACCGGGGACCTCCTGCGCCCAAGGCAGGCGCGCTACCAGGCTGCGCTACGCCCCGACAGTTGATACTGTGTTGATTCTACTGCACTTGTACTTTCCGTTCCTAGTTGCCATAACAACGGCTGTACCTGAACTGTGCCCAATAGCCGTCGAGTGATCCACTGTACCAGAATTTGTTGTGCCTTAAATCATTGAAAACAAAAGGACGGCAAAATTGTAGGGACGTAGCGCCTCTTGCGCGAAAAGCAGGCGCGCTCTGTTTGCTAAGAATTCCAACGGCTCCAAGAAGTCCAAGAATTTCATCTTCGTGTATGAATGCACGGACCGACGTGAGCAAGGAATCTACCGCTCGTTTTGGTGCAATGGCCTCTTGTAGAACGCCTGCCTTCCAAGCAGACGTCTGAGGTCCCCCCGCACGGCCGTTTGCCTGGAAGGGCCGTCCGCCCTTCGACGTTCTCATCCAAGCCAGCTATCTGCTGGTCTTCGTTCTGAGCAGCTGGCTAAACAAAATGCCGCAACTTCCGTGGCAGGCTTTCCTGTTCGGCGCCATGTTCGCCATGCACTCGCATCTTTTCGGCGAAGTCATGGACATCGAGCCCGACCAGAAAAGCGGCCGTAAAATGCTGGCGGTTGTGCTCGGAAGAATCCCGACAAGCTGTTTATCGCCGTTTTTCTTGCGAGCGAAACCGCGCTGGTCTACCGGTTTTTTCGCGACCGCGTGATTTCGGGCTTTCTACTCGCCGGCGCGCTGTGGTTTGTTTTTGACGCGGCGATTTTCTGGAGGCGCCGCCCTTACGCGACTGCGCAGATGCGCTTGTTCTTGTGGGGCTGGAATGTTGCCGCACTCCTCGGAATCTTCTGGAACGCCACGCACGGTTCGCTCCTGCAGGTCACCCGGCTCCCGTTGCGCTGAATCCCGGATCTTCCTCCATACAGATTTCCCCAAACCTATTCCCGCAGCGCTGTCGCTCGAGTGGCGTAAAACATGGGGCGCGGAGTCTGGTCGAAGTACAAAATTGTGGTCGAGCGCGCCAGCCGTGATTCAATAGAAAAATCGGGTTATTACCACTCGCCGGGCTCGTAGCTCAGCGGTTAGAGCGGCGGACCCATAATTGGGAATCCAACGATTGTAAACGTTGGAGTCCTTGGGGTTTGCGTGAATTAACTGTCAGTGGTTTCCCGTCATTTCCTCTCATTGCCAGTCTTGCAACGCAAAAACAACGCAAGAGGGTTGACTGCAGCTATTTCCGCTTCGCCAACCTCACGCAAAACAGTTCGGGAGCTACAAGAGTCTTGGGAATCCGTTGCCAAGAATCAGGGTTGGGGAGTCGGACGGCGGCAGAGAGCAGCGTGGAGAGAGAAATATAGTCGAGGGAGATTATGCCGCGCGTTCTGCGGCGAAATCGGCAAGTTCCACAAGCTCGCGAGATGCGTTAGAGTAGCGGCTACTTTTCGCGCAGGCAGGAATTTCCGTTTCCCATGAAAGCGCTACTTCTCACGCGATATATGCAGCTCGAAATGGCCGAACTTCCCGAGACGAAGCCCGAGGCCGGCGAAGTTCTCATCCGCGTAGCCGCCTGCGGCATTTGCGGCAGTGATGTTCACGGCTACGACGGCTCCTCCGGCCGGCGCGTTCCTCCCATTGTTATGGGCCACGAAGCCGCCGGAACTGTGGCCGCGCTCGGAGACGGCGTTACGGATTTTGCCGCAGGCGATCGAGTCACGTTCGATTCGACCGTGTACTGCGGCACGTGCGCGCCCTGCCGGCGCGGTGAAATCAATCTCTGCGACAATCGACAAGTGCTCGGTGTCTCTTGCGCAGAGTATCGCCGCGCTGGAGCGTTTGCAGAATATGTCGCCGTCCCTTCGCGCATTGTGTACCGCTTGCCGGACGGCCTTTCGTTTGCGGAGGCCGCCATGCTCGAAGCGGCAGCTGTTGCAGTGCACGCTGTTTCCCTCGCGCAGTCTTTTCCGGAAAGCACAGCGCTCGTCGTTGGCGTCGGAATGATTGGATTGTGGTGGAAGCCGTAGGCAGAACGGAAACAGTGACCGCATCGGTTGAAAGCGTGCGCAGAGGCGGCACCGTTGTGCTGGTCGGCAACATCTCGCGAGAAGTTAGCATCCCTCTGCAAAAAGTAGTCACGCGGCAAATTCGATTGCAAGGTTCCTGCGCTTCGGCGGGAGAATATCCGCGCGCCATGGAACTCCTCGCTTCGGGTGCAATTCAAGTGAAGCCGCTGATCACGGCAATCGCGCCGCTGGCCGATGGCCCGCAATGGTTTGCTCGCCTGCATGCTCGAGAGCCCAACTTGATGAAAGTCGTTCTCGTGCCGTGAGCGCTTCCATGAGTGGCGCGCTTTTCGACGACAATCTTGAAGGACAACCAATCTCTGGGCCGCACTGAAGGAAATGAGAATGGATTCAGCGGGCAGCGAATTACCGAAAAGGGAGAACCTATGAATACGGCTTTGGACATATCTTGCAAGGCTCTGCTGTTTCTTTGCCTGAGTTGTTTTGGAAACCGAGCCGCGGCGGACTCGAGCTATAGCGTGAAATCGCCTGACGACCGGATCGAAGTGCAGATTCATGTTACGAACCGCATTGCCTACGACGTTTTGCTGAAAGGCAAGGTATTGGTGAAAGACTCGACGCTATCGATCAACGTTGATGGAAAGACGCTAGGCGAAAACCAGCAGGCGAAGTCGAGCAAGAAAGATAGCGCGGACCGCGTTTTGGAGCCGGCCATACGGCAAAAATTTGCCAAGATTCGCGAGCGATACAATGAACTGCGGCTGGAGATGGCGGGCGGGTACGCAGTGACTTTCCGCGCATACCCGGAAGGGATCGCGTATCGGATCGAAACGAACCTTGGCAGCGAAAATGTAAAGGTTTACAGCGAGCAAGCAGATTTCCGCTTTGCCGGAGATTACACGGCATTCTATCCAGAAGAAGAGAGCTTTTTCTCGCATAACGAGCGGAAGTATTTGCCGCATCCGTTGAAAGAGATTGCGACGACGAAGTTTGCAACGTTGCCGGTAGTAGTGGATGCCGGCGACGGCATCAAGATTGCAGTCGCGGAATCGGGCGTCGAAGAGTATCCCGGATTGTGGTTGCGAGGCACCGGCGAAAACGCACTCTCCGCTACGTTTGAGCCCTATCCGCTGAAAGAAAAATTGGAAAGAGATCGTGATTTCAAGGTTGACGAGGCTGCGGACTACATTGCGGTGACCAACGGGACGCGCGCGTTTCCATGGCGCGTGCTGGGGATTGTGGAGCATGACGCGGACCTTTTGACGAATCAACTGGTGTGGCTGCTAGAGAAACCGTCGCAGGTGCAGGACACATCGTGGATTAAGCCGGGCAAAGTCGCCTGGGACTGGTGGAACTTCAACAATCTTTACGGCGTGGATTTTCGCGCAGGCGTAAATACGCAGACGTATAAGTATTACATCGACTTTGCCGCGAAATATCATCTGCAGTACATCATTCTCGATGAAGGGTGGTACAAGCTCGGCAACGTGTTGGAGGTGGTGCCGGAAATCAACATGGAAGAGTTGATGGAGTATGCGAAGCAGAAAAACGTGGGAGTCATTCTTTGGGTGGTGTGGAAGTCGCTGGACGATCAGTTGATTCCGGCGCTCGATCAGTATGCGAGGTGGGGCGTGAGTGGAATCAAAGTCGATTTTATGCAGCGGAATGATCAATTGCTGATGAATTACTACTACAAGGTCAGCCGCGAGTGCGCAAAACGAAAAATGCTAGTGGATTTTCACGGCGCACAACGGCCCGCTTCTCTGACGCGCACATGGCCGAACCTAATCAGCGCGGAGGGAGTGCGCGGAATGGAGTGGAGCAAGTGGAGTGCTGACGCAGAACCGAAGCATAACGTCACACTACCTTTTACTCGCATGTTCCTGGGCCCAATGGACTACACGCCAGGCGCGATGCTGAATGCGCAAAAAGACATGTTCGCTCCGATCTTCAAGCGGCCGATGGCGTTAGGAACGCGGTGTCACCAACTGGCGATGTACGTGGTGTTTGAGAGCCCGCTTCAGATGCTGTCTGACAGTCCATCGAACTATGAGCGTGAGCCGGAAGCGATGGAGTTCCTCGGACCCGTGCCGACCACGTGGGACGAGACAAGAGGTCTGGAAGGGAGAATTGCCGAGTATGTGGCGGTGGCGCGAAGAAACGGCCGAGACTGGTACGTGGGTGCGATGACGGATTGGACGGCACGCGATCTGGAGATTGACCTGTCTTTCTTGCCGGAAGGAAATTTCAAGATGGAAGCGTATCAGGACGGCGTAAACGCAGATCGCATGGCCAGCGACTATGGGAAAACGACGCAGCAGGTCAACAAAGGGATGAAATTGAGAGTACATCTGGCGACAGGTGGCGGTTGGGCGGCGCACATTCTTCCTTCATCAGGAGGTTCAAGCAGCAGCAAAGATTAAAAAGCAAGAAGGAATCAAAGACAACGCCGAGACGCAGAGTTCTCTGAGTAGTGAAGAGGTAAGCCCTGACCTTTGCCTATTTTGTTTTGGGCTTGAAGGTGGACACGATGCCCTGGGATTCGCGGATGGTTAGGATTTGGTTGGCGGGAACCTTGGTGAAGCGTTCGATCTTTTGGGTGGTGGGCCATTTGACTTCGATGAGGTCGACGATCTGGGATTTGCCTAGGCCGAAGTGGAGGCGAAGGTCAGACTGGGACATGACGCTGGAGCCGCTGTGGACTTCATCGATTTGGGAGTGAGAGCCGGTGACGACGCGAGCGCGAGCGCCGATAGCGGTGCGATTGCAGATGGCACCGATGAGTTTGAGCTTGATCCAGTTTTGTGCGTTGCCGCCATCGTTGCGTAGGAGGGACGGCAGATCGCCGAGGTTGAGGACGAGGGCGTCAATGTCGCCGTCATTATCGTAGTCGCCGAAGGCCGCGCCACGGCTGGAAAATTTTTCGGTGATGCCTGGGCCCATTTGCGCGGAGACGTCGGTGAAGTGGCCATTGCCCATGTTGCGATAGACGAGGCGGGGATTTTTGTAGGTCTGGCCGATGGCGTGGCCTTCGATTTCGGGATAAACGTGACCGTTGATCTGCATGAGGTCGGCCCAGCCATCGTTGTCGTAATCGAGAAAAGCGCAGCCCCATGCAACGTAGCCGTTGTTGATGCCGATGCCGGAAGAAAAAGTGACGTCAGTGAAAGTGCCGTCACCATTGTTGTGATAGAGGTTGCAGGTATCATCGGCGAAATTGGTTTTGAAGATGTCTAGTGAACCGTCGCAATCGTAGTCGGCGACAGCGACGCCCATGCCGGCTTGTTCGTGGCCGTTGTCGCTGTAGGCGACACCGGCGATTACGGCTTGGTCGGTGAAAGTGCCGTCGTGATTGTTACGAAGGAGGATGCTGGGCTGCGAATCGACAGCGACGTAAATGTCCGGCCAGCCGTCGTTGTCAAAATCGTAGGAAACGGCGGTGATGGAGTAGCGCGGACCCGGTTTTAGGATGCCGGCTTTTTCGGTGGCATCGGTGAAAGTGCCATCTCCATTGTTCTTATATAGGACGTTGGTGTCGCCCGTCAGGCCGCGTGGCCCGCACATGACGGGAATGCCTTTCCACTGGCATTGCGCTGGGCCGTTTGGATCGGGGTTTTTCGCGGGATCGAGCTTTATGTAATTGCATACGAAGAGATCGAGATGGCCGTCGCGGTTGTAATCGAGGAAAGTGCAGCCCGCGCCCCAGCGAATGTCGTCGTTGTATACACCGGCTTTTTTGGTGACGTCGGTGAAGGTGCCGTCACCGTTGTTGTGAAACAGAATGTTGTGACCCCAGAAGCAGCAGAAGAGGTCGTCCCAGCTATCGTTATCGTAATCGCCGACACAAACACCAGTTTGCCAACCGGTGCGCGCGAGTCCGGACCCTTCCGTGACGTCGGTAAATGTCCCGTCGCGATTATTTTTGTAGAGATGAGAAGTAGGCGCTTGCCCGGATGGCCATTCTTTGCCGAGTTGGGTGCCGTTGGTGAGATAGATGTCGAGCCAGCCGTCGTTGTCGTAATCGAAGAAGGCGAGGCCGCTACCTTTGGCTTCGATGATGTAGCGCTTGTGGTCGGGGTCGCCCCAGACGTTGGGAGAGTTGAGGCCGGCTTCGCGGGCGACGTCGATGAATTGGACTGGGGATTTTTGCGGGATGGCGGCGGTTTGAAGGAAGGTGTTTGGTTGCCATTTCCACAGTGGAGTGGCTAGGGCGTCGAGGATGGAGGCGCCGAGCATAGTGGTGGAGTTGGCGAGAAAGTGGCGACGCGGGGAATTCATGACAGGCGCCAGGAAGAGCAAAAGCAGATTCCTAGCTTCGCTCGGAATGACAGGCAAAATTGCGACAAGTCCAAAATGTGGTTGCCGAGATACGGCGCAGCATGCTGCGCCCCTACAAGAGAGAAAAAATTTGGTGCAGGCGTCATTTACTGGAGACCTTTGGAAATGGATGGGGGACTATACCTACGCCTTCTTTAATAGCGATGATTTTGTCTGATGGGAGATCTTTCAAGCGATCGATTTGGCCGCTGGGCCATGTGATCTCGAGCGAATCGATTTTTGTATGTTTCCCGAGGCCGAAAAGAATGCGCGGGTCGCTGGCAGACATATAGCTCATGCCTCCTTTGGATTGTTCGACGTGGACAAAATCGCCGGCGGTAATTTTTAGCGACGCGCCGACGCCATCGCGATTCGATTTTGTTCCGATGAGCAGAACTTCGAGCCAGTGATTGGCGTTGCCGCCGTCGTTGCGTAGAAGCGACGGATAGTCGCCACGATTGTTAATGACGACGTCAATGTCGCCATCATTATCGAAATCCGCGGTAGCAAGACCGCGGCCCGCGATGGGTCGGCTGAAGTCGGGTCCCAGCGCGCCGTCGGCAATTTTCTCAAACTGCCCTTTGCCGAGATTGTGAAACATCAAGAGCGGCTCTTTGTAAGTGACCTCGCTGTGATAGAGCTGAACGTTATCAACCATTGCTCCATTGAGCTGGAGGATGTCGGGCCATCCGTCGTTATCGTAATCGAGAAATTTCATGGATACGCCGCTCAAGAGAATGGCTTTGTTGCCGATTCCAGAGCTGAAGGTGACGTCGGTGAAGGTTCCGTCGCGATTGTTGTGATAGAGGCGATTTAGTTCGAAGTCGAGGTGTGTGATGTAGACGTCCTGCCAGCCGTCGCCATCCACATCCGCGGCGTCAATGCCCATGCCTGCTTCGTAGCGGCCGTCTTCACTGGCGGCGAGGCCTGAAATGAAGGAGACGTCTTGAAACGTGCCGTCGTGTTTGTTGATGAAGAGAAAATTTGGCCAGGTGTCGTTGGCGATGGCGATATCCGGCCAGCCATCGTTGTTGAAGTCCGCGACGACGACGCCCATTCCTTTTGCTTCGGGCTTGCCAACGCCGGAGGAATCGCTGACATCGCTGAAAGTACCATCGTGATTGTTGTGGTAGAGCTTAGTTTTTTGCCCTTTGTAATTTCCAGGATGGCAATAGGAACGGTAGCCGGGACGATGTTCGCCGCACCAGAGATTATTTTCGGGTGACCATTCGATGTAGTTGGTGACGACGAGATCGAGATAGCCGTCTTTGTCGTAGTCGATCCAGGCGGCGCTGGTGGACCAGTTGCCTTCGTCGCCGACGCCAGCTTTTTTGGTGACGTCGGTGAAGGTGCCGTCGCCGTTGTTGTGATAAAGAATCGCGCTGCCGTATCCAGTAACGTAAATGTCTGGATAGCCGTCGTTGTCGTAATCGCCGACGGCAACACCTTGCCCGTAGTGATTTTCCGCGGCGACCCCGGCTTTTTCAGTGATGTCGGTGAAAGTGCCGTCGCCATTGTTGTGATAAAGCGCAGAACGCATCGGGTGGTCGGGCTTGTAGAGATCGGTGGGTCCGGACTGGACGAAGTAGAGATCCATGAGGCCGTCCTGATCGTAGTCGAGCCAGGCGACGCCGGTGCCCATAGTTTCGAGGTAGAGCTTTTCTTCGGTTTGGGTGGAGTCCTGCAGAAACGTGATGCCGGACTGTTTGCGGATGTCGGTGAATTTTACGGGGATGGAGTCGTTTTGTTTTTTGGCGGACTGGGCGGCGAGCGATTTCAGAGCAAGCAGCGAGCAAAGAGCGGCGAGCAGTACGAGCCAGATGTCGCCGAATTTCATCGCGCGTTGCGTGATCATAAGGTGCGGTCCGCGAGGGAGAGAGCGATTTGGAGGAATTGCTGGCGGCTGGTGGCGGAGAGAGGTTGCGCGGTGGCTGCCGAGGTTTGCGGCGCGTTGGCGAGAGCTTGCTCGATGCGGCTGGTGTCGAGTCCGGCGGAGTGACTGCCCTTGAAGCGCGCTAGGACTTCGCGGGCTTTCGAGTATTGCCCGGTCTGGTAATACAAAACACCGAGCGTCGAATAACTACCGGGCCATTCAGGCAAGAGCTCGACGGCGCGTTCAAGACATTCTGAGGCCTGATCGGCGTTCCCGTGAAGCGCGGAAACGACGCCGAGCCCCCAAAGAATTTTCCCCGAGCTAGGAACACGCGCAAGACCTTTCGTCAAGGTGGCTTCGGCGCCAGTTAAGTTGTTGGCGCGAAGCTCAGCCAGGCTAAGGGAGAGATAGTACTGATCGTTGTCGGGATTACGGCGAATAGCGTCCTGGAAAATTTGCGCGGCTTTGACAATATCTCCAAGGTGCGAATAAATGTCGCCGAGAAGGGCGAGATAGGCATCGTCCTTTTGTCCTTGGTCGGAAACGGACTGCGCGATTTCAAGCGCCTGTGAATATTGACCTTTGCGGAAAGACGCATCCGCGAGGTCGAATTTGACATCGTCAGAGTCCGGATTGGCCTGTGTGGCGTTTTGGAAATGAGCGATGGCGTCGTCGTACAGCCGATAGCGGGCGAGAAGCACCCCGACGCCTGCTTGGGTGCGGAAATCCTTCGCGCTGATCTGATCCAGCTGAGCGATGGTCTTGCGCGCGTCGTCGATTTTGCCCAATTTCAGATATGCCTCGGCGAGCAGATACAAGTCCTGGGGGCGATCGGGGTGTTTTTTTATCTGTTCGGTAAGCTCGGTCAGGTCGAGCTGCGTGCGTTGTTGCGGTGTAAGAGTGGCGCGGCTATCGAGATAGTCGAAAAGATGTTGGTAGGGAAATGGCCCGGGAGCAGAGTTTTTCGAAAGCGTCTGAAAGACGCTCAGATCGCGCTGCGCGGCTTCGAATTGTTTTAGACTGCGCTCGACCATCGCGAGTTTGTAATAGCCGGCAGCGGGTTCGCGGGCAACTCGAACATACTTGCGTAGTAGCTCAGCGGCCTCCGGGTATTCCTTGGAGCTGACGCGAATGTTTGCAAGTTCGAATAGCGCTTCCGGGAAATCCGGATTGGCGCGCAGGGCTCGTTGAAAATAATCTTCCGCTTTGGCCTGATTTCCCTGACGGCCCTCGATATACCCCATGTTGAAGAGGCAAGAGGCACTGTGGGGATCGAGCCTGAGGCCCTCCTCGAAATACTTGCGGGCTTCGTCGAAACGGCCGAGATGGCGATAAGAGAGTCCCATGAAGGCGTAGGAGTGGGCGGACGGGTCAACTTCGATGAGCTGCTTAAATTCGTCGATGGCTTTGTCGGCCTTGCCGGACATGAAATAACTTTCGCCGAGAGCGGCACGGAGGTCGGCGCGTTGGGGAGCAATTTTGACACCGGACTCGAGAAGAGGGATCGCGTCTTCAAAATAGTTTTGCGTCATGCTGACGCGTGCGAGGAGAAAAATGATATCGGTATTTTCCGGTGCGAGCTTGTGGGCGCGAACGAGGAGTTCGAGAGCGTCCACGGCACGCGTTTGATCCGTGTAGACCTGCGCAAGAAGATAGAGAGCCTCGGGCGAATCGGGCTTCAATGTTTGCGCGCGCTTGAGGACGATTTCAGCTTTGTGGTGATTGCCATCGCGAAGGTAGGCCTGTCCCAGATCATAAAGAATCTCGAAAGTCTCGGGCTGTAGCGAGTTGGCCTTTTCCAGCTCGAACTGCGCTGCGCGATAGTGCTTTTCTGAGGCGAGCAGCACGCCAAGCGTAAAGTGAAGGTGCACATCCGTGGGATTTTGCTTGGACAGGGCGTCAGCGACCTTCAAACCTTGGGCAGTTCTGCCAGCACGCAAGCAGGCGCGCAAGAGGTTAAAGCGCGAAGCGCTGGTTTGTGGATTTACCCGCTGGAAGTACGGGATCGCATGGGCGGGCAGGTTCTTTTCGAGCAAGATGAGACCGAGATTAAAGTTGGCATCGGCGTTGGCGGGCTCGATCCGGAGAACCTGCTGGAATTCTTTTTCGGCGAGATCGAGCTTTTCCAGAGCGATATAGAGGTTACCGATGTTGGCTCGCGTGGGCGTTGAGGTCGGGTCGATCTTCAGAGCGTGCTGAAAAGTGTCCAAAGCTTTATCGAAGTCTTTCCGTTTTGTGAAAATAATTCCCAAAAGGTTGTAGCCTTCTACATTTTTCGGATCTTGCGCGAGTTGTTCCTGAATCTTCTGCTTGGCTTCTTCCGTGCGTCCTTCGTTGAGGAGATTTTCCGCTTCCTGAAAACGCCGGTCGGACTTCTCAGCGGAGCGAGAGGGTGTTTTTCTGGGGGGTAATGTTTGCCCGAAGAACACGGTGCAAGCCAAGAGTACGATCGAACTAGGCAGGAGAACTCCGACGCCAGGCGGGATTCCACGTTTGGATTTGACGAGGTGTGAGCTGGCGCCAATCATATGGCTACGATTTGCCTCCGAACGCAACTTTTGTGAGAGCCGGATAGCTCAATTTAGCATTTCCAAAGTCTGCTGCGCGATTTTGTGCTGCGGCTGCAAGCGCAGCAAAGATTGCAGAACACCGCGCGCTTTCGTCTTCTCGTTGGAAAGCATGTAAAGCTGCGCGAGATTGAGATAGGCCTGATCGAAATTCGGGGCCACTTGAATGCACACTTTGAATTTCTCCGTTGCCTCGGTGTTGCGACCCTGGCGAACCAACAATACGCCAAGGTTGTTCCACGCGTCGGCATAGCCAGGACGAATGCGGATTGCATTCTCCAGTAGTTCGACGGCGTGACCAGGGTCGTTCTGGCGCGCATACAACATGCCCAGGCTGTAGTTGGCTTCAGGGTTTTCTGGTTCGAGTTCAAGGGCGCGACTCAGCAGTTGCCTGGCGTCCGACAAATTACCCTGACGCCTATAAATGTTCCCGAGGTTGAGTAGCGCGGTCGTGTATTCGGGCCGAAGCGAAAGCGATTTCCTAAAATTACGCACGGCCTCGTCGGGTTGACTTTCCTCGGCTGCAATCATGCCCAGATTGTTCCAAGCTTCGGGATAATCCTGGCGGAGCCCGACAGTTTGTTCGAGGAAACGGCGCGCTTCCTTCAATTTATTCTTGCGGAGGTACAGAGTGCCGAGATTGTAGTAGGCGTCTGGATCGTTCGGCTTCGCGCCAACAACCTGTTTGAACGAGCTTTCAGCCTGGTCGAGGTAACCTCGCTGGAACAACGCGACGCCATAGGTGAAATCGTTTCTCTGGAAGCTCCCCATAAAGAGATTCCCGGGAAAGGGAAGAGCTTTGTGAATGCGGTCCGCTTCATTGCGAGGAATTGACGCCACATCATGCAGGAACTGCAGCGGTTTCACAGTTCCCTGATAGATTTTCACGATCATGCCGGACTCATCGAGCAAGAAAGACGAGGGAATTGGCAAGTCTCGGCGGCGGTCGAACAGGTAGCGATAGAGAATGTTGTAAATGCCCGCGACATCGGGCGAGGCCAGTAGAATAGGGAATGAAATGCCGCGCTGCTTTGCGAAGGCGTGAACGCCAGTGACATTTTCCACGGGGTCGACATTGATGCAGAGAATCTGCAGGCCCTTCGAACTCCATGCTGTTTTCTGCTCTTCGAACAACTTCAATTGCTCAGCGCAGGCAGGTGAGGCCCGGAGCCAAAAGTGCAGCAGCAAAGGCCTACCCAAATGCGATTGGAGACTGTGCGTCTTTCCGGAAAGATCGGGCAGCACGAAATCAGGGGCCGGGAGCAGGTCGAGAAGCCAAGTCTCTGAGTTCTTAGGCAACGGCGCAAGGGGCGGAATAGCAACTTGTTCCGAATAAGCGAGTGCGGCTGAGCCAAACTTCGTTACCGAGATGTCCGAATTACCTTCCTGGACGCTGATGCGGTGATTGAGCGGCAAGCGCTCGAAAGTCTGCGTTCGACCGCTTGGCCATTCGACGGTCGCAGCTACGGGTGAATCAATCTTGCCCAAACCAAAGAAGAGTTCCTTCGAGTGTTGTGAGAGAAATCCCGAGCCGGCTTGAAGAAACTTCACTTGGCGCAGTTCGCCACAGCTGACGGTGACACGAGCGCCGATTGCATCACGATTGCTTATTGTTCCCTGCAAGCGAAAGGAGACCGCGTTACCCATTTCATTCATCACATTGTGCAGGATGCGAAGTTGTGGTGCGTTGCGGTTTTTTAATATTAGCTCCAGGCGGCCATCGTGATCGAGATCAGCCAGCGCAAAAGAACGGCTGTCATCGAGAAAATCAAGTCCCGCGATGCCAGAGATCTCGGAAAACGTGCCGTTGCGATTATTCAGGTAAAGGGTGTTCCGTTCGTAGCCGCTCCAGGTGCTGTCTGAACGGATTAGCTCATTGATGGCGTTCCAGCTCCGTTCATAAAGAGGAGAAGCACTAGATGTGGATGGGGAGTTGCCAACTACTTGGCGCCAAAAAAAGCTGCCCAGGTCATTTCGGTCCGCACTGGAAACGTACCCGTTAGCGATATAGAGGTCCGGATAGCCGTCATGGTTGAAGTCCCAGCTGTCCGACGACCATGCCCAGCGGCCCATCTCGATTCCCGCCGGAACACTGGCATTGTGAAAACGACCGTCGCCGGAATTCTTGTAGAGCGAATTTCCTCGCGCGTGGCCTCGATAGAGCGCCCGGACGCCAGCTGATTCGTTAGCGTGAAAAACGTTCTGGCCAGAAATGCGTTGTCCCGCCGCGGACCACATATTCGAGACGTAGATGTCCTGCTTGCCGTCGTTGTCGTAATCGAACCAACAAGCGCTCATGCCCGCGCCCGGACCATCTACGCCGGCCTGCTCCGAGACCGCTTCGAATGATCCGTTTCCGCGGTTGCGATAAAGGTTGCTGCGGCCAAAATCGTTAGCGACGTACAGGTCAGGCCAGCCATTCGAATTGATATCGCCCCAGGCGCAGGCAAAGCTGAAACGGTCATTTTCAACGTTAAGACCGGCGGCGTCAGTGTGGTCAGCGAAGGATGCGTTGCCTTCGTTGTGGAACAGGAAATTAGGCGGACCATTGCGAGCATCGAAATACGGAGAAGGGTAGTGATATTGATCGAGGCCGAGATAGTAGCTGTACACGCAGAAATAGATGTCGAGCCGCCCGTCGTGGTCGTAATCCGCGACTGCAGCGTGTGTGAATGTGCCCTGCGGCGGTTTTGCAAATGCAAACGCTTCTCGCTTGCACTGGAATTTTCCATTGCCTTGATTGATGAACAGTAGCGGACCGGAAGCGCAGACCACCAGCAAATCCTGCAAGCCCTTGTTTTCAAAGTCGGCGAAAATCGCACACGCGGTGGCATCGAGAACGCCGACGCCAGACTTTTCCGTCACATCGTCGAACGTGCCATCGCCACGATTGTGATAAAGCCGGTTTGGGAGTCCCGAAGGCTGACAAATATAGAGGTCGTCGAAACCGTCGTTGTCGAAATCGCCTGCAGAAATGCCATTGTTCCCGTAGACATCGATGCCAGAGGCGCCGTCGAGAATCGTGCGCCAATGATCAACCCCCAGAACCATTTGATCCTGGTAAGAAGCAATCCGCTGCAAACTTTGGACGCTGACGTCTCGAAATAGCGGCGAAGAGACCAGGGCTATCGTTTCTTCGACGAAATTCCATTTCTCCACAATCCAAACGCCGCCAGAATCCAGCGACCAGACGAGTTTCCAAAATCCAATTCGCTCCTCGCGGCTGCCATCGCGGTGCGATCCGACAAAGGTATGCCGGATCTCCGTAACGACCGACAAGGGATGCTGCGATGTGTCCTGAAGATCACTCATTAGAAACTCAGAAACCTGAATTCGAGCGAGCGAAGCGAGATGTTCTTTCATTTGCGCCAGAAATAGGTCTCGCCCGGCTAGCGAGCTTCCGCCGTACTTGTTTTTTCGTAAATGAATGGTGCTGGTGTCGCGGATTGTAGTCACTTCCGCGGCCTCGGTTGAGTTGAACTCAACCGAGGGTCGCAAAAACTTGGAAAGGGAATCGAGAGCTGGGGGAGACGCATTCAGGGCCTCGCTCCAGCGGTTCAGCTGGTACGTAATCTCCGCCGCATATCTCTCTGTCGGGTATGCGTCCAAACCTGGCGGTACCAGCTTGAATAGATCTTCCAGCGGAGAAGAGGAAGGGTAGTGAGGCACGAACCGAGAGTCAGAAAGGGCAATATCCGACGTGTCCTTTTGAATCTGTTCCGGCAACGGGAAATTGAAGTAGCAAGCGCTCAACCGAGCGGGCGAGAGTAGCGCTGGAGCCCAACGTAGTTTTCGAAGAAACGCGCGGCGTGAAACGAAGCGGGAATCCATTCGACGGCGCTTTGCCCCTGCAGATGAGATTCTGTTGGGATGTTAGCACCGTTACGACAGAGCGCAAAGATTCGGGGATATCTGAAAACGTTAACATTCGAAGCGGACGGTGTGTGCCTTTTCCCGCAAGAGGCCGCGAAAACGGGCATATTGGAGATGCAACCATGAAAAAACCGATGGGCCGGAGAAAAATACTTGACAACCGGAAAAGTGGCATGCTATTTCAACAGTCAACGTTATAGTGGTTTTGTACTAGGGGTGCCGTGTAAAAAGTAATCGTTTACATTTCTAAGTGCAAGGGGGGGCAGAGAACGAGTAAAAGTTCGCCGCTGAAGTACCGAGCGGCCTCGGACTCTGGCATTGAGACAAGTCGGTCGCGACAGAGTTGCTGGACGTTGAGGTTGGTCTTTTTTGGTCAACTACATATACATATAAGGGGACGCTAACGTTTTGCCGCTGCGTAATTGGTTCTGAGGGAGGGTGATGTCATGGAGCGAATGACCGTTCGTTTTTGGAGTGGACGGCTAGTGCTGATTACGGTGGCTTACCTAACGTTCCTGATGTTGGGCGCGGTTCCGTCGTACGGCCAGATTGACACGGGATCCATTCTAGGTACAGTTTCCGATTCTTCCGGCGCGCGTGTTAGCGGCGCCACGGTGACGCTGACGAACGAGGGTACGAATGCCGCACTCTCTATGGTTACCGGAGACGATGGCAGCTACAAGTTTACGCCAGTCAAAATCGGCACCTACAAACTCACGGTGACGATGCAGGGATTCCAGACCACTACACAGCACGGCGTGATTGTAGACGTTGGCGCGAACGTGGTTTCTGATTTTTCATTGAAGCCTGGCGCAGTGACCGAAACCGTTGAAGTGACAACGGCTGCTCCGGTTCTGCAATCGCAGGACGCTTCCGTCGGTCAAGTCGTTGACTCCAAAAGCGTCAACGATCTTCCATTGAATGGGCGAAACTTTACCTTCCTTGCGCAGCTCGCTGCTGGTGTGAATACTCCGCAGGCCGACACGCGCGGTAACGCGGCGACGGGCGCGTTTGCGGCTAACGGTAATCGCCCAGCCCAGAACAACTACCTGCTCGACGGCATCGACAACAACTCGGACACGGTAGACTTCCTAAACGGGACGAACTTTGTGGTACTGCCTCCGGTTGACGCAATTCAGGAGTTCAAGGTACAGACTTCTGACTTCAGCGCGGAATTTGGACGGTCTGGCGCGGCGGTACTGAACGCAACGATCAAATCTGGTACGAACAGCTTTCACGGTTCTGGGTGGGAATTTTTCCGTAACGACAAACTTGACGCAGCTGACTTTTTTGAAAACGCAGGTGGCGTGTCGAAGGGGGCACTTCGACAGAACCAGTTTGGTACGACCATTGGTGGTCCAGTCATCAAGAATAAGATTTTCTTCTTTGCCGATTATGAAGGCCTGCGCCGCGTGCAGGGGACCATTCTGACTGGCACAGTTCCCACTGATGCGGAACGCGCTAGTGGGTATACCAACTTCCAGGACTTGATAGTCGGTGGATCGAGACCCGATGCGTTGGGCCGTATGGTTCCCGTTGGCACTGTTCTTGATCCGGCGACAACTCGGCAGATTTCTCCCGGAGTATTTGTACGGGATCCGTTCGGTACTTGCCAGAACGAGCCCGCAAATTTCGTATATACCGTGGCGGGTTGCGGTCTCAACTTGATTCCGGCAAGTCGCCTGGATCCGAACGCGATCGCGCTGTTGAACCTTTATCCATCACCGACAACTGGATCGATTACGTCAAACTTTGCGAATTCGCCGAAATTATTCGAGCATCGCAATTCGTTTGACGCTCGCATGGACGTAAACTTCAGCGACAAGAACCAGCTGTTCTTCCGGTTTAGCCTGGCCGACGATCCTCAGTTCATCCCGGGAATTTTCGGCGGTGTCGCTGATGGCGGCGGTTTCCAACAAGGCAACCAGACTGCAAACGCCCAACAGAGCGCGCTGGGATATACACACACGTTTTCTCCGACTCTGATCAATGTGGTACGCGCTGGACTGAATTATCTGCACACCACGCGTGTTTCTCCGTCAGCAAATGATCTGACTGACATTCCTTCGCAGTTTGGCATTCAGGACATTCCTCAGCTGAAGGAAAACGGCGGGTTGCCGGCGTTCGGCATTGGTGGATTGCAGACACTGGGGAGCAACGCCTTTTTGCCGTCGGACGAGGTCAGTTCCACGTTCCAGCTTACCGACGACGTGACCAAGATCTTCGGCAAACACACCTTCAAGATGGGCTTCGAGTGGCAGCACGTGAAATTCTCGACGTTGCAGCCACCCTGGTCGCGCGGCGAGTTCGACTATAACGGCGACTATACCGACATACCGAGCAGCAACGTCGGCAACACGGGCCGCGTGGAGTTTCTGTTGATTCCTTGCGCAGCAGGCGACCCGACCGGAGCTTGCCCGACAGCCGTCAATACCGGCGGAGCCAATGCCGTCAATTTCCTCGGCGGCGCGACCGATATCCGTGCATCCAACATTGCGGAAACAGACAACGGAAAAAACTATTGGGGCGGATACGTCAATGATGACTGGAAGGTCACCGACAAGCTGACTGTGAATCTTGGTCTGAGATATGACTTCTTCGGTCTCGTCCTTGAACATCACGGAGCGCAAGCGAACTTCGTGCCAGCCGGAAGCGGACCATTTACCAATCCGACGTACTTGTTACCAGCGGGCGCGAACCTCGCAAACTTGTCGCCGAGCTTCACGAGCCTACTCGCTACGGACGGGATCGACCTGGTAGCTAGCGATAAGTATGGTAAGGGCTTGGGCTATTCTCAGAAACATAACTTCGCACCGCGCATCGGCTTCGCGTACCGAGTAAACAATAAACTGGTGGTTCGCGGCGGGTGGGGTATGTTCTACAACGGATTTGAGAACCGCGGGTATTCGCCAAATATCGGTGAGAACTATCCATTCCAATTCCAGTTCAACTTCGACCATCCCAACGCGAACACTCCTGTTACCTTCCCAGGTTGTTCGACGGCCGGACCGGGCAACACCGGCACCTTCGAGACGGGGTTTTCTTGTACACCTCTCGATCCACTGTTGGTTAATGCTAATGGGTTGGGCCTGTTGGGAATTCAGTTCAACTACGTTACGCCCTATACGATGAGCGGGAACTTCACTGTCCAATATCAACTTACGCCTTCGATGTCCTTCCAGGCTGCCTACGTAAACTCGCTGGCGCGACATCTGGAGGTCTTTCCGAACGTTAACAACGTCACTACAATTATCCCGGCAAACACGGATGTTGCCGTTCAGGATAGTGCGACTACGACCGGCAATTGTCCTACGCTAAACTTTCTCGGCCATGCGTGCGTCCCGTTTCCGGACTTTGGGCGTGGTACGAGCCTCGCGCAAACGGAGGGGAACAGTAACTATCATGCCCTTCAGCTCAAGCTCGAAAAGCAGTTTGCCAACGGTCTGAACTTTCTTGGTACCTATACGTGGTCAAAGGTGCTTTCGGACGCTCACGACCTGCTCAACGGAGGTAGCGTCGGCAATGGCGCCTCGGGGAACGTAAATGGTTACCGGGCTCCGGACGTTCCTGGTTTCGGAATCCAAGGGGACTACGGTTTGGCTCCTTTCGACATTCGCAACGTCTTCCACTTCAGTGGTGGTTATGAGCTTCCGTTCGGCAGGGGTAAGCACTTCATGACCGACGCGAGCGGGTTCACCAATAAGCTGATCGGCGGTTGGAGCATCAACTGGAGCGCGACATTCCAGGGAGGCCAACCGATTACCCTTTCCTGTCCCTCAGCAACCACTTCGGGAACGGCTTGCGGCGACCTCTTTACTGGTCAGCCCTTGAAGCTGGGACTTCACACGGATGCGAACGGGGTATTGAGCTGGTTCGGGAATCCGGGAGCATTCACACAGCCTTGCGTGTTAGGCGCGGGCGGTGTTCCCGATCCCTCGAAGTCGCCGGCTGGCTGTGCGTCTTTAACCGGTACTGCCGCCCTTGGCGGCGTCACCCAGGTTCCGGGCCCCGGCTTCAAACGTGTGGACTTGTCGTTCTTCAAGGACATTCCAATCAACGAACGGTTCCGGCTCCAGTTCCGGACGGAGATCTTCAACATTGCTAACCACCCGAACTTCAGCGCACCGAATTTCGGAGGCAACGGCGTTGTGGCGATCTCAAACTCCGGCAACTTCAACAGTTCAACCTTCGGAGAAATTGGCTCTACTCGCGATGCACCATATGATCCGCGGCAGATCCAGTTTGCTTTGAAGATGTATTTCTAACCCAACAACCACCCCATCGGGAGGGGCTTCGAGAGAGGCTCCTCCCGGTTTTTTGTTGGCGCCGCTCCAGTTTGCATGCCAGTGCTAACATCGGAATACAGTGATGTCACGCAAAGCTCGCAAGCTGATCGTTCTTTTGGTCCTTTTGGCGTGGTCCGTCCCCTTGCGGTCGCAGAATTCGCAGCCTCAGGAAAGGGATCGTATCTTCCAGTCAGCGGTTTCGCAGTACGAGTCGGGCCACTACGCGGAGGCCATTCCGCCCCTGGAAAAGCTGCTCCGCGATGTACCGGAGAGTTTTGAGGTGCACGAGCTTTTGGGGATGGCATACGCCGCGCAATCGCAGGACGTCAGGGCTAATGAGCATCTTGCGAAGGCTGTTCGAATTAAGCCCGATTCGGTAGCGGCTCTTTCGAACCTGGCGGCAAGCTATGAACGCTTGGGCAAGTCCGCTCTGGCAATAGAACACTTCACCGAGGCAGTGCAGTTAGCCCCCACGAATTTCGACACAAATCACAATCTAGGAGAGGCCTACATTCACGCGGGAACCGTTGCCAAAGCGATCCCATTTCTGGAAAAGGCGCAACACATCAACCCGGCGGCTTATGACAATGGCTATGACCTGTCGCTGGCCTACCTGGTCACCGGACATGTGCCAGAGTCCCGCGGTTCAGTCGAGAGTTTGCTGAAACAAAAAGAAACCGCCGAGCTGCACAATCTGCTAGGACAAATTGACGAGAAGGATGGACAGTTCGTCGCTGCCGCCAACGAGTTCGAGACCGCGGCGCGAATGGAGCCAAACGAGAGCAATCTATTCGATTGGGCTGCCGAGTTTCTTCTTCACCGCACGCTGGATCCGGCAGTGCAGGTGTTTGAGCAGGCGACAGCTCGTTTTCCGGATTCTCCGCGGCTGATGGTCGGCCTTGGAATGGCGTACTATGCGCGAGGCAATTACGATGATGCGGTCAAAGCGTTTATTCGTGGCGCCGATCTGAATCCTTCGGACGAGCGGTGTTACAAATTCCTAGCGAGGGCGTATGACAGCTCGCCTAGCCAAGCCGGTGATGTGATCGAACGCTTCCGGAGATTCGCAGAATTGCAGCCTAACAACGGACAAGCGCTTTACTACTATGCAATGAGTCTGTGGAAAGGAAAGCGGGCCCAAGATCCCGATCTCGACCTCAAACAGATTGAGTCTATCTTGAAGAGAGCGATCGCCGCCGACCCGGCCCTTGCCGAGGCCCACCTCCAGATGGGAAACCTTAGCTCGGACCAGGGAAACTTTGCGGCGGCAATTCCCGAATATCGACGTGCGCTGGAACTGAACTCCGACCTTGCTGACGCACACTATCGATTGGGCCAGGCGTATGTCAGAACGGGCCAAAAGGAGATCGCGCAAGAGCAATTCCACGTGTATCAGCAACTTCGCGCCCAGCATTTGGCCGATCTGGATAAGCAAAGAGCAGATATCCGCCAATTTGTGTATTCGTCGAAGGATCGATCAGCGGTGAAGCAATGAAGAATAGGAAAAAACGATTGCTACCGTTCCTTGACTTCGCTAATTCGACGTCGTACGGTACGCGAAACACGCAGGCTTACACATGAATTCGCCATTCTTCATCAGGACGACGACGGAATTGGACCGCCGCCTTTTCAGGAAGTCTGCTTCGCCGCGCGAGCTAAGTCAGAACCTATCGTGGAACCGACGCGAATTCTTACGCACTGCTGCTGGCGTCGCGCTTGGCTCCACTTTTGTGTCCACGGCGTCGATAGCCCGCGCGGCGGCCTTTCCAAGAAGCAAGAAAGTGGTCGTTATTACTTTTGGTGGAGGCGCGCGGGATCAAGAAACGTTTGCGCCTGAAGGGCAGGAGAATATTCCGCACCTGATGCACGAGCTGATTCCGCAGTCGAGCTTCTTCACACAGGTGGTGAATCATGGCATCCTCGGCCATTATGTTGCGACAGCGAGCCTTGCTACCGGCGTTTATGAAACGTTCAACAACTTTGCGGCGAAGCCGCCAGAGTCTCCTACCGTTTTCGAGTATTTTCGCAAGGATTTGAAACGCCCCGCGTCGGATGCCTGGGTTGTCGCTCCCAGCAACGGATTCAACCGCATCGGCGAGAGCAGTCACCGCCTATACGGGCCCGGTTTGGGCGCCCGAGTGATCCTGCCAAAGCATTTGCTGACTGCCGCGACGTCAGGCGGCAAAGACTACGAGCACTTGCTGCGCGACAACTATGAAACGCCTTTTTATGCGCCGGAGTTGGGTGGGAACAAGTTCGAATTGCAGCAGTTGCAGACGCTGCTGAAGCTTTCGATGGACGATTTCAAAAATCACGCGCTTGCGCTGTCGAGCCCCGACGAATTGTCGGTCTACATCGCCCGGCAGCTGATGCGTCAGGTCGCGCCAAGTCTCTTGTGGATCACGCTCCACGACATTGATATTGCTCATGCCGGCGCGTACTCGCTTTATGTTGATGGAATCCGGCGCACGGATCGATTGTGCGCGGACATTTGGAAAACAATCGAAAACGAGCCCGAGTACGCTGGTAAGACTACCTTATTTATCCTCCCAGACTTCGGCCGCGACTCGGACGAAGAATCCGGCGGCAACGGTTTTCAGCATCATCGCACTGGTGACGCGCTTTCCCGGACGACGTGGATGATGGCGCTTGGACCGGGAATCCGCCCGGGGGTGGTGTACGATCGCCCGATGCAGTCCACCGATCTCGTTCCCACAATTGGCGCAATGATGGGATTTTCTCCATCGCTTTCGCAGGGCACGCCGGTCCAGGAACTTTTGTAACCAACATGCTTCCCAGCGATCTGAAAGTCGAACACTTCAAAGGGTATCCGCCGCTTGCCCGGAAGCTCGTTACGGAAAACCTTGCTACCTTACGCTTGATACCACTGATCGTCCTGCCCAACCTTCTGAGGGAAGCCATCGAGTACGATTTCAAGTTTCCCGCCGAACGCAAGGCGCTCGAGAGGGAAATCGCAAATCTTAGCTCGTTGAGTCCTGATCAGCGCGACGAGTGGTTTGGAGCTTTCAAACAGATCGAGCTTTCCGCGGCTCTTGAACGGTTTGACTGGGTGAACGCGCCTGGCCAGTTTGTCGAACAACTGTCTGCACATCTCTGGACCACCCATCAGCAGGACGCATTCCGAAAGGCTGCAACGGACTATGGAAATCGTCTGATGGCTTCCGTTCCTCCGGAGCTGCCGCCTGTGCCTCGATTGGGTATCAGCGTTATTGGGCAGGGCGTTGCGTCAAACGAGATTCCTCTGTTTCGTAAGTTGCGTGCGCATGGTGCCTACTATAGACGCGTCAATGCAGAACATGGATTGCAGGACCTGTTGGAGTTTGCAGCCATACGGGCGAAGTCGCATCCCGCTCCTTACGCTCACTGGTACATCGACGGTGGGCAAGAAGTCGCTTTTGACGCGGCGCTGACGTGCATCTCTTATCGGGCCTTGGAGCCAGCACGGACTTTGCTCTCTGGGAAACTACAAAAGGAAATCGAGCAGCCGGGCATGGGTCCTGAACAACTCCGCACGGTGATGGCGCAGCTGCGGCCTTCTGACCTTGGGCTCGACCGTACGGTGGATCCGGTGCTTGCTCGCTTTCAGCTGAAGCTTCTGACGGAAGGTTCAGGAACGCAGATCTTCAGTACAACGTTCGCCCAGTGGGCGGCACGCGAGACTCTGCGTCGTGCCCAGCCATTGACGCTGCTGGTACGCTTTGCTCCGCGACAGCGTCAAAGGCCGATGAACGAATTGTTGTATGGAAACAAGGGTGCGGCCGAGCTCGATCCTGACGGTTCCCTTGTGGACGCCGACATGGGCGCTTACTACAACTGGCTTAACCAGCAGCGGCTGTCCGGTGCCGCGCAATCTGCGTTTATCGTGTGGTTCGAAGGGCACAACGAAGCCGTAGCGATTGGCCCCGGCGTGCCGCGTGGAACTGTTTCGAATACTCCGACTGATTTGAAGCAGCTTCTAAGCTGGACGGTTTCCTAACCACTCCGATTATCCAAATTTCCTAGCGGCTTGGAAGCGAATCAGGGACGGCACGCAATCGTTCCGCGCTGGTTTCCGCGGTGACATCCCGCTGAGGCATTGCTAGAAGTTCAAACCCCACCATAAACTTACGCACGGTCGCGGAACGCAGCAACGGCGGGAAAAAGTGCGCGTGAAAGTGCCACTCCGGATGTTCCAGACCGTCCGTAGGCCGCTGATGGAAGCCCATCGAATAGGGAAAGGGTGTCTGGAAGAGATTGTCGTAGCGAGCCGTTAACCGTTTGAGAATCTCACTCAGCGCTTCGCGTTCAGCGGGATTGAATTCATGGAGCGCGCCTACATGCCGTTTTGAAAGGATCATCGTTTCGAACGGCCAGACCGCCCAGTAGGGAACCACCGCTAGAAAATGCTCGTTCTGCACAACCGTTCGAATTGTAGCGGATTCTTCCAATCGAAAATAATCGCAGAGCAGGCACGAACCCTTCGCCTTGCGGTAGGCGTCTTGCGATTCTTGCTCAATCTTCGGAATATTCGGAATGCTTGCGCTCGACCAAATCTGGCAGTGTGGGTGCGGATTGCTGGCACCCATCATGGCGCCGCGATTCTCGAAGATTTGCACGTACTGAATTCCGGGGTGTTCAGCCAGTTCCTGGAACTGTTCCGCCCAACAATCGACGACCGCTCGAATGTCTACTTCATCCATCATCGCCAACGTCAAATCATGTTGAGGCGAAAAACATAAGACCCGGCAGATTCCAGTTTCCGTTTCCGCGATCAGAAGATCTTGCTGACGGATGCTCGCGACTCCTCCGTCAGGCAGCAAAGCGGGAAAATCATTATCAAAAACAAAAACATTCTTGTAATTCGGATTTCTGTAACCTGCGGAACGCGTATTTCCAGGGCACATATAGCATGCCGGATCGTATTGAACGCGGTCGGCAGGAGCTGTGGCCTCAACCTGGCCCTGCCACGGGCGTTGCGTTCGATGCGGCGAGACAAGAATCCATTCTCGGGTTAGCGGGTTGAAGCGCCGGTGCGGCCGCGTTGCTCCGTCGAAAGCCGTCATGCTTTTAGGCGCTCACTCCGATCTCCGCAACGCCTATCCCCGCTTTCAAGACATAAATTTCCGCATCAATCCCGGTGGCGTGTTTGTAGTCTTCAGCTATGCCAGCCTTGAATTTCTGCACGGCCAGCGTCCTCACCAGATTTATTGTGCAACCCCCGAATCCGCCACCGGTCATCCTTGATCCAACCACTCCTTCACGCCCCGAAGCGAGTTCCACCATTATGTCGAGCTCGCGGCAACTCACTTCATAGTCGTTCTTTAGGCTGAGATGGGATTGTGCCATGCAACTGCCAAACGTGGGCAAATCTGCGTTGTTCAATGCTTCAACCGAACGCAGCACGCGCTCGTTCTCACTGATTATATGGTGGCAGCGTTTATAGATCAGTTCTGGAAGTTCTGAGCGGTGAGCCTCAAGCTGTGAAAGTGAGATGTCGCGCAAGGCCCTGGTGGCAGGGAAGTGTCGCTTGAGAAGCCGCACGCCTTCTTCACATTGTGTACGTCGGTCGTTGTATTCTCCACCCGAGTGCTCGTGCTTTACCATCGTATTGCAGACTACTATCACGATTCCTTCAGGGAGCGGCAATCGCTTGTACTCGAGCGATCTGCAGTCTAAAAGAATTGCGTGGTCCGCGCTCCCAAAGCACGAAGTGAACTGATCCATGATGCCAACTCGGGCACCAACAAACTCATTTTCCGCGCGCTGGCAGAGTTTCGCAATTTCCACGAGAGTTAGAGATTGTCCAGATATCCCGAGCAGACCACTCGCGATTGAAACCTCAAGCGCAGCTGAAGAACTGAGGCCCGCGCCACTCGGCACGTTGCTGTAGACAGCGATATCGGCCCCGTCCACAGCAAGCCCCTGCCTCTGCAGCATCAGCGAAACTCCGTGCACATAATCCGACCATCGACTGAGTGCCCGCGGATGTTCGTCCCACAGGTCGATCACTGCAGATTCGTTTGCGTTCTCAGAGAAGATATCGAGCTTGTGATCGACGCGCGGAGCGATTGCAATCCATGTGTAGAGATCAATCGCGGCGGGTAACACGTACCCATCATTGTAATCCGTGTGTTCGCCAATCAGGTTGACCCTGCCTGGCGCCCGAAACACCCGTGGCTTCAAGCCGAATCGTTCCTCAAATCGCACTGCTAGCCGGCCCGCCGTCGTCGTTTCGTGCTGTTGCTCAGTTATTTTTTGCATTACCGCAACTCGGCTAGTCCCTCCGGCCGCCAGCATAAACAAACCCTTTCTTGCGGTCCCGTTTATGGTTCTCCTTTTCAGACGTTCAAGAAAACACTTGCGGCTGCAGGAATCTAGCTAGGAAGCGTTCGAAACACCTTGAGTCGGAGAGTTGCCCGCTCACCATAGGCCAAAAAGGCACGCTTCCTTGCGCCGCTAAGGCCACACTCACACGGGACCATGGGGCGGCCTGGTCGAAGCTCTTACAGCGCAGATGCAATCGTTTACACCATGAATCTTGTTTCACACACGCTGGTTTTGTCAAGCGCCATGCCCTTTGGAATCAAAGAGTTCGAGTCGAACCCCGCATGACCAAATGGGTAGGGATGGTGTAATCCGTATCCTTGCCATCTTCCCTTCGGATAAGCCTTTCGAGAGCGGCTAGGGCCGTGATGGCGAGCTGCGAGCGCGAGAGTAGAATTGTTGTGAGTGGGGGCTGCGTAAGGCGGGCGAACGAAATATCATCGAACCCGATTAGCGAAATGTCTCGTGGAACTTCCAACCCTGCATCATGAATAGTCCCCAGCGCTCCGATGGCGGTCAAATCGTTCGACGTGATTACCGCCGTGGGCCGCTCAGAGAGGCGCAACAGGTTCCTCATCGCAAAAATGCCGCCCTCGATCCGATGGTCTCCCTTTTCGATGAACTCGCTTCTGGCCTCGACACCTCGCGCCTTCATGCCGGCGACGAAAGCATCCAATCGTCTCTGCGCGGATTGCAAGTTAAGCGGTCCGGAGATAAAAGCGATCCGGCGGTGATTCAAGGAGAACAGATGCTGCAGCGCTTCCTGAATTCCCTGACCGTAGTCGATGCTGATATTTGCGCTGCGCGTGCTGTTTTTGCCGGTGTCCATGAATACGGTGGGAATGTCGCGCCGCGTCAACTCCACAAGGAGCGCCGGGTCTGCTTCGGAGGTCATGATGGCCGCGCCGTCTACCTTACGTTCTACCATGCGCCGAATGCATTCAGTCATGCGCTTTGGTTTGTAATCAGTGTTGGCGATAATGACCTCGAGGCCCTTTTGAACGGCCTGATCCTCGAAATGCTTCACGAGTTCTGGAAAGAAAGGGTTTGTGATGTCTGAAATAATCAGGCCCAACATACGGCTTCGGCCGGACACCAACGTGCGTGCGTGCGTGTTGGGATAAAAATTGAGCTCTTTGATGGCTTTCTGGACACGCGCCTGCGTGCGCGCGCTGACCTTGTTCGACTCATTGATGGTCCTCGACACGGTTGCCGTTGAAACTTTAGCGCGTTTCGCTACCTCTTTGATGTTCATTGGAGTTCGGGTTCGCCGGGCGTCTGCGTCGCTAACGGCACAATATCACGCAGAACAGACGCAACGGAATCTTATCGTGAATCTGCTGATTGTCGCTCCTCTGTTGTCACAGCATTCAGGGCCTGGCGCCGGGCAAGGTCATGTCCTGAATTTCCTGCCCACCCGTCGTTGGGAAAAGATATTTCAGTGTCTCTTCGTTCTCTACTTCGCCGCGCGGATTCGTCAGACTCAAGTGTAGGGAAAGACGATGCAGATTCGGATCTCCTGCCCATTCTGCATTGAATGCCTGCTCGTGCTCCATGTCCGCCAGCACAAAGTCTCCTCCGCGGAGTAGCTTATTTTGTCCGTCACGCAACTCCCAGTGCAATGTAAAGTCTTTTAACGGATAGGAAGGCAGTTCACTAAGGGGCCGTCGGCCTGCCACCACCTCGAACCCACCAACCTCGTACCACTTTCCGTATTTCCACTTGGCCTTTAGGACTGCCGGCGATGTCCTTTTTTTCCACGCATAGAACGACGGACGCCGCTGCCGGTATTCGTCTACAACTCCGTGATCAACATAGCCTGAACCGTTGCCCGGGAAAAGATTGCGGTGGGATTTATAGTCCTGGTAACACCAGAAAATCGCGCCGGCGATCCAGTCGTATCTCTGAAAAACGTCAAGCTGATATTCGAGCGTATGAATCCGCAGTTTGTCGGCATCTACGCTGTCCGCGGCAAAGACCCCCGGCGTACCAAACTCCGAGATGAGGAACATTTTGTCGGGGAACTGCTTGCCCGCGCGATCCAGCATCGGAACCAGACCTTCTTCGGGTCCGTTCCATGCGCCGTAATACTGGTTCATCATGATGAAATCGGCGTCGTGTGCAGCTTCCTTGGTTGGATCGGCTCCATACGAGATGTCATTGTCCGCGAATGTAACAAATCGAGTCGGATCGAGCTTATTTGCCAGCGCCTTTAGTTCATGAAAATATTGGCGTCCGCCTGGGGTGCTCATGTCGCTTTCATTGCACACGCTCCACGCAAAAATGCTTGGATGATTACCCGCCTGCTCGATCATTTCCTGCATCATCTGCTTGGCCAGCGCGATCACTTTCGGGTTCGACAGCTGATCTGCGGTGAATTGCCAGACAGGAATCTCCGGGATCAGCAGAATTCCATGTTGGTCTGCATAATCGAAAACGCGTTCATTCTGCGGATAGTGCACTGGGCGCGTCAGTGTTGTGTGCAGCAGTTTTAGGTCGTCATAATCGTGCTTGATCGTGCCCGTAGTTTCCGCTAAGCCTTCCCAAGGCGAATCTTCGTGCCGAGTCATTCCAGAAAGCCGCACTCGTTCGCCGTTCAAATAAAGGTGTCTCTCGCGAATCTCAATTTTCCTGTTTCCAAATGTGTCCAGTCTTTCGTCCAGCAGATGCCCGGCTGCGTCGCTGGCACTGACTCGCACTGAGTACAAGTTCGCGTGATTCAAATCCCAAAGCTGCAGCTTTTCAACGCTGAGTTCGAACTCAACCGATTTCTTGCCAGCCGCAGGGATCGCCAAGCGCTGCGTCTTAGTCCCTGCGAGTGCGCCGTTGGGCCCGTAAAAGCGGGCCACGACGCTAAGTTTTTCTGCTTTGGTGCCGGAGTTCTCCACGTACACCGCATCACGCACTTGCGCAGTGTCGGTCCCGATATCTGATCGGATCTGCTGCCGGCGGATGGTGATTCCCTCATTTTCCAACAACCAAACGTCACGAACAATTCCGCCATAGTGCCACCAGTCGTACCAAATATTCTTGCCAGGCTTCAGTTTCAGGGCCAAACCAGGAATACTTGTTTCGGTGGGGCGATTGTCCAGCTCTACCGCGATCAAGTTTTGCCCTGGGTTTACCAGCTTAGTGATGTCAAAGAAATATTCCGTGTGGCCGCCCTCGTGACTTCCCGCTTCGGTTCCATTCACCCAGACGCGCGATTTGTAAAAAGTTGCGCCGAAATGCAGCTCCAAGTGCCTCGCGCTACGTAGCGTCGGCGCATCAAAGGTACGAAAATACCAAGCCACGCCTTCGTAATCGTCGTACTTGCCAATATTCCACGTATGCGGGACGCGCACCATCTCGGTCCCATCCGGCACAGACTTGTTCCATCCCTGCTTCCCTCCTTCGGATTTTGGATCCGTCCGAAAGCGCCAGTCTCCGTTCAAGTCGACTCTTTCCGTCGCGTTTGTAAGGAGCGGAAATAGAACGGCCACGCAGGAAAAGACGAATAGACGCAGATATCGAACGTTGAGCGCGGACTGAGTCATGCGGTCTCCCGAAATCGCTAGGTCAAGCTCGGAAATGTAAACGCTATCATAGTTCCGTGCCTTCAGCCGCACAACGTGGCATTCCTCGCATGACACGATAAGCCCTCTACCGGGTCGCGTATGAATCGCTGTGCTATGGGGGCGAGGTCACCATACGCGAAGACGGGTAAGAAACCGCGGGTAAAACCAAGGTCACTGTGCTGGCGGTAGTTCGCGCCGTCATAAAATCGTAATACTAATCGTGGTGAATGGCGGCGACGGGCCGCTGGCCCTTCTCTTTCTTGCCGAACAAACCCAGCCAATTCTCGTACGATAATTTGACAGCCCGCAGTAACCCTGAATGATGAAGGAGGACGTGTGGCGCTGCATGCCGACGTCGATGTAAGCGATGCCAAGATTCCTTTTTTGCAATTCCCGCGGAGGTTCTCAGGACGGCGCTGAATCCTGTGATCGGTAAAAACAGTGTGTCCCCCATCCTGGGCATTGCGTCGCGGCATGTGGCAGCTCAGACAGTCAGTATCCCGGCCGGGATGCGAAGCCGGGAAGTTTGTTGTGTGGCAGATGAGGCAGCGCGCGCGGTAATACTGGACGGACTGTAGCGGCTTGTCGTGCGGATCGTGGCACGTGCCGCACCACAGGCGGCCGCCACTGTTGCGCGCGCAGGCGCTGAGCGCAAGCTGCTCGACATGACTGATGACTTTGAACGCGCCAGCTGGCGCGCCTTGCGGCAGGGCATTGCGATAGATCGTGAATGTGTCTTCCAATCGCTGCCCGGGGAGGAAGTCGCTCAACTTGGTGACGCGCGCGGCTCCGAACAGATGGCATTGCTCGCAGACGCTGTCGCGGGCCGCAGGTTCGAGTTTCGCCGGATTAACGATCGTGCCTGCGCGGGGATCGGCGAGGTGCCTTTCCGCAGGGCCATGGCAACGTTCGCAGGTGATCGCTTCTGCGGGAAAGATCGGCGATCGATACTGATTCAGAGTGCCCGAGACGTGCAGCGCGGTTCCCGAATGGCAGAGAACACATTCTTCGCTGACCGGACGCGTGAAATCGGGATCGGGCACATTTTCGTAGCCGGGCGCCAGGTCATAGGATTTGCGGCTGGCATAGAAGGCCACCGGCGACTGGAACAGATGCCCGCCGATGTCAATGAGATAGCCGCTGGCATGATTTCCGGAGCCAACCACGTAGTCCACGCGATAGTCACTGCTATCGCCGCCGTTCTCCCAGTGCTGCCAATAGCCGGTGGGCGACGAATGCATGGTGATCGTCGAGCCATGCGCGCTCAGCGTGCCTTCCGGTTCCTGGGCGGTGCGCCGCAAAGAATGGGCCATCGCCGAGCGGCTGTAGCCCTCGACCTCAGCAGGGTGGCAGAACATGCAACGACTCGCTCCGGTGGGCGCGCCAGGCAGTCGTTGCGCAAGGGCCTCCGTGGCCTGGTTGGGCGCGGCGTTGCTATTGGATTGGCCTCGTCCGCAAATAACGCTGCCGAGGACAACCAGGAAGACAGACAGGCATAAAGTGAAAATCTTCGCCGCGCACGAGAGGTGTGATCGCCGGACCATCGGGTTCAACTTATCGCCAAGAAAGCCAGCGCTTCACTCTTTGCCTTGGGACGCGGGCTGCGAGATGCGCTTCGCGATGGAACGCTGCTTAACCTGATTGTTGCTGGAAGGAAATGTTGTTGAGTTGCGAAGGATTAATTGTGTCTTGAGCACAAATTCCGTTCCGTTTGGCGCGGGGACTTCTCTCTTCACTTCTTTGAGCAGGGCATTAAACGCCAGCGTCGCCAATTCCGCCTGCGACATTTGAATAGTCGTCAGCGGAGGAATCATGAAGTCCGCTAACCGCGTGTCGTCAAATCCGATCACCGACAATTCCTGAGGCATTGCGATTCCAAGATCGAATGCCTGCCTCATCACGCCGATGGCGGTCATGTCGTTCGAGCACATCAACGCCGTGGGCTGTTCCCGGAGTTTGGAAAGTTTTTGCAGAGCAAGTTTTCCGCCCTCCAGTCGGTGGTCTCCTTCGACGATAAACTCCGGCCTCACTTGCAGGCCAATCTCACGCATCGACGCCTCGAATGCGTCTCTCCGGGCGAGCGCCGACCGCAGCCTGAGCGGTCCCGCTACAAAACCGATGCGTTCATGCCGCATCGCGGCGAGGTGTTGCACCGCCTGGCGGATTCCGTGCGCATAATCGACGCGGATGTTGCTGACGCGCGGCGCCTTGGGCCCTACGTCAACGAAAACCAGCGGCAAGTTACGAAATCGCAGATGCTCCAGAAGCTCGTCTTCCATCCCGAAGGTAAGGATGGCGACCCCATCCACCCGTCCCTCGATCATTCTGCGGACGGCAAGCTCCATTCGTTTGGGATCGTGAATCGTGGAGGTAAGGAGGATTTCGTAGTTCTGTTCGACGGCCAACGTCTCGAACGTTTGCACAATTTCGGGGAAGAAGGGGTTGGTGATCTCGGAAACGATCAACCCAAACACACGGCTCCGTCCCGAGACTAGTGCCCGAGCTTGCCGGTTGGGGTAATATCCAAGCTCGGCAACGGCCTTCCAAACGCGTTTTGCCAACTGCGCATCGACCGTCGCAACTTGGTTGACCGTACGTGATACAGTCGCGGTCGATACCCTGGCTCGCCTGGCAACATCGCGAATGTCCACGAGTCCTCTTTCGCCCTCAGCAGAGGTTGTCAGTTACAGTATACGCTATCCCAAACACGCGACGACCCTATCGTGCCGCAGGAGCCTTTCCTGCGAAGTACGAACCAAGAACTACCGTGCTCCTATATAGGGGCAGGGGCGGGGCGTCGTTTCAAAACGGCGACCCGTTCGAGAGCGGAGTACAAAGGCTCTTGCAAAGCATGCAATAGCATGGTAAACGTTTACTTAACTTGCCTAGTATCCTGCTGGTGCGTTCACATGCTGGAGAGGACGGTTCATGACCGGAATTCCCGCAATTCTTTTCGCTTTCTTCAATTTCTTGATGTTGTCTACCTCTTTCCACGCCATGCGAGTCGAGCGTAAGGTGCAAACTTCCGCTTTTGGTAGAACCAGCGCAGGGGTCTCAGTTTCTCGATACACGCTAACCAACAACAAAGGTGCCGAGGCCGTGGTGATTAGTTATGGTGCTACTCTGGTTTCGCTGAAAGTTCCCGATCGCTCCGGGAAATCAGCGGATGTCGTGCTCGGATACGATACCGTGGATGGCTACGAGCATGGCAAATCCTACTTTGGAGGCATCATAGGAAGGTACGGCAACCGCATCGCCCGCGGCGAGTTTGCCCTGGACGGAACCGTGTTGCATCTTGCGAAGAATGACGGGCCGAACAGTTTGCATGGAGGAACCGTCGGTTTTGACAAAAAGATTTGGACGGGCGTGGACCGTTCGCGCGCGGATTCCGAAGTTCTTGAGTTGAGCTACACGAGCCCGGATGGCGAAGAAGGCTACCCTGGCACAGTAAAGGTGAAGGTTACCTACACGCTTCCAGCGGAAGCCAACGAATTGCACATCGATTACACTGCGACAACCGACAAAGACACGGTCATCAATCTAACGAATCACAGTTATTTTAATTTAACCGGCGACGCGAACAAGGAGATTGTCGATCATCAGTTGGTCCTTCACGCGCTGCAATTTACGCCAGTGGATTCGACGTTGATACCGACAGGGGAATTACGCGCGGTTCGTGGCACGCCGTTTGACTTTACAAAGCCCACGGCCATCGGTGCCCGCATCAATCAGGATGATGAGCAATTGAAGTTTGGAAAAGGATACGATCACAACTGGGTGCTGGAAAAAACGAAAAGCGGGCTGCAACTCGCCGCCGAGGTGTTCGAGCCTGTCAGCGGGCGAGTGCTCGACGTGCTGACAACGGAGCCCGGGATTCAGTTTTACAGCGGGAACTTTTTGGACGGTACCGCAAAGGGCAAGGCTGGCCAACTGTATGCCCATCGAACTGGCCTCTGCCTGGAGACGCAACATTTTCCCGACTCGCCGAACCATGAGAATTTCCCGTCCACGGTTTTGAAGCCGGGAGAAACTTATCGGACGTCGACGGTGTTGCGATTTTCAACGCGCAAATAGCGCGGCGGAATAAAGTCGAGGGCGAATGCGGTTAGCGAAATTACGAGAACAAGTCCTGGAAGCCAATCTGGACCTGGTCCGGAGAGGTTTGGTGCTTGCAACCTTTGGCAACGCCAGCGGCGTGGCGCGAAAAGAAGGTTTGATCGTCATCAAGCCCAGTGGCGTTCCCTACGACCGGATGAGGCCGAAGGATCTGGTTGTCACGGACCTGCAGGGCCGGATCGTCGAAGGTACCCTGCGGCCTTCTTTGGATCTTCCCACGCACGCCGCGCTGTACCGGGCGTTCCCTGCCGTCGGCGGAATCGCTCACACGCATTCCGAGTATGCCACTGCATGGGCCCAGGCGCGTAAATCAATTCCTTGTCTCGGGACGACCCACGCGGACCATTTTCACGGTCCAGTCCCGGTGACGGAAGCGATGACGGAAGACGAGATCAGCAGCGAGTACGAAGCAAATACCGGAGAGGCGATCATTCGCGCGTTCGCAAAAACAGACCCAATGGCTGTTCCTGCAGTGCTGGTCGCCAATCATGGCCCGTTTGCCTGGGGGCTCGACCCGGTCGAAGCTTCAGAGAACGCCTGGATGCTTGAAGCTGCTGCTCGCATGGCCTGCTTCACGCTGGCCATTAACCCCGATGCCATTTCCATCGGGCAGTCACTTCATGATCGGCACTTCCATCGGAAGCACGGCAAGAACGCCTATTACGGACAAGCGGAGATCAAAGAATGAATCTTGCGTTGGCTGTAGTGGTGCCTCAGCGGCTGGTGCATCTATCCTCCGTCGACCTGGTGATCATCGTTTTCTATTTCGCGCTGGTCCTTGCCATCGGCTTCTATCTGAAAGGCCAGGTGAACACCGGGGAAGACTTTTTCATGGCCGGCCGAGAGATGACCGCTTGGATCGCCGGCTTAAGTTTCCTTTCGGCAAATCTGGGTTCTCTCGAATTAATGGGATGGGCCGGAGCTTCCTATCAATACGGCATTCTGGCCGCGCACTGGTATTGGATCGGCGCGATCCCCGCGATGTTGTTTCTGGCGCTAGTGATGATGCCGTTTTACTACATTTCAAAAACTCATTCGGTGCCAGGCTATCTGCAATTGCGCTTTGGCGAGCCCAGCCGGGCCCTTTCCTCGATCAGTTTTGCGTTCATGACCGTGCTCATGAGCGGCATCAATATGTATTCCATGGCCCTGGTGTTGAAGATCGTTCTGGGCTGGAATATCAATTTCAGCATTTTAGTTTCCTCGGTCACCGTCGCGATTTACGTCGCTCTCGGCGGTTTGCGTTCCGCCATCTTCAATGAAGTTCTTCAGTTCATCCTGATCTGGGCCGGTGCGCTGCTGATCCCGATTATGGGTCTCATCGAAGCTGGCGGTTGGAGCGGCCTTAAAGCCCGCATTGTCACCAACGCTTCAGCCGAATACACGCACCTTTGGAGCACTTTGGGCAAGTTCAGCGACAACCCCATGGGCATCCACTGGACGGGCATTGTGTTCGGACTCGGTGCCATCATTTCCATGGGCTACTGGACCACCGATTTTCTCGTCGTGCAGCGCGTGCTCTCCGCGAAAGACCTGCGCGCGGCGAAAATGGCGCCAATCATCGGGGCCGGCTTCAAGATGATGGTCCCTCTCATCGTGATCCTGCCCGGACTTCTCGGTCTCGCCCTTCTAGATACTAAGCTCGTAGGGGAAACGCAGGCCATCGCCACGGGCGGTCACAGTTACAACGAAGTTCTTCCTTTGATGCTCGCGCGGTATTGTGGGCCGGGCCTGCTGGGACTCGGAATCACCGCCTTGATCGCTGGTTTCATGTCCGGCATGGCCGGCAACGTGAGCGCCTTTACGACCGTCTGGACCTACGACATCTATCGCGCGTTCATCAAGAAAAACGGCTCCGACCAGCACTACGTCAGCATGGGCCGCTGGTCCACCGTTATAGGCGTCGCCATTTCCATCGGCACGGCGTACCTGGTGATGGACTTCAAGAGCATCATGGACTATGTGCAGGCGCTCTTCAGCTTCTTCATTGCGCCCCTGTTCGCCACGGTGCTGCTCGGGATGCTATGGAAGCGCGCCACTCCGGCTGGCGGGTTCTGGGGACTGTTGGCTGGCACAGGCTCTTCAGTGGGCATGTGGGCCTGGGTGAACGTGGATCCGTCCGCGATCCGCTACGTGGCGCTTTCCCCCTATGCGCGCGATATGGCCGAGAATATGTACCGTGCGTTGTGGTCCTGCCTGATCTGTGCTTTGGTAACGGTTGCTGTAAGCATGCTCACTACGCCTAAGCCGGAATCCGAGTTGAAAGGCCTGGTATACGGCGTCACTGAAATTCCTTCCGAGAGCTACGTTTCCTTGTGGCGTCGCCCGTGGTTCTGGGCGGTTGTGGTTGGCGTGGCTTTTGCGGCGGTTAATATCATTTTCTGGTGAGGCATTATGAAAAAAGGTGGATCGCTTTCGATTTGGTTCTTCGTCGGGATTTCGTTGCTTGTAAACGGCATCCTGATTTGCGGCGCGGGATTATACGAATTTTCCCACCCGCCCTTGCGACAAATTGTGCTGTATCACCTGCACGCGAATATCTGGTGGGGCGGAGTACTCGCTGTCATTGGAGCCGTCTACTGCATTTATTTCGCGCCGGGAAAAGGGCGCGTGTAACAAAGAAGCGACGGAGCCGACCATGGTGAACAAGCGAAAGATGACGATGGGAATGATTGTAGGGAATCGCGGGTTTTTCCCTGATCATCTGGCAAAGTCCGGCCGCGAAGAGATGATGCAAGTTCTGAAAAGCGCGAACATTGATGTGGTCGTTCTCGGGCCCGAGCAAAGCAAGTACGGAGTGGTCGAAACTTACGAAGAGGCCAAGCGCTGCGCCGAGTTATTCAAATCCAAAGCCGACCAGATTGACGGCGTTATCGTCACACTTCCAAATTTTGGCGATGAACGCGCGATTGCCGATGCTCTTCGCCTTTCGCGGCTAAATGTGCCCGTCCTGGTGCAAGCCACACCAGACACGCCCGGCAAAATGGCCATCACCCATCGCCGTGACAGCTTTTGTGGAAAAATGTCCGCCTGCAACAATCTGAAGCAGTACGGCATTCCGTATTCTCTGACGACTCTGCATACGGAAACCCCTGATTCTCCCGAATTTGCCAAGGATCTGGAATGGTTCGCCGCCGTTTGCCGCGTCGTCAAAGGCTTGCGCAATCTGCGCATCGGCGCTCTGGGAGCACGGCCAACTGCCTTCAACACGGTCCGTTACAGCGAGAAATTGCTGGAGGCCAGCGGCATTTCAATCGAGACGCTGGATCTTTCCGAAGTGCTCGGCCGCATCAGCCGCATGAAAGATACCGACGAAGCGGCGGTTCGAAAACTGCAATCAATTCAGAAATACGTAACCACAACCGACATTCCACAAGCTGCGCTTCTGAAAATGGCGAAGCTCGGCGCAGTCGTCGATGAATGGATGAAGTCAACTAACGTGCAGATCAGCGCCGTACAGTGCTGGACGTCGCTCGAAGAAAACCTGGGTGTCGTGCCCTGCACGATCATGAGCATGATGAGCGACTCACTACTCTCCAGCGCTTGTGAAGTAGACGTCTGCGGAGTTCTTGGCATGCACGCCCTGCAACTCGCTTCTGAGAGCCCAAGCGCCTTGCTCGACTGGAATAACAATTACGGCGCCGATCCCAACAAAGCGGTCTGCTTCCACTGCAGCAATCTTCCCAAGCATTTCTTCCGTGAGGTGAAAATGGACTACCAGGCGATCATCGCTGGAACCGTCGGCATGGAAAATACTTTCGGGACATGCGTGGGACGAGTCAAATCCGGCGCCATGTGTTTCGCCCGCTTTTCCACTGACGATATTTCCGCAAAAATCCGCGGCTATTCGGGTAGCGGGCGATTCACGGACGATCCTCTCGAGACGTTTGGCGGTGCCGGAGTGGTTGAAATTCCCCGGCTGCAGGAACTGCTGCGCTATATCTGCGAGAACGGCTTCGAGCATCACGTGGCTGCCAATTTTTCCTCAGTGGCTCCCGCGGTGCATGAAGCCGCGACGCGCTATCTCGGGTGGGACATGTACGCGCACGCGGGGTAGCAGCGTATTTTGCGGATTATTTCTACGGAACGAGTGCAAATTCCATGGCCATTGTGGCTGGAGTTGATTTTGGAACATTGAGTGTTCGCGTCTCGATCGTGGACAGTGAACGCGGCGTGCTCGCGACGGCGCTCGCCGAATATCCGCTGCACCGTAAGCGCGAAGACCCGGAATTTGCCACGCAATCGCATGACGACCAGATGTGTGCTTTGGCGAATGCTACGCGCGAGGCCATACAAAAGGCCGGCGTCGCGGGCGGTGAGGTGAAAGCACTGGCCATCGATACGACTGGCTCGTCGGTGATTCCCGTTGGAAAGAATCTCGAGCCGCTCGACGAATACTATCTTTGGTGCGATCACCGAGCCAAGGCAGAAGCCGCGGAGATCACGGAAGCGGCGCAGCGTGAAGGGCTTGCCGCTATTCAGTGGTGCGGCGGAGTGTATTCGTCCGAATGGGGCTTCTCGAAGCTATTGCACTGGCTGCGCCACAATCCAGAAAAGCGTGCACAGTTTGTTTCCGCTTTCGAACATTGCGACATGGCGGCGGCCACGCTGTGCGGTATTACCGATCCGCGCAAAGTAAAACGCAGCGTTTGCGCCATGGGGCATAAGTGGCTGTGGAATCCGGATTTGGGCGGGCTGCCGTCGGAAGCATTTCTCGTGAAAGTTGATCCTTTGTTTTTGGGTGTTCGCGAAAAACTCCAGGGGGAATATGTTACTTCCGACCACATTGCCGGAAAGCTTTCCGCGCCATGGGCAGAAAAGCTGGGGTTGAAAGCCGGCATTCCGATACCGGTCGGCGCGTTCGATGCTCATTGGGATGCCATCGGCGCGGGTTGCCGGGCCGAAGATATGGTGAATGTCGTCGGGACCTCGACTTGCATCATCGGCATCACCCCGTCGGTCAGCCTGGTTCCGGGGGTCTGTGGAGTTGTGCAGGGAAGCGTGCATCCGCAGCAAACTGGAATTGAAGCTGGCCTTTCGGCGGTGGGAGATATTTTCAACGCCATCGCCACTCGCGCGGGGACCGACGTCGCGACATTAAGCCAGGGGCTGGAGAAGTATCGGCCGGGGCAGACCGGTCTTCTGCGTATGACCTGGGACAACGGCGACCGTACGGTTCTGGTGAACCCGAATCTGCGAGGCATTACATTCGGTTGGAACTTGCAGAGCACTGCGCAGGACGAACTGTTCGCCGCAATTGAAGGCACTGCATTCCATACGCGAATTATTCTGGACCGAATGGCGGAACATGGCGTTGAAATAAAGCGCGTGATCAATGCCGGTGGCATTCCGCAGAAGAACAACGTGCTCAATCAGATTTACGCTAATGTGCTGGGTAGGGTGGTACTGGTGCCAAGCAAAAGCGTCACCAGTCTCGGTTCGGCAATATTTGCTTTTCTCGCAGCCGGGACGTTCAATACGGTCGAAGAGGCGCAGGACAAGATTTGTCCGGAACATGCGGTCTTCACGCCGGAGCCGGCAGCGCAGGAGACTTACAACTCGCTGTATGCGCTCTATAAAAAGCTCTATTTCGCCTTTGGGCAGCCACGTGATGCAAAGTTCGGAGGTGTCCTTCCCACACTGATCGATATTGCCGAGAAGGCGAACACGCAATGTGGATGAGCCTATCCGCGCGCGACAGGCAGCGGGGGGAATGATTGAATGCATTCGCCGGAATGATTTATTGCGCGGCGTGTAAACGTTTGCTACGGATAGGGACTTGAAGCCCTTGCAGGAAAGCGATCGGGTTGCTTTGAGGAGGCAATATGTTAAAGAGATCGAAATTGACTCGGCGGGAATTTGTGGGGACGGCGGCTTCTGCGGCTGCGTTGAGTGCGGTGCCTATCCATAATTTGTTCGGGGCATCCCGGGGAGGCGCAGCGGGCGCGCCGAATCATGATTGGAAGGATGAGGGCGTACTTTTTGTGGATAAGTCGCCTTACGCGAAGCTGCACAACATTCCGGTGCGCGCGGTGACCATTACGCAGGGATTTTGGGGCGCTCGGCGCAAGACGAACGTCGAGAAGAGCATTCCGTCGATGGAGAAGTTGCTCGAAGCCAATGGGCGGATGAACAATTTTCTGCGGCTGGCGAGCAAGAGCGATTCACCCCAGCATGGGCCGGTTTATTCGGACTCGGACGTTTACAAGTGGACGGAGGCGGTAGGGTTTGCGCTGCAGTCGGGTGATCGTTCTGAATTGCGCACGATGACGGACGGGATCATCAAGGAAGTTGTGGCGGTGCAGGAGCCGAGCGGGTATTTGAATACCTACTACGTGGGCGACAAGGCGAAGGATCGGATGTCGCCGGACGTGCAACGGTGGGGACATGAGCTTTACAACTTGGGGCACATGATCCAAGGAGCGATTGCGTATTATCGCGCGACGGGCGACCGGACTTTGCTCGACGCGGGAATTCGATTTGTCGACGGCTATTTGCTGCAAAATTTTGGCCCGGGAGCTGACAAGAAGCCGATTCTTTCGGGACACCCGGAAATGGAAATGGCGCTGATCGAGCTTTATCGCACAATGGGAGACAAGCGGCACCTCGAATTGGCGGGATACATTCTTCAGGGCGACGAGCGGATCAAGCTCCCGAAGCAAGGGTACGTTTACCATTTCTGCGGAATTCCTTTCACGTCGCGCACGCACCTTGAGGGGCATGCGGTACGAGCGATGTATGCCTGCTGCGGGGCGACCGATTATTATCTGGAAACCGGCGATCAAACTTATTTGAAGACGCTGAATGCGCTGTGGGAAGACCTAGTGTCAGACCAAATGTATGTGACAGGCGGAGTTGGAGCGCGAAGTTCTGGCGAGGCGTTCGGCGATTCCTATGAGTTGCCGAATTTTACGGCATATGGAGAGAGTTGTGCGGCCATCGGCAACATGATGTGGAACTGGCGGATGCTGGCAGCAACAGGCGATGCGAAATTCGCGGACGTCATCGAGCGGGCTTTGTATAACGGGATCAATTCCGGGATGTCGCTGGATGGGACGATGTATTGTTACCGAAATCCGTTGGGATTCGATCCTTCGGCTGGCGATCAGATACGCAATTCGTGGTACGACACGACTTGCTGCCCGCCGAATCTGGAGAGGACGTTCGCTTCGCTGCCGGGATATTTTTACAGCACGAGCAAGGACGGACTTTACCTACATTTGTATGACAACTCGCAACTGGATTGGCATCTTGAGGATGGGACCGGGTTGAAAGTGGCGCAGAAGACAAACTATCCGTGGGATGGCGTAGCGGACATTACGGTTTCGCCGGCGAAGCCTAGCGAATTTACTTTTTATCTTCGTGTGCCGGGTTGGTCGGATGGCACGCAGGTTTCGGTCAACGGCAAGGCGATTTCGGGAGCGACACCGGGACAATATCTTGCATTGCGGCGGCAGTGGACGGCTGGCGACGTTGTTCAAGTGAAGTTTGGCATGACGCCGCAAATAATTGAGGCAAATCCGCGCGTTGTGGATGACTACGGACGCGTGGCCGTGCAGCGTGGGCCGCTGGTTTATTGTCTTGAGCGGCTGGATCAGCCGAAGGGTGTGCAGCTATTTGATGTTTCGTTGGATGTTCGGCAAAAAGGCGCGTCGGCGTTCCGCGAGGAATTCAACAAGGATTTGCTGGGGGGAATCGTGGTGCTGAAACATACCGCGGCGATGAGCGAGAAGTCCAGTTCGCAGAGCGCACTCTATCGTACGTACACTGTGGAAGCGTCCAAAGGACGGCAAGTGGAACTGACCTTCATTCCTTACTACGCTTGGGCGAATCGGGTGGGCACGCCGATGCAGGTTTGGACGCCGGTGTTGCAGGCATAGGAAAACTGAAAAATTCTGTTGAACCGAGTCTCTGTCCGGCCAGGCGAGCGCTAGGCTCTTACAGTGTGATAGAGACGATAAGGTTCGTCGCCGATGCCGGCGAACGGACGGAACGTGATTTTTCCGCCGTCGTCCTGGACCAGCCAATTTTCGGAAGACTGGGAAGCTGCGGAAGCTGCTAACAATTGGGCGCGCGAAAAATTCGCAGGTAGATTTCCGACGCCGAAGAGCGCGAGCGGGCCGCGGCGGAGCGCGACGATCTGGGGGTTTTCTGGATCAACGGGTTGCACGCTGAGCGGCATTCCAATTTCGAACTCCACGTGATCGCCATTTTTCCAGGTGCGCGATAGTTCAAAAAATTTCCCCGAGGCGATGTCGCCCTCCACATGTTTGCCGTTCACCGAGACGCGCGTTTTTGCGTCGGCCCACGCTGGAACGCGGAGATATACGGTGAATTTTTCCGGACGCGCCATTTCCAGCTCGAGTTGAGTGGCATTCGAAGTGGGATAGCTCGTTTTCTGAGTCAGAGTGCATTTCGTACTGCCCTGCATCCAGCTTACGCGAGAGGGCAGGAACAGATTGACGTAGACGCCTTCTTTGGACGGGTAGTAGGAGCTAATGCCGTAATCGGCGGCGAGTTGCGGGAACGTGCCGGAGCAGCAGGGCCATTTGTCCTTGTAATAGACTTTTTTGGCGGCGTCCGAATTGTAATCGGAATAGTAGAAGCTGGTGCCGTCGGGGAGAATGGGTTTGGCGCCGGCGATGGTGTTGTAGAGAACTTGTTCCATGCTGTCGCCGTAGCGGGAGTCGCGGGTTACGCGGAGTAAGTACCGCGTGATTTTGAATTGGCCGTATGCGCCGCAGGGAGTTTCGAAACTGGAGCGGGTTTTACCCAGGCTTGCGGCAAGCAGTCCCTTGCCCGGTACGACGAAGGCTTCGTCCGGTCCCCATCCACCTGTTGCGTAACTTTGTTCCTGAACCATGCGGAGGCCGTTGGTTGCGGCGCGGAGATATTTTTCATCGCCGAGGACCAAGTAGGCTTGCATGGCGGAGCTGAACGTATTGACGTGACTGTAGGCGTGCTTGCCGGGAAGGGCATTGTGGTTTTCAGCGAGGGCGTCGTAATACTCGTGATAGATAAAGCGTTCGCCTAGCTCTTTGTAGCGTTTATCGCCGCTACGCTGATAGGCCAGAAAGAGATTTTCCGGGAGCGTGTACGTTTCGTCCCACGTGTAAGCGATGGATTTGTGCGGGCGGGCCTCCTGTTCGGCGCGGCTTAACGCCTTTTCGGGGAGATGCGGCAGGACCGCTTCGGTGGCGCGCTTGAGAACTTCGAGGGCATGGGGATCTGCGGCAAATTCATGAGCGTCGATGAGGCCGCAGCAGGTTTTGTCGAAGGTGTAGCCGGGCAGGCGATAGTCGACGTAGAACTTTCCGGTGGGCTCGACGGTCTCGGCGAAAGCGCGCACCAGGCGGTGGACCTTAGCCTGCGTTTCTTTCGATCCAGTCACGGCGCATGCGCGAGCTAAGCCGGAAACGTATTGACCAAACGTATGCCCGGCGATGAACGCGTGAAAATTGTTTTTTTCGTTAAAGTCGTCGGCATCGTCGTACCAGCCGCCCATGTCGGGGCCTGGAGCGGGCATTCCTTGGCGCTTGCGGAACGGCTTGAGCAGGCCATCTTCATCGAGACTGAGGAACAATTTGTGATTCTGTTCGAACTGCGTGCGGAACGGGCCGTCGAGCAGTTGGACTTGCGCATAGCCGAAAATCGAGAGTTGCGGAGTGATGGCAACGGTTGCACCAGATCGCGGCCATGCGGGCAGAGAGCGAGCCGCGAGTAAGCCGGCGGTGGAAACGGCGGCGGATTTGAGGAACTGGCGCCTGGTCTTTTTCACGGCGAAACCTCCGGAGATCGCATAACGGGCGCCTCCGCGGATTCTGGGAGTGCGCTTCGACATGACCTAGCGCTAGAATCCAAGTAAGCGTTATCTCGACTGACCTATGTATAGCGCGACGCAGGCTCGGCGTCAAACCCTGGCTGTAATCGATTTCCCGAATGAAGTATTCTGTCTTCACACAAATGAAACGATTTCGTGAATTTTCCGTCGTGATCCGCAAGATTCTTGGGCTCGCCTTCCTCCTGTTAGCCTGCCATTCTGCGGCTTTTTCTCAGAGTTCTGAGAGCCAGATTGAGCCTGTCACTTCGGCGCTGCGCGCCAGAGACTATGACCAAGCAGTGGAGTTGAGCCGCGCGGCCTTGGAAACATCGCCGAACAACGCGCAATTGTGGACACTGCAAGGCATCGCTTTCGCAAGCAAAGGGAACAACAAAGACGCACTAACCGCGTTTCAGCGAGCGCTAAAAATTTCTCCAAACACGATTGCCGCGCTAGCGGGGGCGGCGCAGATCGAGTATCAGGCTGGAAACCAGACGGCCGTGCCGCTGCTGAATCATTTGCTGCAATTGCGTCCGGAAGACCCGACGGCGAACGCCATGCTTGCCGTGCTGGAGTATCGGAAGGGAAACTGCGCTGCGGCGGCTCCGCATTTTGCGAAAGCTGGGGAATTGCTCGACTCTCAGCTTGACGCTTTGCATGCTTACGCGACCTGCCTCGTCAAGCTCAAGCGAATGGATGAGGCGGTGACAACTTTTCACAGAGCTTTGGCGCTTCGGCCGGAGGATTCGCGGGAACATCTCGTTCTCGCTTCCATTCAGCTTATGGCGAAGAAGCCGCAGGACGCGCTTGCCACGCTGCAACCGCTGCTGCAGGCCAAGGACGTGGATGCGGATACGCTGCAGCTCGCATCGACGGCCTACGAAGATGCCGGAGACACCCCGCACGCGGTCGGCACACTTCGTCAGGCGCTCTTGCTGGCGCCGCGGAACGGTAGCCTCTATTTGGATTTTGCCAACATTTGTTTTACGCACGAGTCGTTTCAGGTGGGTATCGATGTGATCACGGAGGGCCTGTCATTGCAGCCAGAAGCAGACGATCTTTATGTCGCGCGAGGAGTTCTGTACGTGCAGTTAGCGCAGTACGACAAAGCCGAGGCCGACTTTGAAAAGGCGTATGAATTGAACCCGAAGCAATCTTTGAGCACCGCGGCACAGGGCTTGGCGGCTGTGCAGGCCAATGACCTTGATCACGCTTTGCAGTCGATTCAGGCAAAACTGGCAAGGAAGCCGAACGACCCGCTGCTGCTTTACCTGCAAGCAGATGTGCTTTCGCAAAAGGGTGCGGAGCCGGGGACGCCGGAGTTCAAGCTTGCCATGAGTTCGGCAAAGAGAGCGGTTACGTTACAGCCGACACTTGCCTCGGGTCACGGGGTGCTGGCGAAACTCTACATGCAAACTGGACAATACCAGGAATCGATTGAGCAGTGCCGAAAGGCGTTGGTCATCGACCCGAAAGATCAAACCGCGGTGTATCGCCTGATTCAGGCGCTGCGGAAAACAAGCGACAAGAAAGAGATCCCCGAGCTGCTGCAGCGATTGGCGCAGCTACGGGAACAGGCGACGAAGGAAGAAAAAGAACACTACCGATACAAACTGTTTGAAGAGAATTCTGCGACGAAGCAGCCTTAAACGGAGCGCGCAAACTTTCTGCCCGGTTTTCGCGTGGTTTCCAGGAATAAACTGCTACGCGCTTAGGGAACGCATCAGTTTGTAAACTGACATCTGGCTGTAACTGGAAAAGGAACTCCTTGGGAATGAACTATACGCGCCGCGGGTTTATGGAACTTTCGCTTGGATCAGCGGTGGCAATTGCTGCCGAGCGGCTGCTGGGGCAAGGCGTGGCGGCCCACCGAGCCAAGCCCCTTGCCAAGCAAGCCCCTTCGGGGCGCCCGTTCAATGCACACTTTGTCGACGTAGGGGCGGCGGCTGGACTGCGCGCGCCCACGATTTATGGCGGCGTGGAAAGCAAGAAATACATTCTTGAATCCACCGGGTGCGGCTGCGCGTTCATCGATTACGACAACGACGGTTGGATGGATATTTTTTTGTTGTGCGGCACGCGGCTCGAAGGTGCTCCGGCTGAGGCCACGAACCGGCTGTACAAAAATAATCGGGACGGGACGTTCACCGACGTTACGGAAAAGGCGGGCCTGCATGCCGTTGGCTGGGCTTGCGGCGTTTGCATCGGAGATTACAACAACGACGGTTTTGAAGATATTTTTTGTACCTACTTCGGACAGAACATTCTTTACCGAAACAATGGCGACGGCACTTTTACGAATGTGACGAAGGCCGCCGGGCTCGTGAACGACGAGCCACGTTGGGGCGCTGGCTGCAGCTTTCTGGATTACAACCGCGATGGACACC
>WNFC01001708.1_pt1 | contig 45741 bp, 41 predicted proteins | sample 5400541 | NCBI WGS metagenome assembly WNFC01 (sample SAMN13153342, study PRJNA577476) | soil metagenome | isolation source: 120 cm saprolite under Douglas fir tree site 2 hole 2 replicate 1 | place: USA:California | collected 2015-04-18 | reverse complement strand
GAGGAGCAGCACAGGAAGGTGCCGGACGAGGAGCACGAGAAGGCGCCGCCGGCGAAGAAGAAGAAGAAGGCGCCCAGGCCGGAGCCCGGGCCGCCGCGGCGGGGACCGAGCGCGACGGCGGCGGCGGGGGCGGGGGCGGGGGCGGCGAAGCAGAGCTCGAAAGCGAACGAGACCTCGACCACGATCCCGACCTCGACTGCGACTCCGACTCCGACTCCGACTCCGACTCCGACTGCGACTCCGACTGCGACTCCGACAGCGACTGCGACTACGACTGCGACTACGACTGCGACTACGACAGCGACTCCGACTCCGACAGCGACTGCGACTCCGACAGCGACTGCGACTCCGACAGCGACTGCGACTACGACTGCGACTGCGACTCCGACAGCGACTACGACTCCGACAGCGACTGCGACTCCGACAGCGACTGCGGCTCCGGGCGGGCCGTCTGCCAACGCCGCGCCGACGGGTGCCGTCGGCGGCCCGGTTCGGACGACCTGCACGCGAGATTCGCGGCGGGCGAACTCGACGCGACCGACGGACCGCGGTACGGGCGGGCGCGGCGCGAGTCGATCGCAGGGCGGGCGATGATCGCAGGGGCGGCCGTGCTCGGCGCGATAGCGGTGGCTTTGTGGTGGTGAGCGCCGCGCCCGCCGCATGCCTCGGAGCCGGCGGCGCCGCGCTGGCCCTCGCGCTGGCCGCTTGCGTCCCCGATCCAGGAGGCAGCTGCAGCCGGGACGCGGACTGCGAAGGAGGCGCGGCCGGACTGTTCTGCGCCGAAGGAGTTTGCCAGAGCCCGCCGCGCGCCGTCTTCGACGAGGTGCCGCGCACGCTCTTCGCCCGCGCGCAGACAGCCACCGTGCGGGTCCGGGTAGACCGCGCGCACGGGGGCGCGGAGGTGGCGACCGCGTCGCTTCGCATCAACGGCAAGACCGTCCAGGGAGCGCGAGAACCCGGTGGGCGGATCCGCTTCGACGTCCCGCTCCAGCTCGCTCCCGCCGGCGTCGAGGCGACGGTCCCGATGGAAGTCTTCGTGCTCGACGACCTGGGCCACGCCACCGTCTTGTCCGGCGCGCTCGCGCTGGACGACCTCGCCCCGCGCGTGTTCATCGACGCGAGCAGCGTGCCTTCGCAGCCGGTGCCGCGGGGCGCCGTGGTCCAGCTCCGGGCGCACGTCTTCGACGGCTCGGCGGTGACGCTGACCACTTCCCCGGGGACGACCCTCGCGCTCCAGCTGGACGGCTCGTTCCGCATGGCGGTGGACACCGGCGCGCTGGACCCATCGGCCACTGCGGCCGAGCCCGTCCTCACCGCCGTCGACACGGTGGGTCTGGGCGCCTCGGCTTCGGCGCGCTTCGCCGTGACTCGGTAGATTACGGCGAAGGCGGCACCACCGGCCACCGCACCGTCCGCGCGATCCGATCCGCCAGCTCGGTCGGCCGTTCCGAGAGCGGCTGCAGGACCACCACCGCGAGCGCGGTGCGGTCGCGCTCCGTGCAGACCGCCTCGAGATGTGCCTGCCCGTCTTCACCGAGCACGGTCGCGACCACGCGCACCGATCCAGCCACGCGCCCGGGGTGCGGCTCCGCAACGTCCACCGCGCGGAGCGCGCCCACGTCGGCCAGGCGCCACAGGTCCCTGGTCACCGCGCCGCGCACCAGATCGGCCGATCCGCGGCAACCCGGGGCCGAGAGCAGCGTGACCGAGTTCCGCCACAGCGTGGACAGCCCGTTCGTGTACGAGATCTCGTGCGGCGAAGACGCCGCCTTCCGCCATCCGAGCGGCACCTGCACCGAGCTCCTCAGCGGACCTTCGCGCAAAGCTCCCAGCACCGGCAGCGCAGGAGCGGCGAACATCCCCATCGAGACCGTCCCCAGCAGGGCCCCGGTTGCGGCGGCGAGCCTGCGCGCCGCCGCTTCGCCCGGCCACTCCCGCGGAGTCAGGAACAGCCCGCACGCAGCTCCCGCGAGCAGCCCTCCGCCGTGCCCCCAGTTGTCTACGCCCGCCGAGCCGAGCCCGGCCAGGAACAGCGCGAACAGCCAGGGCAAGAGCCGCAGGCCGAAATGCGCGCGCAGCCGTCCGCGCACCGCGCGCCGCCAGCCGAAGGTGGCGGACGCGCCCAGCACACCGAAGGCGACGCCCGAGGCTCCCAGCGAGATCGAATCGGCGCCGACCGCGGAAGCCACCGTCGTCCCCAGCGCAGTGAAGATGATCAACGCCAGGTAGTCGGCCGGCCGGACGGCCCGCTCCAGCGCGCCCCCCACGTTCCAGATGGCGAAGGCATTGAACGCGAGGTGCAAGAGGTCCTTGTGCAGGAGGTTCGCCGAGAGCAGGCGCCACGTCTCCCCCCGATCGAGGATCAGCGGAGTGGCCTTGGCCCCGTACGCGAGCAATCCGGAAACCGACAGGGCCCCCCTCATTCCGCCGGCCGCCAGCAGCACCCAGGCGCACGCCAGCAGGAAGAGCAGCGTCACCCAGGGGATGCCGGAAGGCAGAAAGCGCCTCGGGCGGAGGACCTCATGAAGCTCATCATCGAGGACGACGAGGGACGGAAGACCGTCGTCCCGCTCGTGCGCGAAGAGATCACCATCGGGCGCCAGGACGGGAACATCATCAAGCTGAGCGAGCGCAACGTCTCCCGCCGGCACGCGCGCCTGAAGAAGGACAACGGCTCGCTGGTGATCGAGGACCTGGGGTCCTACAACGGCGTGCGCGTCAACGGCGAGCGCATCAACGGCCCCACCAAGATCAAGGAAGGCGACCTGATCGAGATCGGCGACTACGATCTCGGCGTCCAGGGCCGGATCGAGGTTCCCACCACGCCGCCTCCCACCCAGCCGAAGATGGGGCGCACGACCATCCCGCCGTCGATGATGGCGCAGAGGCCGGCGGCCATCCCCCATCCGCAGGTGCAAGCTTCCGCCGCCGCTGCCGCGGAGCCGCCGCCCCCTCCGGCGGCGGGCCCGGCCCCCGGCAGCGCCTCGACGGCTTCCGCGAGCGCGGGCGGCGCGACCGCCATCATCCGCGTCAGCGACATCATGAAGTCCGCCCCGCAGGTCGACGTCCGCGACCTGCAGAAGGGCGAGATGCCCCGCCTGGTGGGCCTCACCGGCAACGTGCGCGGCAAGGAGTTCTTCCTCACGCGCACCGAGGTGAAGATCGGGCGCAGCGACGAGAACGACATCGCCATCGATCACCAGTCGATGAGCCGCCAGCACGCGCGGTTCGTGCTCGAGGACGCGAGCTGGAAGGTGGTCGACAACAAGAGCGCCAACGGCGTGCACATCAACGGCGAGCAGTACGCCATCGGCGCGGTCAGGCCCGGCGACACGGTCGAGTTGGGACACCTCAAGTTCCGCTTCTGCGCGCCGGGCGAGAAGTTCACCCTGTCCGCGGACAAGGCCGAAGAGGCGAAGCCCGGCCTGCGCCCCACCACCGCGGAGCTGATCGCCGGGGCCCGCGAGGGCGCGAGGGCTCCGGCGGCGAAGAAGGGCAAGCTGCCGCTGGTCGCGGGCGCGGGTGCGCTGGTCGCCGCCGCGCTGGTCGCCTTCCTCCTGCTGGGGAAGGCCAGGCGCGCCGACGAAGGGGGCGAGGGGGACCTGTCCGCCGCCGAGGCGACCAAGGCCGGCGATCGCGAGTTCAAGAAGCACGACTACCTCAAGGCGCTCGAGTACTACGACGCCGCGGCGGCCAAGGGAGAGAAGCCGGCGAACCGCGCCAAGGCGCAGGACGAGGCGCGCGCGCAGGAAGTCGACCTGGCCCTCGACAAGGCGATCGCGGCGAAGGACTTCGACAAGGCGCGCGCGCTCTACGAGAAGTGCTCCACCGAGACCACCTGGTTCTGCGAGAGGGTGCGGGAGAAGGGCGACCAGGTGAAGTCCGGCTACGCCGCCGCGCACCTCGCCAAGGCGCAGGCGGCGAAGGCGCAGGGAAAGATCGAGTCGTGCAAGCAGGAGGTGCAGCAGGTCCTCGCGCTCGACGCCAACAGCGCCGAGGCGCAGGCGCTGTCGTGCGCGCCGCAGCAGGCGCAGGCGGAGAAGCCGGCTTCCGCGCGGCACGAGGGCGGCGGCCTCTCCCCGGCGAGCCGCGATCAGAAGGCGTACCAGCTGATCCAGGAAGGCAACGCGAAGGTGAGCGCGAAGGACTTCGGGGGCGCCGCCGCCAAGTACCAGGCCGCCATCGACCTGAAGCCGAGCAAGCAATACGTCGGATTCGCCTATCGCGGGCTCGGCACCGCGGCCGTCTACGCGGGCGATACCAAGGCGGCGGTGAAGTGGTACAAGCTCTACATGCCCTTCGCGGACGACGCCACCAGGGGACAGCTGCAGCAGCTCATCGACAAGTTCGGCGGGTAGCCGCCGAGATGAAGCTGATCATCGAGGACGACGAGGGCCGACGCACCGTCGTGCCGCTCTTCCGCGACGAGCTGATCATCGGCCGCGCCGAGGGGAGCCCCGTCCGGCTCACCGAGAAGGACGTCTCGCGCCGCCACGCCAAGCTCTTGCGCCGCAGCGGCCGCGTGTACGTCGAGGACCTGGGCAGCTTCACCGGCGTCCGCGTCAACGGCGGCCGGGTCCACGGACCGCGCCTGGTCCGCGAAGGCGACCTCATCGAGATCAGCCAGTACGATCTCACGCTGAAAGGAGGCCCCGACGAGAAGCCGGAGCCGGACCCGCGAGCCGCGGAAGAAACCACCACTCCGATTCGCGGCGCGAGGCGCGGACTGGACGCGCGAAGGGCGCGCATTACGACTTTCATCGTAGCCGTGCTCGTCGCCTCCGCCGTCGCGGCAGCGCTGTGGCTCCGCACCGCCCGCGGCGCCGAGACGCAGTCGCCGGCGAGTTCGAGCACGAGCACGAGTACCAGCACGATCACGATCACGGACCCCGATGCACAATCGTCACGTGACTCCGCGCCCCCGGGATCACGCGACAGCGTACGGTAAACGCCTACACGTCCGTCCGTTGACCGCTGAGGCGCGGCCGGATAACAAGCTTTGCCGTACCGTAGGTACGTCAGACTTCACTGCGCGTCCCAACGAAGGGGGCTACGGTGGACATTCGAATCCTCGTTGTCGACGACGACCAGGACTCCGTCGAGCTGGTCGAGAAGATCCTCAAGAAGGATGGCTACCGCGTCCAGACGCTGACCGACGGCCGCAAGGTCGAGGAGGAGATCCGCAAGAACGACATCCACCTCGCGGTGGTGGACCTCAAGATGCCCGACATCTCCGGGCTGGACGTGGTGGAGATGATCCGGCACCACGATTCCGACTGCGCCGTCATCCTCATGACCGGCTATGCGACGCTCGATTCCGCCGTCTCCGCCCTGCGCGGCGGCGTGGTGGACTACCTGCGCAAGCCGGTGCGCGAGGACGAGCTGCTCGGAGCGGTGCGGCGGGCGCTCGCCGCGAAGGGGCTGGCGCTCCTGCCCGAGGAAGAGCTGCACCGCAACATCGGATCGGCCATCCGCGATCTGCGCAAGAAGCGGACCCTGACCCTGAAGCAGCTCGCGAAGCGGACCGGGCTCTCGGTCAGCCTGCTCTCGCAGATCGAGCGCGCCGAATCGAGCGCCAGCGTCACTTCGCTCTACAAGATCGCCCACGCGCTGAAGATCCGGCTCCCCGAGCTGTTCTCGCGGGTCTGAAGCGCATCCATGACGTCCGCGCCATGAACACAGCGCCGCCGAATACGGCGGCCGGCCCTCATTTGGCGAGCACGACCAGCACCTCGCCTTCGCTGACCGGCTGCCCTTCCTTGCAGCGGACCTCCGAGACCTTGCCGTCCTCGGGCGCTTCGACGGGCATCTCCATCTTCATCGATTCGATGATCACCAGCACGTCTCCGGCGGACACCGGGTCGCCGGGCTTCTTCTCGATCTTCCAGACGGTGCCGGTGATGTGGGCGGGCACGTCGATCAAGGCGGGACCTCCTGAGTCAGTCGTTCCAGGAAACGGGTGTCGAGCTCGCCGCGCGCGAAGAAGGGCGATGCGGCGATTCGGCGGTGGAGCGGAAGGTTGGTCTTGACTCCCTCGACCGCGAAGGCGTCGAGCGCGGCGCCCAGCCGCGCGATGGCCTCGGCGCGGGTGGGGCCGTGCACCACGAGCTTCGCGAGCAGCGAGTCGTAGAAGGGCGTCACCGTGTCGCCCGCACGGTATCCCGCGTCGACGCGGACGCCGTCGTGGAACCGGCCGTCGGCGGGAACCGGCGTCTCGAACCGGACGATCTTGCCGGGCGAGGGAAAGAACCTCACCGGGTCCTCGGCGTTGACGCGGCACTCGATCGCGTGCCCGCGCGTCTTCACGTCGCCCTGGCCGATGGGCAGGTGCTCGCCCGCCGCGATGCGGATCTGGAGCTGCACCAGGTCGAGGCCGGTCACCGCCTCGGTCACCGGGTGCTCCACTTGCAGCCGCGCGTTCAGCTCGATGAAGTAGACCTGGTCGCCCACCAGCAGGAACTCGCAGGTGCCGGCGTTGGCGTAGCCCACCGCGCGCGCCGCGGCCAGGCCCGCCTGGAGCAGCTCGTCCCGCAGGCGCGGCCGGGGCGAGGGGAGCTCGAAGGCGGCGGCCGGCGCCTCTTCCAAAATCTTTTGATGGCGCCGCTGGATCGAGCACTCGCGCGCGCCGAGGTGCAGGGTGAGGCGCCCGTCCCCCAGGACCTGCACCTCCACGTGCCGCGGCGCCGGGAAGTAGCGCTCCAGGTAGACCGCGTCCTTGCCGAACGAGGCGCGCGCCCGGTCCGAGCAGGCGCGCAGCGCCTTGAGCAGCTCCGGCTCGTCGTTCGCCACCTGCATGCCGATCCCGCCGCCGCCGCCCGCCGCCTTGACCAGGAGCGGGAAGCCGAGGGCCCGCGCCTCGTCGGCGGCGAGCTCGGGCGTCACGTGCCCCTCGGACCCCGGGACGACCGGCACGCCCGCGCCGCGCATCACCGCGCGCGCCTGCGACTTGTCCTTGATCGCGCGCATCGCCCCGGGCGGCGGGCCCACGAAGACCAACCCGGCCGCGGCGCAGGCCTGCGCGAAGTCGGCCTGCTCGGAGAGGAAGCCGTAGCCGGGATGGATCGCCTCGGCGCCGGTGCTCTTCGCGGCGGCCAGCACTTTCTCCGCGTCCAGGTAGCTCTCGCGCGCGGGCGCGGGGCCCAGGCGCACCGCCTCGTCGCACTGCTCGAGGTGCAGCGATCGCTCGTCGGCGTCGGAGTACACGGCGACGGTGCGGACGCCCAGCGCGCGCGCCGCGCGCGCCACGCGGCAGGCGATCTCGCCGCGGTTGGCGATGAGCAGCTTGTGGAACACGTCGGGTTGCCTCCGGCGGCGCGGAAAGGCGGCGCAGCATACTCCAGCCGAGCGCGCGCCGCTCACGTTGACCGGGCACTGCGTGCGCGTCTAACCTGTGCGCGTTCCGTTCCACGGGAAGGGGATGGCCAAGGCGATGCGGCATGCGCGGAGCGGGAGACGGCGGCGGTCGCGGGCCACCGTGGTGGATCTCTCGTCGGTCCGCGAGGAGCGGCGGCGCGAGCTGGCCGAGCGAAGGGTGCGCTCGGTGATGGACGGGAACCGCGCCGCGCTCACGCGGCTGTTCGCGAGCGGGCTCGTCTTCACGCAGAAGGGCAGCCGCGCCGCGCGCGAGCTCTTGCGCGAGCACCAGACGCTGCAGAAGCTGGTCGATCTCTTCGCCCGCCTCGGCGAGGGCCGCGACGTGGCGCTGCACGATCGGGCCGAGGACGTGTTCGCCCGCCTCGACGCCCAGCTGGCCCGCACTGCCCAGCTCACCGCCCGCGCCGGCGACTTCCTCTCCGGCCGCTCCCGCGACTGACGCCTCTCCAGCCTTCAAAGCCGAACGCGGAGGCGCGGAGATTGTCAGGTTTTCGCGAGCGGACGCGGGTGCCCGGTCGAGTAAGCAAATCGGATCTCCGCGCCTCTGCGCCTCCGCGTTGATCTTTTGGGCTAGTCGTTGTGGCGGAGGAAGGTGGGGATGTCCAATTCGTCCTCGCTGGCGCCGGTGAGCTGGCGGAGCTCGTCCCAGGAGAGCTTGCGGACCGGGCGGTCGCCGGCGGGGCGCTGAGGAGGAGGAGGCGTCGCCGCGCGCGGGGTCGGAGTCGCGCGAGGCGCCTCGGCCGGGCGGGCCGGCGAGCGATGCGCGCCGTGCTCGACGGCAGGAGTGGCGGTCCGCAGGGCGCGCGTGGCGTCGTTGCGCTCGATGCGGCGGGTGTCGCGGTGGTTGAACCCGGTGGCGATGACGGTGATCTTCAGCCTGTCGCCCATCTCGTCGGAGATGACGCTGCCGAAGATGATGTTCGCGTCCTCGTGCGCCGCCTCCTGGATGAGGCTGCAGGCCTGGTTCACCTCGACCAGCGTCATGTCCGGCCCGCCGGTGATGTTGATGAGGATGCCGGTCGCGCCGTCGATCTGCACGTCCTCGAGCAGCGGGCTCTCCACCGCCTGCCGCGCGGCAGCCAGCGCCCGTCCCTCGCCCGACGCCGTCCCCGTGCCCATCAGCGCCACGCCCATGCTGCTCATGATCGTCCGCACGTCGGCGAAGTCGACGTTGATGAGGCCGGGGATGGTGATCAGGTCGGAGATGCCCTGCACCGCGTTGAGCAGCACCTCGTCGGCCTTCTTGAAGGTGTCGAGCAGCGTGGTCTTCTCGTCGGCGATGGCGAGCAGCCGCTGGTTGGGGATGGTGATCAGCGTGTCGACCGCGTTCTTCAGCTCGGCGAGGCCGCTCTCCGCCTGCTTGAGGCGCCGCTTGCCCTCGAAGAGGAACGGCTTGGTGACCACGCCGACGGTCAGCGCGCCCACGCTGCGCGCCAGGTCGGCGATCACCGGCGCGCCGCCCGTCCCGGTGCCGCCGCCCATCCCCGCGGTGACGAAGACCATGTCCGCGCCCTCCAGCGCGGCCAGGATGCGCGCCTTGTCCTCGAGCGCCGCCTGCCGCCCGATCTCCGGATTGGCGCCGGCGCCCAGCCCCTTGGTGACCTGCGCGCCCAGCTGGATCTTGGTGTGCCCGCGGTTGTTCTGCAGGGCCTGGCAATCGGTGTTCGCGGCGATGAAGTCCACCCCGGTGAGCCCGGCGAGGATCATCGTGTTCAGGGCGTTGCCGCCGCCGCCGCCGACCCCGATCACCTTGATCTTCGCGCCCAGCTCAGTCTCGAACTCGTCCATGACCCCTCCGGTTCAGAACAGCTCCTTCACCCAACCCAGGAATCGCTCGCGCAGCGACGACGAGTCGCCGGCGAACACCCGACCTTCCATCCCCTGCTTGGCCGCGTAGTGGAGCAGGCCCACCGCCGTGGCGTGCTGCGGGCTCTTCACCACGTCGGTGAGGCCGCCGATGTTGCGCGGCAACCCGCGCCGCACCGGCAGCCCCAGGACCTCCTCGGCCAGCTCGGGCATGCCGTGCAAGAGCGTCGAGCCTCCGGTCAGCACCACGCCCGAGGCGAGCAGGTCCTCCTGGCCCGCCTTCTGCACCTCGCGGTGCACGAGCTGGAACAGCTCCTCCACGCGCGGCTCGACGATCTCGCAGAGGATGCGGCGCGCCAGCACGCGCGGCGCGCGGCCGCCCACGCTGGGCACCTCGATGGTCTCGTCCTTGTCCAGGAGCGCGGCTTGCGCGCTGCCGTACTTGACCTTGATGCGTTCCGCCTCGTTCATCGGCGTCCGCAGGCCGACCGCGATGTCGTTGGTGAGGTGGTTCCCGCCCAGCGGGATGACGCTGGTGTGCTGGATGGCCCCGCCCGAGAAGATCGCAACGTCGGTGGTCCCGCCGCCCACGTCCACCAGCGCGACGCCCAGCTCCTTCTCCTCCTCGGCCAGCACCGCCTCGGCGCTGGCGAGCGACTCGAGCACGATGTCGGAGACCTGCAGGCCCGCCCTGGCGCAGCACTTGACGATGTTCTGCGCGCTGGAGACGGCGGCGGTGACGATGTGCACCTTCGCCTCCAGGCGCACGCCGCTCATCCCCAAGGGCTCCTTGATGCCGTCCTGCTCGTCGATGATGTAGTCCTGGGGGAGGACGTGGAGGATCTCGCGGTCCTGCGGGATGTTGATGGCGCGAGCGGCGTCGAGGACGCGCGCGATGTCGCCCTGCTTCACTTCCTTGTCCTTCACCGCCACCACGCCCTGCGAGTTGAAGCCGCGGATGTGGCCGCCCGCGATGCCGGCGTACACCGACGCGATCGCGCATCCGGCCATCAGCTCCGCTTCCTCGACCGCGCGGCGGATGGAGGACACCGTCGCCTCGATGTTGATCACCACGCCCTTGCGCAGGCCCCGCGAGGGGTGCGTGCCGATGCCGATGACGTCGATTCCTTCCGGCCCGACCTCGCCCACGATGCAGCAGATCTTCGTGGTGCCGATGTCCAGCCCGACGATCAGCTCGCCCTTCTTCTGCGCCATGGAATTCCCCTCCTCAGCGTACGGTCGGCACAAGCTGCGCGGATACCCACTCGGGCCGCGCCTGGCTGTCCAGATCGATGCGCGCCGCGTGCTCGCCGCGGCGGGCGAGCGCCGCCCGGAGCTGCGAGAGCCGGTGCAGCTGCAGCGGCAGATCGTTCGCTCCGAGGCGCACCTCCTGCAGCCCGGCCGGTTCCCGGGCGAACGCGGTGAACCCTCCGTCCTCCTCCAGCCGCGCCTCCGAAAGCGACGCCCCGGGCAGACCCTCGGCGCGCCACGCCTCGAGCAGGCGCAGCGCCGAGTACAGCCGCAGCTGCGCGGCGCCGCGATCGCGCAACCACGCGTCGCGGGAGAGCCCGGTCACGAGCGGCAGATCGACCCCGTCCTCGGGCCCGGCCCGCTTGAACACGCGGCCTTCGTCGTCGAGCAGGTAGAGGCCGCCGAGCTGCACCTGCGCGGCCGCGCGGTGCTCGGCGACTTCGGCCAGCACGGTCCCCGGCAAGCTGCGGGAGAGGCGCGCCGAGACGACCCACGGATGCGATTCCATCGCCCGGGCCGCGGCGGCGAGGTCGACCGCCATCAGATTCGCCCCCAGCCGCAGCCCGCTGCGGGCCAACAGGTCCGCCTCGGCCGCGTGGGACAGGCCGGAGAAGCGCACCTCGCGCACCGAGAAGAGCGGCGTGGTGGTGGACCAGCGCAGTGCCTGCCACGCCCCGACGGACAGCGCGGCCGAGAGCAGCATGGCGAGGGCGGTGCGGCCCAGCGCCGCCGCCGCGCTTCGCGCCCCGGACCCGCGCGAGGGGGAGGTCCGCCGCGCCGCGGCGGCGCGCTCCGGGCGGAACGGCAGGCGAACCCAGGCCGGCTCGGTCATGCGGACCTCCTGCGCAGCACGGGAACGAAGTGGTGGGGCTCCAGCTCGGGAGGCAAGGGCGGCCGGAAGGTGCCCACCAGCCGGACCTCGGGCTGCAGCTCGATCCCCGTCCGGGCCAGCACGGTGCCGCGGGCGAGCGCGATCAGCTCGATCACGTCGGCCGCGGTCGCCTCGCCGAGGTTGACGATGAAGTTGGCGTGCTTGTCGCTGATCTGCGCGCCGCCGCGCCGCTCCCCCTTCAACCCGGCCTGCTCGATCAGGCGGCCCGCGAAGTCGCCTCGCGGATTGACGAACACCGAGCCGGAGTTGGGCATCGCGAGCGGCTGCGTGGCGCGCCGGCGCTCCACGTCCGCCTTGGCCGCGCGCGCGTCCTCCTGCACCTCCGGCCCGCCCCCGCGGCGCACCCGGCAGCGAGCGCGCGTGAGCACCGCTCCTTCAGGCAGCTCGCAGCGGCGGTAGGAGAGGCGCAGCTCCGCCACCGGGACCCAGCGCAGCCCGTCCGGCGTGGCGATCTCGACCGCCTCCAGGTGGTCGGCCGCGGCGCCCGTCGCCGTGCCGGCGTTCATGGTCACCATCCCGCCCACCGTGCCGGGGATGCCGGCCGCCCAGGCGACGCCCACGCCCCGCTGCTCGCGCGCCAGCGAGACGAAGCGGGCGATCGGCGCGCCGGCGCCGAGCGTGAGGAGCGCGTGATCGCCGCCCTCCTCGACCTGCTCGGCGGCGAAGTCGGGAGCGAGCTTCAGCACCGCGCCCTCCACCCCGCTGTCGCCGACCACGGTGTTCGCCCCTCCGCCCAGCGCGAACCAGGGGACGCCCGCGTCGCACAGCACCCCGAGCACCGCCACCAGCGCCTCGGGATCGCGCGGCCGCACCCACAGCTGCGCGGGACCGCCCACGCGCACGCTGGTGCGCGGCGCGAGCGGGACGTCGCGCAGCACCTCGCCGCGCGAGGCGCGCTTGAGGGCGGAGACCAGCTCGATCATGCGCGCCCTCCGCCGCCGAGGAGCGCGAGCAGCTCCTCGCCGACGTGCGTGACGTCGCCGGCGCCGAGGGTGAGGACCAGGTCGCCGGTCCGCACCCGGCTGTGCAGCGCCTTTGCCAGCGCCGCGCGCTCCGGCACGAACGTCGCGTCGCGGTGCCCGCAGGCCCGCACCGCCTCGTACAGCTTCTGGCCAGACACTCCCGGGATGGGCTCCTCGCTGGCGGCGTAGATCTCGCCCAGCACCAGCACGTCGGCGTCGTTGAAGGCGGTGGCGAAGTCGCCCATGAGATCTCGCGTGCGCGTGTACCGGTGCGGCTGGAAGGCGCAGACGATCCGCCGCTGCGGGAAGGACGCCCGCGCTCCCGCAAGGGTCGCCCGGATCTCCGCCGGATGATGCCCGTAGTCGTCGACCACCAGGATGCCGTTCGCCTCGCCTCTCACGGTGAAGCGGCGCTGCACGCCGGCGAACTCGCCCAGCGCTTCGGCGGTGCGCTCGAACGGGATGCCCAGCTCGTGCGCGACCGCGCAGGCGGCCAGCGCGTTGAGCACGTTGTGCGCGCCCACCATCTTGAGCGCGACCTCGCCCAGCCGCTTCCCCCGGTGCCACACCGCGAAGCGGGCGCTGAAGGCGGAGAGCTTCACCTCGTCGGCCCGCCAGTCGGACTGCGGCGAGATGCCGTAGGTGACGTGGCGCTTGGAGAGCCGCGGGATCAGGTGCTGCACCGTCGGGTGGTCGAGGCAGAGCACCACCAGGCCGTAGAACGGCACCCGGTCGGCGAAGTCGATGAAGGCCTGCTGCAGCGCCTCCGCCGTGCCGTAGTGGTCGAGGTGCTCGGGGTCGACGTTGGTGACCACCGCGATGGTGGGCGTCAGGTGGAGGAAGGAGCCGTCCGACTCGTCCGCCTCGACCACGATCCATTCGCCCTTGCCCAGGCGGGCATTGGACCCGAACGCGTTGAGCTTGCCGCCCACCACCGCGGTGGGCTGCAGGCCGGCGTGCTCGAGCACGGTGGCGATCAGGCTGGTGGTGGTGGTCTTGCCGTGCGATCCGGCGATGGCCACCGCGTCCTTGAGGCGCATCAGCTCGGCGAGCATCTCCGCCCTTCGGATCACCGGGATGCCGCGGGCGCGGGCGGCCAGCGCCTCGGGGTTGCTGGAACGGCGCACCGCGCTGGAGGTCACCACCACGTCGACGTCGGGGCCAACGTTCTCGGCCCGGTGGCCGAGCACCACCTTGCCGCCCAGCGAACCCAGGCGGCGGGTGATCTCGCTCTCCTTGAGGTCCGATCCGCTCACGCCGTATCCCAGGTTCAGGAGGAGCTCCGCGATGCCGCTCATCCCGATGCCTCCGATCCCGACGAAGTGGACCTTCACCTTCTTGTTGCGGAACACCCTCCTCACCTTCCTTCGCGGGAATATACGCGATTCGATCCACGATAATCAATACCGAGGCCTGAATGGATCCGGGGTGTGTTCACGTGTGATCTCCACCCCTGGGCGGCAGCGCCCCTGGCGCGGGCTGCGCGGGAAGGTGGCGCCCTTCGCGGACCAGCCTGCGCGAGCACAGCGAGACGCACACCTCGGCGATCTCGCGGGCGGCCTCCGGCCGGCCCAACAGGCCGCTCTGCCGGGCCATCCGGCGCAGGCGCTCGCGGTCGGCCTCCAGCGCGCGCAGCTCGCCGGCCAGCTTCTGCCCGGTCAGGTCGCGCTCCGGCAGGAGGATCGCCGCTCCGTTCCTCACCATGCTGCGCGCGTTGACCGTCTGGTGGTCGTCAGCCGCGTAGGGGAAGGGGACCAGGATCGCCGGCTTCTTGCAGACGGTCAGCTCGGCGATGGTGGTCGCGCCGGCGCGGCAGACGAGGAGGTCGGCCTGCGCGTAGGCGTTGGCCATGTCGTCGATGAAGGCCGTCGCCTGCGCGTCCACGCCGCTCTCCCCCAGCGCCTGGTACCTTCGAACGATCTCCTGCAGGTCCTTCTCCCCGGTCTGGTGCACGACGCGCAGCCTCTGGCCCAGCTCGGGCGCGAGCTCTTCGAGCGCCTCCGCCAGGCGGAGGTTCAAGACGTGCGCACCCTGCGACCCGCCGGTGACCAGGATCGACAGGCGCTGCCCGGAAGGCTCCTTCGAGTGCAGGTAGTTGTCCAGAAACGCGCGCCGGATGGGATTGCCCAGGAGGTGCGTCCGGCCGGGCGGGAACCCGGCCCGCGCCTCGTCGAAGGCGATGAAGCAGGCCCGCGCGAACCGGCCCAGGGTCCGGTTGGTGAACCCGGGCAAGGCGTTCTGCTCCTGCACGGCGGTGGGGATGCGCATCATCCACGCTGCCATCACCACCGGGCCGCTGGCGTACCCGCCCACGCCCACCACCACGTCCGGGTCGAATTTCCTGAGGATCCGGCGCGATTGCCACAGCGCGCGCGGGACCCGCCCCAGGCCCCGCAAAGTCCCGAGCGCGCCCTGCCGCTTGAGCGGCCCGACGTCGACCAGCTCGAGCGGGAAGCCGTTCCTGGGCACGATGCGGGTCTCGAGGCCGCGGGGCGTGCCCACGAAGAGCACGTCGTTGCGCGGGTGGCGCGTCTTCACCTCCTCCGCGAGCGCGAGCCCGGGGAAGAGGTGGCCGCCCGTGCCGCCGCCGGCGATCAGCATCCTCATCGCGCGCCCCCGCCCGGCCGCGCGTGCCGGAGGAACCCGCCCGCCCCGCCGCTCACCGACAGCAGGACGCCCGCGGCGAGGAGCGAGGCCACCGCGCTGCTCATCCCGTAGGAGAGGAACGGCAGCGCCATGCCCTTGGTGGGCAACAGCGACAGCGCCATGCCCGCGTTGACCAGCGCCTCCAGCGCGAGCAGCAGCGTCAGGCCCAGCGCCAGGTAGCAGCCGAACGCGTCGGGAGCCGCCTGCGCGGCCTTGAGGCCCCGCCAGACCAGCACCGCGAAGAGCAGCAGCACGGCGGCCACGCCCAGAAAGCCCAGCTCCTCGCCGACGATGCTGAGGATGAAGTCGGTGTGCGCGGCGGGGAGGAAGAAGAGCTTCTGGTGGCTCCCGCCCAGGCCCACGCCCCAGGTCCCGCCGGCGCCGAACGCGAGCAGCGATTCCACCGCCTGGTAGCCGTACCCGCGCGGGTCGGCCCAGGGATCGAGGAAGGCGAGAACGCGCTGCAGGCGGTAGCGCGAGTGCCACACCAGGAAGGCCGCGATCGGCGCGGCCAGCGCCGCTCCCGAGGCGAGGTAGGCGACCCGCGCGCCGGCGATGAAGAGGAGCGCGAAGGTGAGGCAGCCGATCACCATGGTGGTGCCGAAGTCGGGCTCCAGGAGGAGCAGCGCGGCCACGATCCCCAGCACGAAGAGGTGAGGCAGGAGGCCCGCGGAGAAGATCCGGATGCGGTCCTGCTTGCGCGACAGCGATCGCGCGAGCCACAGCACCAGGGCCAGCTTGACCAGCTCGCTGGGCTGGAACTGGAGCGGGCCCACCGCCAGCCAGCGCCGCGCCCCGCCCGCCGCGCGGCCGAGGCCGGGCACGTGGACGAGCACGAGCAGGAGCAGCGAGAGCAAGAGCAGTGGCGTGGCGAGCTTCTCCAGGCGCCGGTAGCCCAGGCGCAGGGCGAGGACCAGCGCGAACAGGCCCAGCGCCGCGCCGGCGAGCTGGCGCTTGAAGAACCAGAGCCCGTCGCCGAGCCGCGCTCCCGCGTAGACGGCGGAGGCGCTGTAGACCATCACCACGCCGAGCATGGTGAGCAGCAACACCGCGCCGAGCAGCACCGGGTCGTAGCTCAGCGCGCGCGGCGCGTCGCGGGCGTGGGAGACGCGGATGGCCGCCGAGGCGCTCATGACAGCCCCCGCACCAGCGCCTTGAACTGATCGCCACGGTCCTCGAAGTTGCGGAACTGGTCGTAGCTGGCGCAGGCCGGCGAGAGAAGCACCGTGTCGCCCGCGCGCGCGAGCTTGCGGGCCTGCGCGACCGCGGTGCGCAGGTCGCCGCAGGCGGTGACGGGGACCAGGTCGCCCAGCTCCTCGGCGATGCGCGGCGCGTCCTCCCCGATGGTGAGCAGGGCGCGGACGCGGTCCGGGAACAGCGCGCGCAGCGGGCGGTACGGCGCGCCCTTCCCCCGCCCTCCCATGATGAGCAGCACGCCGCGGTCGAAGGCGGAGAGGGACTTCTCCACGCTGTCCACGTTGGTGCCCTTGGAGTCGTTCACCCACTCGACCCCGTCGAGGGTGCGGACCGGCTCCAGCCGGTGCGGCAGCCCGGGATAGGTGTCGAGACCCTGCTGCAGGGCCCACGGCGGCGCGCCCAGGTGCCGCGCCAGGAGGAGCGCCGCCAGCGCGTTCTCCGCATTGTGAGCTCCGCGCAGCGTGGGCGCGCGCAGGTCGTACTCCGCGCCGTCAACGGCGAGCACCGCCTTGGCGCGCAGGAAGCCCGCCGCCTCCGCGTTCAGCCCCCGCGGATCGAATCCGCGCCGCCGGACCCCCGCCGGCGTGCGCATCGCCGCGACGCGCGGATCGGCGAGGTTGAGCACCGCCGCGTCTCCGGGCTTCTGGTTCTCGAAGATGCGCTCCTTCGCCGCGGCGTACGCCTCCAGCGACGGGTAGCGGTCGAGGTGGTCCGGGGTGACGTTCAGCGCGGCCCCCGCCGCGCAGCGCAAGGAGACGATCCCTTCCAGCTGGTACGACGAGAGCTCGCAGACGGTCGCGTCCAGCTTCCCGCCCGAGAGGACGCGGTTGGACAGCGCGTCTCCCAGGTTCCCGCCAGCGAACACCTTCTTGCCCGCGGCCCGGAGCAGGTGCGCGGTCAGGGCGGTGGTGGTGCTCTTCCCGTTGGTGCCGGTGATCCCGACGATCGGCTCCTCGACGAACCGCGCCGCCAGCTCGACCTCGCCGATCACCTCCACCCCGCGCGCACGCGCTTCGGCGAGGTGGTGGGCCCCTAGCGGCACCCCGGGGCTCACCACCACCAGATCGCGCCCGCGGAACGCCTCCTCGCGCAGCCCCGCCAGGTGCCGCTCGTGCGGGACGTCCTCGAGCTGCCGCAGCGAATCGGCCAGCGCCTCGGCGCCCTTGTCGTCGGCGACCGCGACGCGGGCGCCGTAGGTCGCGAGCAGGCGCGCGGCGGCCACGCCGCTCTTGCCCAGCCCGACGACCAGCGCCCTGCGCCCGGCGAGCTGCATCGCTACCTCAGCTTGATGGAGAGGAGGCCGACCAGCGCCAGCATGATGGAGACGATCCAGAAGCGGACGATGATCTTGGGCTCGGCCCAGCCTTGCAGCTCGAAGTGGTGGTGCAAGGGCGCCATGCGGAAGATGCGCCGGCCGGTGCGCTTGAACCAGAAGACCTGCAGCATCACCGAGAGCGCCTCGACGAAGAACACCCCGTGGATGATCGCGCTGTCCACCTCGTTCTTGGTGAGCACGGCGAGGACCCCGAGCCCGCCGCCGATGGCGAGCGCGCCCACGTCGCCCATGAAGACGCTGGCCGGGTACGTGTTGAACCAGAGGAAGCTGATGCCCGCTCCGGCCATCGCGGCGCAGAACACCGCCAGCTCGCTGGCGCCCTCGATGTGCGGGATGAGCAGGTAGTCGGCGACGTTGAATCCCTTGATCACCAGGCCGGCGAGGTACGCGAGCAGGAGGAAGGTGAGCGAGCTGACGATGGTGGGGCCGATGGCGAGCCCGTCCAACCCGTCGGTCAGGTTCACCGCGTTGCTGGTGCCCACGATGACGATGAAGGCGAACGGCAGGTACAGCCACCAGGGCAAGACCGGGCTGAAGGTGCGCACCTTGATGAACGGGATCGACAGGCGCGTGTCCAGGAGCAGGTGGGGATGGAGCAGCCCGCCCCTCCAGTCGACGAAGAGCACCGCCACGACGCCGAGGAAGATCACCGTCTGCCAGAAGAGCTTCTTCCGGCCGGCCAGCCCCTTCGAGTTGCGCTTGGTGAGCTTCAGCCAGTCGTCGGCGAACCCGATCAGCCCGTAGCCGAGGGTGAAGATCAGGGCGGCCCAGACCAGCCGGTTGGTCAGATCGGCGAAGAGCAGCGTCCCGACCAGGAGCGCCCAGAGGATCAGCCCGCCGCCCATCGAGGGAGTGCCGCTCTTCTTCTGGTGCGCCGCGGGCGTGTCCTCGCGGACGTTCGATGCGCCGTACTGCTTGAGCCGCATCGCCTCGATGTAGGTGGGGCCGAGCAACAGGCCCACCAGCAGGGAGACCAGCCCCGCCATGATCATGCGGAACGAGGGGTAGCGGAGCACGTTGAAGGCGGCGACGCGGTCCGCGAAGGGATAGAGCAGCAGGTAGAGCATCAGTGCGCTCCCTGCCCGGGCGCTACGCCCGCGAGCGGATCGCTGATCCGCTCCATCTTCATTCCTCGCGATCCCTTCACCAGGATGACGTCCTCCGGCCGCGCGTGGCGGCGCACGATCTCGACGGCTTGCGCCGGGTCCTCGGCAAACTCGACGTGCTCGGAGGCGATTCCCGCTTCCATCGCCCCTTCGCCGATCGCCCGCGCCCGCTGGCCGAAACAGACCAGGAGAGCGAGCCCGGCGCCCGCGGCGAAACGTCCCACGTCGCGGTGCAGGTCCAGCTCGGTCGGACCCAGCTCCAGCATGTCGCCCAGCACGGCGATGGCGCGCCCCTTGCCCCGCACCAGGTGCGTCAAGGTGAGCAGCGCCGCCTTGGTGCTCTGCGGGTTGGCGTTGTAGCAGTCGTCGATCAGCATCCCGCCGCCGGGCAGCCGGACCGGCCGCATGCGGCGGCCGAGCGTACGGGCATTGCCGAGGCCGCGGACGATCTGCTCCGGATCGAGCCCGAGCCCGAACCCGACCGCCGCGGCCGCGACCGCGTTGTGGCCGTTGTGCGTGCCGATCAGGTGCAGCTCGGCCCTGCGCGTCTTCCCGTCCGGGAACGCCAGCTCGACGCGCAGGCCGGGCCCGCCGTGGTGCGCGGAGAGGAGCCGGACGTGGGCCGCGGTGGACGCCCCGAAGGTGATCAGCCGCCGCCGCGAGAGCCGAGCCTGGAGGAGCACTGGCGGGTCGTCCGCATTGGCCACCGCGGTGGCGCTCTCGCGCAGGGCGTGGAACAGCTCGCCCTTGGCGTGCGCCACGCCCTCGATCGAGCCGGTCCCTTCGAGGTGCACCGGGCCCACGGTGGTGACCAGTCCCACGTCCGGGTCGGCCCAGGCGGCGAGCCGGGCGATCTCGCCCAGGTGGTTCATGCCCGCCTCGACGACCGCGTGGCGGTGCTCGGGCGAGAGGCGCAGCAAGGTGAGCGGCACGCCCACCTCGTTGTTCAGATTGCCTTCCGTCTTGAGCGTCGGGCCCGCCGTCTCGAGCACCGCCGCGATCAGCTCCTTGGTGGAGGTCTTGCCGGTCGAGCCGGTGACGCACACCACGCGCACCGCGTGCAGGCTCTCGCGCCAGGCGTGCGCGAGCCCGCCCAGGGCGCGGCCGGTGTCCGGCGCGGCGAGGAGCGCGGGCCCGAGGCCCTGCGCGGCCAGCTCTTCGCGCACGCGCGGCGCGGCCGCGGAGGGGACCAGGACGCCCGCCGCCCCGGCCTGGGCGGCGGCGGCGGCGAAGCGGCTGCCGTCGTGCCGCTCTCCCACCAGCGCCACGAAAAGCGCGCCGCGGACCGGGCTGCGCGAATCGGTGAACGCTCCCTCGAACATCCGATCCGGGGGGCCCGAGAGGAGCTGCGCGCCGGCGGCCCACGCGGCCTGCCCGGCGGTGAACCGGGCGCTCATCGCAGCGCCTCCAGCGCGCGCCGCGCTTCCACGCGGTCGTCGAAGCTGAGCCTCTCGGTGCCGACGATCTGGTAGTCCTCGTGGCCCTTGCCCGCGATGACCACCGCGTCGCCGGCACGCGCGCTGCGCAGCGCCAGCTCGATGGCCGCCGCCCGGTCGGGGATGATGCAGTAGCCGTCGCGCCCCGCGCGCGCGTCCGACATCCCCATCTTTCGCTTGTGCTTGGAGAGGCCGGGCTCGATGTCCGCCAGGATGGCGAGGGGATCCTCGGTCCGCGGGTTGTCGCTGGTCGCCACCACCAGGTCGGCTCGCCGCGCCGCCGCTTGACCCATCAGCGGCCGCTTGCCGCGGTCGCGATCGCCGCCGCACCCGAAGACGCAGATCACGCGCGCCTTGCTCCCGGCGGCCGCGCGGACGGCGTCGAGCACGCGCGCGAGCGCGTCGTCCGTGTGCGCGTAGTCGACCAGCACGACCCGGCCGCCCGGATCGGGCACGCGCTCCAGCCGCCCCGGAGCTCCGCGCGCCTGCGCCGCCGCCTGCGCCAGCTCCACGAGCGGCATGCCGAGCCCGAGGAGCAGGCCGAGCGCCGCGAGCAGGTTCTCCGCGTTGTGCGCGCCGACCAGGGGGCTCTCGATCCGCGCCTCGCCGAATCCGCCGCGCAGATCGAAGCGGATCCCTTCCAGGTCGCTCTGCAGGCCTCGGGCCTCGAGGCGCGCTCCGGCGGCGCCCCGCGCGCTGAACCCGATCGAGCCGGGAAGCGCTTGCGCGAGCTGGGCACAACGGGGATCGTCGAGGTTCAGCACCGCGGGCGCGCCCGCAGGCAACAGCTCGCGGAACAGGCGCGCCTTGGCTTCGAAGTACGCCTCCAGGGTGCCGTGGTAGTCGAGGTGGTCGCGGGTCAAGTTGGTGAACGCCGCCGCCGCGAAGGTGCACCCGGAGACCCGCTCCTGCGCCAGAGCATGGCTCGACACTTCCATGGCGACGAGCTGCGCCCCTGCCTGGGCCATGCGCGCGAGCAGCTCCTGGAGGTCGTGGGACTCGGGCGTGGTGTGGATCGCGCCTTCGCGGCCGCCCGGCCAGCGGGACTCGACGGTGCCGATCAGCCCGGTCCGCAGGCCCCGCGCGGCCGCGAGCTGCTCGACGAGGTACGCGGTGGTCGTCTTCCCGTTGGTGCCGGTCACGCCGACGAGCCGCATCCGCTTCGACGGCTCGCCGTGGAACCGCGATGCCGCCTGCGAGAATGCGCGCCGGGCATCGGGCGCGACGATCAGCGCGGCGGGCGCGACCTCGAGCTCGCGATCGCTCAGCACCGCCGCCGCGCCGCGCTCGACCGCCTGGGGCGCGAAGTCCGCGCCGTCGGCCACGACGCCCTGGAGCGCCGCGAACAGCGCACCCGGACCCACCTTTCGCGAATCGACCGCCAGAGCGCGCACATCGACCTCTTCCGCGCGCGGCGGCAGGCGGACATCGATCCCTGTGAAGAGCTCAGGAAGCCTCACTTCGAGCCCCATGGTGTACGCCGCTCATCCCGACGGCGCCAGCGTGACGCGCACGCGTGCACCGCGCTTGACAATGGCGCCCGGCCGAGGCGACTGGGCGACCGTCCTGCCGCTGCCCCGCAGCTCCGGCTCGAGCGCGGCCTCGGCGAGCCTGCGGACCGCGGACCGCGCGGGCAGGCCGGTCAGATCGGGGACCACGGACCGATCCGGCTTGCGGCTCGCGGGTTGCGGCTCGCGGTCCAGCTCGAGCTCCTCGGCGCTCACCTCGTCATCGGGCGTCTGCGCGACGGAGGCGAACGCGATCTCTTCGCGCGCGCTGTCGGGGGCGACGCCGATCTGGCGGAGCGCCTCCGCCGCGATCGCGCTCCACGCGGGCGCGGCCACCGAGCCGCCGAAGACGTCGCCCTCGGGCTCGTCGACCGCGACCAGGATGGCCAGCCGCGGCTCGTCCGCGGGCAAGAAGCCGAGGAAGCTGGCCAGCCGCTTGTCGCCGTACCCGCCGCGGACCGGGTCGACCTTCTGCGCCGTGCCGGTCTTGCCGGCGACGCGGAAGCCGCTCACGCGCGCCTTCATCCCGGTGCCCTTCTCCACCACTTGCTCGAGCATCGCGGTGATCTCGCGCGCGGTGGCCGGACGCAGCACCCGCCGCACCTCCTCGCGCTGGCGTTGCAAGAGAACCTTGCCGTCCGGCGCCACCACCTTGGAGACGATGAACGGCTTGAGCAGGAGCCCGCCATTGGCGATGGCCGCCATCGCCATCACCGTCTGCAGGCCGGTCGCGGACAGGCCCTGGCCGAAGGAGACGGTGTCCACCGCGATGTTCGGCATGCGGCCCGGATCGGGCAGCGCGCCCCGCGCCTCGCCGGGGAGCCCCACGAAGGTGCGCTCGCCGAACCCGAAGGCGCGGAGCGCAGCGACGAGCCGCTGCTTGCCGAGCGCCTCGCCGATCTTGGCGGCGCAGATGTTGGACGACTCGCGCAGCACCGCCGCGGGCGTGGCCCACCTGATCTTGTGGCTGTCGTGGAGAAGGTGGCCGTTGCGTTCCCAGACGCCGTTCTCGCAGTAGAGCGGCTTTGCGGGATCCAGCACGCCGGCGTCGAGCGCCGCCGCCACCACGAAGCTCTTGAGGGTCGACCCCGGCTCCAGCTGGTCCTGCACGGCGCGATTGCGCCAGACCGCCGGATCGCGGCCGGGCTTGTTCGCGTCGAAGGCCGGGTTCGAGGCCAGCGCGAGCACGGCGCCGCTCTGCACGTCGATCACCGCCGCCCATCCGGCGGATGCTCGCGACGAGGCGACGGCCCGCGACAGCTCGCGCTCGGCCGTGAGCTGGATGGCCGAGTCGAGGGTCAGGGTGACGGTCGCGCCGGTGAGGTCGACCGGATCCGGCGCGCCCTGCGCCAGCACCGTGGCCCCCCGGGCGTCGCGCACGGCCTGCACGGAGACCGGCTTGCCGCGCAGCGACGCGTCCAGCTCGCGCTCCAGCCCTTCCTGGCCGCCTTCTTCCCCGACGAAGCCGAGCACGTGCCCCGCCAGCGCCCGCTGCGGATAGAAGCGCTTCGGCTCCTTGACCAGCTCGACGCCGTCGAGCCCGAGCCCGGCGACGCGCGCCGCGGTGTCCTCGTCCACCCGCCGCTTGAGCCACACGAAGCGTTTCTCCCCGGCGAGGCGGCCGAGCACCTTGGCGCGATCGGCGCGGAGCGCGCGGGCGAGGAGGTCCGCCGCGGCGGCGCGCTCCCTGTGCGTCGTGAACGCGGCCGGATCGGCGAAGATCGAGTCCACGTCCTGGGTGACCGCCAGCGTCGTCCCGCGGCGGTCGGCGATGGGTCCCCGCCGCGGAGCCCATTCGATCTCGCGGCGGGTCTGGTCGCGCGCCAGCCGCGACAGCCGGGCGCGATCGAGGAGTTGCACCTTGGCGGCGCGGGCGAGGACCACGCCGAAGCCCAGGAGGAGCGCCGCGCCGGCCAGCGCCGCGCGCACCCGCATCCAGCGGCCGGCGTCTCCTCTGGCGTTGCGCCCGCGCTGGTACACCGCCCCTCCTACTTGGACGCGACCATCGAGGCGCTCGAGCGCAGCGCGCCGCCGACCAGGACGATGATCCGATCCGCCGGGGGAGGGCCCATGCCGAGGCGCGCGCGCGCCAGGTCCTCGATGCGTTGCGCGCCGCCCAGCCGCGCGGCGGCGAGCTGCAGCCGCTCGTGATCGCGGACGAGCTGCTGGCGCTCGGCGGAGAGGCGCGAGAGGCGGTAGCCCTGCTCGGTCACGCGGGTGCGCACCCAGATCTGCAGCAGCGCCGCGGCGGCGAGCAGCGCGCAGGCGAGCGTCGCCGCCCCGAGCTGGCGCAGCCCGCAGGCGGCGCGCCGGCCGCGAAACCCCGTCTTGCGAATTGCGCAGCTCATGCCAGCCTCTCCACCGCGCGCAGGCGCGCGCTGCGCGAGCGCGGGTTCTCGCGCTGCTCGGCCTCGCTCGTCTGCACCGCCTTCCTGGTCAGGACCTTCCACTGCGCCACCCGCCCGCAGGCGCACACCGGCAGCCGGGGCGGGCAGATGCAGCCGGTCGCGAGCTGCGCGAATCCTTGCTTCACGATGCGGTCCTCCAGGGAGTGGAAGCTGATCGCCGCCGCGCGCCCGCCGCGGGCCACGATGCGCGGCAGGTCGCCGACGAAGTCGGAGAGGGCGCCCAGCTCGTCGTTCACCGCGATGCGCAGCGCCTGGAAGGTGCGGGTGGCCGGGTGCAGGTCCCTGGGCCAGGCCTTGCGGGGGATCGACCGCGCGACGACGTCGGCGAGCTGAGCGGTGTCCCCGAGCTTCCCCTCGCGATGCGCGCGGTGGATGGCGCGCGCGATGGGGCGCGCGAAGCGCTCCTCTCCAAGAGTGCCCACGATGCGCGCCAGCGCCTTCTCGTCCCACCGCACAAGCAGCGCGGAGAGGGGCTCCCCGCGGGTCGGGTCCATCCGCATGTCGAGCGGGCCGCCCGCGCGGAAGGAGAAGCCGCGCGCCGGATCGTCCAGCTGCGGGCTGGAGACGCCGAGATCGACCAGCGCGCCGTCCACCTCGCGAACTCCGAGCCGGTCGAGCACGGAACGGGCGTCGCGGAAATTGGCCTGCTCGGCGACGAACCGCTCGCCGCGGGCGCCGAGGCGGGCGCGCGCCGCGCGGAGCGCGGCCGGGTCCTGGTCGAGACCGATCACCCGCGCGCCGGCGTCGAGCAGCGCCTCGGCGTGCCCTCCGCCGCCGAGGGTCCCGTCGAGGAACACCTTGCCGGGAGCGGGCGCGAGAAGGTCCACGGCCTCGCGGCGCAGCACGGTCCGATGCTCGAAGGGCTGCACGAAGAGGTCTCCACCCGCCGGGGTTCCTATTGCTGCCTGCGGCGCAAAGCGTTCGGGCGCGCCACGGCGACGTCGGCGAACGCCTCGTCCGGAGTGCGGCAGACGAGCAGGTCCGCGCCGCCCGCCGCCTTGAGGATGTTTGCCACGTAGGGATTGCGCACCACCACCACCAGCTCGCCGCCGCGGGCGCGCAGCTCGCGGCGCCGCGCCACCAGCTCCGGCACGCCCGCGTAATCGAGGTGGGTGACCTCGCGCAGGTCGAGCACGATGCGGCCCGCCTCGAGGGACGCGCGGCCGATGGTGTAGTCGATGGCCCAGAGGGCGTCGCGGTCCAGCTCGCCCCGCACCGCCACGGTAGCCTGCGACTCCTCCCACTTCTGGCCGGCCGGCCGCGGACCCGGCGCGGGCGTAAGCGCGAGCACCGCCGCGCCTTCCACCCTGCGTGGGCGCGGCGCTTCCCGCTGTGCGATTCCCCGGATGCGCGTCCGTTCACTCATCGTCGTCTCCTAGAGAAGCTGGTGGAGGCGCGCTGCAAGCTGCGCCTGGGCCTCGGGTGCGCGCGCCGCCTTCTGCGTCTCCAGCCAGCGCGCGGGCGACCAGATCTCGATGCGCTCCACCGTGCCCGCCCAGGTGACCTCGTCGGCGAGACCGGCGTGCTCGCGCAGCGGCGGCGGGATGAGGATGCGGCCCACCTTGTCGACCGGGCACTCCTGCGCGGGCGCGACGAAGCTGCGCACCAAGAGGCGCACCGAGGGATCGAACTGGGAGAGCGCGGCCACCTTCTGGGTGAACGAACAGCTTGTCCGCGCCCTGCGCCGCGAGCACCTCGCGAAAGCGCGAAGGCAGGCTGGTCCGCCCCTTCGCGTCGATCTGGTGCTGGTAGACGCCGGTGAAGGACACGACCCGTGGCTCCTCGATCCGCGGTGGGGCCCTGCTTTCCATTTCTTCCCACTTCGATCCACCGCATGCGCAGACTCGGCGAAGGGCCCCGGGCTGTCAAGCAAGCTCTCGCCTGAACTGCCGAGCAGCACCACAGGTGGGGCCTCGCGAGGCGATTCCCCCTGCGGGTCGCGCTCGGCGGGTGGGGGTCTGTGGGAGTGCGGAGGAGGCGTACTATGGACGCATGGCCGAGGCGGCCCCCCTGAAGGAGTTCCTCGCGAAGACATCGTTCTTCGGCGGGCTTGCGGGAACGCCGGTCTTCGACCGCCTGGCCGACATGCTGCGCGAGAAAGAGTTCAAAAAGGGCGAGGTCGTACTCCGAGAGGGAGAGACCGGGAACTCGATGTACATCGTGCTCTCGGGCACCCTCTACGCCACGCGGAAGTGCGAGGACGGAAGCGACGTCCGCATGCTCCTCTTCCGGCCCGGCGATTTCGTCGGCGTGACCACGCTGATCGAGATGGAGCCGCGGCCGTTCACCATCACCGCGGAGAAGGACACCAAGCTGCTCGAGCTGGACAGCAAGGACCTCTACCAGCTCTACAAGCAGGATCTGAAGGCCTACGTGCTGGTCCTGCAGAACATCAATCGCGAGCTCTGCCGCCGGCTGCGCAAGGCCGGCGCCCGCATCGCGCACCTGACGCGCCTGGCCGGGCTGGACCACGCTCCCGAGCATCACTGATCGGGGGGATTCACCCGAGGATCGACTCCACCACCGTGCGCGCGATCGGGTGGTACGAGGCGCGCGCCTCCTCGTAGATCTCCCGGGCCAGGGTGCGCGTCTGCGGGCGGCGGGCCAGCTCGGTGTAGACGGGCCGCAGGTACTTGATCCGGCCGGTCTCGCGCAGCACCCGGCGCGCGGCCTCGCGCCCTGCAAGGGCCCCGGCGCGCAGCTGCACCAGGACGAAGGTGTGCCGCAGCTCGAGGCTGCGGCGGCGGGAGAGGCCGAGCAGCGAGTCGAGCTGATCGCACACTTCCGGAGGCAGCTCCGGCAGCGACTGCAGGAAGACGAGCAGCTCGGTGGGCTGCAGGCGGACCGCCGCGTTCTCGTCCGGCAGCACGCCCTCCCCCACCCGCCGCGCCATCTCGCGCAGCTCGTCCAGCCGGCGCGACTGGGGCCGCGGCGCGTCGGGGGGCAACCCCGGACCGTCGATCCAGCGTTTCGCGCCCGCTCGCGCCGAAACGCCCGGCAGGCGCTCGTCGAGGAACCGCAGGAAGTCGTCGGTGACGATCGATTGGAACCGGAACCGCTCCAGGTAGGCGCGCAGGAAACGGTCCCAGCGGTCGCGGCCGGCCAGCTCCTCGAGGCGCCGCAGGAACAGGTAGCCCTTCTCGTACGGGACGGTGGAGTACGCCTCGTCCGGATCCACGCCCTCCATCTCGGTGCGCAGCCGCGTCAGCTCGGGCCGCTGGGCGAACCGCTGCAGCGACACCTCCAGCTCGTGCAGCCCGACCGCGGCGTGCAGCTCCGCGGCCTCGGTGCCCTCCAGCGCCTCGAGGATGCGGCGCTCGGCGTAGACGGTGAAGCCCTCGTTCAGCCAGAAGTGCTCGAGCGTGGCGTTGGAGACCAGATTGCCGGTCCAGGCGTGGGCCAGCTCGTGGGCGATGACGTTGACCAGCGAGCGATCGCCGGCGAGCAGCGAGGGCGTGGCGAAGGTGAGCCGCGGGTTCTCCATGCCGCCGAACGGGAACGAGGGCGGCATCACCAGGACGTCGTAGCGCTCCCATTCGTACGGGCCGAACAGGTCCTCCGCGACCTGCAGCATGGTCTCCACGCCGTCCAGCTCCCACGCCGCCGCATCGGCGACGCTGCGCTCGGCCCACACCGCCGACCGCTGCGAGAGCTGCCGGGGCGACAGGTCCCCGACGGCGAAGGCGAGCAGGTACGGCGGGACCTTTTGGGGCATCTCGAACAGGTCGACCATCTCGCCCTCGCCCGCCGGCTCGCGGCCGAGCGGGGCCGCGGCCATCAGCGCGCGCAGGTACGCGGGAACGGTGAACCGCGCTCCGGCGCGGATGCGGATGCGCGCGGTGTCCTGCAGCGGCGCCAGCGACCGCGCGTGGATGGGCTGGCACTGGCTGTAGAGATAGGGATGCTGCCCGCCCGCGGTCTGCGAAGGCCCGAGCCACTGCAGCGCCGAAGCCTCGGGCGAGGTCGAGTAGCGGACGCGAATTGCGCGGGTGCCCGGGGCCAGGTGCACGCGCAGGCGCGTCCCCAGGATGCGCTCGGGCGGGGCCAGCTCGTACCGGAGCGGCTTCTTGTCGGGCGTCTCCACCGCGCCGATGCGCAGGTCGCGCGTGTCCAGGTCGAGCGGTCCAGCGGAAGCCTCGCGCAGCGTCAGCAGCACCTCGCCGGAGAGCACCCGCTGGGCGAAGTCGACCCTGAGCGCCAGATCGATGCGCTCGGTGAGCGGCTGCTCGGAGTCGGCGTAGCTGTGCGGATCCAGGCGCGCCACGCGGCGTGTCCTACCATACCCCCACCCCACGGTTCGCTTGGGTTGACACCGCCCTGCCACGAACGCGACGCTCTTCGATCCGGCGCCTTCGGCGCCTCCACAAGGGGGGAGCTCGCTCCCCCCTCGACCCCCCAACTGATCACCGCCAATCCGAACTTAGCGCTGGGGTTGATCGGCGCCCGCGGCTACCTCTGGCCGCGGCGGCGGGCGTCGGCCAGCCAGTGGATCAGCCGGATGACCTCGCCGCAGTCGGCGACGTGCCAGCGGGCGGCGGTCCCCGTCCGCGGCGGCGGTCCGACGTGCACGGTGATCCCGCCGAAGCGCTGGACGGCTGCGAAGCCTTCCTCGTCGGCGTCGCCGGCGCCCACGTAGACCGGCAGCGCGGCGCGAAGGCCGGCGAGGAGCCCGAGCGCCGCGCGTCCGACGCTCGCCCCCTGCGTGCACGCCTGCACGGAATCGTTGCCGCGCCGCAGGCGCAGGCCTTCCGCCGCGGTGAGGCGGCCGAAATGCTCCGCCGCCGCGATCTGGTCCGCGGTGGCGGCATGGCGCAGGTGCAGCACGAGCGCCCAGACGCGGTCCTCGACCGCGATGCCCGGCGCCTGCAGGGCGGGGACCCTCGCGCACGCCTTGCGCAGCCGGCCGATCGCCTGCTCGGCCTCCTCGAGGTCGGGCTCGGTGACGAGCCGCAAGCCGAAATTCTGCACCTCGGCTCCGTGCACGCCGACGTAGCCGAGCCGGTGCAGCCGCAGGCGGCGCTGGAGGGTCTCGACGCGGCGGCCGGAGATCACCGCTCCGCGCGTGTTCGGCGCCGCACACAACCGGATGAGCGCCGCGCGCGCTGCGGGATTGGTGCGCAGGTGGCCGTGCGACGCGTGCTGCGCCAGCGCGGCGTCGAACGAGAAGAACCCGAACAGCGCGGGCGCGTCCGCGACCCGCTCCCGCAGGCTGTCCGCCTCCGACCACAGCGGCCTGACTGCTCCCGACCGCCCTGGCTCTGAATTGCGCACACGCCCCCCTCGCCCTCGTTCTGTCCCCGCGCGAATCTGCGCACGGGTGTCGGGAGAGGTAAGAGGCGAGCTCAGTACGACAGCGGATATCCAGCGGCCTCGAGCAGCGACGGCACGATCCCCTCGCGCGCCTCGGCACTGTTGACTGGTGTGTACTTGTGCAGGCGGGCGAGCTGCTCGAGCTGCGCGTCCAGCTCCTCGGGCGGGACCACGGCGGCGATCGCGGTGCGCGCGCGATCGAAGGCGCGCTCGCGGCTCTCCATGCAGTAGAAGCGGCACAGCGCGTCGCGCAGTTCACACTGGGCGTCAGTCGCGAGAGTGCGGCCCAGGGCCGAGTCCATGGCGTAGACTTCGATGGCGACGTCGGCGAGCGCGGCGAGCACCTCCTGGCGCTCCTCGAGCGCGGTCCCCAGCGAGGCGGCCCACTTGGCGGCGAAGACGAACTGGCGCTTCGCCATCTCCGCCCCCCGGCGCTCGGCGGCGAGGCGCCCGACGGGGAGGAGGGTGACGGCTTTGCCGGCACCCGGGCCGGAGCCGAAGGCGGAGGCATACGGAGGCAAGTGACGGGGGTCGGTCAGCTCCTCGTCGAGCTGCTGCACCGCGGCCATCAAGGGCATCGTGCCCTTCACCGCGCGCTTGAAGATCATCCCGGGGATCAGCAGCCGGTTGATCTCGTTGGTGCCCTCGAAGATCCGGTTCACGCGGTTGTCGCGGTACGCGCGCTCGATCGGGTAGTCCTCGACGAACCCGTTGCCGCCGTGGATCTGCAGGACCTCGTCGATGATCTGGAAGAGCCACTCCGAGCCGGTCACCTTCATGATCGAGGCCTCGACGGCGTACTCCTCGATGGCCTCCATCACCTTGGCCGGGGAGCCGTCCGACTGGGCAATGGCGGCGTCGATGGCCCCGGCGGCGCGGTACGTCATCGCCTCGGCGGCGTAGATCTGCGCGGCCGCGCGGGCGAGCTTCTCGCGGACGAGGCCGAAGTCGGCGATGGGGCGGCCGAACTGCTTGCGCTGGGCCGCGTAGTCGATCCCTCCCTTGAGCACGTACTTCATGCCGCCCACGCCGAACGCGGCGAGCTTCAGGCGGCCGACGTTGAGGATGTTGAAGGCGATCTTGTGCCCCTTGCCGATCTCGCCCAGCACGTTCCCGGCCGGCACCTGGCAGTCCTCGAAGAGGAGAGGGGTCGTTGAGCTGCCTCGGATGCCGAGCTTGTGCTCCTCGCGCCCTTGCGTGAACCCGGGCGTCCCGCGCTCGACGATCATCGCGGTGAACTTCGTCCCGTCGATCTTGAGGAAGACGACGTAGACGTCGGCGAAGCCGCCGTTGGTGATCCACATCTTCCCGCCGTTCACGACGTAGTGCTTCCCGTCCGGGGAGAGGCGCGCGACCGTCTTCGCGCCCAGCGCGTCGGAGCCGCTGCCAGCCTCGGACAGCGCGTAGGCCGCCACCTTGCGGCCGCTGGCCAGGTCGGGGAGGTACTTTGCCTTCTGCTCCTTCGTCCCGAAGAAGACGATGGGCAGGGTGCCGATCCCGGTGTGCGCGCCGAAGGTGGTCGCCCACGAGCCGTAGCCCGCCTGCGATTCGGCCACCAGCATCGAGGTGGTCTTGTCGAGGCCGAGGCCGCCGAGGTCCTCGGCGACGTCGACGCCGAGAAGGCCCAGCTCCCCGGCCTTGGCCAGGAGCTTTTGCAGGAGCGCGTTGTCCTTCTGCTCGATCCGGTCGGCGGCGGGCAGGACCTCGCGGTCCACGAAGCCTTTGCCGGTGGCGAAGAACTGGCGCTGCTCCTCGGTGAACCGCTCGGGTAGGGGACACGTGCTGGACTGACTCCGCCATGTACGCTCCTCGCGCACCCTCGCTTACAGTTGATGACGCTCGGCGTCATGTCAGAAGTTAGTGTCTCTGGACGCGCCGCGCAACTGCCCGCCTGTAGAGCAGCACCTAGCGCCCACCCGGCTGGCGAGGAAATCAGCCGATCGCCCGGCGCTCGAAGGTCCGCGCTCCCCACATCCGCAACCCGGCCGTGAGGACCGCGAGCGCCAGCTGCGCGGCGGGGAGCGGCATGTGGGGAGTGCCGGACGCACTGCTGCGCGCCGCAGGATCCGGAGCTGGCGCTGCGCGCCGGGCTGCTCGCGGTGACCTTGGCGATGCGCCAGCTGGTGGTCACCGCAAGCCCCTGCAGGGTTCGCGGCGCGTGCCGCAGGCGAAGCTCGAGTATCGGGCGCGATGGCGAACAAGGGCACCGAGATCCAGATCGGCGACGGCAGCCTGCACATCGGCGACCGCGTCGTGTACCCGAACCAGGGCATCTGCCGCATCACCGGCGTGGAGGTGAAGCAGATCGCCGGCCGCGACTGGGAGGTCGTCACCCTGTCGCGCGAAGAGGACGGCGCGACGGTGATGGTGCCGCGCGCCAAGGTGATGGGCATCGGGCTGCGCAAGGTGGCGAGCGTCGCCGCCATCGACGACATGTTCGACCAGCTCGCCGCGCCCGGGGACGATCCGCAGCTCGACTGGAAGGTGCGGCACCGGGAGAACGCGGACCGGATGACGGGCGGCGGGCTGCAGGGCACGCTCGACGTGCTCAAGGGCCTGCACGCGCTGAGCCGGGTGCGTCCGCTCCCGCAGAAGGAGCGCGAGCTGTACGACAGCGCGCGGCACCTGCTGGTCGGCGAGATCGCCGCCGCGATGAACCTCCCGCTGCACGTCGCCGAGGACAACCTGGACTACGCGCTCTGGCCCCCTCCGGGCATGAAGCGCAAGGGCAAGCCGCTGCAGCCCGCCGCGCTCGCGGTGCCCGGCTCGAGCGTCGGCGCGGCGCGGCCGGCCTCGCGCGCGGCCGACGACGAGATGGACGACGAGATGGCTTTCGGCGAGGTCGACGTGGAAGGCGGCGGCGAGTCGAAGGCCGCCCAGGCGGCGGATACGGAGGAGTCGGACATCGCCGATCCCGCCGAGACGAAGGACCTGGTGCGGCAGCGGGCGATGCGCGTCACGGCCGGGGAGGAGGAGCCGGAGCCGCTGGACGAGCTTGCCAAGGACGCTCTCGAGGCCACCCACGAGGACGCGGCGGCGCAGCCGAGCGCGAAGCTGCACGCTCCGCCCGGGACGACCAGGCCGCAGGCCAAGCGCGGACCCGCGCCCGCGGCCGCGCCCAAGGCGGGGCCGCCCGCGGGGCCGGAGCCGAAACGCGCCGACGCGCGCCCTGCCGGCGGCGAGGAGGCACGCGGCGTCGCCCGGTCGATCGCCGCCAAGGCGCTGGAAGTCGCGGCCAAGGTGCTCGCGCCGGCGAAGCCCGCGGCCAGGGCGCCGGGCAGGCCCGCGCCGTCCAAGGCGAAGCCTGCGCCCGCGAAGAAGGCCGCCAAGCCGGCCGCGAAGTCGAAGAAGCCCGCCGCGAAGAAGCCCGCGAAGAAGGCGGCCGCGAAGAAGCCCGCCAAGAAGGCGGCGGCGAAGAAGCCGGCCGGAAAGGGCAAGCGATGATCCGGCTGGTCACGCTGGGAGAGTTTCCTTCGGAAGTGCTGGAGCACGTCGCCCGCCGGCTCCACGCCGCCTACGGCATGGGCTGCGAGATCGAAGGCGAGGCGGAGCTGCCCGAGTCGGCGCTCGCCGACGACCAGGAATCGTACGAGGCGCCCAAGCTGCTGGAGGAGATCGACGACGACACGCAGCTCTACGCGGACGACAAGATCGTCTACTTGACCAGCGCGCCGCTGACCGCGCCGGAAGGACCGATGGGCAAGGGCCCGATGACGGGCTTCCCCCAGTTCGGCGGGGGGCGCGCGGTGGTCACCAGCCACGGCCTGGGCGCGAAGGGCGAGCTGCCGCTCGACGTGGGGCTCGCCAAGCGCGCCGCGCACCACGTCGGGCACCTCTGGGAACTGCACCACTGCTTCGATCCGCGGTGCGCGATGAACCCGGAGTGGTCGCCGGGGTTCACGCAGTACCCCGAGGTCGCGCTCTGCCTGTACGACCGGGAGAAGAGCGAGCGGAAGATCAAGCTCGGGCAGTCGTAGTGGAGGGCCCCTCCGCGCCGGCCCGGCGCCGGAGCGATCGGGCGTGGTCCGCTCCGCTCCTGGCGATCGCGGCGGTGGGCGCGTCCGCGCTGCTGTTCGACCTCACCTTGCCCCTGCGCCTGCCGGGGAACGGCGACTGGGCCGAGGCGGCGGCGGCGCTGCGGGTGCGCGCCGGGCCCGCCGACGCCGTCCAGCTCTGGCCGCCCTGGGCGGAGCGGGCGCGCCTGTTCGTCCGGTCGCTGCCGGTGCGCACCGAGGAGGACCTGCGCGCGGCGGACTATCCCGGCGTCGAGCGGCTGTGGCTTTTGGCGCTGCCCCGCGTGCCGCTCGCCCACCTGGCGCGCGCACGCGCGGCGCTGCGCGAGCGGGGTGCCACCCCGGGCGACGAGGTGCATTTCGGCGCCCTGTCGCTGCAGCCGTGGGAGCTGCACGGCCCGCGCGTGCTCTCGTTCCTCACCAGCCCGCTCGAGGAGCACGAGGTCGACTACGTGCCGCGCCAGTGCACGCTTTTGCGCATCGGCCGGCCCGCCGATCCCGGGCGGCTTCAGGCCCGCGGCGAGGGCGGGATCCTGCACGTGCGCGCCGGCATCGTCGGCGAGCGCGCGTACCAGGGCTTTCGCGGCCCGGTGCGCGTGGACGTGCAGGTCGACGGCGCGCCGCTCGCGACGCTGACCGTGCCGCCCACCGCCCCTCCCGAACCGGGTTGGCGCCGACTGGACGCGGCGGCGCCCGCGGGCGAGCACGCCTTCACCTTCCTGGTCAGCGCGCGCGACCTGGACCGGCCCTTCTGCCTTTCGGCATGGACGGCCGCGCCATGAACCGCCGCCTGCCGCTCGCGCTCGCCGCGCTGACCTTCGCGGCGCTCTTCGCCACGCAGTCGGGCGTCGGGTTCGTTCGCGACGAGGGCTACTACTTCGAGGCGGCGAAGAGCTACGAGCAGTGGGTGGCGCTGCTCTTGCGCGCGCCCGCCGCCGCGCTGCGCGACACGGGGCGGTACTGGAGCGTCAATTTCGAGCACCCGGGCCTCGCCAAGCTGCTCTTCGCGCTGTCGCACCTGGTCTTCACCACCTGGCTGGGGTGGCTGCCCGACGCGCTCGCCTGGCGGCTGCCGGCGTTCGCCTTCGGCGCCCTGCTCACGTACTGGCTCGCCGTCCTCGGCGCGCAGCGCTCGCGCGCGGCGGCCGTGCTCGCGCCGGCGCTCTTCTGGTGCGCGGAGCGGACGTTCTTCCACGGGCACCTGGCGTGCTTCGACGTGCCCATCTGCGCGCTCACGGCGGGGGTTGGAGTGGCGTGGGCGCGGGCGATCGGCATTCTCCAGACCCCGACCTCGAACCCGACCTCGAACCCGACCTGGACGTCGAGCCGGCACGGCCTCTTCCTCGGATTCCTTTTCGGCTGCGCCCTCGGCGTCAAGCACAACGCCTGGCTCCTGCCGCCCGTCCTGCTCGTGCACGCGCTGCTGCTCCCCGCCCCGCTGCGCCGGCGCGCGCTGCGGACGCTCCCGTGGCTCCTGCTCGGCCCGGTGGTCCTCCTCGCGGGCTGGCCGCTCTTGTGGCACGAGCCGCTGCGACACCTCTCCGAGTGGATCTCCTTCCACACCCACCACGTGCACTACGCCTGGTACTACCTGGGGCGCGAGCTGCGGGGGCCGCCCTTCCCCATCTTCTATCCCCTGGTGCTGCTCGCGCTGGTGCTCCCGCTCCCCCAGGTGGCGCTCTTCGCGGCCGCCGGAGCGAAGCTCCTCTGGGACTTCGCCCACCGCGCGCTCTCGCCGGTGCGGCTGCTCGAGCTGGGGCTCGCCGGCGCCGCCCTGCTGCCGTTCATGCTGCGCACCACGCCCATCTTCGGCGGCATCAAGCACTGGCTGGCGTTCCTGGCCCTGCTGGCGCCCGAGGCGGCGCACCTCCTCGAGCGCAGCGCCGAGCTGGCGCAGAGGGCCGGCCTGCCGCGATCGCGCGGCCTTCTCGTCGCGGCCGCCGCCGCGCTGCTTCCGGGCTTGTGGCAGATCGCGCACGTGCATCCCTACGGGACGAGCGCGTACGGCGAGCTGGCCTTCGGGATCCCGGGCGCCGCCAGCCTCGGGATGCAGCGCCAGTACTGGTCGAACAACGTGACCGCCGTGCTGCCCTGGCTCAACGCCCACGCGCCCAAGGGCGCGCGCGTGTTCTTCCACGAGGTCAACGTCGAGAGCTACCGCGCCTACCAGCAGGCCGGCCTGCTCCGGGCGGACATCCAGTACGCGTCGGGACCGTGGGATGCGCAGTACGCCGCGCTGCAGTGGCACCGGGAGTTCCGCGACCGCGAGCCCGAGACCTGGAACGCCTTCGGGACCCGGACGCCGGCGACCGGCCTCTACCTGGACGAGACGCCCCAGGTCGTCGTCTATGCTCGGCCGGGACTGCCGGGAGCGCCGTGATGGGACGCTGGGACCACCTCGTCGACCGCAAGCCGCTGAAGGACTACGTGCTCGACCAGGTCGCGGACCGCGTGGCCGCCGAGCTGCGCGCCTGGCCTCCGGCGCTCGACGAGTGGCTCGACGAGTCGGCCCGGCGCCGTTTCCGCGCGGCCATCGAGCGGCCCTCGGCGCCGGGCGTTCCGACGCTGCGGGTCGCCTGCGAGATGGCCCGGCGCGAGCTGCTCCGCGATTACGATCTGATCGACCGGTTCTGGCGCAGCGGCCCGCACCGGGAGCTGCTTTCCGACGAGCTGGAGGAGACGACGGCGCACTTCGTCATCCAGTACCTGGTGGACGCCGCGCTCGCCTTCCAGGAGCTGGCGCAGGGCAAGTTCGCGCGCAGCGACCTGGTGGCGCTGCTCGAGAAGATCGAGGACAGATTGTTGCAAGGGCACCGCTTCCGCCTGTAAACCGGCAGGCCCGTGCCCAAGGTCACGTTCGAGATGGAGTCGGTCACGGTCGAGATCCCGCAAGGGTCGACCGTCCACGACGCGGCCTCGCAGGCCGGCATCGTGTTGCAGCGCGGCTTCGCGGCAATCCATCCGTGCGACGGGAAGGGACGATGCTCGGGGATGGCTTGCGGCATCTTCCTGCGCGGCAAGGACCCGGCCGCCGTGAGCCCACCCACCTGGAAGGAGAAGCTCTTCCACCGCCGGCTGGTGAAGGGCGGAAAGCGCCTCGCCTGCCAGTGCGTCCCGCTCCGCGACCTGACCGTGGTCACGATGCCCTGAGCGGAGCGCGGGTTTTCAGCGCGAAGGCTTCCCGGCGGCCTTCTTCTTCGGGTTCTTGCACTGCGCTTCCTGCTCGCGCGCCACCTTGGCCGCCGGCGACGACTTGTAGGCCTGCTCGACCTCGTCGAAGAAGAGCAGCGCGTTCTTGCAGTCCTTCTGGTTCTGGAAGGCCATGCCGATCTTGAGCAGCGCGTCGGGCGTCTTCTCGCTGCCGCGGTGGTCCTTGAGGACCTTCTGGAACTCGACGATGGCGTCGTTCCAGCGCTTCTCCCCGTAGTACGTCTCGCCCAGCCAGTACTGCGCGTTCCCCGCCAGCTCGTCCTTGCCGTACTTGGCGAGGAACTCGGTGAGGAACTGGCGCGCGGCGCCGGTGTCGCCCGCGTCCAGCTTCTTGCGCGCCGCCGCGTACAGGCCCGCCTTGTCGCTGGGGTGCTCCAGCTCCCTCTGGCGGTTGGCGACGAACCGGGCGTTCTCGTCGATCCTCCGGTCGCGCTCGGCGTTGGCCTGGTCCATCTGGTCGAGGCGGTGCTGCGACACCTCGAGCATGCCCCGGATCTGCGCCAGGTCGTTCTGCGCCTTCTCCAGGTCGACGGCGAGGTCCGCGCCGCTCTTCCGCGCCGCCCGGTTCAACGCGTCCATCGCGTCCTGCACTTCCTTGAGCTTCGCCGCCTGCTCGGCCTGGAGCTTCTGCCGGTCGGCGGCGGTGGCCTCCTTCTGCGCCTTGGCGTCCTTCTCCAGGGCGTCGATGCGCTTGCGTATCTCCTCCCCTTCCTGGCGCGTGGTGATGCAGGCGGCGCAGAGGGCCAGGCAGAACGGCAGGAGCCTCCTCACTGCGCCGCCCCGGCGGTGATCTCGGCGCGGCGGTTCTTGGCCCACGCCGTCTCGTCGTGGCCGGGGTCGGCGGGGCGCTCCTTGCCGTGGCTCACCACCTTCATCTTGCTCGCGTCGGCGCCCAACCCCGCCAGGTACTTCCGCACCGACTCCGCGCGGCGCTGGCCGAGGGCGAGGTTGTACTCGGTGGTGCCTCGCTCGTCGGTGTGCCCGGCGATGGTGGAGGGCGGATTCCCGCGCTGCCGCAGGCACTGGTAGTCGCTGTCGAGCGTGCTGCGCGCTTCCGGCGTCAGGCTGGAGTCGTCGAACCCGAAGTAGACGGTATCCAGCCGGCAAGAAGCCTGCGCCGCCGCGCAGCGGTTCTGGACGCAGGCCTGGCCCGCGCCGCAGTCAGCGTCCACGTTGCAAGCGTCGGGCGCCGCGCACCGGCCGGAGAGGCACTTCTTCCCCGCCCCGCAGTCCTGCTGCGCGGTGGCCTCGGTGCACTCCGGCACGCACTTGTTCTGCGCGCACTTCTGCCCCTGCGGGCAGTCCTGGTTCCGCTGGCACTGCGCCTTGGGCTGGCAGGCGTTGTTCACGCAGGCGGTGCCGGGCTTCTTCGCGCACTGCGCGTCGTCGCGGCACTCGCGGCAGACGCCGTTGATGCACACCTCGGCGTGCCCGCCGCAGTCGTCGTCGTTGCGGCACTCCGGGTACGCGGGAGGCTTGGGACAGCCGAACAGCAGGGCCAGGGCCAGCGGGGCGAGACGGCGCATGTGCGCGCGCTTACCACGGCCTGAGGGGCTGTCAAGCAAGCTTGGGCGCGGCGAATTACCTCGGCCCCGACCTCCACCCCGCCCTCGAATGGTACTGTGCCGGGCATGGTGCCGATCGAGGCGCAGGTCGCGACGGCGGCGTTGCAGGCGGCGATGGAAGCTCTTCACGGCGCATTTGCGCGCCATTCCTGGACCGGCATCTACTTCCTCCGCGGCGACGAGCTGGTGCTGGGGCCCTTCGTGGGACCGCCCACCGAGCACGTGCGGATCCCGCGCGGGCGCGGGGTGTGCGGCCGGGCCGTGCGCGAGGAGAGGGACCTGAACGTCGGCGACGTGGCCAGCCAGCCCGAGTACCTGGCCTGCAGCGCCGACGTGCGCTCCGAGCTGATCGTCCTGGTGCGCGATCGCGGGGAGATCGTCGGGCAGATCGACATCGATTCGCGCGAAACCGGCCGCTTCCCCTCGGAGCACGAAGCGCGCGTCCGGGCCGTCGCCGAGGCGGTGGGGCCCTTGGTGCGCCTGGCGGGGGCTGCAGCAGGAGCCGGAGGCCGCCTGCGCTAGGCGGGACGAGGTGGCCTCCCGGCGCGGAGGAGAGCCAGCTTGTCCGCCCGGCGGAGCCGCTTCAGCTCCCGCTCGCGCCGCAGCGCGGCCGCCCTGTCCAGGTGAGGCTCGCAGAACACGAGCGAGAGCGGCCCGCGCCCGCGCGTGTATCGGGCGCCCTTCCCTTTGCTATGCGCGGCGAGCCGCGATTCCACGTCCGTCGTCGCGCCAGCGTAGAGACTGCCATCCCCGCAACGCAACAGGTAGACGTACCAACTCGGCGCGGGCGGCACGGGCCAGTTGTACCGGAAAACGCGAGCGCGGCGTCTTTTCGACCTCGACATCGACCGACCTCGGCCGCCGATCGGGTAGCCCGGCGCGGCGAACTGAGGCATCCTTCGCTCCGCGATGTCCGCCCCGAAGCGCCCGGCGAGCCCGCCCGACTCCGCCACCTCCACGCTCGTCACCGGGCCGGCCAGCGAGGAGGAGCCGCGAGGCGACTCGCCGGACACGGTGGAGGTCACCCCCGACGACCCCGGAAGCGACGGCGCCACGGCATTCCTGCGCGCCCCGCCGCCGCGCCGGCCGGCCGCGCCTCCGCCGGCCGCGGAGCAGTCGCCGGGCAGCACGGTCGCGATGCGCGCGCAACCCGCTCCCGCCGCCGACGACGTGCCGGGCGGTACCGCGTTCGTGCGCCTCGACGGCCCGGGTGGGCAGCAGCGCCCCCGCAAGGAGCAAGCGCCGCTCGCGCCCCGCAAGGGGCTGCAGGTCTCGCTCCCCGACGAGGAGCCCGCCCCGCCTCCTCCTCCCAAGCGCGTCGTGGCGCTGCCCGCCCCGGCGCAGAAGAAGGGCCGCCGCGGCGCCTGGTGGGACGAGCACGCCGCGGAGATCCCGGACGAGCCGGAGCCCGAGCCGCCGGAGCCCGAGCCCGTTCCGTCGGAGGACGACTCTCCGGGAGCGACGGCGTTCCTGCGCGCGCGCCCCACCCCGAAGCCGCCGCCGCCGGCCGAGCCTTCCGAGCCCGAGGTAGAGCCCTACCGCCCGGTGCCGGCGGACGACTACGAAGGCCACGTCCCGGCCGGGCCGCCGCGCTGGAAGATCTGGTTGCGCCGCGCCGCCTCTGTACCTCGCGCGCGAGATCCCCACCTTCGACAGCGTGAAGGACTACCACCCGATGGTGTCCACCAAGGTGGTGGCCCAGGACGGCACCGTGGTCGGGCAGTTCTACCGGGAGCGCCGCACCGTCGTCTCGATGGACAAGATCCCGCGCGTGCTCGTGCAGGCGGTGGTCTCGGCGGAGGACAAGGACTTCTACAAGCACCCCGGCTTCAACCCGTTCTCGCTGGTCCGCGCCGCGATCGTCGACGCGCTCAGCGGGCAGAAGCGCCTGGGGGCCTCCACCATCACGCAGCAGGTGGTGAAGAACTTCTTCCTCGGCAGCGAGAAGCGCTGGCGGCGCAAGCTGAAGGAGATCCTCCTCTCGATGCGCCTGGAGAAGAACCTCTCCAAGGACGACATCCTCTTCCTCTACCTGAACCAGATCAACTTCGGCCGCGCGCGCTACGGAGTCGAGGAGGCGTCCCTCTACTACTTCAACAAGCACGTCTGGGACATCGACCTGGGCGAGGCGGCGATCCTCGCCGGGCTGCCGCAGAACCCCGCGCGGATCAATCCGCGGCGGCACCCGGACCGCGCCAAGCGGCGCCAGATCTACGTGCTCGATCGCATGCTGGCGAACCACTACATCTCGCGCGCGGACCACGACGCCGAGGTGGAGAAGGCGATCTCGCTGCCCGCCCTCCCTCCCGACCCGCCCGGCGGGTGGTACCTGGAGGAGGTGCGCAGGCAGCTCATCGCGCAGTACGGCGACACGGCCGTCGAGACCAGCGGGATGACCGTGGAAGTGGCGATGGACCCGCGGGTCCAGGCGGCGGCCGAGCAGGCGGTGCAGGAGGGGCTGCGCGCGGTGGACAAGCGGCAGGGCTGGCGCGGCGCGCCCATCCGGCTCGACGCCTCGCGCCTGGACGACTTCCGCGCCGCGCTGGCGCGAAGGTACACGCAGGTCGCCAGGGGGCCGGACGCGGTGGAGGCCTTCGACCTGGAGGGCATCTCCGAGAAGGAAGCGCTGCAGCCCGACTCGTTCGCGCGCGCGGCGCGCACCCGGACGCTGGAGCAGAACGCGATCTACGGCGGCATCGTGGTCTCGGTGAGCGCGCGCGAGGCGCGGGTGGAGCTGGCTCCCTCCGCGCAGGGCACCGTCCCCTTCTCGACCATGTCGTGGGCGCGCGAGTTCCAACCCGAGCACCCGACCCCGCCGCCGCGCAGCGCGCTCGACGTGCTCTCCGTCGGCGACGTGGTGCCGGTGCGCGTGCTGCGGTTCTCGGCAACGCGCGACGCGCCGAACCGGCTGCGGGTCACGCGGCTCGATCTCGCGCTGGAGCAGACGCCCGCGGTGCAAGGCGCGTTCATCGGCATGGACCTGCGCAGTCGTCAGGTCTTGGCCCTGGTCGGCGGGTACGACGAGGCGCTCAGCTCGTTCAACCGCGCCACCCAGGCGCGGCGGCAGCCCGGCTCGGGCTTCAAGCCGTTCCTCTACGCGGCCGCGCTGGAGAGCGGGAAGTACACGCCCGTGACCAAGGTGGACGACTCGCCGGAGGTGATCGTCGACCCCTGGACCGGCAAGCCCTGGAAGCCGCAGAACTTCGAGAAGGACGAGTTCGCCGGCCCGCTGACCCTGCGCAAGGCGCTGGCGGAGTCGAAGAACACGGTCGCGGTGAAGCTCCTGCTCAGCGTCGGGCTCGACAAGGTGCGCTCCGAGGCGATGGCGGCGGGGCTCTCCAGCGAGATCCCGCAGAGCTACACGGCGGCGCTCGGCACCGGCGAGGTGGGCGTGCTGGAGATGGTGAACGCGTACGCGACCATCGCCTCGCAGGGACGCAGGGCGGCGCCGGTGCTCGTCCGGCGCATCGTCTCGCGAGACGGCGCCACGCTGCAGGCGGCGCAGCCGGACCTGCAGCAGAGCATGCGCCCGGACGTGGCCTACCTCACCGCGGACCTCATGCGGTCGGTGATCGACGACCCGGAGGGCACCGCGCACTCGCTGACCGCGCTCGGGCGGCCGATCGCCGGCAAGACGGGGACCGCCAACGAGCACCGCGACGGGTGGTTCATCGGGTTCACGCCGTCGATCATCGCCGGAGCCTGGGTCGGATTCGACGACCACCGGATGATGGGCAACTACGAGACGGGAGGGCACTGCGCGGGTCCCATCTGGCTGTCGTGGATGCGGGCGGCGACCTCGGGGACGGAGGTCGAGGAGTGGCCGCAGCCGGCGCCCGGGGTGAGCTGCCTCAGGGTGAACCGCAGCTCGGGCGCGCTCGCGGGGGAGAACGATCCGTTCGCGGTGCGGGAGTGCTTCCTTGCGGGCACCGAGCCGACCCAGCAGCAGCTGGACGCGCCGGCGCCCACTCCCGACGACTTCTACAAAGAGCCGAAGTAGTCGCGGGCGGGAGTCCCGGCGCTCAGCGCAGCCCGCTCGCCTTGATCGCCGCCCGGCCGTCCTTCTTGTAGACGGTGAACCGCACCGTTCGCGCCGAGCCTCGCGAAAGCATCTGCTCGCGGTTTTGACGGAGCTTGGCGGCGAACTTCTCGTAGGTGAGGTTCCCCGTCTCGCCGGTCTCGGCGCGCAGAGCCATGAACTTGTCGAAGGTCTCGCGGAAATGCGCCTCGTCCGGGTCTTCGCCGCCGGCCGGAGCTTCCCGGCCGGCCGGAGCTTCCGGCTCTGGCGGCGGCCACGGCTCCGCGGTGCCCGGATCCGCCGCTCCCCATCCTCCCGGAGCAGGCGCGGCACCGGCAGCGGGGGCATCCGACCAGCCCGCGCCGAGCGCCGCGGGCGCGGCGCCGGGCTGCTCCCCGTCCTGCTCGCGGGGGGCGTTCCGGGCGGGCGGTTCGCTCGCGAGCTCCAGCCCGCTCGGCGCCAGCTCGGTCTGCGCGCCTCCGGGCGGCCGAAACGAATCGTCGCTCCACATTGGATCGGCGCCCGCGGACGCCGGAAGCTGGCCGAACTGCGGCTCCTCGTCCCTGGCGGGAATCGGCGCCAGCTCCGGATCGAGCGGCTCGCGTCCCCCGGCGGCCGCCCGCCGGGGCGCGGAGACCGGCTCGTCGCTCCAGGGGGCCTCCGAAGCCGCGGGCTCTGCCCGCGCCTGGGCCTCCTCCTTCCTCGCACGCGCCGGAGAAGGAGCCGGCGCCGGCCGGCCCGCGGCTGGCGCTCGGGGGGCGCTGCCGGCGAACAGGCCCGAGACGAAGGCGGCGAGGACGAAGAGCGCCCAGCCCGCCGCGTAGAACGCCTGGTAGCGAGCGAGCCAGGCGAGGTGCGGGGCGGCCGGCACGGAGACCGCGCCCTGGATGCCCTGCGCGAGCGGCGCCAGCGCCGCCCGGGTCGCGGCGCGAGGAGCGCCGAGCGGGAGGTGCTCCGAGAAGCGCGTCCCGACGTAGGGCAGCGCGACGCGCAGCGCTCCGAACCCGGCGCCGGCCGGCGCCTTCGCCCACGCAGCCAGCGCGGCGCGATCGTCGGGAGGCAGCGAGCTGGCCACCACCGCGCCCTGCTGGAGGAAGGTCACGTCCGCGTCGACCAGGCTGCGGAGCTGCGCGGCGAAGCGGTCGTCGATCAGCGTCCCGGTCAACACCACCGCGGCGTTGCCCGGGATGCGCGCCGCCGCCGCCCGGTACAGCTTGCCGCCTTCGGGGACGAACTGGGGCGATGCGCCTCCGCCCTCCAGCGCGATCCGGATCAGCGGCAGCCGGGCCGGGTCCTCGGAAAGCGAGGCGGCCTTGCCCCGGCGCGAGACCGCGGCGGCGTGGGCGGTCGCCACCACCAGCAGATCGGGCTCGGGCTGGAGCGCGGCCGCCGCCGCCCGCAGGGCGCGCTCGTCCGGCCGGGACGGCTGTTGCGACGCGTCGGCGCCCGGCTTGGTCGCCTCGACCAGCTCCGGGTTGAACGCAGCGATCCGGGGCGAGCTGCGCAGGTCGACCAGCTCGATCTGGGTGCGCAATCCGCCGGACGCCACGGTCAGGCGGGATGCCAACCCCTCCTCGACCGTCTGCGCGAACCGGGCCGACACCAGCGCCAGATTCGCCACCAGGACCACCGCGACCAGGGCAGCGAAAGTCCAGAGCCGGGTACGCGTCATTGGAACCAATGTGCTACCTCGTGCGGAGGAACCGGTCAAAGGTTCAATCGCGGACGGCGTCGCCGTCGGCCTTCGCAATCAGTCCTCCTCCGCAGGAGGGCCCTCCTTCATCACCTCCCGCAGGACGCATGCTGCATAGCTGCCCCTGGGAAGCGCGAACTCGAGCACCACTGCGTCCGCGCCCGCTGCCTCGACGCGGAGGTCTTCCACCGCGACCCGGTAGGGGCGCCTCGACCCTTCCATCTCGCCGCCGCCGGCGGCGAAGGAACGGGGATCCACGCCTGCCTCGGAGACGACGGCGGCTTCGCGGGCGAGAGCGTCGGCGCGGGTGGCGAACAGGGAATGGCCGGGGAGAGGGCCCGTGGGATCGACCTCGCCTGCCTTGACGCGCGGCGTGTCCGCGGAAGCGTCCTCGCACACGAACAGACCGCCCGTCTGCCGCTTGCGCAGCACGTCCCCCGGGATGGCCACATCGAACAGGCCGTCGCGCAGCCGGGCCGACAGGCAGCGGTTGAACAGCTCCGCCTGCAACGCGGAGAGCGCGAGCCGGTGGAGGAACCGATCGCGCGGCGCCGCCTCGCGCCGGAGGATGGCCGCGCCCAGCGCGGCGTTGTCGCCGCGCTGCCCGAACCGCTGCGCGCCGTACAGGTTGGGCGCCCCGCGCGACCGCAGCTCGGCACAGACGCGCTCGGCCCGCTCCAGCGCGCCCTCCACCACGCCGCGCACCACGATCCGGAAGCGGTTCCCGCGCAGGTGTCCGGGCCGCAGCTTGTTCCCGTGGAGCGCGGCCGACAGCACGCGCCAGCCCGTCCCCGCCGCGGCAGCGCCGCGCCGCGCGAAGTCCGGGCTGCGCGGCGGCACCGGGACGCTGAACCGCTGCACGGCGACCGCGCGCTTGTCCTTCAGCCCCGCGTAGCCCACCTCGCGCTCGCGAACGGCGAGCGCGATCGCCAGCTCGCGCGCGACCTCGGGCGTGGTCCGGCCCGACTTCTCGACCAGGAGTAGAAGGTGCCCGCCCTCGCCGCGGGCCTCGTAGAGCGGCAGCTCCTCCACGCGGAAGTCCTGCTCGGACACGCGCACCAAGCCCGAGGTCCCCGGCAGTTGGGGCGTCAGCAGCGGCACCTCGCGCGGACTGAGCAGACCGGCCACTGAATGCATCCCTTAGCGCCCGCGCTTTGAAAAGCGTAGCGCCGCTCTGCGCGACGAGCAGATGGATCAGCGCCACCGCGCGCTCCGTCCCGCCGCTCCGCGCGAGCAGCACGCCGTCGCGCCGCCCGTTGTGGAGGAAGTTCAGCAGGTCGGCGGGGGGGGAACCCTCGCGGAGCGCCCGGCGCTTGCCGCCGGGACCTGTGTCAACCCTTCGTGCTGGCGGCCGTTGACGAACACGGTGGGGGTCGCCTGCACCCGCGCGGCGATTCCCTCCTGCAGGTGGGCCTCGATCACGCCTTCGAAGCGGCCGGCGTAGACCTCCTTGAGCATCTGCGCGCCGTCGAGCCCGAGCTGCCTCGCGTAGCCCTTGAGGCTGTCGTCGTCCAGCTCGTCCTGGTGGGCGAAGAGCAGGTCGTTCATCGGCCAGAACTTGCCTTGGCGGCGGGCGTACTCGGCGCAGCCGGCGGCGATGCGCGCGCGCGCATGGCCGGGGAGCGGGAAGAACTTCGAGCACAATCTCGCCTTGCCCTTCTCGGGGCCGGTGACGAGGTCGTGCAGCGGCTTGTTGGCGACCGCGCAGTGCGGGCACTGGTAGTCGCTGAACTCGACCACCGCGACGGGAGCCTTCGGGTCGCCCAGCATCGGGCAGTCGTTCGTCTTGAGCGCCTGGCGCTTGGAGGCGTCGAACGAGGCGTAGTAGCTCTCGACCGTTTCGATCAGGCGCGACGGCGTGCCGCCTTCGAGGAGCAGCGCCTTGACCAGCTCGGCCATGCGCACCGCGTGCACGTCCTGCACGTTCGCGCCCAGGCACTTCGCCAGGGTGTCCTTGCAGCCGGCGTAGTCGAACACGTCTCCAGCCACCTCGAGGAACTGGGCGCGCTG
>WNFC01000793.1_pt1 | contig 45759 bp, 45 predicted proteins | sample 5400541 | NCBI WGS metagenome assembly WNFC01 (sample SAMN13153342, study PRJNA577476) | soil metagenome | isolation source: 120 cm saprolite under Douglas fir tree site 2 hole 2 replicate 1 | place: USA:California | collected 2015-04-18 | reverse complement strand
CTGCCCTCCGCAATCGCCCTCGTCCTCTTCGCGCAAGGCGCGAGCGCGCTTCAAGGATCGCTGGGGACCGGCCTCCTGCACGGCCTCAAGCTCGTTGCCGTGGCGATCGTCGCCCAGGCCGTCTGGGGCATGGCCCGCACGCTCTGCCCTGACCGCGAGCGCGCGTCGATCGCGACGGTGGCGACCCTGGTCATCCTGATCAGCGCGTCCTCGGGTGCCCAGATCCTGGCCATCGCGCTGGGGGGCGTGGCCGGCCTGTGGCTCTGTCGTGCCGCGCCGCAAGCACCGACCGGCCACGTGTCCGTGCCCGTCTCGCGTCCGGTCGGGCTGGCGGCGCTCGCCTCTTTCCTGCTGCTGCTCGTGGCGCTGCCGGTATTACGGAATCTCGGAGCATCCCAGGGCCTGGCGCTGTTCGAGGCCTTTTACCGGTCGGGCGCGCTGGTGTTCGGCGGCGGGCACGTCGTCCTGCCCCTGCTGCGCGAGGCCGTCGTTGTCCCCGGCTGGGTGAGTGACGACGTCTTCCTCGCCGGTTGTGGCACCGCCCAGGCCGTGCCCGGCCCGCTCTTCACCTTCGCGGCGTACCTCGGAGCCGTCGTGACACCACAGCCGCGCGGATTGGCGGGGGCCGCCCTGAGCCTCGTCGCCATCTTCCTTCCCGGCATGCTCGTCCTGGTGGGCACGCTGCCCTTCTGGGACGCCTTCCGACGGCGCGTGAGCGCCCAGGCGATCATGCGGGGCGTGAACGCGGCGGTGGTCGGACTGCTCGGCGCGGCGCTCTACCACCCGGTCTGGACGAGCTCCGTCGAGACGCCGGCGGATCTCGGGCTCGCCCTCGTCGGGTTTGTGCTCCTGAACGTGTGGCGGGCCCCGCCGCTGCTCGTGGTCGTCATCGGCGCGCTCGGGGGAGTGGCTCTTGCCCAGCTCAGGGCATGACCCTCGAGCAGTGCAGCTCCAGCGCGGGATCGACGAGGGCTTCATCAAGCCCGATCTCCTCGACCTCTGGTATCCTGCCCCCGGCATCGCTGACCAGGAGCTGACTAGGAGATCGCGCATGAGAAGTCCCTCTGGCCGCTTGATCGGGATCGTCGCGCTCGTCGCGGTTTGGTGTCCCTGGGCCGTGGGACCAGCCACGGCCGGATCCATAAAGGGCAACGTGCTCCACGCGGGGCCGCCGCCGGAAAAAAAGACCGTGACCATCAACATCGACCAGTACGTGTGCGGCAAGAGCAGGGAGAGTGAGGATCTCGTCCTCGGCCCCAACCGCGGCGTTCGCTGGGCGGTCGTCTCGCTCCAGACGCCCCCGCCAGGAGTCCGAGGGGAGGCCCCGCCCGGCCCCGTGCAGATGGACCAGCAGCAGTGCGTCTACGTGCCGCGGGTCGTGATCGTGCCGGTGGGGGGAACGGTGGAGTTCCTCAACAGCGATCGGCTGCTCCACAACCTGCACAGCGTCAGCACGGAGAACGCGACCTTCAACCGGACGCAACCCAAGGGACGGACCGTTCCCGTTGTCTTCAAGAAGCCGGAGATCGTCCGGATCGACTGCGATCTCCACACCTGGATGCGGGCCTGGGTGGTGGTCGCCGAGCACCCGTTCTTCGCCGTCACCGGCGCCAACGGCGAGTTCGCTCTCGACAACGTGCCGCCCGGCAAGTACACGCTCAAGATCTGGCACGAGACCCTGGGCACGGTCACCCGCGACGTCGCCGTGGACGACAAGCCCGTCACCAGCGTCACCGTCGAAATCGGCAAGAAACCTTAGGGCGTCACCGCGATGGGCTTGGAGGACTCCCAGGCCGCCGAGTGGGTCGGCTCCTCCACGGCCTTCAGCACGCCGCCCTCGTCGAGGGCGATGGTGAAGGTGATCTTGGGGAACGAGAAGACGGGGTGGAGGTAGGCGCGGGAGATCTCCGCGCCGTTGATGTAGAGCGCGATGTAGCGCACGAAGTGCTCGCCGAGCGAGGGATGATCCCCACCCGCCCCCACCGTGATGGTGACATCGAACCACTCCCCCCGCTTGACGCGGTCCGGCGCCACGATTCTCGGGGTGTGCTTCGGATCGAAGGCGCTCCGCACTTCCTTGTACTCCGGGGTGAATTGCTCTTCCTGGCCCGCGAGGGCAGGGAGGGGCAAGAGAGCGACGGCCGCGGTGACGGCCGCCAACGCTACCATCCGTCGACTGCTCGCGCTCATGGGCTTCCTCCTGCCGGGCCAGGGTCTCACGCGTCACCCAGCATCTTGCGAATGGCATCCAGGAGCTGTCGCGGGCTGTAGGGCTTGGCGAGATAGGCCGAGGCGCCCGCGTCCATGGCCTTCTTGTCGTCGCCGCTGAGAGCGAACGAGGTGACGACGATGATGGGGATCTTGGCCGTCTCGGGCTCGGCGCGGATCTGCCGCGTCGCATCCAGACCCGACAGCTTCGGCAGCTGGACGTCCATGATTATCAGGTCGGGCTTCTCCCGGCGCGCCGCCTCGACACCGGCCTCGCCGTCGTGAGCCTCCAGGAGGCTATAGGGCTGACGCGTGAGAAGGTCGCGAACGATCTTTCGGTTGAACTCGTTGTCCTCGACGAGCAGGATCTTCTTCTGGCTCATGTCTCCTCCGTGACTTCCGCCATGCGCAGAGGAATCGCGAAGTGGAAGGTCGAGCCGCGGCCGGGCTCGCTCTCGACCCAGATGCGCCCGCCGTGGAGCTCGACGAATGTCTTGGTGATGCTCAATCCCAGCCCCGTCCCCCCGAACTCGCGGCTGATGCTCGCGTCGACCTGGCGGAACTCACCGAAGATGTGATCGAGCTGGTCAACCGCGATACCGATGCCCGTATCGCTCACCGTGTACACGACCCGCTCGCCGTCGAGCTCGGCGCGGATGGCCACCGTGCCCTCCTTGGTGAACTTGAGGGCGTTGCCGACGAGATTGGTCAGGCACTGGGTGATGCGCTTGCCGTCGCCATAGGCGAGGGGAATGTCGGGCTCGACCTCCGCGGTGAACTCGAGCCCCTTTTCGGCGGCCAGCGAGCGCAGGGAGGTGCGCGCCGTCTCGACGACCTCGTGCACCGAGTAGTCGGTCAGGCTCAGCTCCATGCGCCCCGCCTCGATCTTGGACAGGTCCAGCACGTCGTTGATGAGGCGCAAGAGCTGACGGCCACAGGTCTGCACGTCCTCCAGGGGGCTCCGCACCTCCGCCGGCACCTCGCCGTAGATATCGTCGAGGATCATCTCGGTGAAGCCGAGGATCGCGTTCATGGGCGTGCGCAGCTCGTGGCTCATGTTGGCGAGAAACTCGGACTTGGCCTGGCTCGCCCGCGCGAGCTGGCTGTTGAGCGTCTCGAGCTGGTGGGCCGCCTCGCGCTGGTCCTCGTAGAGCCGGCACAGCTCCGCGCTCATGTCGTTCATGCGGGCGGCGAGGGCGCCGAACTCGTCCTGGTTGGGGACGATCACCCGCGTGCCGAAATCGCCCTTGGCGAGGCGGCCCAGGAACCCTTGCGCCTCCCGCACGGGGATGATGAAGGACCACGACGTCACGAAGCCGAGGAGAAGGGCGAGGAGGATGGAGGCGATGATGAGGCCGCCCATGAGGTAGAAGGCCTGGCGGTTCGCGAGGGCGGTGGCGGCGCGCAGCCTGCCCATGCCGCTCTCCTCGATTCGGACGACCTGCTCCACGAGGCCCTCGACCTGCTGGAAGAGAGGATAGCCGGTCGTGAGCTGGAGCCGCATCGCCTCCTCGATCTTGCCGTCGCGAACCAGGTTCGCCACATCGGCCACCGTAGCCATGACCTCGCCCTGGGCGGTACGGATGCGCTGGATGATCTCGCGCTCCTCGAAGGGCGCGCCTTCCTCGATCTCCGCGAGCATGGCATTCAGCCGGTTGTTCTCGCGGAGGATGCTCGCGATGGTCGCCTCGTCCCTCAGCACGAGAGCCATGGCCGTGAAGCTCATCTGCATGGCCAGGGCGTGCTGGGCCTGCCGAGCGGAGCTGACCCGCTGGTGGGCCATGTGCATGGCCTCGCTCTGTCGCGACATGCGCGTGATGATCTCGAGGCTCATGGCGCCCATGAGGGCGACCACGACGGCCACCAGCAGGAAGGCGGCCAGGAGCTTGAAGTGCACGGAGAGCCGCAGCCGGGCCACGGCCCGGACGATAGAGCCGAGGGGTGTGTGGGAGAGAAGGAACCCCGCCGAGCGCTCACTGATGCCAGGGGCGGCCACCGGGGTCGATGGCGCTGACCCAGCGGGGAGTCCGTCCTCGTGAGCGCCCATGAAAGCGGCCGGAAGGCCGTGAGCGGCATGCTAGCAACCGCTCTTCGGTGAGTCAAGAACACCGCATCCCTTGACACTCGAGGGAAGCGGGCTTAGCTTCCACCCAATGGCGGCCAAGATCTTGGTGGTGGACGATACCGTCCACAACGTGAGGATGCTCGTGGATCTCCTCGCCGCCAAGGGCTACTCCACGGTGACGGCGGCCTCTGGACAGGAGGCGCTCGCGCAGGTGGAGGCGGAGCGGCCGGACCTCGTCCTCCTCGACATCATGATGCCGGGCATGGACGGCTACGAAGTCTGCCGGCGGATCCGCGCCAACCCCGAGTACGGCATCCTCCCCGTGGTGATGGTTACGGCGCTGGACCCGACCCGCGAGCGCATCAAGGGGCTCGAGGCCGGCGCCGACGACTTCCTGACCAAGCCGGTCAACGTGGGCGAGCTGGTGGCGCGGGTGCGCTCGCTCCTCCGCATCAAGGATCTCTACGGCACCGTCCAGGCGCAGGCCGCCGAGCTCTCCGATCTGAACGCCAACCTCGAGGAACGCGTCCGCTCCCAGGTGGCGCAGCTCGAGCGGCTGGGGCGGCTCAAGCGGTTCTTCTCGCCCCAGCTCGCCGAGCTCATCGTGACGGGCGGCGCCGAGGACCCGCTCAAGAGCCACCGGCGTGAGATCACCGTGGTGTTCGTGGACCTCCGCGGCTTTACCGCCTTTGCCGAGACCGCGGGGCCTGAAGAGGTGATGGAGGTGCTGCACCAGTACCACGCCGAGATGGGCCGGCTCATCCTGGAGGCCGAGGGCACGCTGGAGCACTTCGCGGGCGACGGCCTCATGGTCTTCTTCAACGATCCGGTCGAGATGCGCGACGCCGAAGAGCGGGCCGTCCGCATGGCGCTGGCCATGCGAGGCCGGGTCGAGGCGCTGGTGCCCGACTGGCGCCGCCGCGGCTATGACCTGCACTTCGGCATGGGCATCGCGCAGGGCCCGGCCACCCTGGGCGCCATCGGCTTCGAGGGGCGCTGGGACTACGGCGCCATCGGCTCGGTCTCGAATCTCGCGGCGCGCCTCTGCACGGAGGCTCGCCCCGGCGAGATCCTGATCTCCTCCCGGGTGCTGTACAAGGTCGAAGCACTCATCACCTGCGAGCCGAAGGGGGAGCTGAGTCTCAAGGGATTCGCCAGGCCCATCCCCGCCTTCAACGTCCTGGGACTCAAGACCGGATAGGGAGCCGTGCTACACTTCAGGCGAGAATCGATGCCATGGCCATCCTGAAAGTCGCCCGCCTGGGTCATCCGGTGCTGCGCCAGCAGGCGCTGCCCGTGTCCATCTCGGAGATCCGCTCTCCGGACATCCAGCGGCTCATCGACGACATGGTGGAGACGATGCGCGAGTACAACGGCGCCGGCCTGGCCGCTCCGCAGGTGCACGTCCTCAAGCAGATCTGCGTGGTCGAGGTCAACGGGAATCCCCGCTATCCCGAGGCGCCGAGCATCCCCCTCACCATTCTCATCAACCCCGTGGTGACCGCGCTCACCGAGGAGATGGAGGAGGGCTGGGAAGGGTGTCTCTCCGTGCCCGATATGCGGGGCATGGTCCCCCGCTTCACGTCGGTGCGGCTCGAGGCCTACGACCGTGAAGGCGAGCGCATCGAGGGCGAGCTCAAGGAATTCTTCGCGCGCGTCGTCCAGCACGAGGCGGACCACCTCCACGGGATGGTCTACCTCGATCGGATGCGCGACTTCGCCACCCTCACCCACCTGGCCGAGTGGAACCGTTACTGGCTCGGCAATACCGAGCAGGACGACTGACCGCCGATCCACATGCAGGCCAGGGTCGTCGCGGTCGTCAAGGACTTGTTCTTCGTCGCCCGGATCCGTGAGACGGCCCGCATGGTCGGGACCCCGCTCCTCTTCGCGAGAACGCCCGAAGAGCTGACCGTCGCCCTCGCCGAGCCTGCGGGCCTCGTCATCATCGATCTCACCGCTCGCGACCTCGACTACGCCGCCGTCTTTCAGGCCCTCGAGGGCGTGACGCCGCGTCCGCCCGTGCTGGGCTTTACCACCCACGCCCTGGCCCGCGAGACACAGCCTCTCCACGGGCGCTGCACCAGGGTCGTCACCAAGGAGACGCTGACCCAGGAGCTGCCCGAGCTTCTGAAGACGGGAGTCCCCGCGTGACGCCCGAGGAGTTCGTCCGGGAGCTCGACGGGGGCAACCAGGCCATCCTCAAGCGGCTCGCGCCCGACGACACGCTCAAGCCGGAGGTCGAGGGCGACCTCAATGTCCTGAACCTCCTCAAGGTCGCCCTCAGGAACGAGATCGAGGCGACCGAGATCGCCGCGCGGTGGCAGGTGACCACGGATGACGTCGACGTCAAGATGGCCTTCGCGCGACAGGCCGGGGATGAGGCCAAGCACTACCGCATGATCGTGGACCGCCTCCGCGAGCTGGGATTCGATGCCGCCGGCTTCAATCCGGTCGCCAAGGGCTATGGGCCGCTCTTCCAGTACCTGGACACGCTCAAGACGACGGTGGAGCGCGTGGCCGCGGGGCAATTCACCCGCGAGGCGATCGCCGTCGTGAAGAATCGGCAGTTCATCGAGTTCTGCGACCGGGCGGGGGACAAGGTCACGGCCACGCTCTATCGCGACGTGATCGAGCCGGACGAGCATTTCCATCACCTGCTCGGCCGATCCCTGCTCCTCCGATTCGCCACCACGCCCGACGACCAGGAGGCCGCCCGCCGCGCCGCCGCGCGCACCATGTCGCTGGCCGAAGAGATCCAGCTCGCGGCCCTCAAGACCGCCGGCATTCATCACGCCCCCGGCTGCTGATGGGCGCCGATCCATCGCTCCGCGAGCTTGCCAAGCTGGTCTCGCGGCCCGATGGTCGTCTCGATCTCGCGCGGGCCGCCCTCACCATCGCCCAGTGGGAGTACCCGGCGCTCGAGGTGGACGCCTACCTGGAGAGACTCGACGGGCTCGCGCGCGGCGTTGACGGGTCGCGGCGCTCGACCGATCCCCTGGGCCGCCTGCACCGGCTTCGCGAATACCTCTTCGTGGAGCAGGGCTTCGCAGGCAATCGCGAGGACTACTACGACCCCCGCAACAGCTTCCTCAACGACGTGCTCGATCGACGGCAGGGCATTCCCATCACGCTGTCCCTCGTCCTGATCGAGGTGGGCAAGCGCCTGGGGCTCGCCGTGGAGGGGATAGGGCTGCCGGGGCATTTCATCGCGGGCGCGCGCCTCGACGATTCGCAGATCTTTCTCGACCCGTTCAATGCGGGGGCCCTCCTGACCCCCGAGAGCTGCGAGAAGCTCGTGGGGCGGGTCCTCGGGAGGAAAGTGACGCTGACGGACGAGCACTACGCGCCGGTGTCGGGCCGGCAGCTCCTGGGGCGGATACTTGCCAACCTCAAGGCCATCTACTGGCAGCGCCAGGCCTGGGACAAGGTCGTCGGCGCCATCGATCGCCTCTTGGTCCTCGATTCGAAAGCCGCGGGCGAGTGGCGGGATCGCGGCATCGCCTGGAGCAACATGGGCGAGATCCAGCGGGGCCTCGCGGACTGGGAGCGCTATCTGACCGAGTTCCCGAACGCCAAGGACCACGAGGCCGTGAAAGGTCACCTCAGGAAAGCGCGACAGAAGCTCGCCCAGCTCAACTAGGAGGGGGAATAGACAAGTGACCCGGGTTCGCGGCGGGCAGAACATCTTCGGCCATTCGGTCGGCATTCTCATGCTCGACACGCAGTTCCCCCGCATCCCCGGCGACATGGGCAATGCGGCGACCTTCGACTTCCCCGTGCTCTACCACCGCGTGCGCGGCGCCTCGCCGGATCGCGTGGTGCGCCACGGGCAGCGAGAGCTCCTCCCCGCCTTCATCGAGGGCGCCCGGGCCCTCGAGCGCGAGGGCGTGCGGGCCGTGACGACCAACTGCGGCTTTCTCGCCAAGTTCCAGGACGAGGTGGCGGCGGCGGTGTCGGTCCCCGTCTTCACCTCGAGCCTCCTCCTCGTGCCCCTCGTGCACCGCATGCTCGCCCCCGGCCGGGCCGTGGGCATCATGACGGTGGACGCCACGTCACTCCGCCCCGAGCACTTCACGGGAGCGGGGATCACCAAGGACATCCCCACCGTCATCGCAGGCATGGAAACCGAGAAGGAGTTCACCCGCGTGCTCCTCGACGACCAGCTCGAGCTCGACGTGGAGGTGGCCCGCCAGGAGCACCTGACGGTCGCCCGTCGGATGCTCGCGGCTCACCCGGAGATCGGCGCCCTCGTTCTCGAGTGCACCAACATGCCGCCGTATCGCGCGGATCTCCAGACCGCCACGGGCCTGCCCGTCTTCGACATCACCACGCTCGTGCGCATGGTCCACGATGCCGTGAGCCAGGGGCTGCCGCCACGACCCGCCTCACATGACGGACACCAGCAGGCGTGATCTTCTGAAAGGTCTGGCCGTCGTCGGCGCGGCCGGCGCCCTCGCCCCCCTCGCCACGCCGGCGCGGGCCCAGACCACCCAGAAGCGCGAGCTGGTCGTCGCCCAGGGGGGCGACATCGCCACCTTCGACCCGCACATGAGCACCTCGGCGAACGATATCCGCGTGTCGTTCAACGTGTTCGACAACCTCGTATCGCGGCACCCAGACCAGAAGCTCCATTCCGGCCTCGCCACCGAGTGGAAGCTCGACGGGCAGACGACATGGCGCTTCAAGCTGCGCCAGGGCGTCAAGTGGCACAACGGCGACTCGTTTTCCTCGGCGGATGCGAAGTTCAGCCTGGACCGCACGCTGGACCCGGCCACCAAGGTGCGCGTCTCGACCGTATTCACGTCGATCGACCGGATCGAGACGCCGGACGCCGCGACCCTGGTCATCCACACCAAGAAGCCCGATCCGCTGTTGCCCGCGCGTCTCGCCTTCTACGGCGGCCAGATCGTGCCGAAGAAGTACGTCGAGAGCGTGGGCGTCGACACCTTCAACCAGAAGCCCATCGGCACGGGGCCAGTCCGCTTCGTCTCGTGGGTGAAGGACGACAAGGCCGTCTTCGAGGCGAACCCGGACTACTGGGCGGGAAAGTCCGACTTCGACCGGATGATCTTCCGGTCCGTCCCGGAGGTCGCCCCCCGGATCGCCTCGCTCCTGAAGGGCGAGGTCGATGTCATCACGCAGCTCCCGCCCGACCACGGCGAGCGCGTGAGCGCTCACCCCTCCACGCGCGTGGTCGGCGCGCTCTACGCGGGCCTGTACGTCCTCGCCGTCAACTCGAAGGTCAGGCCCCTCGACAATCCGCTCGTGTCAACTCGAAGGTCAGGCCCCTCGACAATCCGCTCGTGAAGCAGGCCCTCGCCCTCGCCATCGACCGCGACACCATCGTGAAGGAGCTGTGGCGCGGACGCGGGATCGTGCCCAACAGCATGATCGCCAAGGGCGACAATCACTATGACGGGTCGCTGCCGCCGCTCAAGTACGACCCGAAAGAGGCGCGTGAGCGCTTGAAGAAGGCGGGCTACCGGAACGAGGAGATCGTCGTCGAGACGACGGTCGGCTACATGGCAAACGACAAGCCCATGGCGGAGGCGGTGGCCGGGATGTGGCGCGACGTCGGCGTCAACGCCAAGGTCGAGGTCTTCGAGTACTCCGTCCGCGCGCAGAAGAACCGCGAGAAGACTTTCAAGGGGCTCTGGTGGTCCGACCCTACTTCGACCCTCGCCGATCCCGACGGGATGATGTGGCGACTGCTCGGCCCGGGCGGGCCGCAGGATTACTGGCGCCATCCCGAGTTCGACGAGCTCGGCAACGCCGCGCGGTTCTCGATCGACGAGAAGTTCCGGGGCGACGCCTACCGGAGGATGACGAGGATCTTCCTCGAGCACCTTCCCTGGATCCCCGTCGTCCAGCCGTACGAGGACTACGGGCTCCAGAAACACGTCGAGTGGACACCGAATCCGAACCAGCAGTTCGAGATCCGCCGCTTCAACTTCAAGTTCCATCGCGCCTGAACGAACCTGGGGCAGGCCACCCCGCACGGCCGTGCCGCTTGCTCCGCCGGCGAGCCTCGACTATCCTCCCCGCACATGCGAGCTACGGCAATACTCCACCACCCACAAGGAGACAGGCGATGGCGAACAACAGCGTCTATCGGGTGACGGACCTGGTGGGAACGAGCAAGGTGTCCTGGGAGGACGCGGTCAAGAACGCGGTGCAGACCGCGGGCAAGACCTTGCGCGATCTCAGGGTCGGCGAGGTCTCGAGGCTCGACGTGACCATCGAGAAGGGCAAGGTCACGGCCTATCGCGCTCGCGTGAACGTGTCGTTCAAGTACCAGAAGTAGGAAACGGAGAGGGGTCAGGTCTTGCAATACGACAATGGGCAACGCTCGCCCACCGGAATGTCGTATTGCAAGACCTGACCCCTAGAAGAGCCGCTGCGACGCGATGCGCGCTCCCTCGGCGAGCGCGCCGAGCTTGGCCCACACGATGCTCGGGTGGATCTCCATGGAGCCGGCGAAGGTCGCGAAGCCGCAGTCGCTGCCCGCGATGACGTTCTCGCGGCCGACCACGCTGGCGAAGCGCTCGATGCGCTGGGCGATCAGCTCCGGGTGCTCCACGAGGACGCTCGACTGGGTGATCACGCCCGGGATCAGGATCTTCCCCTCCGGCAGCTTGACGTCTCGCCACACCCGCCACTCGTGCTCGTGGCGCGGGTTGGCCCCCTCGAGCGAGTAGGCGCCGGCCCGCACCTTCAGGATGATATCCGCGACGTCCTTCAGCTCCATATCGTGGACTCGCGGTCCCATGTTGATGCCGTAGCACGTGTGGAAGCGCACCCGGTCCTCCGGGATGCCTCGGAGCGCGTGGTTGAGCGCCTCGACGCGCGCGTCGCACCACTTGCGGCACTGGGCCAGGCTCATCCCCGGGTTCAGGATCCAGTAGGTGACCAGGCGAGGGTCGTCGATCTGGAGCAGGAAGCCGGCGTCGACGATGGCCCGGTACTCCTCGCGCATGGCGTCGGCGATGGCGAACAGATACTCCTCGGGCGTCTTGTAGAACTTGTTCCTGTTCCATTCCTCGACGTTCGAGGGTGAGATGGCAGGCACGAACACCTCGGCGGGATTCACGCCCTCGAGGGCGGCCGTCAAGTTGGCGAGATCGACCTGCAGGAGCGTATGCCCCTTGAAGGCGATGGGGCCCGTGCAGGCGAGATGGCGGGCGGTGGAGCCGGGGCTCGGCAGCACGCGGCCGAACCACTCGTAGAACTCGGGGAACGCTTGCACCTCGCGCGAGCGCGCCCACGTGCTGCCGACCGGAGCATCGGGGCTCGGCTCGAAGCCCGCCAGGCGCTCGTTGACGTAGTGGATGAAGCCCGGCTTGCTCATCTCGCCGTCGTCGACCACGTCGACGCCCATCTCGACCTGCTTCCGGACGATCTCCCCGACCGCCTCCCGGAGCCGCGAGTCTGGATCAGCTCGAGGAGGTCGGGGGGACGGGGCAGGCTGCCGGCATGGGTGGTGAGGATACGATCCGTGCTGCGCTTCATAGACTAGGCCGAGGCCGCCGGGGCGTCTCCCGTGGTCCGCTAGCGGCTGCTCTTGAGGCGATGGACCATGAGCTCCAGCTCCTGGCGGATCTGACCGGGCAGGCGCCGGCCGAAGGCTTCGAAGAAGACGTTGAGATCGGTGAGGGCATCCAGCCATTCGTCCCGGTCCCAGGCGAGGGCCCGCTCCACGCGCCTGCGGTCGATGTCGAGGCCGGTGAGGTCGAGGGCGTCGGCGGTGGGGATGAAGCCGAGGGGCGTCTCCACGGCCTTGCCGCGGCCGTGGATGCGGTCGACCATCCATTTCAGTATTCGCGCGTTCTCGCCATAGCCAGGCCACAGGAAGCGGCCTTCGGCGTCACGCCTGAACCAGTTCACGCGGAAGATCTTCGGCGGGTTGGCGAGCCGGGGGCCCATGGCGAGCCAGTGGGCAAAGTAGCTCCCCATGTTGTACCCACAGAACGGGATCATGGCCATGGGATCGCGGCGGACCACCCCGACCTGACCCGTGATAGCGGCGGTGGTCTCGGTGCTCATGGCCGCGCCAAGGAACACGCCGTGCTGCCAGCCGAAGCTCTCGAAGACCATGGGGATGACGTTCGTCCGGCGGGACCCGAAGATGAAGCCGGACAGCGGCACACCCAGTGGGTCCTCCCAGTTGGGGGCGATGGAGGGGCACTGGTCGCACGGCGTGGTGAAGCGCGAGTTGGGATGTGCGGCGGGGGCGCCGCCCGGCGTCCACGGCCTGCCCTGCCAGTCGACCGTGCCCGCCGGCGCCGCCGCGCCGATGCCTTCCCACCACGGCTCCTTGGTCGGCGTCATCGCCACGTTCGTGAAGATGGTGTTGGAGCGCACCATCTGGATGCCATTGGGATTGGTGGCCGCGCTGGTATTGGGAGCGACCCCGAAGAAGCCGCGTTCCGGGTTGATGGCGCGAAGCTGGCCCTCCGGGTCGACGTAGATCCAGGCGATGTCGTCGCCGAGCGTCCACGCGCGGTACCCGGGCAGCTTCGACACGACCATGGCGAGATTGGTCTTGCCGGAAGCGCTCGGCATGGCTCCCCCGAAGTACGTGATCCGTCCCTCCGGGTCCTCCACGCCCAGGATGAACATGTGCTCGGCCATCCAGCCTTCCCGGCGCGCCTGGGAGGACCCGAGGCGGAGGGCATGGCACTTCTTGCCGAGGAGGGCATTGCCGCCATAGCCCGAGCCCACGCTCCAGATGAGCTTCTCCTCCGGGAAGTGGAGGATGAGCCGGCGCTCCGGCGAGAGGTCGCCCATCCCGTGCAGGCCCGCGATGAAGTCGTCGTCGGCCCGCATGTGGTCGATGGCGACCTGCCCCACGCGCGTCATGATGTGCATGCTCGCCACGACGTAGGCGCTGTCGGTGACCATGACGCCGGTCCGGCTCGCCGCCGAGCCCGCCGGCCCCATGAGGTACGGGATGACCCACATGCGCCGGTCCTTCATGCTCTTCTTGAAGTAGCCGGCGGCCTTGGCCTTCGCCTCGGCGGGCGCCATCCAGTTGTTGGTCGGCCCCGCATCATCCGCCTCGCGCGAGCAGATGAAGGTGAGCTGCTCGGTGCGCGCCACGTCCTGAGGATGGCTCCGGTGGAGGAAGCAGCCTGGATAGGTCTTCTGGTTCAACTCGAGGAGGGTCCCGTCGCGGAGCATCTCCTCGACGAGTCCGTCGTACTCCTGCTTGGACCCGTCGGCCCACGTGACCTTGCTCGGCACGGTCAGGGCCGCTGCCTCGTCCACCCACTTCTCGACGACGGTCGTCTTGCTCATCGGCTTGTCCTCGCTGTCATGGAGGTTCCGGACGGCTGGCTTCTGTCGTCCGAGCCGTGTCGCCATGTGTGACTTGGATAGAAATGAGCCGACACACACGGCCACCGCTGCGCCTTGCCCTCTTGATCCCGGGCCACCTTGGTGGTGCGCACGCTCGAGCGCATGAACCCTGGGAGCAAGGGCACCCGGAGTCTAACCCAGGCGCGCGATCACTCGAACTACATTTCATGTGTTGTCTTGTCGCCAGAAGGGGGCGGCGGCCCGGACCGCGACGTGCCATCAAGCCTTCGGCGGCCACGGCTCCTGGCCCACCGCCGCGAGGAGCGGCACGACACAGCTGAGTCTCGGCGCTGTCACGCGGGCCCCTGTTGCTAGCGGGCTCCTGTTGCTAGCGGGCTCCTTGACGGTGCCGGAGTCACAGGCTAGCATCCGGGTCAGTTTTGGCTCCAAAGGTGGCGTTTGTTGTGCGCTATACCCTTGGCACATGTCCGAGATGACCTCTGGGGCTAGCCCTGACGGCGGCGCCTGCGGATACACCGTTAACGCGTGGCGTCTCTGAGTCTAGTCGAAGCAGGCCGGGTTGAACCGGTCGAGGGACGTCCACTATGCGCATAGTCGGTTTCATTGCACTTTTCACCGTGCTGAGCCTCACCACTGAGCAAGCCCACGCCCAGATTTCCGACGGGGTCGTCAAGATCGGCGTCCTGAACGACGAGTCCGGGCCGTACGCTGTCCTGGCCGGACCCGGGTCGAGGGTGGCGGCGCTCATGGCCGTCGAGGACTTCGGCGCGGCGGCCAAGGGCATGAAGGTCGAGATCGTCTTCGCTGACCATCAGAACAAGCTCGACGTCGGCAAGAAGATCGCCCGGCAGTGGTACGAGACCGAAAAAGTGGATGTGATCGTCGACGTCCCCACATCGCCCGTGACCTTGGCCATCAACCAGATCGCGCGTGAGAAAGGGAAAGCGCTCCTGGTCACCTCGGCGGCTACGTCAGACCTCACCGGCAAGGCTTGCTCGCCCAACACCATTCACTGGACCTACGACAACTGGGCGCTTGCCAACAGCACCGGCAAAGCGCTCGTCAAGTCTGGCGCGAACACCTGGTTTTTCCTTACGGTCGACGACGCCTTCGGCCATGGCCTCGAGCGCGCGGTGGAGGCTGTGGTGCTGGAGAACGGCGGTAGGGTGCTCGGCAAGATAAGCCATCCGCTGTCGACCTCGGACTTTTCCTCGTTCCTCCTCCAGGCGCAGACCTCTCAGGCCAGGATCATCGGCCTGGCCAATGCGGGCGTCGATGCGACCAACGCCATCGAACAGGGCACCAGATTGGGCATCGTCCAGCGCGGGCAGAACTTCGCTACCCTGCTGATGCTCCTCACCGACGTGCACAGACTGGGACTGGACAAGGCACAGGGGCTGATGCTCAGCGAAGCCTTCTACTGGGATCTGGACACCCAGACCCGTGCGTGGTCCGCGCGCTTCGCCAGACGTCACTGGGGCGCCATGCCCACCATGGCGCAGGCCGGCGTCTACTCGGCGGTGCTTCACTATCTCAAGGCGGTAGACGCGCTGAAGAGCGACGACGGGACGCTGGTGATCGCGAAGATGAAGGCGCTGCCCACCGACGACCCCCTCTTCGGGAAGGGCACCATCCGTGAGGACGGCCGAAAGATCCATCCCATGTACCTCTTCGAGGTGAAGAAGCCGTCCGAGTCCAAGGGTCCATGGGACTTCTACAAGTTGCGCGCGACCATTCCGGCGGCGGAGGCGTTCCGGCCAATGGACCAGGGGGACTGCCCGCTGGTCCAGAAGAGTCAACGCTGATCCGCCGGAGCCTCGCGGCGATTGTCCTCGGACCCGCTGTCCTCGCGCTGATCGGGGCGCTCCTATCCCCGGCAAGCGCCCAGCGTACCCGTCCCATCTACCGCGTCGGTGTGCTGAACGACGCGAGGGCAGCCAATCATCCTGCGGTCGAGGGGCTCAAGGCTGGCCTACGGGACCTTGGCTTCGAAGAAGGTCGCGACGTCGTTTTCGACGTCAAGCTCACCGATGGGAGCCCCGAACGGATGCTCGCTGCCGCGGGCGCCCTGGTCAAGGCAGGGGTGGAGGTGATCTTCACGAGCAGCGAAGCGCCGACGCGAGCGGCGAAGGCGGCGACGCAGACCATTCCCATCGTGTTCACCCTCGTCGGCGATCCCGTCGCGGCCGGGATCGCCAAGTCTCTCGCGCAGCCGGCGGGGAATCTCACCGGGGTCTCGAGTCTCACGACTGAGCTCGTTCCCAAGCGTCTGGAGACGCTCAAGACACTCGCGCCACGTTTGCGCCGCGTGTGGGCCATCTATCACGGTGCGGACCCGGCGCCCGGCGAGGCGATGACAAGAGCACTCGAGGCCTCCTCACGCTTCGGAATCGAGATCGTGCCTCAGTCCGTCCTCACGCCGGATGAGCTCAAGCAAGTCCTCGACCGCCTGCGCCCGGACGACGGGCTGCTCGTGCCTGACATCGCTACCATGGACATCTCGGCCGTGCTCCTCGAGACCTCCCTGGCCCACCGCGTCCCGGCCGTGTTTTCCTCCGAGCTGTGGGTCAGCCACGGCGGACTCGTCTCCTACGGCGCGGACTACCGCGCGCAGGGCGTCCAGGCTGCCCGGCTCGTCGGGAAGATCTTCCACGGCGCGCGGCCACGAGACCTTCCCGTAGAGGGTGCCGACCGCGTCGTCCTCGCCGTCAACCTCAAGACGGCGGCGTCTTTCGGTCTCACCCCGCCACGCACGCTGCTCTTCCGCGCGGACGTCATTCGCCGATGAGAGGCACGGGGGCGCGCGGCCGGATCTTCCGTAAGTACGCGGCCGTCCTCATCCTGCTGGTCGGCGGCGTCCTGCTCCTGAGCAGCCTCGTCAACCTCTACTTCTCTTATAGGCAAACCAAGGCGGCGCTGATCCGGCTCGAGCGCGCGCAGGCGCTGGCGGCGGCAAGCCGCATCGAGCAGTTCGTCACGGGGATCGAGCGGCAGGTGAGGGCGGCGATGGAGGTGCCGTTCAGCGATGCCGCGATGGCGCGTGAGCAGCGCGAGATCGACTTCCTCCGCCTGCTCCGTGATGTGCCCGCCATCACGGAGATTGTCCAGCTCGACGCGGCCGGCAAGGTGCAGCTGTTGGTGTCTCGCTTCGCGCCCAACGAGATCGGCAGCCAGCGCGACCTGTCACGGGACGCTCGCTTCATGAAGACGCGCATCGGACGCACGTACTTCGGCCCGATGCATTTTCGCAACGAGTCCGAACCGTACCTCAGCATCGCGGTGCCCTGGGGTGAAGGCGCTCCGGAGGTCGCGGCGGTGGAAGTCAACCTCAAGGCGATCGGGCACGTCATCTCGCAAATCCAGGTCGGCATCACCGGATACGCGTACGTCATTGACCAGCACGGACTTCTCGTCGCCCATCCCGACATGAGCTTCGTCCTCCAGAAGCGTGACCTCTCGGGCCTGCCGCAGATCCGTGCCGCCCGTGCCGCGCCCGCCGGCCACGACGTCGTGACCGAGACGGCCGGCCTCCAGGGTGGCCGGGTACTGACAAGCCACACCGCCATCGAGCGCCTCGGCTGGCTGGTGTTTGCCGAGCAGCCGCTCGCGGAGGTGTTCGCACCCCTGCAGGGGGCGATCGTGCTGAGCGCGATCTTCTTCGTGATCGGCCTCGGGCTCTCGGTCCTCGCGAGTGTGGTGCTCGCCCGCCGTATGGTCGCGCCCATCCGGGTGCTGCAGCAGGGTGCGGCAAAGATCGGCGCGGGCGAGCTCGGGCACCGCATCGACGTCCGGACGGGCGACGAATTGCAGGCCCTCGGCGAAGAGTTCAACCGAACCGCCGCGCACCTCGAGGAGTCATACGCGAACCTCGAGCAGAGGGTCGAGGTCCGCACGCGCGAGCTGGCTGACGCCAATGCGGGGCTGAAGGCGCTAAGTGATGTCGGGCAGGCCGTCAGCTCGAGCCTGGACCTGGAGAAGGTACTCAACACCATTGCCGCGCGGGCCGCGCAGCTCTCCGCCTCCACGTGGGGACTCATCTACGAGTACGACGAGACGAAGCAGGAATTCCATCTCAGAGGCTCAGACCATCTTGACGAGGAGCTGGGTGAGGTGATTCGGGCGGCGCCGATCCGCCTGGGGGAGGGCGTGGCAGGGAAGGCGGCAGCCATCCGGGCCCCGTGCAAGTTGCGGACGTCCTGGATGAGCGGACGTACGACGTCGCGAGGATTCGGGAGGTCTCTGAACGGCGCGGGTTTCGGTCGATGCTGGCAGTCCCGCTCCTCTTCGAGCAGCGGATCATCGGGGCTCTCGTGGTTTGTCGGCAAGAGCCGGGGAGCTTTGCCCCGGAGGTCGTAAATCTCCTCCAAACCTTCGCGAACCAATCCGTCCTCGCCATCCAAAATGCCCGGCTCTTTCGTGAGATCGAGGAGAAGGGTCGGGAGCTCGAGGCGGCCAGCCGTCACAAGTCCGAGTTCCTCGCCAACATGTCCCACGAGCTGCGCACACCGCTCAACGCCATCATCGGCTTCTCTGAGATTCTCGCCGAGAGAATGTTTGGCGAGATCAACGAGAAGCAGGCGGAATACCTGCGAGACATTCTGGAGTCGGGCCAGCACCTTCTCTCGCTCATCAACGACATTCTCGATCTTTCCAAGATCGAGGCGGGGCGCATGGAGTTGGAGTTGACGGACTTCCATCTACCGAGCGCGATCGAGAACGCCCTGATCTTGATGCGGGAACGGGCGGCTCGGCGAGGAATCACGCTTGGGCACGCGATCGACGAGCGCCTCGGGATGATGCGTGCCGACGAGCGGAAGGTAAAGCAGGTGCTCCTGAATCTCTTGTCCAACGCGCTGAAGTTCACGCCCGAGGCCGGACGGGTCGACGTCCGGGCGGAGATGCAGAGTGAGATGGCCGAGATTTCTGTGACGGACACCGGGGTAGGCATCGCCTCGGAGGACCAGAACGCGGTATTCGAGGAGTTCCGGCAGGTTGGGACGGCGGCGAAGAAGGTGGAGGGCACCGGGCTCGGGCTGGCTCTTTCACGGAAGTTCATCGAACTCCACGGGGGGAAGATCAGCGTGAAGAGCGAAGTGGGCGTGGGCTCGACGTTCACGTTTACCTTGCCGCTCCACATCGACGCCCCGAGTATGTGATCAGCGACCACAAGGCGTTGCCCAATACGCCTTCGAGATCGCCCTTGACGACGCTGCTCGCAGCATAGATATTGCGGTTCCATGAAGATCGCCGACGTGCGGGTGATCCAGGCCGACATCCCCGTCGAGCGTCCCCACAAGATGTCCTTCACGACCCTCGAGATGATGAACTTCGTCTTCGTGCGCCTGGAGACGGGGGACGGCCTGGTGGGCTGGGGCGAGGCGGCCTGCCTCGGCGGGCCGACCTGGAGCGAGGAGTCCTCCGAATCCGTGGCGGCCACCATCGAGCGCTACATCGCGCCCTGGCTCGTCGGGCGCGAGGCCGGCGAGATCGAGCCCCTCGCCCGTGAGCTGGCCCGGCGCGTTCAGGGCAATCCCTTCGCGCGGGCGGCGGTGGAGATGGCGCTCTGGGACCTGAACGGCAAGGCCCTGGGCGTCCCCGTCCACCGCCTGCTCGGGGGACGCGTGCGGGACCGCGTGCCGCTGTCGTGGTCTCTCGCGGTGGCCGACCATGATGCCGAGGTAGAGGAGGCGCGAGCCAAAGTCGCGCGCGGCCATCGCATCTTCAAGATCAAGACGGCCGCCCTTCCCCTGGCCGAGGACATCGCGCGCGTCAAGCGGCTGCGCGAGGCGCTCGGCCCCGACATCTCCCTTCGCGTGGACGCCAATCAGGGATGGGACCGCTCTACGGCCCTCAAGGCCATCCGGGCCCTGGAGCCCTGGAACCTCGACTTCGTGGAGCAGCCCGTTCCGCGCTGGGATCTGGAGGGCATGGCCGAGATAGCGAAGCGGGTGAGCGTCCCCATCATGGCCGACGAGTCCTGCTTCTCGCCTCACGACGCTCTCGCCATCGCGCGTCTGGGCGGTGTGAGCATTCTCGGGCTCAAGGTGACCAAGTCCGCCGGTATCTCGAACACTCTCGCCATCGCCCGCATCGCGGAGGCGGCGGGCATGACGTGCTATGTCGGTTGCATGATCGAGACCTCGCTGGGCACGGCCGCCTATCTGCAGGTGGCCCTGGCGGCCGCCCCCGTGACGTGGGGCTGCGAGCTCTTCGGCCCCCTCCTTCTCAAGGGCGACGTGGTCCGCGATCCCGTTCGCTATGCCGACGGCTGCATCCTCGGCCTCGATCGCCCTGGCCTCGGCGTCGAGGTGGACGAGGCGGCCGTCAAGGAATGGTCGCGGCGAGCATGAGCGCGGGCCCCCCCGTGCTCGAGACGCGCGGCCTCACCAAGCGCTTCGGCGGGCTCGTGGCGGTGGACCAGCTCTCCATCACAGTGCCGCGCGCCCAGATCCGTGGCCTCATCGGCCCGAACGGCTCGGGGAAGACCACGACTGTCAATGTTCTGTCCGGGCTTTACCGGCCCGACGGCGGGGAGATCCACCTCTGCGGTCGGCGGACGGACAAGCTGCGCCCGCACGAGATCACGGCCTGCGGCATCGCCCGGACCTTTCAGATCCCGAAGCTCTTCGGGCACATGACCGTGCTCGAGAACGTCCTTCTGCCCGCCCTCGCCGCTCTCGATCGCGGCGCAGGGGGCGCGCTCCCGGAGATCACGGAGCGCGCGCGACGGCTGCTCGACTTCGTGACGCTCGACCGCCTGCGCCACGCTCCCGCCAAGGAGCTCTCCGGCGGCCAGAGCATGCTCATCCAGATCGCCCGGGCCCTCATGGTGCGACCGCTCCATCTCATCCTCATGGACGAGCCCTTCGCGGGTGTGCATCCCTCCATCCGCGACATCATCCTCGAGGCCATTCTCAAGATGAACCGCGAGGAGGAGATCACCTTCCTCATCGTCTCCCACGAGATGGCGGAGCTGCGACGGCTCTGCCAGCAGGTCTCGGTGATGGACGAGGGCCGGCTGATCGCCGAGGGCACCCTGGAGGAGGTCGCCAACGACCCGGTGGTGCTCGAGGCGTACCTGGGACCCTGATGGATCGACTCGCCGTCGAGCAGCTGGCCGCCGGGTACGTCGAGGGCATCGACATCCTTGCCGACATCACCCTGCGCGTCGAGCCCGGTACCATCACCGGCGTCATCGGACCGAACGGGGCCGGGAAGTCCACCCTCCTCAAGACGATATTCGGGTTTCTTCATCCCAAGCGCGGCCGGATCTCCCTGGACGGCCGCGACATCAGCGTCATGGCGCCGCACGAGATCAAGCGCCTGGGCATCAGCTATGTACCGCAGGGCGCGAACATCTTTCCCCAGCTCACGGTGGAGGAGAATCTTCTCCTCGGCGCCTGGGTGATCCGCTCCGACAAGTCCCGGGTGGCTGACCGTCTCGAGCGCGCCTACGCGGCCTTCCCACGCCTGCGCGAGCGGCGGCAGCGCCGCGCCACCATGCTCTCGGGCGGCGAGGCCAAGATGCTCTCCCTCGCCAAGGAGCTGGTGACCGAGCCGACGCTGCTCCTGGTGGACGAGCCCTCGGCCGGCCTGGCCCCGCGGATCGTCGAGCAGGTCTACGCGCGTCTGCTCGAGGTGCGCGGGCAGGGCGTGACGATCCTGCTCGTGGACCAGAACATCAACAAGGCCGTGCAGGTGTCGGACTACCTGTACATGCTCGAGCGTGGGCAGGTCCGCCGCGAGGGGCCCCGCCGGGACTTCGCCGACCAGCTGCGCGAGATCGTGCGCGACGCGCTCCTGGGCGCCTGACCGCGATGCCGGGATTCGCGCGGCGGCTCGGGTGGGCGCTCCTGGCCTACGCCGCGCTCGCGTGGCTGCCGTTTGCCGCCTCCGAGTACCACGTCCACGTCTATACCATGTGCCTCTACTACGTCGTCCTGGCCGTGGGCTGGAACCTCCTCGCGGGCTACACGGGCCAGTTCTCCCTCGCCCATCACACCTTCGCGGGGATCGGCGCCTACACCTCCGCGCTCCTGTGCCTGTACTTCCGCGTGCCCATTCTCGTCGGCATCGCGGCAGGCGTGGTCGTCGCCGCCGCCATCGGCTATGGACTCGGGACCCTCTGCCTGCGCATGCGAGCGATCTACCTGGCCCTGGCCACCTGGGCCTTCGCGGAGTCGATGCGGCTCTTCGTCGCCGTCGAGTACCAGATCACGCGTGGCGATCTCGGTCTGAAGGCGCCCTTGCTCTTCGGAACTCCACACCCCACGCCGTACTACTATCTCTTCCTCGGCCTGACCCTCGCCGCCCTCCTCGTCGCCTGGCAGATCCTGCATTCGCGGGTCGGTTCCTACCTTCGGGCCATCCGCGACGACGAGGAGGCGGCCGCCGTCATGGGGCTCGACACCTTCAAGTGGAAGCGCGTCGCGTTCGTGATCTCGGCGGTCTTCGCGGCGGTGGCGGGCGGCTTCGAGAGCCACTACATCGGACTGCTCTCGCCCACGCCGATGAAGTTCAACGAGATGGCCATCATCGTGATCATGGTCATCGCGGGCGGGTTCCGGACCTTCGCGGGGCCCGTGGTCGGCGCGGTCTTCATCGAGCTTCTCTCCGAGGGGCTGCGCGCCTGGGGCGAGATCCGGATGGTGGTCTTCGCTCTTCTCGTCCTCGTGGCGGCCCGCGCCTATCCCGCGGGCCTCGTGGGACTGGGCCTTAGCGTCGCCGCGCGCCTCAGCCGCGCCGTGCCAGCCCTGGCCCCTCTCCTTACCGCCCGTCCTCCGGCAGATTGAGCATCATATCGTCCGACTCAGACCGTTCGCTCGCGCTCCCCGAAGAGACCCGTCGGCCTGAAGACGAGCAGGGCGATCAGGAGCACGAAGCCGTAGAGATCCTTGTACGCGGGCGAGAGGAACACCGAGCCGAGCGCCTCGATCACCCCCAGCAAGATCCCGCCCACGATGCTCCCCAGGATCGACCCGAGCCCGCCGATGACGATGATCTCGAAGCCCTTGAAGGTCGAGATGGCGCCGTTCTCGGGATAGACCAGGAAATCCGGGGCGAGGAGCGCGCCCGCCGCGGCGGCCAGGGCCACCCCGACGCCGAAGGCCAGCATGTCGAGCCGGAGCACGTCGACGCCCGCGGTCTGGATCCCCACGCGATTCTGGGCCGCCCCACGGAAGGCCCGCCCGATCCAGGTCGTCTTGATCACGAGGAAGAAGAGGGCAAGCAGGACGAGGGTGCCGATGAGCGCGACCATCCGGTTTCCCGAGATGGGCAGGGTCACGAGGGTGGTGGCGCGCGCGTAGTCGCGGGGCGCGTACTGGTTGGGGCCGCCGAGGACGATGGCGAGGTTGCGGAAGAGGACCATGAGGGCGATGGTGACGATGGTCGCGTACTCGTCACGCCGCTCCACGCCACCCACGTACATGGGACGCAGGAGAAAGCGCTGGACGAGCAGGCCGAGGAGGAACACCGACACCATGGCCACGGGCAGCGCAACGTACCAGAGCGACCAGCCGAGCACGCCCGCGAGAAGCGCGTACTGCACGTAGCTGCCGATCATGTAGAACTCGCCCATGGACCAGTTGATCATCTTCATGATGCTGTAGATGAAGGTGATCCCCAGGGCCATCAGGCCGTAGATGACGCCGATGACCAGCCCCGACAAAACGTACTGCGACAGGATAAAGGCGTCCATGCGTCCCGTCAGGCGGATCCCGCTGTCTGGAAGCGGGTCCTCAGCGCTTCGGCGCCAGCATGAGGTCGCCGGTCTTGAGCTCCGGCGGATAGATGATCTTGGCCTCGGGGAACGCTTGCTCGGGCTTCGTGTACTGCAGGAAGAGCATGGGCGGCGTCCACTGCTGCCAGTACGGGCCCTCGCCGCGCGTGAAGGCGATCGTCCCGTTCCAGCCGACGAACTTGTTCGCGAGGAGCGATTTGACGATGTCCTCCGGCTTGTCGGTCTTGCCGGCGTTCATGGCATCGGCGAGCAGCATCACCTGGGCATAGGCGTTGAGCCCACCGTAGACCGGCTGCTCCTTGAACTGCTCGAGGTAACGGGTGCGGAAGGACTCCCCGCGCGGCGTGAGCTTCATGGTCGGATGGTAGTAGACGATGAAGGTGGCGTAGGTGCCCTTCTCGCCCAGCGTGTTCCAGTACTCCGGACGCGCGGGCGCGTCGTAGGACATGAGCATGGGCACGGCGGGGAACAGCCCCACGTCGTAGGCCTGCTTGGTGATGAGGTAGAGCGGCGTCCCGATCCCGACATTGATGAAGAGATCAGGCTTCCAGTTCTTGATCTCGAGGATCTGCGGCGTCAGATCGACCACGGCTCGATCGAAGATGATGGTCTTGAGCTCGGCCTTGACGTTCATGGAGACGAACTGCTTCTTCGTCTCTTCGACCACACCCACGCCGTAGTCCGTGTTCTCCGCGAGGACGGCCACCCGCTTGAAGCCCTGCTGCTGGATCCACTTGTTCCACAGGGTGACGCGGTCTGGGTCGATGACGTGGGTGCGGAACGTGTAGGTGAGGTGCTTCTCCGTGAGCTTCTTGGCCGAGGCCTGGGTCAGGAAGACCGGCACCTTGAGCTGCTCGGCGAGGTCCTGGACGGCCTCCGCCACCGAGCTGTGGAACTGCCCGACCACGGCCACGACCTTGTCCTGGCCGGCCAGCTTGCGCAGCCCGGCCGCGCCCTTCTCGGGGGTGCCGGAGTCGTCCTCGACGATGAGCTCGATCTTGCGTCCGCCGAGCACCCCGCCCTTTCCGTTGATCTCGTCCGCCGCCATCTTGGCGCCCCGGACGATGAACTGACCTGCGGCGGCGTCGCCGGGAGGCGAGAGCGGAGTCAGGACGCCGATCTTGACGGCGCCCTGGGCGAGAGCAGGTGAGGTGAGGGCCGCCGTGGCGAGCACGGCGAGCAGGAAGCTGCGAAGCGCATTGATCATGTTGGTCGTCCTCCCCACGAGGGTCATCGAGTTACGAGATCGTATGCGGCTCGGCTCGCTGCGTCAAGGTGTCATCGTGAGTGGGAGAGGCGGCGGATGAGCCGGGCGTCGGCCTCCGGGAAACGGCGCGACGGAAGCTCGGCTGCCTCGATCCAGAGCATCTCCTGGCCCTGCAGGGGCCGGGGCTCATCCAGGATCGCGCATCGGAAAAACAGGATGTGCACCGTCTTCTCCGGGTAGCTCCAGTCCACGCTCTCGAGAAGCTCCCCGACCTCTGCGGTCACCCCCAGCTCCTCGGAGAGCTCGCGTTTCAGTGCCACCTCGGGCTGCTCGCCGGGCCAGATCTTTCCGCCGGGGAACTCCCAGAGCCCGGCGAGGTGCGTGTCCTGGAGCCGGCGCGTGATGAGATACCGCCCGTCGCGCTCGATCACGGCGGCGACGACTTCGACCACCTCGCCCACGCCTACGACGCTGTCCAGCCGCCGTCGATGGGGATGATCGCCCCCGTCATGTACTTCGAGGCATCCGAGGCGAGATAGAGGCAGAGGGCGGCGACATCGTCCACGTGGCCGGCGCGGCCGATGGGGATGCGGTGCTTGAGGAGGTGGCGGCGGAACTCGGGAACGCCCTGCCCGATGGCCGTGTCGATGGTGCCGGGAGCGACGACGTTGACGCGGATCTCGTCCTGGACCAGCTCCACGGCGGCGGCACGGGCGAGCTGATGCACACCGCCCTTGGACGCGACATAGGGCGAGAAGTCGGGCGCGGCCACCGTGCCCAGGGCCGAGCCGAGGTGGATGATGCTTCCGCCGCCGCGCTCCCGCATGGCGGGGGCCGCGGTCTTGGTCAGGATGAAGGCGCCGACCAGATTGATGCGCAGCACTTCCGCGAAATCGGCGGCGCTGATCTCGAGGAGAGCGGCGCGGAGGCGTACCGCCGCGCAGTTGACCAGGCAGTCGACACCGCCGTACTGAGCGCGTGCCTCGCCGACGAATCGCGCGACGTCGGCCTCGCTCCCCACATCGCCGCTCACCGCCGCCGCCACGCCACCCGCCTTGACGATGGCATCCACCGTCTCGGCCAGCGGCTCGGGTCGCCGCCCGAAGACGACCACGCGCGCGCCCTCCTGGCCAAAGAGCTCCGCGGTCGCCCGGCCGATACCCGTGCCGCCGCCCGCGATGAGCGCGACCTTGCCCTCAAGCGCCGGCACAGTCATAGCTCCTGCAGAAGGTCTTCATCGGACACCTCGGGCACTTGGGCTTGCGCGCCGTGCACCACGTCGCGCCGAAATCCATCAGGGCCTGATTGTAGTCATAGGCGCGTCCCGCGGGGACGAGAGATTCGGCGAGGTCCCACATGGTCTTCTCGCCGCGGAGGCGGGCCAGCCGCCGGGCGCCCAGGAAAACCCGGCCGAGCACTCGCCGCACGTTGGTGTCCACGAGGGCGGCGTCCTTCCGATGCGCGAAGGCCAGGATGGCCCCGGCCGTGTACCGGCCTATTCCGCCAAGGCGAAGCAGCTCCGCGCCCCGGTCGGGGAGCCGCCCGCCGTAGCGCGCCACCGTCTCGCGGGCGATGCCGTGCAGGTGCTTCGCGCGGCGATAGTAGCCGAGCGGATACCAGGCGCGCGTCACGTCGCGGGCGCGGGCGCGCGCGAGCTGCTGGAAGGTCGGATAGCGACCGAGGAACTCACGATACTTGGGGATGACGCGGTCGACCTGCGTCTGCTGGAGCATGATCTCCGAGACGAGGATGCGATACGGATCGCGGGTCCGGCGCCACGGAAGGTCGCGACCGTGTCGGGCGTACCAGGCGAGCAAGCGCCGGTGGAAGAGCCGCCGCGCGCGGAGATCGAGGGGCGTCACGGCGGCCATTGTGACCGAGCCCCGAGCCCCTCGCAAGTTGACTTCGCGGGGAAGCACGTCACAATGGGGCCGTGCCGACACCACTTCCCCTCAACGATGCTCACCAGGCCGAAGGCGCCGTCTTCGGGGAGAGCTCCGGCTGGCTCGTGCCGCTCCGCTACGGCGATCCGGTCGCGGAGCACCGAGTCGTGATGGGGGCCACGGGTCTCATGGACCGCTCCATGGTCGGCAAGGCCGTCGTGACCGGGCGCGATCGAGCGACGTTTCTCCAGGGCATGCTCTCGAACGACATCAAGGCGCTTCAGCCGGGGCAGGGTTGCCCCGCGGCATTCCTCGACGCCCATGGCAAGGTCGTCTCGCTGCTCGCCGTCTATGTCCTCGAGGACCGCATCCTCCTCGAGCTGCCCGCCGGATCGACGGAGAAGTTTCTCCAGACGATCGACAAGTTCCTCATCTCGGAGAAAGCCTACTTCGAGGCCGCCGACGACGCCTATGTCGTGCTCTCCGTCCAGGGGCCCGGGGCCGAGAAAACCCTCGCCGGCCTTACCGGGGCGAGCCTGGCCGCCGAGCCCTACTCGCACCAGGAGGTCTCCATCGCGGGAGAGCCGGCGCGCATCGTTCGGCGCAGTCACGCGGTGACTCCGGGCTTCGACTGCTGGACGGCCGCGACGAACGGCCCGGCCCTCTGGAAAGCGCTGCGCGAAGCGGGCGGCGTCCCCGTGGGCGCCGAGGCGGCCGAGTTGCTGCGCGTCGAGGCGGGCATACCAGCCTTCGGCGCCGACGTGGACGAGAGTCTCATCCTGCCCGAGACGCGGCTCGATGAGCTCGTGAGCTACACCAAGGGCTGCTACATCGGCCAGGAGACCGTGGCGCGGGTCAAGTATCGCGGGCACGTCAATCGAGGCCTCTCCGGTCTCGTCGTCGACGGCGACCAGGTTCCCGCGCCCGGCGATGTCGTCGTGGCCGAAGACAAGGAGGTCGGGCGCGTGACCTCGGCCGTCCGCTCCGTCGCCCTCGGCAAGCCCATCGCGCTAGGCTACGTCCGCCGCGAGCATTTCGAGCCCGGGAGCGCGGTGGCTGTCCGCGTTCGTGACCAGCTCGTCCCCGCTCGCGTGGTCGAGCTTCCGTTCGTCAAGCCGGCCTCCTGAGGGCTCGGGCGTGAGCGAGCACGCGCACACGAATCGCCTCGCCCGGGAGACGAGCCCCTACCTTCTCCAGCACCAGCACAATCCCGTGGACTGGTATCCGTGGGGGCCCGAGGCGTTCGAGCGCGCGCGGGCCGAGGACAAGCCGCTCCTCCTTTCCGTGGGCTACTCCGCCTGCCACTGGTGCCACGTCATGGAGCGCGAGTCGTTTGAGAGTGACGAGATCGCCGGGCTGATGAACCAGCTCTTCGTGAACATCAAGGTGGATCGCGAGGAGCGGCCCGACGTCGACCAGATCTACATGCAGGCGGTCCAGGCCATGACAGGGCACGGCGGCTGGCCCATGACGGTATTCCTCACGCCAGAGGGCGTGCCCTTCTACGGCGGCACCTACTATCCGCCCGCGGATCGGCAGGGCATGCCCGGCTTTCCCCGGCTTATCCAGTCCGTGGCCGAGGCCTACCGCTCGCGGCGCGGCGAGATCGTCGAGGCGGGGCGCCAGCTCCTCGAGCAGATGCGCCAGGGCGAGCGGCTGCGCAGCTCGGCGACCCTGCTCACCGACGAGATCCTCGTCGGGGCCTACCAGGCCTTTGCCCAGGAGTTCGACTCGCGCGAGGGCGGCATGGGCCGCGCCCCCAAGTTTCCCCAGCCCATGAACTGGGAGTTCCTCCTGCGCTTCTGGAAGCGCACCGGCAACGCTCACGCCCTCGACATGGCGCGCCTCACCCTGACCAAGATGGCGCGCGGCGGCATGTACGACCAGATCGGCGGGGGCTTTCACCGCTACTCGGTGGATGGACAGTGGCTGGTGCCCCACTTCGAGAAGATGCTCTACGACAACGGCCAGCTCGCGTCGCTCTATCTGCACGCCTGGCTCGCCACCGGCGACGCCGAGTACCGGCGCGTCTGCGAGGAGACACTCGACTACATCCTGCGCGAGATGACCCATCCTTCCGGGGGCTTCTTCTCGGCGCAGGACGCCGACTCCGAGGGCGTCGAGGGGAAGTTCTTCGTGTGGTCCCCCGAAGAGATCACAGCGACCCTCAGCGATCCTGAGATGGCGCGCGCGGCCCTCGCCTACTGGGGAGTGGACGACGGACCCAACTTCGAGGAACACAGCATTCTCTGGGTGCCCCGGCCGCCCACCGACGTGGCCGGGGAGCTGGGCTTGACCGTGGAGCGGCTGGCCGAGCTGATCGGCGGGGCCCGGGCGCGTCTGTACGAAGCGCGAGAGAAGCGAGTCCACCCTGGTCTCGACGACAAGGTGCTCGCCTCATGGAATGGCCTCGCCCTGAGCGCCCTCGCCGAGGCCGGACGCGTGCTCGGCCGCGCGGACTACCTCGCCGCCGCGACCAGGAACGCCGAGCTCGTTACCACACAGATGCGGCACGGCGAGCGACTGCTCCGCTCCTGGAAGAACGGGCAGGCCAAGATCAAGGGGTACCTCGAGGACTACGCCATGGCCGGCATGGGGCTCCTCGCCCTCTACGAGGCCACCTTCGACCGGCGCTGCCTCGACGAGTCCCGCCGTCTCTGTGACCAGGCCCTCGCGCTCTTCTGGGACGAGGAGCACGAGACCTTCTTCGACACGGGCGCCGACCAGGAAGCGCTCGTCGTGCGCCCGCGAAACCTCTTCGACAACGCCGTCCCCTGCGGCACGTCGGTGACCATCGAGTGGCTCCTGCGGCTCGCCGTCTTCTTCGGCGAGGCGCGCTACGAGCAGCGGGCCCTCAAGGCCCTCCGCCCCATGGCCGATCTCATGCGTCGTTACCCCTCAGGCTTCGGACGCTACCTCGCCGCCCTCGACTTCCAGCTGGGACCCGTGGCCGAGGTCGCCCTCGTCTGGCCCAGCGCCGGCGATCCGAGCGCTCTCGTCCAGGCGACATTTGGCCGCTACATCCCAAACCGTCTCGTGGTCGGCGCCCCGGCGGGCTCGTCCAGTGGCGTCGGGCTGCCGCTCCTGGCGGAGCGTCCGGCCGTGGACGGGAAGGCGACGGCATATGTCTGTCGCCACTTCGTCTGCCAGCTGCCCGTCACCGACCCCGTTGCCCTCGCTGGACAGCTTGACGCTGGGGTATAATCCGTCTGTCGTCGCTGGGGGAGGTTTCCTGAGAACCGGGTGCGGCCCGGGACCCCTCGAACCTGCACTGGGTAATTCCAGCGAAGGGAAAGCGACGGTCAGGACGAAGCCCGGTCTCTCTACCGCACCCGACGAGGTGCGGTTTTTTTATGCGCGTGCTGGTGAACGGCGAGCCCATGGAGCTGCCGGAGGGGCTGAGCGTGGATGATCTGCTCCTCCAGCTCAAGGTCAAGCGCGAGTACACGGCGGTGGCGCTCAACCGCGAGATCACGCCCAAGACCAAGTACGCCGATACGCGCCTCAAGGACGGAGACAAGGTGGAGATCGTGCGTCCGATGGGCGGCGGCTCATAAGGAGGGAATGCCATGTACGACACGTCATTGTGGCTGGGAGGCAAGGAGTTCAAGTCGCGACTCATCGTGGGCACGGGCAAGTACCCGTCCTTCGAGAACATGCGCGAGGCCATCGAGGCCTCGGGCGCCGAGATCGTCACGGTGGCGGTCCGGCGGGTCAGCCTGCCGGGGCAGGGGGAGTCGCTCCTCGACTATCTCGACCTGAAGAAGTACACGCTCCTGCCGAACACCGCGGGCTGCTACACGGCCGACGAGGCCGTCCGCACCTGCTACCTCGCCCGCGAGGCGGGACTGGGCACCCTGGTCAAGGTCGAGGTCATCGGTGACGCGCGCACCCTCTTTCCCGACGTGGAGGGGCTGCTCGAGGCCACGCGCACGCTGGCGCGCGAGGGCTTCAGTGTGCTGCCGTATACCAACGACGACCCCGTGCTCGCCAAGAAGCTCGAGGACGCGGGGGCGGCGGCCGTGATGCCGCTCGGCGCGCCCATCGGCTCGGGGCTGGGCATTCGCAACCCGTACAACATCAAGATCATCCTCGAGACCGTCACCGTGCCCGTCATCGTGGACGCGGGCGTCGGCACCGCCTCGGATGCCGCCATCGCCATGGAGCTCGGCTGCGACGGCGTGCTCATGAACACGGCCATCGCCGGGGCCAAGGACCCCGTGGCCATGGCCACGGCCATGAAGCTCGCCATCGAGGCTGGACGGCTGGCCTTCAAGGCCGGGCGCATCGGCAAGAAGCTCTACGCGACCGCCTCATCGCCACTCGAAGGCGTGCCGGATTGGTCCAGCAGCTAGGCTTCTCTCTCTACCTCGTCACTGACCGCTCGGCCCTGCCGGCCACGAGCCTCCAGGACGCAGTGGAGAGCTGCCTCGCCGCGGGACTCAAGGCCGTGCAGCTCCGGGAGAAGGACATGGCCGTCCGCGATCTGCTCGGGCTCGCGCACGCTCTTCGTGACTCGACCCGGCGCCATGGCGCCAGGCTCCTGATCAACGACCGGGCCGACGTCGCCCTCGCCGTGGGCGCCGACGGCGTGCAGCGCGCGGGGACGTCGCTGCCCGTGCCCGCGCTGCGCGCCATCAGCCCGTCCGGATTCGTGATCGGCGCCTCAGTCCATGACATCGACGAGGCGCGCGCCGCGGAGTCCGACGGCGCCGACTTCCTCCTCTTCGGCCCGGTCTACGCCACGCCCTCGAAGCGCCAGTACGGACCACCCCAGGGACTTGCCGCGCTCGAGCGGGTGAGCTCCACCGTGAACACGCCGGTCTTCGCCGTGGGTGGGGTGACGCCAGAGCGTGTGGGCGAAGTCACGCGAGCCGGAGCAGCGGGCGTGGCGGTGATCGGCGCCATCCTCGGCTCCGAGCGGCCGGCGGACGTCGTCAAGGCTTTCCTCGACACCCTGGGGCGCGCCTGATGCCACCGTCGGTCATCGTGGTCGGCGGCGGCATCATCGGCTGCGCCACGGCCTACGAGCTCGCCAAGGCGGGCAGCAAGGTCACCCTGTTCGAGCGGGCAATCCCGGGCGCCGAAGCCTCGAGCGCGGCGGCGGGGCTTCTGACAGTGGGTGGCACCCGCCGCTCCGAACCCTTCCAGAAGCTGGCCCTCGACAGCTGGGCCCGCTACCCCGACATCGCGCGCGAGCTTCGAGGCGTGACGGGGGTGGACGTCGAGCACATGACGGCCGGCACCCTCTATCCTCTCTTCGACCATGGCGAGTCGGCGGAGGCCGAGGAGCAGCTGGGCTGGCCCCTCGCCAAGGAGATGGGCATGCGCGTGATCGAGGGCGCCGAGCTCCGCGAGATGGAGCCGGGACTCTCGTCGGACATCAAGGCGGCCCTCTTCGTGCGCGGCGACCACTGGGTCAACAACCAGCGCCTGGTAACGGCCTACGCCTCAGCCGCCGCCGGCCGCGGCGTGGCGCTCCGGACCGGCATCGAGGTCAGCCAGCTCCTCGCCGACGGAGGACGGGTCATCGGCGTGGTCGCAGCAGGGGAGCGCTTCGAGGCCGACTGCGTACTGCTCGCCGCCGGCGCCTGGTCCGCCCCTCTGGCCGCGTCTCTCGGCTTGCATCTGCCCGTGGTGCCGGTGCGCGGACAGATGGTGGCGGTCAGCAACGTGCCCGCGCTGCTGCGCCACGCCGTCCACGGCCATCAGGGCTACCTCACGCCACGGCCATCTGGCGAGCTGCTGATCGGCGCCACCGTCGAGCACGTCGGCTTCGAGCGGGCCGTGACGCCTGCAGGCATCGCGCAGCTGCTCACCGGCGCCATCGCGGTGCTCCCGAGTCTGCAGGGCCGGCCCATCACGCGAACCTGGTGCGGCTTCAGGCCGGGCACGCCCGACGACATGCCCGTGCTCGGCCCCTGGCCCGACCTCGAGGGGCTCTTCGTGGCCACCGGCCACTATCGCAACGGCATCCTGCTCGCTCCGGCGACGGCGGCCCTGATGACCCAGGCCATCTTCGGCGGCGGCATCCACGACCTCATCAAGCCTTTCCTACCCGATCGACTACTCGACAGGAGCCCCCATGCCCACACGCGATGACGTGAAGCGCGCAGTCTGCGAGGCCATCGACCGCCAGAGCGAGAGGATCGTCAGGGTCGGCGACACGATCCGCAAGAACCCCGAGCTTGGGTTCAAGGAGTTCAAGACCTCGCGCCTGGTCGAGGACACCATGCGCGAGATCGGGCTCCAGCCCAAGGGCGGTCTCGCCATCACGGGCGTGCGCGGCGAGGCGCGGGGCAAGAAGGACGGGCCGACCTTCGCGCTGCTGGGAGAGCTGGACGGGCTGGTCGTGGCCGGGCACCCAGTCGCCGATCCGCAGACGGGCGCCGCCCATGCCTGCGGCCACAACGCCCAGGTCGCCAGCATGCTCGGGGCCGCCATGGGTCTGGTGGGCGCCAAGGCTTTCGAGCACCTGGCCGGGCGGGTGGTCTTCTTCGCCGTGCCCGCCGAGGAGTACGGCGATGTCGCCTGGCGCGTCGAGCAGGCGCGGGCGGGGAAGCTCGAGTTCTTGGGCGGCAAGCCCGAGCTGCTCCGCCTCGGCCACTTCGACGACGTGGACATGGCCATGATGATTCACCTGACGCCGCAGCGGGAGCTCAAGAAGGCGAGTATCGCGGCTTCGAACAACGGCTGCATCGTGAAGACGGTCCGGTACATGGGCCGAGCGTCCCATGCGGGCGGGGCACCGCACATGGGCGTGAACGCGCTCTACGCCGCTCAGATCGGCCTGGCAGCCATCAATGCCATCCGCGAGACCTTCAAGGACGAGGACTCGATCCGGGTGCATCCGATCATCACCCACGGCGGGAGCCAGGTGAACGTGATCCCGGCCGACGTGCGCATCGAGACCTATGTGCGCGGCAAGAGCGTGGAGGCCATCCTGGACGCCAACGTGCGCGTGGACCGCGCGTTGAAGGCGGGCGCCCTCGCCCTGGGCGCTCAGGTCGAGATCGAGACGCTGCCGGGTTACCTCCCGCTCTTCAACCACGAGGGCATGGCCAAGTACTTCCTCGCCAATGCCGCGGCCCAGCTCGGCGCCGACAACATCACGCAGATGGGCCACCGCAGCGGCTCGACCGACATGGGCGACCTCTCCCACGTCATGCCGACGCTGCATCCGTATCTCGGTGGCGCCTCTGGCACAGGGCATGGCGCCGACTTCACCATCACGGATCCCAAGCTCGCCTACATCGAGAACGCCAAGCAGCTCGCCCTCATGGCCGTGGACATGCTCTGGGACGATGCCCAGGCGGCCAAGGAGATCATCGGTGCCTTCAAGCCGCGGCTGAGCCGGGAGGCCTATCTCGCGTTCCAGCGCGGCATCGCCAAGACGGAGATTTTCGACGGAGCCAAATAAAGAGAATTCATGAGGAAGAAGATCAGGCGACTGGACGCTCGTGAGGGATACGACCGCTGGGCGGAGAGCTATGATCGGACGGAAAACCCGCTCGTCGCGCTCGATCGCCGCTATACGCTAAATCTGCTTGGGCCTCGACCTAGCGAGCGCGTGCTGGACGCAGCCTGCGGCACCGGGGTCCACCTGGGCTCGATGCTCCGCGCGGGCAGCGCCCCGGTCGGCCTCGACCTTTCCCGAGGTATGCTGAACGTCACGCGACGAAAGTATCCGTCGGTCCCGCTCGCCCAGGCCGATCTCAATGGCCAGCTCCCCCTGCGAGGACGTGTCTTCGACGCCGCCCTCTGCGCTCTGGTGGGCGAGCACCTGACGAATCTCCGGCTCCTGTTCCGCGAGCTCTTCGCCAGCCTGACGCACCGGGGGCGTCTCGTATTTTCGGTATTCCACCCGGAGATGGCGGCCGCCGGCATCGAGGCGAACTTCGAAGCGGGCGGTACGGAGTACCGGCTCGGAGCGCTCCGCCACACCGTGGCGGATTACCTCGACGTTATCGACGGATCGGGGTTCCGCGACATCAACATCCGCGAGTTTCGTGGCGACGAGCTGCTCGCGAGAGATATACCCTGGGCCTCGAAATACCTCGGGCAGCCCTTGCTCCTGACCGTCGAAGCCTACAAGAGCTAGGCGAGCAAGGTGGGCCGCCTACGATCCCTGTTGGGATGACGGACAAGGTCTCGATCTCTGGGCGAGGGGGTGCAGGACGTCGATCGCCCAACCCACGTTCAGTCGCTCTCCGAGCCAGCCGGCGCACCCCGTCCGCGCGGTGACACGAAGGCCCTGTGACTCGTGACAGGCACGGAGAGTCCTGACGGGATCATCAGGTACTGCTACTGGCAGCGGCACCGCAGGCACCGGGCGGCCGTCCGGCCTCCGGAACTGGAGCGCCCCGTCGGGTAAGCGCACGACCTGGTAGCCCTCCTCGTGCACCGCGCGGTGATGCCGGCGACAGAGTAGCGCGAGGTTCGAGAGCGTGGTGGGGCCGCCGTGTGCCCAGTGGCGGAGATGATGCCCCTGGGTGAAGCGGACACTGCACCCCGGGAAGCGGCAGCCTTGGTCCCGATGGTGGAGGGCACGGCGTAAAGCGGGAGAAATCGTCCGGGTCCGTGCTCCGATCTCCACTAAGCGCCCTTCGTCGTCATGGCGCATGACCACCCGGCTGGCGTCGCACGCGAGGCGTTGGGACGTTTCCGCGGAAACGCGTGTGCCCCCCTCGAGGACGGACTGGCCCGGCTGCTCCGGATCGGCGAGCACCTGGGCGTCGACATGGACCACCACCTGGTAGCGCTCCCCCGAGGTGCCGGGATCGAGGCCGTGGTGCAGGGCCGTCTCCGCGAGCAGGGCCAGCGCATCCACCTGCTGCTGGGAGACCGGGGGCGTTTCCTCGGAAACGTTTCCGAAGCCTGTGGCGCCCTTGGCCCGCTCCCGGGCCCGCTGATAGAGGCTCTCACGGGCGGCGGCCAGGGCGTGCATGACCAGCGCTCCCACCTCCGGCTCGAGCCGCCCCCGGAGGACCACCATGCCGTCCTCGGCCTGATACACGTGCAGGGCGCGCATCGCGTGCCGGTGCTTCGTCTCCCGCGCCTCGGCCCGCCGGTCCACGCACCGCCACCCGCGCACGATCCGCTCGACGTGGGCGGCCGTGCCCGCGCGCCCCACCGTCAACAGCCGCGCTTCGGTCTCCGGCGTGGCCACGCGGGTCAGGGCGCGGACCTTGGCGTAGGACAGCTCCCCGCGGGCCAGGGCCTGGGCGAGGAGAGGCAGCGTCCCGAGGGCGCGAGCCACCCGGACCCGCTCCCGGGCCGCGCCCAGGTCGAACCCCACCCGCCAGGAGAGCCAGGCCGCGCAGGTGCGGAAGCCCGTGTTCCAGCCTCCGCGGGCGTCGAACGCTCGGATCAGCTCGAGCAGGCGCGCAGTGGCCGCGTCGAGGTGCGCGGACAGCTCCGCGATCTCGTCACCGAGCCTGTCGAGCTGCGCGGCGGGATGCTGAGGGGCAAGCGGAGTTGGTGAAGGAATTTGCATTGGAGCCCTCCTCGTGTTGAGGCGACTCTACACCCTGGTTTTCGGGCTCCTCGGAAGCGCCCGGGACGGGCGATTTTCGGAGGCGGAATGATTTCTGATCCGCTCCCGCCAGTTTTTGCAGCGGCGGCCTCGCGCGGGCCACTGGGCCGGCACTTGAGTAGGGCTGTGCCTGCATGACCGAGTGGCGCAGTCAAGCCTGTCAAGCGGAAAAGTATCGCGATCCCACATGCGCATGTACCGGCGGATACGTTCCTGCCCGTCCACGAGGCCAGAGCGCTCCCGTAGGACTTCTTTGGTATCGTTAGGCGCCATGTATGGAAAAGGAGACATCGGCTTTCCGCAGCGCATCGCGTGCCTGAGCGCCGAGCACGTGGAGATCTGCTATGCGCTCGGGGCGGGGGACCGCGTGGTCGCCGTCCCCGGCACGGCGCATCGGCCTCCCGAGGCGCGCGAGAAGCCCAAGATCGGCGGCTTCACTACCTTTCGTGCCGACAAGATCCGGGAGCTCGAGCCCGATCTGATCCTAGCCTTCTCGGATCTCCAGGCCGATATCTGCGCTGAGCTGATCCGTGGCGGGCTGCCTGTCTTCTGCTCCAACCCGCGCTCCGTGGACGACATCCTGGAAAGCATCCTCCTGGTGGGCGGGCTCCTCGGGCTCGACAAGGCCGCCCGTGACCTCGTGCAGGACATGCGAGATGACATCCGCCAGATCCGGGAGTTCTCGAGCGTGTGGCCGGACCGGCCGCGCGTCTACTTCGAAGAGTGGCATGACCCGCTCATCGCGGGGATCCGCTGGGTGTCGGAGATCATCGAGCTGGCCGGCGGGCGGGATATCTTTTCCGAGCTACGAGACAAGCCCTCGGCGAAGGAGCGCATCGTGGACCCGGGCGAAGTGGTACGCCGGGATCCTCAGATCATCCTGGCCTCCTGGTGCGGCAAGCCCGTGGACGTCGAGACGATACGGACAAGGGCGGGGTGGTCAGGCATCAGCGCCGTCAAGGCGGGACGAATTCACGAGGTGGACGGGGCTGATATCCTGTCTCCAGGGCCATCTGTCATGGCCGGCCTGCGGGTCATCCACGAGATCGTCCAGCAGGGTCTGGACCGTTAGCAAAAATCCCTCAACGAGGGTCTTCGCTCAGGTAGCCTAAGTGACCGGAAGTTAGGAAGCCGCAGCTCCTGTGTTCGGATATCGAACACAGTGAAGTTTCTCGTAGAATTACTAGAAGCCCCCTCGGCGGCCGATGCTAGGATCAAACCCTTCGCGCCAATGGAGAACCAAATGCTGGCCCGTCCGGAACGCTTCTTCGAAGACAGGTTTGGTCTCTCCGCATCAGCCCTCGATCGTCTTCTCGGATCAGAGCTCGCCGGCCGCGTCGATCACGCCGATCTCTTCCTCGAGTATCGCGTCAGCGAAGAGCTGGTCCTCGAGGAAGGCGCGGTCAAGAAGGCCTCGCGCCACGTGAGCCAGGGCGCGGGCATCCGCGCGCAGTCGGGAGAGCGCACGGGCTACGCGCACACCGATGATCTGGCGCTGCCCAATCTCGAGGAAGCGGCCCGCCAGGCCCGTGCCATCGCGGACTCTGCCTCGTCCTCGGCCGTGGTGGCGGTGGGCGGCGGCAAGCCTCACGATCTCTACACTCTCGCCGAGACACCCATCACCGCGGCCCTCGACCGCAAGGTCAAGCTCCTCGGCCAGATGGATGCCGCCGCGCGAGCGGCCGATCCTCGCGTGCGGCAGGTCATCGCGAGCCTGGGCAGCGAAGACGTGGTGGTGCTCATCGCCACGCCTTCCGGCTGGACGGTGGGCGATGTCCGGCCGCTCACCCGGCTCAACGTCACCGTGATCGTGGAAGAGAACGGCAAGCGCGAGATGGGCGGCTATGGCGGCGGCGGGCGCGTGCCCTTCGACTTCTTCCTCGAGCAGGAGCGCTGGCGCCACTACACCTCCGAGGCCGTGCGGCAGGCCGTGATCAAGCTCCACGCCGTCGCGGCGCCCGCGGGCGAGCTCACGGTGGTGCTGGGACCGGGCTGGCCGGGCATCCTCCTCCACGAGGCGGTGGGGCACGGGCTCGAGGGCGACTTCAACCGCAAGGGCACCTCGGCCTTCTCGGGACGACTCGGCCAGCAGGTCGCCTCCGAACTCGTGACCGTGGTCGATGACGGCACCATCGCCAACCGGCGCGGATCGCTCAACGTCGACGACGAGGGCAACGTCACCCGGCGCAATGTCCTGATCGAGAACGGCATCCTGCGCGGCTACATGCAGGACCGCCTCAATTCCCGGCTCATGGGCATGGCCGCCACCGGCAATGGCCGGCGCGAGTCGTACGCGCATCCGCCCATGCCGCGCATGACCAATACCTTCATGCTCGCCGGGCAGGACGATCCCGCGGATATTATCCGCTCGGTTCCGCGCGGTCTCTATGCCGTCAACTTCGGCGGCGGGCAGGTCGACATCACCAACGGCAAGTTCGTCTTCTCGGCCAGCGAGGCCTACCTGATCGAGGACGGCCAGATCACGAAAGCGGTCAAGGGCGCCACGCTCATCGGCAATGGCCCCGACGCGCTGACGCGGGTGAGCCGTGTCGGCCACGACCTCAAGCTCGACGAGGGCGTGGGCACGTGCGGCAAGGATGGCCAGTCCGTGCCGGTGGGCGTGGGGATGCCGACCACGCGCATCGATGGCATCACCGTCGGCGGAACCCAGGTCTAGGCCGTGCTCGATCTCGTCCATGATGTCCTGAAGCGGGCGGGCGGGCGGGGAGCGACCGCGGCGGACGCCTTCCTCCTCGAGGACCAGGCCTTCTCGGCGCAGGTGAGGCTGGGGCAGGTGGACACCGTCAAGCACGCCCGCGAGCAACACCTCTCGCTGCGCGTCTTCGTCGGCCAGTCGGTAGCGGCGGCCTCGACGTCTGATCTCTCCCGCGCTTCCGTGGAGCGCCTCGTGGAGGAGGCAGTCTCGCTCGCCCGGGTGACGGCGCCCGACGCGCTCGGCGGGCTGCCCGAGGCGGGCGACCTCGCCCGTAGCATTCCGAGCCTCGACCTCCACGATCCGACGGGCCACGACCTCGCGCCCGAAGACAAGATCACGCTGGCCCGGCGCTGCGAGGCGGCGGCGCTCGAGACCGACCCCCGCATCACCAACTCCGAAGGCGGGGACTTCGCCGATCGCCAGACGCGGTATGCGTACGGCACGAGCCACGGCTTTGCCGGCGAGTACGAGACCTCGTCCTTCAGCCTCTCGGCTTCACCCGTGGCCTCGCAGAATGGCCAGATGCAGCGCGACGGCTGGTATCACGCCACCCGCAAGCGCGAGCGCCTCGACGCTCCCGAGGACATCGGGCGCACCGCGGCCCGCCGCGCCCTCCGTCGCCTCGGGGCCCGGCGCGTCAAGACCTGCGAGGTGCCCGTGATCTTCGATCCCGAGATGGCGGCGAGCCTCATCCGTCACATCGCGGGTGCCGCCGCGGGCCCCTCGCTCTATCGCGGGGCTTCTTTCCTGGTGGGCAAGCTCGGGGAGCAGATCGCCTCGCCCGCCGTCACCCTCGTGGATGACGGGACTGTCCCCGGAGCCCTGGGCTCGCGGCCCTTCGACGGCGAAGGCCTCCCCGTGCGCCGGACGGTGGTCGTGGACAAGGGCGTGCTCACCTCGTATCTCCTGGATACCTACACGGCCCGCAAGCTCGGCATGGCCTCCACGCACCACGCCGCCCGCGACGGCAGCGGGGTCACCGTGGGCACGACAAACTTCTACCTGGCCGCGGGCCCCACGGATCCGCGCGTGCTCGTGGCCGGTGTCAAGCAGGGTCTCTACGTCACGGAGCTCATCGGATTCGGGGTCAACGGCGTCACGGGCGACTATTCCCGGGGCGCCGTGGGCATGTGGATCGACAATGGCGAGCTGGCCTATCCCGTGGAAGAGATCACGGTGGCAGGCAATCTGCTCGAAATGTTCCGCGCCATCGAGGGCGTCGGCAATGACCTGGTCTTCCGCGACCGCACCGCGGCGCCCACGGTCCTGATCGGCAAGATGGTCGTGGCCGGAGCCTGACAGGAGCCCGTCACCGCGATGCTCATAGACAGCCACTGCCACCTTCACGATCCCGCCTACGAGGACCTGCGCGGCACGCTCGCGCGGGCCACCGAGCACGGCGTCTGGGGCGCCATCGCCGTCGGCTGCGACCTCGAGACCAATGTTCGCACGCTCAAGGCGGCCACCGCCTCCGGCAAGGCCGTGTGGCCCGCCATGGGTTTTCATCCCGAGTGGCACCACCTGACCGATGAGGACCTGGCGGGCGTGGAGTCGCAGCTCATGGCCAACCACGCGTGGCTGGTGGCCCTGGGCGAGGTCGGGCTGCCCTGGTACAGCCTCGAGGGCGCGAGCGACGCGGCGGACCGCATGACGCGGGCGAGAGGACACCTCGGGCGGCTCCTCGATCTGGCGCGCCGCTATGACCTGGCCGTCATTCTCCACGCTCCCCATGGGGCGGCCGTGGGCGCTCTGGAAGCCCTCAAGACCCACGGCATCGATCGCGCCGTCTTCCACTGGCACAAGGCGCCCGCCGAGGTGACTCGCGACATCGTGGAGTCGGGCTACGTGGTGTCGGTAACGCCCGAAGTGATCTACCGCGAGCGGGACCGCGAGATGGTCGAGGCGGTGCCCCTGACCTCCCTCCTCGTGGAAAGCGACGGCCCGTGGCCGTACAAGGGCGAGCTCGAGGGGATGCCTTCGGGCCCGTGGGTCGTCACGCGGGTGGCCGAGGAGATCGCCAAGATCAAGCGGACGCCCGTCGACGAAGTCATCGACCAGATCGGCGCCAACACCTGCGCCCTCTTCGATCTTCCCTGGTCGTGATCAGCGAGCCCTTCGCGCTGTCCATCGCCGGCGCCTCCGTGGTGGGTGTGCTGCACCTGCCTCGGCGCCAGCCCGCGCCCTGCGTGATCGCCTGCCATGGCATGGGCGCTTCCAAGGACAGCGACAAGTATCTCCTGCTCGCCCAGGATTTTCCGGAGGCCGGCCTCGCCCTCGCCCGCTTCGACTTCCGGGGCAGCGGCGAGTCGGGCGGGCTCGGCCGCAATGCCACCATCGCCTCGCGCATCGCCGACGTCGAAGCCGTGCTCGAGCATCTCGAGGGGCACGCGGCGCTCAACGGGCGCTTCGGCCTGCTCGGCTCGAGCCTCGGGGGCTATGTCGCGCTGTGGGCGGCCTCACGTCGCCGCGCGGCCATGCCGGTGGTGACGTGGAATGCCCCGGCAAACCTGACGGGGCTGCCTCCCTCGGATCCGACCGATATCACCGCGCCCGGGCCCGCCCTCGTGGCCGAGGTGCGAGCGGGCCGCAACGCCGTGGCGCCCGCGGGGGTGGCCAGCCTGCTCGTCGTTCAGGGCGGCTGTGACGACGTGGTGCCGCCCGAGCATGGGCGCGCGCTCTTCGAGCGGGCGGGGGAGCCGCGGGAGCTCTGCATGCTTCCGGGGGCCGATCATCGCTTGACCGATCCACTCCACCGGCACGAGGCGGTAAAGCGAAGCCGCGACTGGCTGCTCCGGCACCTTCACACGGAGCCCGCATGATCAACGCCGCCCGGATCAAGGACGAGTTCCTCGACCTCGTCTCCATCTCGAGCCTGTCCAGGCGCGAGGGAAGCATCGCGCGGCGCCTGGAGACCATTCTCAAGGGCATGGGGGCCACGATCGAGGTGGACGATGCCGGCGAGAAGGTGGGGGGCGAGACGGGCAACGTGCTGGCGCGGTTCGCGGGCACCAAGCCGGCCGCGGCGCCCTTCCTGCTCTCGGCTCACATGGACACGGTGGGGCCCGCCGAGAAGATCCGCGTCCAGGTCGAGGGCGACATCGTGCGCACGGACCGGACCACGGTGCTGGGCGGTGACGACAAGGCCGGGATCGTGGCTATCCTGGAGGCCATCCGGGTCCTGCGCGAGGCGAGCATTCCTCACGGCGATATCGAGGTGGTGCTGAGCATCTGCGAGGAGACCGGTCTCCTCGGGGCCAAGCACTTCGACACGGGGCGCCTCAAGGCGCGCCGCGGCCTCGTCCTCGACGTGGATGGTGTCTGCGAGCTCATCACGCGGGCCCCCGCGGCCAACCGGCTCACCTTTACCGTGACGGGCCTCGAGGCGCACGCCGGCATCTGCCCGGAGCGGGGCCTGTCGGCCATCCAGATCGCCAGCGAGGCCATCGCCGGCATGAAGCTCGGTCGGCTGGATGCCGAGACCACCGCCAATCTCGGCGTGATCGAGGGCGGCCTCTCCACCAACATCGTGCCGACGCGGGTGATCGTGAAGGGCGAGGCGCGGAGCCTGTCCGTGGAGAAGCTCGAGGCGCAGACCGAGCACATGCGGCGCCGCTTCGAGGAAGCCGCCGCCCGCCACGAGGTCGCCCTGGAAGCCGGCGTGCACCGGGCGCGCTTCGAGGCTCAGATAGACCGGCAGTATGAGCGGCTCGACGTTCCCGACCACGCGCCCATCGTCGGCCTCGTCAACCAGGGTGCGAAGAAGCTCGGCCGGACCTTGACCACGCGGGCCACGGGCGGCGGCTCTGACGCCAACGTCCTCGCCGCGCGGGGGCTCGAGATCGCCAACCTCGGCTGCGGGATGCGCGATATCCATACCGTCAACGAGTGGGTGGACCTGAAGGACATCCACACGACGGCCGCCCTCGTTCTGGAGACCCTGAGAGCCCACGCTGGCTGACGTAGGATAGGCACCGTGGAGCGCATCGGAGATCTCCTCCTCGAGCACGCTCCGGCCGTGGGGCCGGTGAAGCCCTATCCGCTCCTCCTCGTCCACGGCATGAATGGCGGCGCCTGGTACTTGCGCCCCTGGCTCTACGCCGCCGCCCAGTCGGGCTGGGACTCCTGGGCCGTCAATCTTCGCGGGCACCACGGCAGCCGGCCCGTGACCGACCTGGGCCGCGTCTCGGTCTCGGAATACGTCGAGGACGTGGAGGATTGCCTGCGCCAGTTCGGCGAGGCGGTGGTGATCGGGCACTCCATGGGCGGGCTGATCGCGCAGAAAGTGGCCGAGGGCGGGCGTGTTCGCGCGGCGGTCTTTGCCACGAGCGCCGCGCCCCACGGCATCCGCGTGGTCACGTGGTCGCTGCTGATGTCCCTGCCGCACTACGCCCTGGCCATGCTGCGAAGCCGCGAGTTCACGCCCACCCGCGAGGACGCCCTCCACTTGATCGGCAATCGGCTCTCGCCCGAGCGCCAGGCCTGGGCCTTTGCCAACCTGGTGCCCGAGTCGGCGCGCGCGGCCCGCCAGATGGCGCTGGGCAGGATCACAGTAGACGCCGCGGCGATCCGGTGCCCGACGCTGGTCCTCGGCGCCGCGGACGATCGCATCACCCCGGCCGCCGTCCAGCGCAAGATCGCCGCGCGCTATGGCTCCCGATATCTCGAGGCGCCCGGACACGGCCACCTCCTCATGCTCGAGGAGGGCTGGGAGCAGCCCTTCGCGGACGTCCTGAACTGGCTCGACGAAGTCACCAAGCCTGCCTAGTACGGCCCCGCCGAGAATTTTCTAGGAGCGGCGGAGTTGGATGATGGACGCCGCGTGGAGGAGCCAGGCGAGGGGGACAAGGAAGCCGGGCAGCCAGATATAGGGCCAGTCGCCGATGAAGGTGACGGGCGGATCGGTGAGGAAGACGCGGAAGGGCGACGGCGTCGAGAGCTGGGCCCACGGGGATGGCGGTCAGGCCCACCAGGATGTCCACGTTGCGCCCCTCGAAGGTCATGATCGCGGGCGCCCGATGCTGGACGTAGAGCAGCCAGAGAATGATCTCCATGAGGATGCGGAAGGACTGCAGATAGATCGGCCACTCGAGCGGAGTCGCGGCGAGAAGGGCGCGCGTCTGTCGCGAGTAAGTGAGGAGGAGCAGGCCGCCGATCATCGGTACGAGCACGGCGGGCAGGAGCCGGGGCGGCAGACGGCTCCAGTCCGCGAAGAACCCCTGGATGGCGAGCGAGCCCGTGAGGGCAAGCCAGCCGATGAGGCCGAGGCCGGCCACGCCAGGGACGCGCCGGCGCGCCGACCACCGGATCACGATGGCGGCCAGGATCATCACCTGGGCGATGAACAGGAAGTCGGTCAGCTTTTCCATCGGCGGGGCTTCAGCCCCGCGCGGAGCTGAGATCCCGTGCCGCCGACTCGCCGGCTATCCTGCCGAAGACGGAGCCGGCCATGAGCCCGGCTCCGCCCGGATAGTTGTGGTAGAAGAGCCCGCCCACCAGCTCGCCCGCGGCATAGAGGCCGCGAATGGGCTGGTCCTCGATGTCCTGCACCTGAGCGCGAAGATCCACCCGGAGACCGCCGAAGGTGAAGGTGATCCCGCACGTGACGCCGAAGCCCACATAGGGCGGCGTGTCGAGGGCCTGGGCCCAGTTCGTCTTGGGGGGCGTGATGCCCCGCGTCCCCCGTCCGTCGAGGATGGCGGGATTGAAAGGCTTGTCCTGCACGGCGGCATTGAATTCGCCGACGGTGCGGACGAGGCCCTGCGGGTCGATCTCGAGCTTCCTGGCCAGCTCCTCGATGGTCGGGGCCTCCGCCTTGGTGATCTCGCGGATGCGGTACTCCTCGCGAAGGAGGGGCAGGGTCTTCTGATCGAAGATCTGGAACGCCGTCTGCTGAGGCTGCCGGATGACGGCCTGTCCGTACTTGACGTACGTGAAGTTGCGGAAGTCCGCGCCCTCGTCGACGAAGCGCTGGCCGTGGACATTCACGATGATGCCCAGCGGGTAGGAGTGCTTCTGGAACATGTCCCCGACCTTGCGATCGCCGAAAGGGGGCGCGTTCAGATCCCACTGGACGGCATGACAGGAGGACCAGTGGCCATAGGCCTGCGCTCCGATGTCCAGCGCCATGCGGATGCCCTCGCCCGTGTTGTGGCGGGTGCCACGCACGCGGGCGAGGTCCCAGTTCGGTCCGAGATAGCGCGTCCGCATTTCCGGGTTCGCCTCGAAGCCGCCACAGGCCAGGACCACCGCGCGGGTCGGGATCTCGACGAGGCCTTCCGGGGCGCGCACGACGAGGCCGGTGATGCCGCCCTGGTCGTCGGTGAGGAGCCGCCGCGCCCCGTGGCTGTAGCGCACCTCGATGCCCACCTTGCGCGCGCGATCGAGCTGCATCTCCACGAGGCCGGGCCCGCCGCCCACCGCCTCGACATTGAGCCCGCCCCAGAACTGGTGCTTGCCCTCGACCTGGTAGGACTGGCGGGCGAACATGAGGATCCAGCGGAGCCCCTGGCTCCGCATCCAGGCCACGGTGGGACGCGAGCGCTGGACGAGATGCTGGGCCATGTCGAAGTCCGCGCGCCCCTCCGTCACCCGCATCAGGTCGTCGTAGAACTGGTTCTCCGTGTAGGGAGGGACCACGATGGCGCGCGCCTCCTCCTCGGAGATGTCGGGCAGGATGTCGCGCCGGAGATCCTCGAGCCCCTGGTGGGCGAAACGGAACCCGCCCGCCGTGAAGAAGGAGTTACCGCCGCGCTGAGACTCCGGCGCCTTCTCGACGATCAGCACAGAAGCGCCGGCTTCTCGCGCAGCGAGAGCCGCGCAGAGGGCGGCGTTGCCGCTTCCCGCCACCACAACGTCGTAGGTCGGACTCATCGATGAGCTCCCGTGAGGTCCTGCCGGTTAGCCGACGATCTCTTCGCCCCCGTCCACGCCGATGACATTCCCAGTCATCCAGTACGTGTCCGGATGCGAGAGCACCACGATGGCCTTGGCGACGTCCTCGACCGTGGTCAACCGCCGATGCGGATTGCGCCGGAGGGCGGAGTCCTTGATGGCGTCGCTGCCGGGGATCTTCTGCAGCGCCG
>WNFC01000421.1_pt1 | contig 45818 bp, 39 predicted proteins | sample 5400541 | NCBI WGS metagenome assembly WNFC01 (sample SAMN13153342, study PRJNA577476) | soil metagenome | isolation source: 120 cm saprolite under Douglas fir tree site 2 hole 2 replicate 1 | place: USA:California | collected 2015-04-18 | reverse complement strand
TAGACCTGGTCTCCGTCGACTTCTTCGTCGTGCCGACGGCGACCTTCCGCGTGCTCTTCGTTCTGATCATTCTGGCTCACGAGCGCCGCCGCATCGTCCATTTCGCCGTCACCGACTCGCCGACAGCTGCGTGGACTGGGCAGCAAATCGTCGAGGCGTTCCCCAATGACTCGGCGCCGCGCTATCTACTGCGCGATCGCGACAGCATCTACGGTGGCGAGTTCCGACGACGAGTGAAGAGCATGGGCTCGGCCGAGGTTCTCACTGCGCCACGCTCGCCCTGGCAGAACCCCTTCGCCGAGCGAGCCATTGGCACCATCCGCAGAGAGCTCCTCGCACCTCGCCCTCGAGAAGGATGCGCCCGAGCCGCGCGCCGTCGAGCCACCTGCGCATGGCCGCGTCGTCGCGCTGCCCCAGGTCGGCGGACTCCATCATCGATACGTCCGTCGCGCGGCGTAGCCGCCGGGCCTCAAGAGCTTGCCGTCACATCCTGAGAGGTTGGAAGCGCGATCCCGTGCTCGCGCGATGGATCTCGACACTCCCCGCTGCGGTTGCAGCGCCGAGTGACGTCCAAGAAGGTCCATCATCGGCGGTGCCGATCGGGCAACTCGTCGGTCGATCAGACGTTGGATCGAGTTTTGGCCAACCACAACTGCCCTTCAATGTCCAATCCCCGCACTCCCTCTCTGAATTTGAGGAAGTTTCCCCACCCGATGTGCGCGTAAATATCGGCCGCAGCTGCGCCCTTCGCTTGGGTAAGGCCTTCATATAGGCAAGGCAAGAGCTGATCTACGACTTGAGCGAACGTGGTTTTCCCGGTAACGCGGATGTTTCGCAGCCACAGCATTGCCAATTGAATTTGCTGCTGGCGGATTTCGGGGGAATCGGCCGCGAGATCCTCGGCTTGCTTCACAATTTTCCAGGCCCCTTCATAGTCTCCCGATTCGCTCTGCAAGCGCGCGGCATTCAAGCGATTACGTATCTCTTCTGGTGAGATAGCGTTCGACCGTAAGACAATCAAATTACGGAGCGCCGCTGGCCACTTGAAAAAGGCCGACGAAAACAGCAAGAAAGCCGTGGCGATCGTGAGTCCCAGAAAGGACCACATCAGCACCAGTACTGGCAGTACAAAGTGTCGCGGCGCCGTCGTCGTCAATTTTGCGAAAATGACGAGGGCCACCATTAGAACCAGCGTGATGACTGTCCCAAAGACCGCATGCTGAGGACTGATCCCGAAGGATCTCACGAGGGCGACGACGGCCGTGATTCCTGCCACCCCTAAGGCATACTTAACGGCCGGGACGGCGCGCACGGCCTCTCGAAGGATTTTGATAGGCGACAGGTTCATCGACTCGCGATCAAGCTATCTGCGGTGAAGGAGATAATGGACCGAATGCGCTCTTTTTCAAATGCTGCATGAACGCCCTCCCTGAGCCCAAGAAAACGTGTAACTGACAACTGGCAGCAGATTTATCAGCAACCTCTCAACGCGACCGTTGCGCCCCCCAACGCCTCCACCCTCAGCCGGCTTGCGCAGCTGGAGTTTCCTCTAGCGACAGCCGTGCCGCAACTCTGAAGTCAAACCGATAGCATTCCAGGCAATCGGCGGTGCCAGGGGCAACGTTCGCGTGAGCTTGATGTGCTGCCTAATTGGTTAGGATTCCGAGCGACCGGATGGTGATTCGGTCAGTGGTATCTCCAAAATTCACCCGCAGAGACAGGAGCAGTGTGCCAAGGCTCGGATCAATCGGATTGAACGCAGGGTCGCTGTCAATGCAGACTGGGCCTGGGTTGTCGTGCGATAAGCGAGAGTCGAGCAGTACCAGCATAAAATCCGGACTCTGAGCTTGCGCGAGCCGAACTTGGCTAACGTAGCTCCGCGTGTTCGACAGGAGATAGCAAATGCGGACGCCAATGATTGTCGGGCTTGAAGGCATTTGAAGGGCCTTCGAAACAGCCTTGAGGCCGCCGTAGCTATCGTTTTCTCCCAATGTAGTGGACTGAACTACCAGTCCCCAATCAAGGGTAGAGGTGAACGATGTTTGGGTCACCGAGTTGTCCCCCGGAATCAGGTCCAGGTGATTGATCCATTGAACCGTCTGCGCGGTTGCTGTCGAACCAAAAGCAAGGAAAACCATTCCGAAAACCAACCTAATCCCCTGTGACATTTTCGTCTTCGCCTCCTCGGTTGAAACTAGCTTCTTGTCGCTCGATGAGGTCAGCCAAATGGTCGAGCACCTTGCCTCACGGTCTCGAGGCTCTTCTGAAAGAGTTGGCTCGCAACCTCAAGAATTCCTGTGCGTAGCCAACTTTCCAGCAAGGCGTTCGCCATGGTTGCCAATTCAAAAGCGATCACGCTCGGCGGCGGAGGCCAGGGGCCATGTGGATGTGGACGGCTGCAGTAGTCGTCTATAACGCGTGAGATTCCCGCCTGGACGCCCTCGGCGAATTGACGGTTCTCGCTCGCAATGGCGACTTGCTTCAGTGCTCCCAGGGAAGCAAACATGCCGACCATCGGCATCGGATCAGAAAGGGCATAAGCAAAAGTCCCTGGCGGATGCCCATTTTTCCCCCGATGAAGCGTCTCGTTAATCACATACCTTCCTAATTCTTCCCATGAGTCAAAATAGGGTGGAACGTCACTCATAGACTACTTGCCTTCTCCTCTCAGGACGCCATTCATGGATTCGCGTCTGAAACCTCCGAAGCAATCGCCACGCCAAAGCCGAGCTTAGGACTTGAGATCGCGAGGTTGGCGCAAGTGCCAAAAAAGACTGGCCTGCGATGGAGAAGGCCCCACCAGGGACGTGCTTGAACCGCAACCCTGCAACTGGAGTGCCTCACTGGCTTTAGGGGAATGACGAACGGATTACGGCGGGTACCGGTCGTCCTCAGGCCATTGGCCCACTCCCAACTGCAACACCTGAAACTGTAGCGCTACAGTTGCACCCTGTAGCACCTACCGGCCCAAGCTCATTGTCGTGTTGCGGTTACTCTCCATTGTTGTTCCGATCGATCTGGTACCGCTTAAGCCACCGCTGGACCTGTGGGCGAGCTTTTCCAAGAGCGCGCGCAACCGCGCTGACGTTGCCCTTGTACGTTCGAAGCAGACCCACAAGCTCCTCTCTTTTACGCAGCGCGCTTCGGTGCTCAGAGGCTTGCGCGGAGGGCTCGAACGACGGGCTACAAGCAGTGGTTCCCGGTACCTCTTGACGTGTGTTCACCCGGACCGGGAGATGGTCGAGCTCGATCCGCTGCCCGCCCGATAAAACAAGCGATGCGGCGAGCCACTTCTCCAGCTCCCGAACGTTCAAGGGCCAATTATAGAGCAGCAACGCTCGCATCGCGTCGCAGCTGAAAGAGACTTCTCCGGTTCGGTCGGCAAGCTGCCGCTTAAGGAGGGTTCCAATTAGGATGCCTAGGTCCTCTCGGCGATGGCGTACCGGCGGAAGCCAGGCCACGAATCCTGAAATGCGGGCCAACAAATCCGCTCGGAATTGCCCACGCGACACCAACTTGTCGAGGTCGCGATTGGTCGCCGCCACCACCCGTACGTCTACTCGGATCGGCTTAGTCGCCCCAATTGGCAAAATTTCTCCGTCGTGCAGGACGCGCAAAAGCGCGGTCTGCGCCGAAGGTGACAACTCGCCGATCTCGTCCAGGAACAGAGTCCCGCCGTCGGCGCTGCGCACCAGCCCGGGGCGATCCTTGTCGGCGCCCGAAAATGCCCCTTTACGCGAGCCGAAGAGCTCCGACTCAATTAGCGTCTCGGGTAACCCTCCGCAGTTGACGGGCAAGAATGGGCCTAGGCGACCCGAGAGTCGGTGCATGGCGATGGCAACCACCTCCTTGCCCGCACCAGTTTCTCCCTGGAGCACACATGGCGATGGCAACCACCTCCTTGCCCGCACCAGTTTCTCCCTGGAGCACAACCGACACTGCCGAAGCAGCAATCGCCTCCAACTTTTTCAGCTCTGCGGCGAGCGAGGGAACCAGGGTCGCCATTCCGAGCGCAGCCACCCCTGCTTCGCTGCTCCGCAAGACCGGCGGTTCATCCGCCGAGGTTGCCAACCCCTCTCGGAAGAAGAAGAAGCTGTGACCGATCTCGATCAAATCGCCGTCGGCCAGCGGGCGGTGCCTCTCTAGGCGCCCATTAATCAGCGTCCCGTTTTTCGATTTCTCATCTTCAATCACCCATCCGGTCGGGGTGCTCCGCAATATGGCATGTGCGGTGGATACCCAGGCGTCGGGAAGCCCGATGATCAACCGCTGCCCCTTCGGGCCATCGCGCCCCACGACCAGCTGACCGCTTCGCCCGATTTCGACCGAATCGACTCCCTCGAGTGAAAAACGCACCGACGGAGACAATGGGCAGTCCGATTCGCACACTAAGAACAAATGCGGCACGAGCCGCCTAGGTACAGGAGCTCCTTCGGCGCGCCTGGACAACGTTGCTCCGGGAGATGCCATGAGAAACTCCTGTCCCAGACGAATCCAGGATTCTGCAGCTGTTCAACACTCTGGGGAAAGCGTCCTGCGCTCAATTATAGCTACCCAACCACAATCTCTGGACACCCTGGAATGGCGTAGATCTTGTCGCCTACCAGCGCGGAGACAGCATAGTGATATACACCTGTGGCAGCGTCCATTAGGATCCCACTTTCCACTGAACCCGTCGATCCGCGAAGCTGCTGAGCGTTGAATGGCGTTCCGGCCTTGAAGGAGACCGTCAAGCTGGTGGGACTATTTGTCAGTTGCCATTGGACTACGGCTCCCTTAAGGAAATATGCGATTGAGGGATCAACCGTGATGTTGCCAGTGGGGGGGTCTACTGTGATTGTGATCGGCATTGTGTTCTCCTCTATTTGTTGATCGCTGGGACAGGCAAACTTTCTGGGGGCTCCTTTTCGATAAACGCTGTGGAGCGCGGGTCTTGCATTAACTGTTCCAGCGGTGGCCAGTTCTGAATCTCCTCAGCGGAGTATCCAAGCTTGATGGCGGACTTGACGGCAGCCAAGGCCTCTTCGCGCATCCCACTTTGCTCGTAAACCAGCGCGGCGCGGGAGTGCACGAAACCATCACGCGGATTCAAGTGTAGAGCCTCGCGAATCTCTTTCAGCGCTCCCGTTTTGTCGGTGAACACCAGCCAACTAGCGATTCGAGCCCTATTCTTTCCGTCGCGTGGGTTCACGGCCAATTCCTTCTTGGTCAATTCGATGGCGTGCGCGTATGTGTCACGCAACTGATCGGGACTTTGGGAAACGAAGCGGTACGAGTCCGCGAGCGCTGCCCACCCACGCGCGTCGGTCGGCGTCAGCTCGATCGCTTTTTTATAAAATTCGATTGCATCTGCATATCGTTTCATATGGTAGGCGGCGGTACCCAGGTTGTAGTAACCTACCCAAGTAGGTTTGAGCGAAATTGATCGCTGAAGATATTCAGTTGCTTTCGAGGGCATCTTCAGCTGGAGATAAAGACCCCCGATGTTTCCGAGTCCCAAGTAACTGTCGGGCGTCAGCTGAAGTACCATTTGATAATATCGCAGCGCTTCGTGAAACCTCCCATGGTTCTGATAGAAAACGGCGAAATCTCGATACCCGGCCCAGTACGTCGGGTGCATTTGGATCGCTGCCTGATAAGTTGCCGCAGCTTCCTCGGTCTTATCTAAGGCATCATAGGCCTTCGCGAGTTCGCGATACGCTTCCGAGTTGGGCTGGATCTTGATTGAGTTCTTGAAGTCCTCAATGGCGCGCTCGTATTCGCCACCGGTTACGTGAATCAAACCCATGGCGTAATGAACCGACGCCAAACCCTTATTCAATTGAAGGGCGCGTTGGCCACTGTCCCGAGCCAGATTAACCAACTCAGGTTCCTTGGTGCGGTAATATTTTCGCAGGTAGGCCTCCGCCTTTCCTGCATGCGCCAGCGCGTAGGACGGATCACGAGCGAGAGCCTGCTGGAAAAGCTCAAGCGCCTTGTCCGGGTTTTCGACGAGATCGTAGCGCTGCAGATAACCTCGCCCTTCAAGGTAGAACTCGTAGGCACCTGGGTCCTTGGGTAGTCCCGCCAACAGGGCGACACGGGCCTCCGGTTTCAGCTGCATGTTCAGCAGCTCGGCAATCTTCTCAACGAGTAGACTCTGCAATTCTGGCAACTTCTCGATTGGCACCTCGACGTTGCGTGCGGCCAAAATCGTTTGTTTGGCGGTCTCGCGGAGACTCACGGCGACGATCACCCGATCGCGGATTAGCTGTACACTTCCCTCTAACGCTAGAGTTGCACCTAGTGCGCTTCGGGCCGCCCGGACAGTCGTAATATTTTGATCCACGATTTCGCTGGGCGCCACCACCTTAAGGGAGTCTTGGAACTGCTCGAGCTGGCTGAGCTTGGTCGGAATCACTTCTGACAGGCCGTCGCAAAGTGCCTGGATGGACTGATCCCCATTGATGTTACGGAAGCGCATTACCGCCAGCGTTTTGTCGACTGGGAGGTTTGTAACCACCGAAGAGCCGCAGCCACGAGAGAATAGGAAGATTCCCGCGACGATGGCTGCAAACAGAGCGGACACTGTCACAATACGAATCCTGCGCTTTGGAGTGCTCCCAACTGATGCTTTGAGACTGGTCCCTAGCTTTCGAAGACTAGACACCGCGGGCACCCGGTTCCGCGTACCGAGACGTGTCTGAGTGGGACGGCCCTCTCGGAGCGCTCGGATGTCCGCGAGCACCTCACCCATTGCGGCGTAACGCTCTTCGCGGCGCTTTTTCAGTGCCCTTCCCACGATCCGCTCCAGCTCGGGCGGGACGTCCGGTCGAAACTCCTTCAACTTGGGGACGCGCGCGTTCGCTATCTTCGTCAGCAACGCAGCATCGTTGGGAGCTTCAAAGGGAAGACGGCCGCTGATCAGCTCGAACAGAGCGACTCCGAACGAAAATGCATCTGATCTTGCGTCCACCTCCATCCCGAGGACTTGCTCGGGCGACATGTACGCGATGGTTCCCATCAGGCTTCCGGGGAGTGTTCTCAGGGAAGAGCCAGTCAGCTTGGCGACTCCAAAGTCGGTGACCTTCACGTCACCTTCCTCGGTGAGCATCAGATTGCTCGTTTTCACATCGCGATGAATGATTCCTCGCGCGTGGGCATGCGCGAGCCCCTCCGCGGTTTGCTCTGAATATTTTAGGATGTCCTCGGTCGAGAGTGAGGTACCCAAGCTACGGGCCTGTTGAAGCTTCGCTTTAAGGGTTCCGCCCGCAAGGTACTCAAGAACGAGGAACTGCCGCTCGCCGTCGGCTTCTAGCGCGTGGATTGTCGCGATGTGCGGATGATTGAGCGCCGAGAGCGCGTTCGCTTCCTGGAGAAATCGCTCGAGATTGATGCCCGAACGGTCCATTTGCGGCGGCAGAAACTTGAGCGCGACCAGGCGGTTCAGGTTTCGATCGAGCGCCTTGTAGACGACGCCCATCCCGCCCTCGCCGAGCTTGGTCCGGATCTCGTAGTGCAGAATCTGCTCGTTCGCCGCTTGCCCATTCAGCTCAGCCTTTGCGGGGAGTGTCCCGCCGGCTGTGTTTCCGGTGGAGGGTGCTTTCATCGCAGCCATCCCACTTAGCTTGAACTGCCAGCGAACAGGGTAATTCCAGCAAAACCTGCTTGCCTTCAATCACCTTGAATATAGTCTCGTCAACCCCCAACTCTATTACACCGACATCTTCTCACGACACATTCAACGCACGAGAAGCTCGTCGGATCTAACCTGATTTTTTCCTTTAGTCAGACCAGAAGATGCTTCGGCGCGGACGCCTCCGGCTGGCCAAAGCTGATACTGGATTCTTTATTCGTATCTGTAGCTACGCTACCTGGGCGTGGGTGATTGCTTTCGGCATGCGGCCCGCGCATGAGTCCTTCCGGCGCTGTCCTGGGGACAGCTTCAGTGGTCCCAGGTCTAGTTTCGGAACTTTGGACTCCCTTTTTGAACAGCGCGATAACTAAGGGTCAAGTGTCGTTCGGGCTTGGGCCATTTGAGCTCGCGAGTCTGGTTTCAGCGGGTGCCGGCTTCGCTTTGCTGAGCGCCCTCCTCCACGATGCGGCACGAGCTGAAGAAGATGTTCCGGTCGAAAGCGAGCATTTCAATTAGGTTCGAGCGGAGGGGAGACTTTCAGTCTGTTTGGGCTGGGGTTCAGGTTGGATGAAGTCGGACGTCCTCTTCACTTTGACTTCGGCGGAAACGCCTTTGTCGAGCGCATAGTCTGGGTAGGGCCACTGTGGAAGGCGCGTCTTCGGAGCGCCGGAGCACCGACGAACGGCGGCATCGCAGATGGCGTAACCCCAGTTTATCAGCGTGCACTGCTCCTCTTCGCTAAAGGCGTTGAGCCGGGTCCGGATTTTGGCAAGGCGCTGAGTGACATCCCGCGGGACTTCGAGCGCACCCGCGAGATTGTAGCGAGCGATGGGCGTGCCAATTCCCCAATAGGCCCCGGCACGCTCACCACCTTGGTACATCCGCACGAGCAGGCTGGTCCGAAGGCTCCAGGATTGGTGACTGAAGACGTTGACGACTCGCAGCGTCTGTCTCGGCCAGTCCTTGCCCTGCGTCCCTCCGTAGTCGAAGGGAGCGCCCCCATCGCTGACCAGGAGCGTCTTGAGGCGTTTCCATACCGTCTCCAGTCCCATGTTGTCGTAGACGCCGCCGTCGGTGAGCGTCAGGCGCTCGCGATAGCTGACGTCGTCGTAAAGGTCTGCGCCGTCCACTCTCTCAAAGGACTTTGGGTCGGGCTTAAATACGGCGGGCGAGAGGACCGGTGGGAAGGCGCTGGAGGCTGTCACCGCTTGAGCGAGCGTAAACTCGGGATTTTTGATGAGCCCAATCCGATAGTCCCCCGCATACGGCTTGGAGAATCGAAAATCGACTCCAGTCGCCAGGTTGGTGGAATTGAAGACGAAGCACGGCGAATCCGGTAACTGTTGGAGCGTCGCCTTCCCGTAAAGCCCATCCGAATATTGAGCCGAGACATAGTCTGAGACGCTTCTCCAAGGAACGAGAAGTCCTTTGACAATCGATGGGACATCGACATTTCGCCGGCAGAAGGAGTTCAGGGGTTCCACAACCTCTTTCAGGAAGGTGTCTTGGCCCCAGTTCGCGGTTTTGAGCGCGTCCCATTTGAGGGCCAGCATTCCGGCGGTAATCGAGCCTCCCGAGACGCTGGAGATGCGGGTCAGACGCGCCAGCCAACCGAGCTCATTCAACCGCCAAAGAGCCCCAATATGAAACAGCGTTGCCCTGAATCCTCCACCGGAGAGCGCAAGGCCGGTACCGTCTTCCAATCCTTCTGAGCCAAAAGGCATAGTGTCACCTGAGCAAGGGTGCGTTGTGGCGGGTCAGCTTTTAGGGCGACTCCGGATGCGAGTCGTGAGGGCAGCAAGCGTGATGCTGTTGGGAAAGCCTCAGGGACGCTCGGCAATGGCAGTGGCGCCTGTATCAAGGTCAACCCATTTCCCGTCCTCGAGAATTTCAATCCGAGTAATGGGATGGATTTCCCATGGTGTCGCGCGTTGTTTTCCCACCGCGCTAACGTGATCTGGGTCGAACATCAGCCAGCCGCTAATTTGAACTTCGGTTGCGGTGTTGACGAAAGGTTTGAGGTCCGCAATCGACCAGTTGGCGTGAACGACTTTCCCGCCGACCTCCAACGCCCTCACCCGAGGTGTTGCTTCCACGATGACTGCGTCTTTTATCGGTTGGCTAGGTTGAGGCGTCAGGTACATGTGCCAATCGACCCGCGTTGGAGCGGTTTCGCTGCAATTTGTACTTTCGGCACCTTCGGGCTTCACTTGCTGACTTAAGTGCCCGCGCACCTGAACAGCGGCTCCCTCAAACTGCGCAATAGCCTTCGCATCGTCGCCGCTCCAATGTTGGCGAGACGTCGCGATCTTCGCCGGATACGGCAGCTTCGAGGTGTCTGCAATGGCAGCAAACTGAACTGCGTGGTAGGCACTTGGGACATCAATCCGGTTCTTCCGCTCGTTCGTTTTCGCATCACTGCCGACCTTTCCGCCTGGGCCGCAGGTTTGGAAGGTTTCGCCTACGGGCGCAGGCTTCTCCCACTGGGTTGAAACGACATCTGCCTCGGTCGCACCAGTGGGAGAAGTTGGCGATGCGGGCGGATGGACCCGAACCTTGATGAGGGGTGACGAGACGAAGCCCTCCTCTCCTCGACTCGTCTTGACCTTGTGGAAACCGTTTTTCGACTCCGGCGACACAAGCTCCAATGATTCCCCAGGCTGAAGCACGCGGCGAGCGGAGCTATCCGTAGTTGGTTGCTCTCGGAGGTTGACTTTGCGATGAACGGTTGCGTGCTTCGTTGTCGCACCGGCGGCTGCAGGCAGCGCGAAGACAAACCCGATCAGAGTGCCGAAGACGAGACTCCGGTCAATGCGGACCCTTGGAGTTGCAATCCCTCTCGACTTTCCGAGTCGAAGTTTTCGCAGCTGGCGCGACAGAAACGACCGGTAAAAGTGCATGGCATCCTCTCCCTCGCGGGACAACCCGCGTCGGCTACAAGCAGTCTCTTAGCATTGGTCGTGCCATATTATTGTCTGAGAAAGACGACGCTCTGTGTCTGCTCATTCCTAGCTGGAGGTTGAGCAGGAGATTGCTATTCGAGCATTCGTTCCGCTGGCTTCAGGAGCGCAATTGATGTCTCGCGTTGCCGTCTTCGCCCACCGCGCCGTTACCCCCAGCTAGGGACAATTCCTCGGAAGGAACCTCTAGCTGCAACACTGCAACTGGAACATGCAACTGCTGCTACAGTAGCACCCGGCCTTTCCATCCGACCAATAGTGTTGAGTCGGCCAGTGTTTTCACTCTAAGCGGTATGGCCGCCTACCTCTGTCCAATGCGCCCCCGAATTGGTTCGGCGCGACCGGCGTATTTAGTGCAGGGTTATTTTGAGGCACAAATGACGTCTCTTTTACGGAATGTCTGATGACAGCAGGGGCACTCTGATGAGGGGGTTCGACCACGTCACAACGCGACGACTCCACGAGAGTGCTTTGGGAGCTTTGTTTCTTCTGGTTTTGGCTGGCGGCAGCTCTCGTGCGCAGTCACAAGATCGGATCGAAAAGCAGTGGCTGGAGTGCAAAGTCGACACCTCTCGTTCCGAAGGAAAGCTGCGCTTCCTGACAGGGCCGGTCGACAACTACTACTTCAAAGTGGGCGAATCCATCGCCAGGGCATTGAGGGCTCAAGGAAACGCCGGACACACCCACAATGCGCTGGGAGTCGAGGACATTCCGACGCCTCAAACAACGTGCAATCTGTTAGGGCTGCAGGCCGGGCAGGCTGACCTCGCCCTGGTCCAAAGCGACGTCGCGCATGACGCGTGGTATGGCCATCCGCCTACCAGCACGACACCGTGGCCGGGCATCAGCCTAGTGGCACCGCTGTTCGTTGAGGACATGCATGTCCTGGTGCGGCCACATTTGAATGTGGCGCGGCTGGCGGATCTTCGGGGGCGCCGCGTTTGGCTAGGCCCCAAGGGCAGCTTCACGGCCCTCTCCGCGTGGCGCATTCTGGACGCCGCCGGACTAACGAAGGAAGAGATTGAAGCGCTAGAGAATCGGTGTCCAATGCCGGCTTACATGGCTGATACCGGGGAGGACTGCGACTTGGTCATCAAGGAGATGGACCGTGAAACAGCCCTGAATGCGCTCGAGAGACTCGAACTGGATGCAATGTTTCAGGTCGGTGCGCCTCCTTTTGATCCTGTGCGCGACAAGCTCGTGCCACCCCTACCCGGTAAGCCGAGGCCGAACACCCCCGTAGATCCGAATACCCCGGTAGATAAAGATCCATGCCCAGCAATTCGCAAGGCACGTCAGGAGGATCCCACACTCAAGGACCGGGAAATTCATCTGTTCAGCCTCGATATCGACCTGGTGGACCGTCTTGCGCGGGATGGGAGTTATATCGAGCGATTGATACCAGCGGATACCTATTGCCAAGAGACAGCCACGCGGACCGTCGGCGTTCGGGCGCTGCTGCTAACCAACCGGGTCGCTACGGATCCAGTAGTCAGCCGGTTTGCCGATAAACTCTTTCAAAGCCAGGCCATAATCGAGAAGGAGTTGAAAGCCGCCGTCAAAGCAGAACAAAAGCTCCATGGGGATCCGGTCACGGGCGATCCATCAAAGCTAGGCCTGCTGCAAGCGGAAACGCCCGATTCACTGTTTGTCCGGTACCACAAGCAGATCAAAGATGAGGGGAGGTATTTTCGACCTTGGGTCGAATTTGCCAAAAAAGATGTGCCGTTGCTGATCTGCATCGCGCTCATTCTGGTTCTTGTGCTGTACCGGTGGCGACGCGTGATCGGCGAGCTGATCGTCAAGCGTGGCGAGCTGGCCCTCGGCCTGATTGGTTTACTGCTAGTTTGGGTAATCACGTCCGTGCTGTTGCATTATTGCGAAGGAAACGTGAACGAAGAATTCAGCACGTTCCACGCAGCGATGCTTTCAACACTAGAGGATTTCGTACCTTGGGCCGATGGACCCCTGACGCCCAAGGGTCAGCAGTACTGGGCAATATTCAGATGGATCCCCCCTGCCATCGTCGGCGGCATGTTGCTCCCGAGCATTCGGAAATCGCTCTGGCCAAGAGTGGTGAGAAAGGGCAAGGCATGGCTGCTCGGATTAGGGCAGGCGCGCACGACAGGGACTGGGACCTCCGCAGGAAGCGATCACTGGGTCATCATTAACCGCCCAAGTAGCGAAGAGCTGATCCGCAATATGCAAACCAATGGCGGCGCACATGGCAAGCCCGTAGTCGTATTGTCGGAGAGACCGGTGGAATTTCACGGTCGACCTGAGTACGCGGGGGTGCAGTTAGTGCATGGCGATCCGACCAGCGAGGAGTGCCTGCGACGAGCAGGTATTTTCCAGGCGCGTTCCATCACGATTCATTCGGCGTGGCCACCTCCAGACCCCAATGACCGCCGCAAATATCTGTGGGGCGACCTCGCCGACGCACGGACCATCCAAGCGCTACGAGCCGTCAGCAAGTGTCGCGGACCGGGACGAAAGGTAGAGATCGTTGCGGAGTTGAGATCACAAAAGAACCGCTCGGCGGCGCAAGAGGCAGCTCCGGGCGCCCAGATTCGAATCATTTGCGAGGAGAATTGGACTCGTCGTGAGGTGACGAGACGACAGCTCGAGTAACTCCCAACCCCCCAGCACCAGCCGGCCGGGCTTCGAGTTGCTCAATTCAGTTCCCGTGCGCGCTCAAGCAGAGAAGCCTCAGCAATGCGATGACGTCCCGCACGTCGTCGGACACCAAGGCGCCGTAGAGCTAGCTCTTTGCAATCTGCTCGGAAGGAACCTTTGCCTGCATCACTGCAACATGCAACTGCTGCTACAGTAGCACCCGGCCCTTTCCAGCTGAGTAGCGAAGTTAGAGTCGGCGGCGGTGCTTCACCTCCGAGCGGTTTCAACTGGCTAACCTCCGCCCAACGCGTCCCATAATTGGCTGCGCGCGGCTGGCGCATTTGCTGCAAGACTACTCGAGAAGCGCAAATGCTGGATCGAAGACTATTTGGAGGTGCCCTATGGGCCGGAAGCAAGCCGGCATATTGCGCAGGGCAATCATTTTTTGCCTGGTCTCATCAACGTGGGGATTTTTTCCCGCGTCGGCGGCCATCAACTCCCTGCGGCTGGGGGCTAGCTTTGACGCCGGGAACTCAGAAATTGCATTTCGCGTTTACTCATCTCGGGCGACGCGTATTGAGCTTTGCCTCTACAAAGAAGCGGTCGCTTCAGACGACTTAGCTTGTCTTCCCCTTGAAAAGGATCCGAACACGACCGTGTGGTCGAAGACGCTCAAGGCCGCCATGCTCCGCAATCAGCTTGGCCTGACGGGCGCCATCTATTACGGCTACCGCGCTTGGGGCCCAAATTGGGTTTTCAGGGCTGATTGGAGAAAAGGAAGCTCGGTCGGGTTTGTCGCAGACATCGATGCTGATGGCAACCGCTTCAATCCCAACAAGCTGCTTCTGGATCCCTATGCCCGCGAGGTCAGTCATGATCCTGTAGGTCCCACACACCGCGACGGCACTATCTATGCCTCGGGACCGGATAAGCGGAACGTGGATACTGGTCCGAACGCTTCCAAGGGGATTGTCCTGACGGCAGACTCAACCAGCTTTGGTTCGAAACCAACGCGAGCTCTCAAAGACGACGTTATCTACGAGGTCCATCTGCGAGGCTTGACCAGGAACGATCCAGGTATCCCTGAGGGTCTTCGCGGAACATATGCGGGTGCTCGTTTGAAGGTTCCGTATCTCAAAGAATTGGGTGTGACGGCTGTCGAACTGTTTCCCGTCCAGGAGACACAGAACGACGATAACGGCCTTAGCGGAATTGGAAACTACTGGGGCTACGCAACGCTGAACTACTTCGCACCTGACCGCCGCTACGCCCGTGACAAGTCCCCGGGCGGACCTACCCGCGAGTTCAAGAGCATGGTCAAGGCGTTCCACGACGCAGGCATCAAAGTGTTTATCGACGTGGTCTACAATCACACGGGAGAGGGTTACGCGTATCGCCCCAGCGATCCAACTACGTACAACCTGATATCTTGGCGAGGACTTGATAATCCCACTTACTACTCGCTGACCGCCGATCGGCAATTCTCGTATGACAACACCGGTACAGGGGGCAACTACAACACATGCAACGAGGTCGCTCAGGATCTAATCGTCGATTCACTCGCCTGGTGGCGCGATACGCTCGGGGTAGATGGATTTCGTTTCGATCTTGCCTCCGTGCTTGGCAACACTTGCGAACATGGCTGCTTTCGTTACGACAAGCTCGATTCTCGAACTGCGCTGAATCGTATCGCGCGGGAGATGAAGCCCCGGCCGGCGGAGGGAGGTCCCGGAGTCGATCTGATCGCCGAGCCTTGGGCGATCGGTGAGGGAACATATCAAGTAGGCGGGTTCCCGGCCGGCTGGTCCGAGTGGAACGGCATCTATCGAGACACGCTACGGAGAAGTCAGAACAAGCTCGGCATTGCAGCCGTCAAGCCGGACCAACTTGCGATGGCGTTTTCGGGATCCGCAAATCTCTACCAGAAGGATGGTAGGCGGCCGTGGAATTCGATCAACTTCATCGTTGCGCACGACGGTTTTACGCTGCGCGACCTCTATGCATTCAATACGAAAAACAACCTACAAGCCCTTCCCTTTGGTCCTTCCGATGGAGGCGCTGACGATAACATCAGCTGGGACCAGGATGGATTTCCCTCGGCGCAAAGAAGAGCCGCACGCAACGGTTTTGCTCTCCTGATGCTCAGTGCCGGCACCCCGATGATGACAGGGGGCGACGAGTTTCTGCGAACCTTGAACGGCAACAATAATCCGTACAACCTCGACACGGCGGCGAATTGGTTGAACTTCAGCTGGGATTCCAACCAAAAGACGTTCAACCAATTCGCAAAACGGCTGTTGGGTTTCCGAAAGATGCATCCCGCGCTTCGGCCTCAGGAATTCTACACCAGGGACCAACTGGCTTGGCTCAAACCTGACGGGACTGCCGCAGACCAGAGCTATTGGGACGATATCAATAACCACGCCATCGCTTGGCGAGTGGATGGCTCCAAACTCCGCGATCAAACTGGTGCGATTTACATCGCCTACAACGGCGGGGTTGGAGAGGTGAATTTTAGGCTGCCTTCGCCTGGCACTGGCAAGTCGTGGTTCCGCGTCATGGATACTTCGGACTGGAATGAAGGTCCTAATTCCATAGTGGCCCCCGGCTCAGAAACCCTTATCCCGGGCCAATCCACCGTGTATAACCTGAAAGCGCGCGCTGTATTGCTCCTGATTGCAAAATAGATGCCTTGAAACAGATATTTACCTCCAAGGGCGCCGAAAGTTAGTTCCGGCACAGCCTGCGGTGGGAGAGGGACATGACATTGCATCGAGTGTTTCTCAGCTTCATCGAAGAGGACAAAGAAAGAGTGACTGGATTACGGCTTCTTGCCGCGACTCCTAACTACGATCTGGAGTTCTACGACGAATCGGTGCGGGTGTCGATTGACAGTCGCGATGCCGAGTATGTCAAACAACGCATCCGCGAGAAAATCAACCGTACAAGCGTGACTGTCTGTCTGATTAGTGAGCATACCCATGCCAGCGCGTGGGTGGATTGGGAACTCGAGGAGAGCGCCAAGAAGCAGAACACCATCATCGCTATGGCACTCAAAGGTGTCGACCGCGCGGTCCTTCCAAGGCTCATCCTGGATAATGGTCTAGTGTTTTACGCGTGGGATCCCCAGCACTTGATGAAGCTACTGTCGGAGATACGAGCATGACCCTGGAGGATCCCACCATCGAGCGTCTAGATGATCAAATCGACTGGTACGACAGACGGAGTAGGTACAGCCAGCGGATGTTCAAGTGGTTAAAGGTCCTTGAGATCGTGGCGGCTGCAACGATTCCGTTCGTCGCTGGTATAGGAATGCCCGCAAAGCTGACAGGCGGGCTTGGCATTCTGATTGTCCTTGTTGAGGGTATTCAACAGCTCAACCAATACCAGCAGAACTGGACCTCTTATAGATCGACGTGTGAAGCTCTGAAGCACCAAAAATACCTCTATCTAGCCAAAGCCGGCCCTTATGCTGCTGCCACAGATGCCCATGCGCTTCTTGCGGAGAGTATCGAATCGCTTGTCTCCCAAGAACATGCCAAGTGGGTCGCCGGGCGTGAGCAAGCAATAAAGAGCAAAAGAACAAGCGAAGAGGCACCTCTCTAGCGCGAGCATGTGCCGTTGACTGCGGGCCCGGGCTCAGCGGGACCCGAGGCTTGACAGTTAGGTGCATCTTTAGCCCAAACCAACTCTGATCCCACCGGCCGTGTTTGCTCCCAAGCCATGCTGAAAGCCATTTTCCCAGTAAACACCACGGTCATTGGATGCATGCCGAACATTGCATCCAGATCGGCCTAGTCACTGCGTGTAGATTCGAGAAGGCGATCCGTTCGCGCAATCCCCGCACGCTTTAATTCTCTGGTAACGCGCCGGAACTCTGCAGCTGCTTCAACTCGGATCGCAGCGCTTCCTCGAGGTTCCTGATCGATTTGTAGACAACAACATGTTGCCCACTAACGTCAAACTTCAGAGCTGAGGGATCGTTTACAAGAAGTACCGTTGGCACACGAGAGGCCCAGGCGTAACCCACCTCAAGATAGACGTTCGGATTCGCGGTGGACAGATCGGCGACAACCAGCTTGGCAGTTGCGATTCGCCCCTTGACCCATTCCATTACATCTCCGGTGAAGGCGGATAAGTCAGCCCGTTCGCAGAGCAAGTCGGCGTCATTCACGGGTTTTTGGATTCCGTAGTGAAAGATGTCATTCATCTCTTCGGCGAAAGGCATCGCGACGAAAACATGCGGCTTCGCTGCTGATCCGTATCCGGCCGTACGGAGTGTATGTTGTGTCTGAGTTTGAAGGCCGCTCCGTGATAGGGGTACCTTCGTCTGGAGCGACTTCTCTGGTAAAAGCTGCCGAAGGGATGCGTCCAACCGCTTCGCTCGGTTCTCGTCTTTATCGACCAACGTGATAGTCTCAAGTCCTTGCGGATACGCTCCGCTGGTGATTCCATCTACCAGGCCCGCAAATTCTGCTTGGAAGGCCTCGATTTCATCCAGCCCGTAACCAGGGCCATGGATTGTCAACGCCACATGCTGCGTCGTTGCTGCTCGCTCAGCGAGGTAACCAAGTGCGTTTCGTGCGAAATCACGGATCTCCGCATAGCCGAAACGATTCAACGGCTTGACACCAACAAAGAGAACCGAGGTCGGTGCTAGGCGACCATTGGTTTGGTACAAAGCGAAATCGCCTGGCCCCGGGAGCTCTGGCCGATTCCCCCCCATGGTCAAGAACTCATACACGACGCGGTCTAAGCCATGCGAAGCCTGGGCGTACTTGAGCACGAGTACGTCTGCTTCAAACTGAAGCGCATCCGCAGTGCGAACGTCGAACCCAATGGCCTGTGCTGCCGTCATCGGTCGCGCCATACCGTTTCCAGGCTGCAGCAACAAGCGTGCCGGTAAGGGATAAGGGTGTTGTCGTTGGCCAAAACTCGATCGCGAGACTGGACGATGAGCTGGCCCGGAGCGACGTCGGAGCAAATGTCCCTCCTTCTCCCTCTACTGGGCGCTCTGCGCGCCGCAGTCAGGACCCACAGGAATCTGGCGCTTGAGAACCTGGCGCTTAGACAGCAACTCGCCCTGCTCCGCCGCCGGTCGAAGCGACCACGGTTCGGGTCGCTGGATCGCGCCTTCTGGGTCTGGCTGTCTCGGCGTTGGGCAGGGTGGCGCGAGGCGCTCCACGTCGTTCGCCCCGAGACGGTGATTCGCTGGCATCGAAAGGGCTTCAGTTCGTTCTGGACCTGGAAGTCCCGGCGCGGGCGAACGGGTCGACCGCGCATCGGATCCGAGCTTGCGGAACTCGTTCGCACTATGGCGCTCGCCAATCCTCTCTGGGGCGCGCCGCGCATCCACGGCGAGTTGCTCAAGCTCCAGGTCTCGCAGCGGACTGTTGCCCGTCTCATGCCGCGTCGCCCGAAGCCTGTGCCTCGCCAAAACTCCTCCGAGCGAGAACGATTGACGTTTCTGCCGGTGGCGTGGACGCTCGAGCCATCATGATCCGTGGTTTCCTACTGGCGATCGGCGTGCTCCGCGCCGTCGTCCTCTCCCAAGCCGACCTTGTGCTCGAAAACCTGGCACTCCGGCAGCAGCTGGCCGCGTTTGCCCGAAACGGTCAGCGTCCCCGCATCGTTGCCGCCGACCGACTGTTCTGGCTCGCCCTGCGGCGGCTTTGGTTGCGATGGTCCGAGGTGCTCGTCTTTGTGAAACCCGAGACAGTGGTCCGATGGCACCAAGCCGGTTTTCGTCGCTATTGGACCTGGCTCTCGCAGCGCCGCCGTCGAGGTCGACCGCCAATCGATGCCCGCCTGCGCGCATTGATACATCGGCTGGCGTTGGAGAACCCGACCTGGGGTGCGCTGCGCAACAACCGCGGCGCCATCGCGGCCATGGACTTTTTCACCGTGCCCACGGCCACCTTCCGCGTCCTCTATGTCTGGTTCGCGATCGAACACGCTCGGCGACGCGTTCTTCATTTCGATGTCACCGAGCATCCCTGGCAGCCTGGGTCGTCCAGCAACTTCGCGTGGCGTTTCCGTACGACACCGCGCCGCACCACCTCGTTTTCGACCGCGACGCCATCTTCAGCGCTCGGGTCGTCTCGATAGTGGAGCCACTCGGTATCCGGCCGGCCAGAACCGCATACCGAAGTCCTTGGCAGAACGGCATCGCGGAGCGTGGATCGGGAGTTTCCGACGCGAGCTCCTCGATCACGTCGTCGTTTTCAACGAGCGCCACCTCCGACAATTACTCCGACAGTACGTCGCCTACTATCACCACGACCGAACCCATCTTGCCCTTGCCAAGGAGACTCCCGCTGGGCGCCGCGCCTTGGCGCCGCGCCAGGCCTACGCTGCCGTCGTGGCCCTACCTCGACTTGGCGGACTGCATCATCGCTACGACGTTGCGGCGTGAGTCACCGCATCGTTTGGCAACTGTGCTTGTCCAGCTCGCAAAGCGGGGTGAGCGGATGATGGACAACCATCTCGTCTGCCGGCTGTCGCACAGACTCCTTGAAAGAACTCAGCCGATGACGCGAAACGCCGTCATTCCTCGATTGCCACCTTCCGCCGCCCCCCGGATCTGCCGCGCGCCGTCTGTTCCATGGCGCAGACCGATAATGGCGAAACACACGCGATCAAGAAACTGCCTGTCGATACAAAGGTTATTCTATTCCTCGGTCAAGTTGGATTTAGTTACAAATTGATCGCTGAAATCGTCGGGCGACCCTGGGGCAGCGTGGGGAGGGATTTGTTCGACAGCCGAATCGCACTCCGGAAACTGCTTTCGGGTTATCTACACGCTGGCTGAGGCTTGCCGAAGGCCGTATTTAATTTATAGGCGTAGATCTCGACCGCCCCCGGCTCTCGGTATCCCCCTTTTGTGGATTAAATCGGCACGGGTTGTTTCAGCGAGCCGCGCGCCATTGGGGCCGTGGATCAGTCAATTCAAGGCGCCGGCACCTATTCGCCCGTGAAGATCACGGGCGCCCAGAAGAAAGCAAGCACGTAATCTGCGCCGATCAAATGGCCACGAGGGATCCCTCGCCTCATTACGCCGCGGCGGCAGGAGGTTGCCCGCAAGCGGCCAGCGCGTTAACAAATCCGATGCCGAAGATGATCAGTCCAAGCTGAAGAATTAGGGTTACAGCGATTGCAATCATCGGTGGTATACCGAACCCCGGAATCCAAGCCACACCGGCCGCGACACCGCAGGCCCAAGCCTGAGCCAACAGGACAGCAGCAACGCCAAGTAGGAGATACCTCAGCTGTGAGCATTGACGCTCGCATCGCCCCATTAGACACTGGCAGTACTCGTTCAATGCCCAGACCGCGGACCACACAAAAAAATCTGCAATTAAAGTCACGACTCCCGCGATAATCATCAACGTCGGCGCGGCCGCTGCTGCAACGACCGAGATGTTCGCAATCACCGCCGCCCCGATAAAGGCGCCAGCTGTCAGGATGGCACCCAAGCCCCAGTTCAGCCAATTTCGAAGTGTAGTGATGTCACACATAGCGTCTCCCGCTCCTTCGCTTTGAATGAAGCGAAGCTGGAAGTCGCAAGCAGCAACAGTCGTGCCTAAACCCCTTGCCTGTGGAGGTCTTCGGACTCACTCGATTTCAAGAATGCCTGCATCACTGCACCTGCAACATGCAACTGCCCTGCAACGGTAGCACCCAGCCGATTTCGCCCCGTCATGGACGGCTGGCAATTTCGCGCAAAGCAGCTTAGCGGGAGCCTGAGCTGGGCAGCTCCCGGTGATAGTCGCGGGCCGCTGAGACCAGTCAGGTGCAAGAAGCCTCTAAGGAGCATGCCTGCCTCCAACTCTGAAGAGGAGCGCCTCCGAAGGGCGCTAGACTGTCGTTTGCCAAAATCCTGTCCCAAAGACTGGACGATGGCCCAGCGGCGTGCGAGCCAGGGAGGGCAATGTCCCTCGTACTCGCTCTGTTGGGCGCGCTGCGTGCGTCGCTCAGAACCCGTACTGACCTCGCGCTCGAGAACCTGGCCCTGCGGCAACAACTCGCCCTGTTTCGCCGCCGACCGAAGCGGACGATCGAGGCGCCCGAATTGCGGGCCGCGGCGCTTCAAACCCGAGAACGAGTTCGGAGTGTGTGTCGATACGCGTGGAGACTAACTGCGCTCTGAGCCAGCTGAATAGCTTTCCAGCTCCGTCGAATACCCAATGTCGCTAGTGGCGACCAGCCCGGTGCGGGATCGTGGCCCAGAAGGTTACGAGCAATCCCAGTGCTCGGCGCCAGTATAGTTAACGGCCATTAAACATGTTGGCCTCTATAGCGGCCTGACGTTTCTTGCCACCCTGCCCTACTTTGGTTTTGCTATGCGATACAAGAAATCAATTCTACGATGAGCACGGGCGCGAATGTTCAGGCAGGGTAGGGCAGAAAGCTGTGCGATGCATGCCGCTTGGCACGGGTAAACCGAATATGTATTCCGCCTTCGTAATGACGTTTGTGGCGTGAAACTTACCGCCGACTCTGCAACGAACGTTTAGTCGCCTGGGATAGCTGGCAACAGCTTGCCGTAAAGATTGCCCAGCTGATCAACGTAGAGAGTTCGTTCCCCGACGCGGATCCTCCAGAATGGGTACGTCCGCACGTGGGTGATATCACCGGGCTGGAACATCAAGGTCATATCGGCGTCCCTCAACCGATTTGGAGCAACCTTCAGTGCGGCCGCGACCACATTCCGCGCTTCCTGTTCAGTAATATGCTTCAGCGGCCGCCCGAACACCGTCACTTCCTCGAATGCACCCGTGTAGCCGTTCACGAGCACGCATACGCGGGTGAGTGGGCTTCCGGTTTCACTTTGTTCTCCGCGGATGCCGAAAGGAACGATGTAGTAGTGGGGAACTTGGGCTGCGCGTGGCCTCGCGCGCGACCGGGCGCCCTGGCCAACAGGACGAATCGGCGGCTCTTCTCTCACGAGCAGCGGGGTCAAGACCTCCACGCCCTTCCGAGCGAGCAGGCCGTATTTCGGCATCTCAGCCAGGCGTTGCTCCTCAATCCATTTGCGCGCCGCCGCCACCGCCTGCGCCGGCTTCAGTAGTCTGTTACCCGTGCGCTTAACCTGCTTCACGCGGGCTTGCTCTTTCGTAAGAGGGGGTTCAACGATCGCCACGTACTTATTGAGCCAGGTTCCACCATACATTACCGCACCGTGCCAGGGACCGCCGTACCACTGAGCGGCTGCCATTATCGTGTCGGTGCCAACATTGTGGGGCTCCGGATCGTGATAGTGGATGGACTGAAGCACCGGACTACTACCGGCGACCGGCTCGACATCCGTCGTCCAGCCGACGATGACGACCCAGTGGCCGCCCTGGTTCACCAGTGTGGGCGCTGGAAACTCCCGGCGGTTCATCCAGTAGAGCGTGGAAAACAACAGGCCGTCACGGCTCGCATTTGCGAATTCTGACCAGTGCACGCCAGCAGGATTGGCCGCCGATTGCAGACACCTCTGCAGACCGTGCGGGTCGGTGGCCCACCCACTGTCGGCGGGGTCGGTGCTGTTGTTCGCCTGGATCGAATTCCACAGGCTGAGCTGCGTGTAGAACAAGCGGTCCGGCGGGTTGGGATAGCCGTTCCGGGACATTTGGGCGCTCGCCGCGCCGCACCAGAAGCACATCTCCTGGCCATAGAGCGGAACATTGCCGGCGATGTCCTTCGTATACATAGCAGCCTCCTTTGGTCAGCCAGATCCAGTACGCGTGCGCAGCCCCAAAACGAAAGTACTCATGCGCTTCATGGAGCAGAGGCCAAGCCAAGGTCTGCTCAAACCCTTGCAACAGCCATGCCCTAACATGGTTGTCATTTTGAGGGCTCGTACAGGCGAGGCTTTCAGCGGGGCGACCGTCGTTCCTTCTAATCCCTGCCCAAAAATGTTTGTCCATCCGGTCGAATGAAGACTGTGCCCTTTTGTAACAGCCGGACGGCAACACCACGCTAGGTCCGAAGTGATTGTTGCTGACCAGGGCGCGGATCTCCATTGCTTGGAGCGTTTCAAGCTCACTAACCATCGACGCAGCTTCCACAGGATCGAGAGCCGTGTCGCTGCCGGCACCACCGCGCGGTGATTCCGAGCTAGGGACAAACTCCTCGGAAGGAACCTTTGCCTGCATCACTGCAACTGCAGCATGCAACTACTGCTGTCAGTAGCACCCTGCCAGGGCCGTTGAGCTAACTAGCGTGTCAGAGTCGGTGGACTCCTTGACGTCCACCTGTCTTGGGTGGCCATTCTTCGATTTCACTCACAATTCCCAACCAGGATGTTTGCCCTCCGGAACTGTCAGAAACTCCGCCAAGCCGATGTGAGCCTCATGGGGGCGTTGCTGTTCGCTGGAGCATCCCCTTAGGGCGTGCACCCACCGTCGCGGATTCCGAGGGCGAGGAGTCAAAACCGGGCGGCACGGGGCTTGCTGTGGGCCGATCGCGAAACCAAGGGGCTCCTCATCAAATCGGAAATGCCGGTCAGAAGTCGGTTTTCAATCGGGGGGAACGGAACGCATGCTCACGATAAGCACACAGCTCCTCAAGCAAGGCAACCAGCAAATAGACATCCAGGTGTCAATCACAGGCCCTGGAGGAACTCCGGGGATTGAATCCGTAAAGGTCACTGCAATCGATAATTCCGTCCTTGACAAAGAGACTCCGGCTGGCTGTCCGGGGGATTACCTGTTTTCCGTGAAAGGCATCGCGTTTACAGCTCTGCCTATTTATATCGAGGCGACGGAATGCCAGAGCGGCATTGACCAAGGCCAAGCAATTCACATCAAAACTTCTGTGGGTCCGCTTTTCGGTGAATTGATAGGCATCGTGGACTGCAAGGCTCCGGGCCAGAACCTGAACAACGCGACGTGCATCAAGTTGCAGACCTCGATTCAGGATTTGCGAAATGCCATTCTGAACCAATGCGCGACCGCTGCGCAAATCAAGAGCAAACGTGATACGGCAGCTGCCGTCGCGGCAGCCCTCTTTGTTGCAGCTGGCGTGGCTTTCGCTATAGCCGCGGCGACAGTTTGGCCGTTTAATGCCATCGCGGCCGCAATCGGAGTACTCCTGCTCGTCGTCGTCATCGGTCTAAGCCTGTTCGCCTTGGACCTTAATTCCCAACTGGACGAGCAAAATGGCGAGATCTCCCAAAAGCGCTCCGAGCTTTCCAAGCTTGTGAGCCGGCTCAATGATGTTTGTTGTCCCGAGTTCATCACGGTCATGCGTGACGTGCCTCTTTGTCCTTAGCTGACAACAATGACGCGAGTGGGCCGCCCGCCTCTTGAGTCGAGGTGCCTGTGCGGGCCTTCCGAACAGGTGTACCAGGCGCCGCGATTGCTTCCGAGGATCGCAACTCACTCCCGACCGGCTCCAGCTGCCAGCCGATGGACGGCGAGCGGCGATCTGCCAAAGAACTCCTCAGCGACGCCAGCGTATTTCCGAGTGTCGCAGGCGTAAATCCGCAATGGACAGTCATGGCGCTTGCCCATCTTTGCGGCAATTCTCTCTGAGGAGGGCAAAGCAAGGCGACCCAATCCTCCAAGTCTCGGCCGCGAAGAGTTTCTATCCCGGAGGTGCTACTGGCCGCACAGTAGCGCTACGGTTGCAGTGTTGCAGGTAACGGGTCATTTGACGCGAGTAATTGAATCCACAAACGCTGTATTGGCCATGGCCTTTTCCCCAACCCGACGCCGGGCACGCCACGCCATCCGGCCTACCCTTCCGGCCACAGCACGTACGTCGGAGCAGCGAGCGAACTTCTGACCTATTTCTTCCCAGACGCGAAAGATGAGCTCGACAAGCTGGCTAATAACGTTGGGTTGGCGCGACTGTGGGCCGGCATTCAGTGGCGGAGTGACCACGAATCAAGGGCAGAAGCTTGGCCGCTGCGTCGCACGCTTAGTCATATCCCAATCCGATGGAGTGCCTAAGCCGAGTAAACCGCCGGCACACACCCCGGCGAACGAGCAAAAGCCTCCCCCGAGCAAAGAGGACTTGCGCATCCAATCTTATAAAGAGCGCAGCCGTTGCCTTCATGAAGCTACGGAAAATCGCTGCTTCCCGCCGATTCCGAATTGTGATGATGACAACGACAAGGGTCCGCACGCAGCCCAGAGCGTGCAACAGGGGGCACGCTAACGAGCGAGATTGACCTCATGCTTGGCAACGACGTCCTTCGTTGAGGATAAACGTGCGGTCGAGCAGTTTGCGTTGGATGGGGGCACTTATTTCCGCAAGGCCGACCTAATCGAGGCCAATTGCCCGCGTGCTCGTATTGCTCGTCCTGCTCGCTTTAGGTTACCGAACTTCCACAGTGGTCGTGCGCAAAAGTCGCCTGGACACTATCGAAGTCAAGGCTTGAAGCAGTCCGGACTTTCCTGAGGGGTATTGGCTCGGGCCCGTCCAGCGTTTCCATGGCACGTGGCCTGCAATAACCCGCAGACAGTCAAAGTCGGTAATGGTCTGAGGACTCCAACCGTTCCGCTCAAGTGCGAAGCGAAAGCCCAAATATGGAGGCAAGCCACATGTACACAAATCCGAAATCCCTGGGAAACAAGGTCGGATACTTTTTCGCTGGAGTGATGTTGCTGGTGCTCATAATGGGCTTTGGGGTCTCATCCGCACGCGCGTCAAACTTCGCTACTGCCACCAAGGATTGCTCGTTGGGGCCGCCGTGCACTACCACCGCCACACCCATGCAATTCACAATTAATTCGCAACAGACGGTCACCTGGACTGCCAATTACCTTGGAGCGCCGCCTCAAGGCAACGGCTTTTATATCGCTCACGTAGGAGCCCCGCTGAACGAAATTCCCCTAGTGACGGGTATGGTGTCTGGTGGCTCCTACAGTGGCACGCAGCTCCTTGGCGCGGGCACCTACGCGATTAGTATCAATTACTTTGGTATGGGGCCAGGGAACTACTCGATCAACTATGATCGGACGGCATCGATCCAAGTGTTACCCGCTACTCATGTATTTCCAATTCAACACGTCGGCACTTCCAGTGCCCCTTTGACCTTCACGATCAGCAAAACCGGCGATTGGGATGTTATGATCACGGGTGTCGTTTCATCCGACCCGGCGCATTTCGCGGTGTCGGGCGCTCCTGTAGGTCAGGTTGTAGGGCCTAATCGAAGCTTTCAGGTGACGTATGTTGCCGGCGCTGTAGTTGGATCGTTCGCCGCAACGATTACTGTTTCAGGCACAAGCGTGGTAGGTGTAACACCGGTCATCGTCACCGGCGGCAATCCTTCACTCATGGGTAGCACCGGTGACCCGCACATCACCACTGGGGATGGAATAGACTACGACCTCCAGGGCGCCGGCGAGTTTGTCGCCCTGCGCGACGTTGATGACCTGCAAATCCAGACTCGCCAGGCACCCGTCGCCACGGCATCCGTGGTGGGACCGAACCCGCACACCGGACTCACCACCTGCGTGAGCATTAACACGGCCGTAGCCGCTCGCGTGGGCAAGCAGCGGGTCACAATCCAGCCGAACATCAGCGGCCGCCCGGATCCCAGCGGTCTCCAACTCCGCGTGGATGGCACCCTGACAAAGATTGGCGCAAATGGACTCAATCTCGCGTCCGGCGGTCGCGTTGTAAAGTCCGCGGTCGGAGAGGGGTTTGAGATCGATTTCCCGAACGGGACCGCTCTCATCGTGACGGCGGTGTACTGGACTTCCTTGAGCACTTGGTACCTCGATGTGCAGGTCTTCCGTGCCCCATCCATGGAAGGGATCATCGGTGGCGATGCACCGGGCAGTTCACGTACACGAACTCCGGAGGGGATCATGGGTGTCCTCGCGCCGGACAGTTGGTTGCCGGCCCTCCCCGACGGTACGTCACTAGGACCAAGGCCCGGCCCGTTGCATCAACGCTATGTCGACTTATACCAGAAGTTCGCCGAAGCCTGGCGGGTGACCGACAAGACAAGCCTCTTCGACTACGCACCCGGCACGTCCACTGACACGTTCACCCAGCGCAGTTGGCCACCGGAGAACCCGCCGTGCGTCATTCCGGGAAACCAACCGGCGAAACCTCTCGATCCAGGCGTCGCGCGGAGGCTCTGCCGCAATGTTGCTGACGAAAACATGAACGCCAACTGCGTCTTCGACGTAACCGTCACAGGCGAGCCCGGTTTCGCGAAGCTTTACGAGCTCAGCCAGCGGATCCGTGTCGGCTCAACCACGACCACCCTGGACGACTCCAAGGATTCTAGGGAGGCCCGAGAATCCGCGACGTTCACCGCGACCGTGGCACCGAGGATCTCAAGCGACAGAAGTACCCCGACCGGGACCGTCCAGTTCATCCTCGACGGCTACAAGGTGGGGCAACCGGTCAGGCTCGATTCGAACGGCCGAGCAACGTGGAAGACCTCACGCCTCAAGGTCGGCAACCATAAGGTGGCGGCAAGCTACCTGCCCAGAGCGGGGAGCCGGTATCTGCCAAGTAGCAGCCTTGAGAGGCCCTACGCTGTCACGGACGATGATCGGGATCGTCCAAACAAGAATCCTTGATCCCGAAAACGAAGCAGTTAATTGGACAAGCGACCGGAGCAGACGTTCGTCCTCGACGTTCGCGACGTCGTTGTATCCGGAGTACGCATCCACCACCAGGGCTCCTTCTGTCCCGCCCAAAATCTGCCTCGGCGCCTCGGCGTCTCACCGCTACAGTGGCGATTCGCGGACGTATAGTTAATCGCCATTAACTATACTGGCTCCTATAGGAGCCAGGCGTTTGTTGCCACCCTGCCCTGCTTTGTAGCGCGAAAGGCAGTCGTTTAGCTCCAAAGGCACTCTGAGCAACGGCGCGTACCGCTGGCCGACTAAAGTCTCCCTTCCGCGGGCGAACCCACGTTAAAACTAGCACTGCTCTCGAATTGACTGACCCTCAGCGCGTGCGGTATTCGGTGGCCCAGTTCACCACGTTGGTGAGCGTAGCCTCGGGTTGCCTCTGCCTGTCCTTGCCTGATCCTCACTCGGCGACAACCGCTCGAGTGAGGTTCTATCGGTGCGCCACTCGCGCTTCGGCTTTGGAAGCGAACGCAAGGCGCTTGTCCTGAACAGGTTCCTTTCTGGCGAGGCTCCACATGACATCAGAATGGTTTGAGTCGTTTTTCACTCCGCTCGCGCTCGATTTTTGGCGAGCCGCGGTCCCGAGCGCGGCAACCGGCGACGAAGTCGATTTCCTGGTCCGCAACTTGGCCGTCTCACCTCCCTCGCATCTGCTCGACCTTCCCTGCGGCTTCGGTCGCCACGCGATTGGGCTGGCGAGCCGCGGCCACCGAGTCACGGGGATCGACATCGCAACGAGCGCGGTGATCGCCGCGCGGCAACAGGGAAAGGCTTTAGGACTGAGCACGGCGAACTTTTTCGTCGGGGACATGCGCAGGCCGCCCCCCGGCGGGCCGTTCGATGGGGCGTACTGTCTCGGAAACAGCTTCACCTATCTGCCGCACGAGGACACGATCGGCTTTGTGCGCAACGTCTTCGACGCGGTTCGACCGGGCGCCCGTTGGATCATCGACACGAGCGCGGTTGCCGAATCACTGCTGCCGCAGCTGATGGACGAGCGCCAGCTCGAGGCCGGCGGGATCACCTACGCCGTCCAGAACAGCTACGACGCGTTGGCCGGGCGGCTGATCCAGGCGTGCACCTTTACGCGCGGAGCCGAACGCGAGCTCGCTCAGACGAGCCAGGGCGTCTACACCGTCGCGGAGCTGCACCGGTTGCTGCAAAGCCGGGGGTGGTTGACAGTCGCGGCTTACGGCTCGCTCGACGGGAAACCGTTTGCGCTGCGCGACCGCCGCTTGTTGCTCATCGCGCAGCGGCCGTAGACCGCGGCTTTGTCGCACAGGCGGAAGATCGTCCCGCGGTCGGAGGTGATTGTCTGAGGCGATCAGGGATCAATACAGTTAAGGGGCCGTTAACTATACTCCGTCCCACTATAGTGAGACAGAAATTTTAGGCCGGCACCCCGAGTCACTTCCTTTTTGAAGACAAAGTCAGGTCCGATCGGGCCAGGGGACAGCTCCGGTGGGCGGCCCGGTGAACCCCGCCGTTCTGTCGCTCACGGTGACGTCCAACGCGGTTGCCTTCGGCGGCGGGATCCGACAACCCCGACAATCCCACTGCAGTCCTACATTTGCCCACCACAACCATGGACGTTCCACAGTGCGCTGATCGACAAGCATGCGCTGATCTTCACCTAGTCAGAAATCTTGGAGGCAATAAGGAGTAGTGGCCCGAAGTCGATACAAACAAAAATCCGAAAGTGGACCCAGACACTCGAGCATGCGGCGACTCGGAAAATCCAGCTGATGACATTGATTGCGCCTAAGGCGACAAAACCAAAACTTAGAAATCATCCCGAACCAAACAGCCACGAGGCGCCATCACGACCCATGGTTCCTGCCGGGGAACGAGTTGACATTCTCCTCAGCTTGCCTAACCTTATTGTCGGTAGCAGCGAGTAGTGCTGCTCCCCAATCAGGCAGCTAGCCCTTTGGACAACCCATTCAGTTTGACGGCGGTGCCCGTCGGAACGGGTACGCCTCTGGAGTCCAAATGGCTGCTGCTAAATCCCGGAACGCCCGTCGCAAATTCCCCTCCGCGGATGAGCTGATCCGGCGCCGTTTACAGCGGTGGCGCCGCGTCACTCGATTGAAGTTCGCTCGAACAGACGACAACTGCCAGCTCTATTGGCTGCACGACGAGCCGTACACTCCTCCCCTTCAAAGGTTGGTGGCCTCTCTCAACCCGCGCGGCAATCAGCCGCGTGCGCGCCCGCGTGCGCGAAGCCCGCGCAGCCAGCCAATCCGTGCTGGCGCAAGTCCCCCACCCGCAGGGGGAGGCGATGAGGGCGGCAGTGGCGGTGGCGGTGGCGGTGGTGGTGGCGGTGACGGTGACGGCGGAGATAGCGACGATGGCCAACGCGTCATTCAGCTGCCGCTCGCCGAGCTACGCCCGCATCCCCTCTCGGAGCAGATTTATGCCGATGCTCCCTCTCCCGAGCTAGTCGAAAGCATCAAGCGGCTGGGCGTGCTCGTGCCTGTTGATGTCGTTCGTAGGGACGAGGGGTTCGTTTTGTTGAGCGGGCACTCTCGCCATGCCGCGGCCGAGGCGCTCGGTCTGAAATCCATTCCGGCGCGCATCGTCGATGTGCCACCCGAAATGGAGCTGGAGTACCTGCTCGAGTGCAACCGCCAACGGACGAAGTCGTTCACTCAACGGCTCCGCGAAGCGGACGCGCTTGAGCCTTATCTTCGTAGCCAGGCACTCGCCCGAAGCAAGTCCGGGCGCGGAGCCGACGGGAGCGGCGGAAGGGGAAGGCGCAAAACCCCGGGGACCGGTGGCCCAGGGGTTTCTTCCAGGCGCACCCGCGACGAAGTCGCGCGACGCGTGGGGCTTTCAGGCAAACAGCTCGAGCGCTTGCGGGCCATCGCGCAGAAGCGGCCAGACCTTCTGCAGCTCGTTGATGGCGGCAAGAAAAGCATTGGCGCGGCCTTTTCAGAACTGCGCCGCGCCGAACGCCGTGTCGAGCAAACCAAGCTTGCGGCAAAGGTGTCTCCACGGGGCGACTGCATTCTTGGAGACAGCCTCAAGCTCCTGCCGAAACTTGATGACGAGCGCTTCGCGGCCATCATCACCGACACTCCCTACCTTCTGAGCTGGGAGCGCGTCGTCCACGAGCGTTTTGGTGCCCTGGACCTCTCCTCCGACCACGGCGAGTGGGATCAACTTTCAGGCGCGGAAGCGGACGAGCTAATCCGGACCTGCGCGCGGCAGTTTTGGCGAACCCTTCGCGCTGGAGGCACCCTCTTTCTCTTTCCCGGTGACCGGCTCCTCGGGGACTGGTTGATTACTCTGCGCGAGAACGGATTTGAGTTTCCGCGCCCCTGCCTACTCGCACGGGCGAAGTCCAATCCTCCGCCAAGCGTGCGCCGTGGGGGCTGGCGTTCGGCACTCGAGCACATCATTTACGCGCGAAAGCCCGGCAAGGATGTTTTCAATTATCTCGGCGACTCGGAAATGCTCAGCGCTCTGTCGTTTCCGCTCGTGGGCGACGACCGTGTGCACCCGACGCAAAAGCCGGTCGAACTCATCCAGAGGCTGATCGAAGTCGTCACGAATCCCGGCGATGAAGTGCTGGATGCGTTCGCCGGAAGTGGAAGCACCGGCGAAGCTGCGTTGCGCTGTGGACGACATGTCCTCTTGATTGAGAAGGACCCGACATTCCATGCAGTCGCTACGGACCGGCTAAATCGCGTCAGCTACGAAATTCAGGGGAACACCGAAACCGAGGGTCTCCGATGACCGGGCCGGAGAAGCACCTCATCCCGTTTCCAAAACGTGATGGTAGATGGGAAGACCGTGCGGATTCGGGTCTACCTCGTTCAACAGCCGACCCCTTGGTTGGCGCCAAGGTGGTTGCTCGCGATTTCGGCGTTGATGCAGCTCACATTCGCCGGCTCGCCCAACGAAACGCAATTCCTCACTTCAAGGTGGGGAGGACTTACCGGTTCGACTTGGAAGAAGTGAAGCGAAGTCTTCGTCAGGAGGCAGTAGGTAATGGCTCGCAACTCAGGAATGCAAAAGGTGGGAACAGAGCGATTCGTGTTTCAGGCGCAGGTAAACGGCGTCCGAAGGACCAAGCGATTCACCGGGACGCCTCAAGAGGCGAAGGCGGCCCACGCCGCGTTCCGAGCCGAGCTGATGAAAATGTCTCAGGCGTTGCAGACGAGCTCGAGCAGCGGATTGCCCGGGCTGTGCAGCTTATCCCGCTGTCCGACTCTGAGTGAATGGCTCACCGGGCGATACCCCCGTTGGCAGGAGCGAGCCCAAAACGAGTGCAGCCGCCGAAAGTTGGAATCGCCTAAGCGTTATCTGTTGGCGTCGGATTTGGCTGAGATGCGTCTCGAAGAGGTAGACACGGCCGCCATCAATGCATACGTCGAATGGCGGCTTCAGGTGGGGCCGCTCACATTCGCAAAGCGGAAGGACGGCGAAAGGTACCAAGCTCGCCAAGACACCGTCGGTGCTCAGACAATCAACAAGTCTCTCAAAGTGCTCTCGTCCGCTCTCCGACTTGCTTTTGACGAGGGGGTCATCACCCGGGTGCCGAAGATTGCGTACCTACCCGAGGATGATGCGAAGGCAATTGTGCCTCCCACGATGGAGCAGTTCCGAGCGCAGATTCAGGCAGCGGAGCAGTTGCGCAGTGTGGGTCCCCACCTTCCAGAAGTCATCGAGCTGCTCGGAGAATTCGGCCTACGCGCAGGAGAATTGTTCCGCCTGCCGTGGGCGTCAATCGATTGGACGCTGGGTGAAGGAGAGAATCGAGGTGCAATCCGAGTGGAGGAACAACGGCGAACTCGGGTTGTTGGCGACAAGCCGTGGGTCCCGAAGAATAAGAAATTTCGCATCGTTCCATTCACGATTCGAGGGCGCGCCATTCTTGAGAAGTTGCACTCTGCCGCCAAGCCACGAGCCGATGAGCTCGTAATTCCCAATCGCAGCGGACTTCCCTATATCCGCCTCGACGACGGTCCTTCGAAGGGCGGTGGCGCAGGAATCTGGGAGCGCCTTCGAGAGGTTTCCGGAGTCGCCGGCGTGGGCATGAGTCACCTGCGGCATTTCTTTGCAGTCCAGAATCTACTTCGAGGCGTACCCATCACGGTTGTTTCGGCATGGATGGGGCACAGCTCCATCCAGCTAACTGTGAAACGCTACGGCCGCTGGGCCCACGAAGCCAAAGAGCAGTGGCGGTGGGCTGCCCTTCGCGACGAAAGAGACGAAGCAATTGCGAACGCTCCAAGACATTTGAAGTCGGTAATGTAATCGCTGACATGATGGTTCCGTCGAAAATGACCTAACAGGCCGCAGGCCAATTATATCGCCAAGAGCGGCGAGGCGAGTTTCATTTCTTCGCGTGGGCTCGGTATGCCACAGCAGGCGAAGTGGGGACTACGAATTGCGCGGGCCTGCAAGATGAATTTCTAAGTACCTTAATTCCGCTCAGTACCCGAATACCGATCGGTCACGCCGCTTGAGATTGAAAGAGCTGCTGGCGTGCTCAGCGCCGGAGCATGCGCACGCTCCGGCGGAGCGAACGCTTCCTTAGGATCGCGTGGACTGTGCGAATCGCGCTCCTTCCACTAGGCGCAATGTAAGTCAGCTCCGAATTCGCCCTCGACCACGCGGGACGACCTTGCCCGGGCGCACTTCAGACAATGAGCGCTCTCGAGCCGTTTCTGTGTGCGCAGATTGAAATAGTCCTCAATCCCAGGGGGGCGCCAGACCAGACCCCGCGTTGGCGTTCATTACAATTTCCGAAACGTGCTAGGGACAACAGCACCGATGTCGAAAGGATCGAAGCGCCGACGGGATGCACGTCAGAAGAAGAACGCGAAGCGAAGAAAGAGAGAGGTGCCTGGTCAGGGTGACCGCCGTGTCGCCGGCACCCCTGGCCAAATGACTACCACGATTGAACGCGAGAAGCTTGGAGCTCCTGGCATTCCTCATGAGATCATCTTAGTTCCAGGACCGTCCGTTAATGATCCCAGCACGGATGACTACGATCGAGCGTTGATGCACGACGAAGCTGAGCGCAACTTCAGAGTCATCGCACATCTTGGTAAGGAGCCAGGAAGCTTTGCCGAACCAAATATAGATCTCTCGCTCGACACCACGAAGGGTGCTTCTTTGCTCATCGCTCCTTCAGCAGCCAAAATCAGAATTCAAACACCCTCCGGTGAAGTCACCGGGCACCTGAACGCCAAAAAAGAGCTGTCAGCACTAGAGTTCACATGCCGTGCACGGACGAACAGGGAGGCATTTGCGAAATATAGCGCCGTTGTCGCACCCCTACTTGATCACTTTTCCTTTCACCAAAACGTCCCGCTGTTTGTACGGGCGATAACTCTTCTTGACGAGAAGAATCACGTGTTGCGCGCGACATATAACTCTCCGTTTCCGTACGTCAGCGCAATTGGGGAAGGCAACTTCGATCTAGAGCTTTGGCCCTTTTACGCTCTTTACCGGGAAGCGCTCGCCAGCGGCAGTATTTACTACCAGTTCCTTTGCTACGCGAAGATTCTCGAAGGGATCTTCCGCTGGCTTCTACGAAGGCTACGCGAAGAAGCCGCAACGAGGGGGTTACCACGACCGATAGTAGCTGCCGTCGTCGAGGACGACTCCAATCTTGAGGGAGAATCTCGAAAGTGGATTGGGGAAAACGTCGATCGCGTATTCACGGACCACCTAGAACCCAAATTTAGAGACGCAATCGCCCACTTCACGCTGGAAGGCGGAGGTCCGCTAATCGTCAGCGATTATACAGCTGGCGCGGACTTCGCGGGAAATCTCTATCTTGCCCGCCTCTGCGCACGCGGCTTACTCAAAGCTGTTGAGGTCAAGATACGCGACATGAAAACAGCGCTCGGTGTATCAGCCCTGTGGTAACCGATCTGGCCGAAATCGAAATAGTTGATCTTGCCCCTCGGTGTTGATCTTCCTTAATGCTAGGTGATGGGCACTCTCACGCCGCTGGTCGGACGAACAATCATCATCGGTATTACCTATCGGGAGCACTACTGATCATGCGTACGGACACTGCGCGGAGTCATTCCAGATGACTGATGCCGAGCTGATCGCCCAATTCATCGACAGATATCGGCGCGAGATCGATTTCTACGAGACGGCGGCAGCCCTCGCCCAGGCTCGCCTAGAGAGCGGTCTCGAAACAGCAGGCGTTCGCGCCATCGTTACTTCGCGAGCGAAGAGGATCGACCGTCTTCAAAGGAAGCTCGAAGAACGGGTTCCAGAAAAGAAGCTTGCGACTTTGGATGACGTCTCGAACGACATCGTCGACCTGGCCGGCGTCCGGGTCGCTCTCTACTTCCCAGGGGATCAGCGTTTCGTCGAGCAGTTCATCAACGCGACCTTTCATTCCGAGAAACCCAAGAAGGACTTTCCAAGTGAGGCTCAAGAATCGATTGAAACGATTGCTGGCACCGCCTTTCGGAAGCGTTTTGCCGGCTACCGCGCGTCGCATTACCTTGTGACACTCCGGGACGAATCCCTCACAGAGGAGCAGAAGCGATATGCGCTCGCAAGAATAGAAATTCAGGTCGCTTCCGTACTGATGCATGCATGGGCAGAGGTCGAACACGACCTAATTTACAAGCCGCAGCACGGTCTGTTGTCGGAGGATGAGCATGCTATCCTGGACGAACTCAACGGTCTGGTGATGGCAGGCGAGATCAGCCTTGAGCGCCTCCAAAGTGCAATCCGAACTCGAATCGCGACATCCGGACGACCTTTTGGCAGTCACTACGACTTGGCTGCGCATCTCTACGAATGGGTCGAGCGCCAACATTCGCTTCAGCTCGACGACTCCATGCTCGGCAATGTTGAGATACTCTTCGAATTCCTCCGCCGTCTTGAGACGGGAAACCCGAAGGCACTTCAGGAATTCCTTCGATCGGTGGCGGCCGATTTCGAGAAGCGCCCGCTCGCCGATCAGATCGTGGATCTTCTGTTGGCCGAGGACCAAACCCGTTACGCAGTATACGCGGAGATCCGCGATGCTCTGCGTCTCGGTGGCAGCAGGGGACGTGATGCCAATGCCTTCCATAAGGCGCTCGGCCGGTTTCTCGCCAACTGGATCGAACTCGAGCAATTAGTGGTGCGAGCTTGGACGGAACGAGGCTTGGAACCTCGCTGGCAAGGTCTTCCGTCCGCAAGGTCCCTGTCCCGCCTCGGCGTAACCGACACAAACGTTTTAGGCGAGGTTGAGCAGCTTCGCTCACTCAGGAATCAGGTGATCCATGGGATCGAGTTCCCGTCGCCCGATCTAATCGACAAGGCCAGATCTCGACTCGCTATCCTCCTGGCCAGAATCAAAGACCTATTACAACCAACCCAATAGCCCGCGCCGTTTCCCGGGGATCAAGCTGTCTCACCTGGCCGACAACATCATGGGTTCCGGACCTGTCCCAGTTGGAAGCGAGAATACTCGCAATTTCTCTGCAGTACCTATGCGTAGCCTTGACCCAACTGCTCCGAGGCCCGATCATTGGAGGGTGATTGATCAGTCTCCGCTCAATGGGCTCAAGCAGAGCCGCGCCTCAACTGCTGATCGAGCCGTCGCCATTCTCGACATCCTAGGATTCCAAGCAAGGATGCAAGAAGAGGATCCCCAAACTCTCTTTGCACAGACGTTGGGTGAACTTCCTAGGATCATCGCGACTTCAGCCGAGTTGGTCGATGCGCCTGAGATAAGGGCGGCCCAGTTCTCGGATACAATTTTCCTTTGGACAACCGTCGAAGGTGAGCCAGGAGTCAGCCAGAGAGTCGATCCCAAAGACTGTGTTCATACGATCTGCACAGCAACTGTTGGATTGATGCACCGATGTGTACGTAAGGGAATCTTTCTTCGAGGCGCGATAGCATTTGGCAAATGCTTCATCAGCGAAAGACCACCAGCATTCGTCGGAAAGCCTATTGCATCAGCGGTGACCCTCGAGCGGCGACAGCAGTGGTCAGGTGTTGCGCTCGACGACAGCGCAGAGGCAATTCTCGAGTACGATATGCATTGGAGCATTGGCGTTCAGAACTTTGTCAGATATCTGGTCCCAATGAAGGTCCCACCGGATGAAGTTCGCGTCGTTATCAAGTGGCCTGCGGGCATGCATTTGCCGGATCCTTTGCAGCTAATGCGTCCTCGCACGGGAAGCCTCTTGCCCGATGTTGAGGCGAAGATCATACACACGATGGCTTTCTTCGAAACCTTTAGGAATAGGTTTGGTTACCCTGACGGCCGTCCGACACCTATCCCGATGGTTAACGGCGAAATTGGTGAGTTGGCAGATATGGCTAAGGCTGCTGACCCCATCGACTGGCATGCAAGTACACTCTCCCGCCTCCGCTAGCCGAAAAGTCTTCAGGATTTCTGAGTGACCGAGACTTGACGTTCTACGGCCGGAGAATCGACGCCAAGTCCGAACCAATAAACGCGTCGTTTGCGGCGCAAAATCAGCGTGATGCTCGGGCTAGGCCGAACAACGACGGGTTTGTGTGGACATTGGCATCGCGAAAACTGACGAGGAAATCTCCCGTCGCTACGCCGTGGAGCATGTCTTGCCGAAGAGCCAGCGCCAAAAACCGCCGCGCTTTTACGAGCTGGATGAACTCCGCCCGGTCTCGACCCGTGTAGACTGGTATGGTATCGAACAGGCGGATGAAGACGCGCGCCACAGAGTGTATCAGCTCCGCTGTGGTCGGCTGTTGGCGAAGGCGGATGGAAAGTTGGGAAGCCTCGTTGACGACGTGTTGCGCATGGGAGGGCTGAGTCTCTGCCGTCGTCGCAACCCAATGGATAAGTCTCTCCCCTATGCAGTAAAGATTCGCCGACTCTGTCGCGTCCCTAGGTTGCTCGATTTCTGAGTGCTCCACCGGATATCCACGGATCGCAGCTGCCTCCTCGGCTTGCAGAGTTCGATCTCCGCCGTTCAGCTGATATCTCGTCCATTGCTGTGCCAGCGCGCCTATACTTGCCTGTATATGGAAGCCGAGCCCGCACCAATGGAAGACTCTCGCCTTGGGCTTCGAGGGGTAGAACGCTTTCTGTACTGCCGCCCAAATAAGAAGGTCAGCGACCTGCAATCCAGGATTACTCTTGGGCTGCACGAGGACGCTGACTTGCGGATAGTATGTCGGAAGCAACGGAAGTCCATAGGCGCTTTGGTCGAGTCCACGGTAAAGGGTCTCCACAACACCTGCAGCTGACTCCTTGCTGAAGCCGCTTCGCGCTTCGAAGACGATTAGGACCGGGCGCTTCGTCTTGAGCGCTGAGACGAGGCTCTGAAGAGACTGGTGGCGGTAGTCCGCCTCGCTTCCCTTTCCTCTGCTTGTCGTGGTCGCAAGCAGCAGCTGGCCTTTCACGCGGGCGTGAATCTGCCTAGCCAACCAACTGTGAGCATTTTTGCTGTCTTCCGAGGCGTGGAAATGTCCACGACTCAATGTGCCGTCATCCAAAGTCTTTGTGTTTGGATCATGCCGATCTGGGTCCACCGCGAGGTGCTCTAGTGCTGCGGTAACGAGGTCGGCCGCTATCGGTTCGGGCGACACGAGCACACCGACGCCGATCATCCGTACGCCATCGGGTGAGTTGAAAGTTGTCTCGTCTACGTAGAGAAACATCTCTGCGGATAAGGCGGGGGGGACGAGCATGGAATCCACTTCCCAGTTCATCGGGCGGGCATGCTGGTGCTGGCACATTGGTTGTGGATGTTGTCTGCGCATTCGCGAGGTCACCTCTCAGCCCAATACCCAATGCTACCGCTAGGCAAGCGTTCCGGCCTCTCCGGGGCCGTCTGGCTTGGCGCTCTCCTCCAGCAAGCGCTGATCCATTTGTACCTCCAAGCGCCTAACCGGTGACGACGACGATGTTCTCAAGAACCTCGTCTATCCAGAAGGATTTGGAAATTAATAAGTCTCTTGCCCCTGCGGGGCGAAGCTTGCGTCTGCGTAACGAGCTCTTGCTGCGCCCACGAGTTAAGCGACGCAAGGTCAATACCCAGTCGGAGGTAAAACTGCAGCAGAGTCACGCGAACATCCCAATCCTCCCTTGATTTTAACCACTCTATCCCGAGCTGCACGACCCTCGGATCATTCTGGAAACGCTTTTCTAAAGGGGCCAATGCCCACTGCGCAACTGTCCTCCCATAACCCGACATCCGCTCCATCGTCTCTCCAAATAGTTGGAGTACTCGTTTAGAGCTCCCACGATTACAAACAAGATGCGCAAGCGCTGGAAATGCTGTGCCGAGTCTATTCGTCGACATAAAATCAAAGACTTCCTTCAATCTGATATTTCTTGGCCAGCCAATACCAAGCGCAACAATTGCTCGAAAATTGGAAAACGGCGGCACCAACATTCGCTCGATCTCTATCAAAACATCCGGCCGGTCATTAAAGTGTGTACCAATTACATCAGCCGCCAGATACTCCACGGCGTTCTCGCCGCCCCACTGCGGTTGTCGATCTGTCTGCCTCACCAATGCTAAACAGCTGTTCAAAAGACTTTCACTTCTTGGCCGATTGCGCCGAAAGAAATTTAGCAACGAATATGAGCTGCCAACACCGCTCGATTCAATAAATGCTATAATCTGATCCCGAAGCTCGGGCGATTTTTCCGCAAAATCAGCCAAGCCCTCCCAAATATCTGCCAATGACCCATCTTTTCCAGATAAAATGGAAACGAATCTCTCGCCTAGAGCCGTTTTTAAATAACTCCACTTGTCGACAATGAGCTCCATCAATACCACATTTCTCTCGAAAATCGATTGCCTCGGTAGCTCGAAGAGTTGAAACTTTCCAGGTTGACGAGGATCCAGTAGTTCCTTCAATCGCTCTGCCCGGCCAAGCTCGACAAAACCGCAAAATGCAGCCTGTCTCGTACCCTCAAATTCCGGACCTACCGCAAAGGCCTCCTCACCCAGTTTACGCTCCGCTTCTTCAACGGTAATCTTTTCTGATTCTTTTACAGTTCGATGGTATCCAATTGCCGCGGTGCTTTTGACGTTTGGCTTGTACTCAAATCGATACTTGCTAAGAATTTCTTTTTGTAAGTCCATCGAAATGTCCGGACAGGCTACCCTTTCTACCAGCTGAAACCTAAGTTCAGTCGCAAGAGGGGATACCATCCGCAAAATCACTTCTTGAAACTCTGCGTCGCTTCGGTAGGCACGGGCGATAACAGCATCAAGGCCGTTTCCCTCCCTTAATTGCTGAAGCGCGAGCGACCTCACCGCAGGCGAGTCAGGCCGGCGCGAGATGAGCAATTCCGCGCCAGCTGTATTAATCAGATCCTCCAAATTTTTTCGGTCAACTGAAAAGAAAGCCTCGATCACGTCGTCGCGAATCGATTGATTGTCGATCTCGAACAGCCCCCTCATAACAAAATCCAGACGAGCGACCTCCCTATCCCTAAGAAGGGAAACCAATTTAGCGCGAGAAGCGTTTCGATCATTCCATATCTTTGGTAGCAGGTATCCAACGTTTGCAGCGTTTCGATCGTCCTTCTCGACAAAGTCGCTCAGCGCGCCCAGGACCGAAGGGTCGTCATGCCAATGCTTTAGGAGTGCCTCCGCCGCCCAAAAGGGAACCCAGGATCCCAAATGCTGAAGTAACCGAGCCTTGATTCTATTATTAGGCGCGATCGCGACTGATAGACTCAGTTCGCGCTCGTTATATTGGTCCCTTTCCGCCCATCCTTCATACGAGGCGCGGATGACCTCGTTCCCCGGAAATTGATCGCCGAGTAGCTTCCATATATCCCTGTTAAAACCGCCGAATGGGCGCTCTCGCTCGAACTCCTCAGCAACCACTCGTGCAACATCCGTGTCGCCGGGAAAGTTCTTGACCAAGAGATACCAGGCCTCGTCCCGCGAGATAGCTTCCTCTGCATACGAATCCCTCCGACGCAGAACCTTAAAGCAGTGCGCCTTCAAGGTCGTATCGCTCTTCCAATGCTGCGCGATAGTGTCGATCGCTAGATCCTTCCAACTGTGATCAACACTGCCAGCATCACGAGCTGCTTGGATGAGCTGCTCCAACTGCTCTTCTGTGGCAGGTGAGTAACGCAAACTTCCAGTGATGCCGAGAACTCTTAGTTCTGGGTTCTCATCCTCACTGGCGCGCTCCACGTAAACACGCAGCTCCACGTTTACCGACCAGCCGGTCAGCAGCGCTTCAAGAGCAACAGCGCGCGTTTGCACGGGAAGATCGGACTCAAATAATTCTGCAAGCCGTGTAAACATTCCAGGCTCGCCCTTATAGATAACACCGAGTGTTGCTGCGGCTGCTCTGCGATTGTTAGTCTCCTCGTCAAAGAGGCCACGCCAAAGCACCCTCGCCAAAGGTTCTGAGCGTTCCCAGGACTGAAGGGCCTTAATAAGGCTCGAACGCCACGTTGAACGACAAGGATACCAAAACGGAATCTGGCCGCGAATGATATCCGCCGCCCTACTCTTACAGAGGCCGTTCAGTGCCGAGGCGAGTACATTTCGTCGAGCATCGACCTCGGGATTCAGGTAAAGGTCCTCAAGAACTGTCGGCGCTAGCCTCTTGGTAATTACAACTGGACAGTTCGGATTCAAAAATATTGCATTCGACAACAAGAGCGCTGCCGCATCATGACTTCGCGGCTTCGCAAATAGGCCTGAGATGATATTCTCGATTAGTTCCCGAATGCCACTCGAGACCTGTGTAATAAAAAATACGAAAGTTTCCATCCACTCGGGCTTCGTGCAGTAGCTGCAAATTGTCTCAATCTGCGCTGAGAGCGGGAGGCGCGCCAGATGCCGAGCAGCTAGGTACTCCTGAATCGATCGGTGGTAAAATCCAACCGCCCTCGGCGATTTTTCAACCAGGATGCCAAGGCGCTCCGATGCTTCGGTAATAAGCTTCTGAGAAAATGCGTGTGCCTTTTCAGCGGTCCAGCCGAATCCGATCTCTTCACTTCTTAAGTACTCTTCCGTCAACTTTGCAATTATGTTTTTATCAGCGACCCCCTCAGGTAACTGGATCAGCAGCTGGAACGCTAGGAACGATAGCAACCCAAGAAGGTCTTCCCCTCCGATTTCCCGTGTTGCGACCACTCCCGCAGCAGTTTCTCGCCCCCTGGGACGTTCCAAGACAAGGTGACTGACCAATGCTTCCAATGCTTCTGTCTTGTTTGCGGGCAGACTATGCCGAAGGAATTTTTGAGTTACTAATAAGCCGAGCAGCAAGGGATTTTCTAGGAACCCGCGCAGGGCACTTACTTGCCAAGCCTCATTAAGAAAGTCTAGGGCCAACTTGTTCGCCTTCGAATCAAGTGAACTCGCGCCGGGTGGTTCTCCTGCGTCGGTAAGAAATCGCACGTACCACCTTTGGCAAAACTCCTGCTGCTGACTTTTGTCGAAAGCAGCAACCTCCCCCGCCGGCCAAGCACCGAGGTAAAGAGCGAGCTTTGCGAAGCTTTGCGTCCGGCATGTGACGACGCAAGGGAGGTGACGTTTCTCAATAAACACCTGAAGCTGTTGAAGCGCCACCGCGGCGGCGTTTTCATTGGACGCCTCATCCAACCCATCGACAAGAACAAGAAGTCGATTGTCATTTAAGGCTCTTTCAAAGAGCGCCAGGAAGTCTGCATCTTCATCCCACGTTTCAAGCCAACGCTTAAACACCGCGGGAACAGACAGGACGGCATCCGATTGAACCTGCCGCGTCCAAAAGGCAAATGGAATCCATATTGGTAAATAGGAGCCCCATTTTTGGTGGAGGCTGGTTAGTTCCGGCTCTGCGGCCAAAACATCGAGCGCCAGAAACCTCAGCAGAGAGCTCTTGCCTGCTCCTGGTTGTCCCAACACGACGCAGGATTCATGCCGCGCCATCCACACATCAATTGGCTGTCTTACGTAAGTTAATTCTGAAATCGTCTCATATTGGAATCGCGCAGCGCGCTCATCGCGTTCGATGCGCAACTTGGAAAGCAATGCACTGTGGTCTCTGATTAAGACGTCTTCCCTCTTTTCGATCATGTCTGGGAGTACATAGCGCTTCGTTACGTCAGCCGCTTCCAGAACCATTGCGCACTTATGCGGAATGCGAGGATCGTTTTGTCGAAATACAAGTCCGTAGAAGCGCCAGAGCTTGGAGCGAATCTCGCTGAAGTCCTTGCCTTCAAGGCGATCTTGCAGGCTGTGAGCAGCTTCATCGCCGAGAAAAAGGGAAACCCACCGACGACCGAAGAAGTCATCGACAATATCCGGATGTGATCGGAGAAGGCTTGACAATTTTTGGCGATCCCATACGTCGAGTGTGATACCGGCGTCAGCCAGACTGTTTCTGAGAAGCTCGATTTTTTCCAATTGGTGAGTTGAGCTGAGCTGAGCGCCTCTTTCGCACAAAGCACGAACCTTTCTGAGCGGTCCTTCCACGAGCCCTGTAGGAACTGGGTGACAGCCTTTTCGATTTTGGCGGGACCGAAATCGCATTCGTGTTTGCACTGGTAAACGCTGTACTTGACCGCGGCAGGTCTCTTAGAAAAAATGTCGATACCTTCCTGGGACTGCCCTTCTGTGCCGTAGAGCGCGCATCGTTCGATTTCTCCTTCGGAGGAGGCCAACCGGAAGCAAAGTCTTTCGAAATCCTTCCAAGTCTGCTGTTCGATGGGCAGTTCGTGTTTGCGAACTTCAATTGGAGGAGCTGGTTGATCTTCGGGGGGAGAGGAAAGGTAGGCCGGAATGTTCGCTTCAATGAGTTGCGCCACGCTACGCTCGAATTTACGAGTTCAAGGAAACGGTCGAAGCAGCTGAGAGTTTACGCCACCGCTCGGTATGCGAGCGCGAGCTGCAGCTCGAGGAATTGGACCGCCCGAGCACCACAAGCTTTGGGCGCGAGCTGCAGTTCTTCACTCGAGAACTGGCCACCCGTTCGAGTGATTGCGGAACGGGATGTCTCCGAAAGCGATCAGTACCCAGCCTTGAAATCGCAGACGGAGCATGCTGGCACCAAAGAGCAAGGTTGGGCCCTGGTCCCATCCCACCATGAGGCGCCGCTCGTCCCATGGCTCCGAACAAAGGTTGAGCGGGCTTCCCGACGGGGGAATTATGGTGAAGCAAGCATGGCTTTCAGCCAGAGCCTGGATCAATCCGTCGAAGAACAGCGATTGGAGCTGCTCCATTTGCACACAACCGATATCCCTAACTGCGTTCTCCATTCCGCAGCCAGCATACACCTTTCCAGGACAGCTCGCCCATCGGCACGTGCTCGATGCGCAGAGCTGGTTCGCACATTCGTTGATCGCCTGAACGGGCAGGGCCGTGACGGTCGCGGCCATTGGTCGGACTTGGCCTGCAAGGGTGCTGGAGGCAACACGACGCTGGCGGCATGCGATATGGACCGGATTGTCTAAAGACAATTACGAGGAAAAAGACCATGCTGGCTAGCCCGCCGCGAATTCTTGGTTCGTGGATCAGGTGATTCAGTCCAGCCTTTAGGGCATCCGCCGCTCGATACTGATCTGCAACGTGGTTCGGCAGCTTGATTGAATGCTCACCTGACCACGCCAGCCCGTGATCGTCGCTGCGATCGATCAGAAGTGCTGGCAACGGGCCCGTGAAGGCATTGGAGCGTGCCTTTCCCTCAAGGGGAGTCGGACTGTGTTTCCTATAGGGAACTGCGACCAAAGCATGCGAGGTGGTTGGGCCACCGCGGCTCCGAGGGCCTGGCGGATTGGGAAAACCAGTGGGCCAAATGGCCACAGGGTTTTTGGATCGGAAGGGGCGCAAACCTCAAAAAGTGCATCAGCAAAATGCATCAGTTTGCTGATGCACTCGGCTGACGCTGTAAGCTCTTGATTTGAGAGCGGGAAAAGGGATTTGAACCCTCGACCCTCGCCTTGGCAAGGTTCTCGCTCGGTCAATGCTTCTAGCAACTTGGCGATTTTGCGACGAGCAGCGCGAGCTGTAAGAGCCATGCGAGCAGGGCGAGCAGCAAAAGTGCATCAGCAAATGCATCAGATCGGAGGTGATGCACTCGCGCCAAGACAGTTTCGGGGTCCAGGACAGGACGGTAACAGGTTCGCCGCGGTGGAATTCGCCTGCCGATCGTCAACCACCCCGATGAAAACCTTAAACGGTTGTCACCGCGGCCTACGTTTATCGCTGTTTCCCTTATAGGGGATTTCGCTTAAAGGGTCCCTTAAGGGACCCAACGGCCAATCGGCGGCCGTGGTGCCCATCGAGTTCCCTCGCACCTTGCGCTTTCGGCCATTGAGGCACGGGACGAAACCCTCGGGTCAAATGACCACAGGGTTTTCCGCGCATGGAATTGCTCGGTTGACCTCAACCGGGTGGAATTCGCTTCGCGATCGTCAACGACCGATGAAAACCCTTAAACGGTTGTGACCGCGGCGGACGTTTAACATTGTTTTCCCTTAAAGGAACTGAAGCGGGGATGAACTCGCCCAGCGGCGAATCGGCGGTAGTGGTCCCTTTCGAGTTTCGTGGCACCTTGTGCGTTTCGGCCATGAAGGCACCGGCACCGGACGAAACCCTCGGGCCAAGTGACCACACGGTTTGCCTCGGTGGAACTCCCCGGGGCCCCTTTTAAGGAGCCGGTGGGTTGCGTGAGTTCGACTTGGGGGTAATTCTGCAGCAACATTTGTCACACGGCGCCATTCAGGTACGGGTGACCTGCAACTGCTTAGATCTGCAGCGACGGCCGGGCCCGTGTCCATCTCGGAGGATTCACCGAGTCGAGCGCGCGTCTCCCGCGAATCTGGGAAACAGCCCCGCTTCGGCGGATTCGCCTCGCCCACTTGCCGGCACCGTGAACTCAAACACCGCGCCGCGAGGCACGTTCGCCGCCGCGCACAACCGTCCTCCGTGTGCCTCGATGATCGAACGCGAGATCGACAAGCCCATCCCCATGCCCCCGGGCTTGGTGGTGTAGAAAGCGTCGAAGACGTGCTCCACGCTCGCAGGACTGAGCCCCGGACCCGTATCCCGCACCACGACGAGCACTCCGTCCGGCTCGGCTTTCTCGGTGCTGATCAAC
>WNFC01001752.1_pt1 | contig 45878 bp, 42 predicted proteins | sample 5400541 | NCBI WGS metagenome assembly WNFC01 (sample SAMN13153342, study PRJNA577476) | soil metagenome | isolation source: 120 cm saprolite under Douglas fir tree site 2 hole 2 replicate 1 | place: USA:California | collected 2015-04-18 | reverse complement strand
TGTTTGCCCTTGAAACCATCGAGCGGCTGCAGCCAAAGATTGTCAACACCTTTGTCGCGGGTGGGATAAACCACGGCCTTGCCATCGTGGCTGAATCGCACCATACCGAAGCGCGGTCGCTCGAAGTCCAGCCGCTTGAGCAAACAGATTACCGATTTTACCTCCGAACACATCTACGACTTCCACTGGTCGTTTGACGGCAGCAAGCTGGCCCTGGTCCGCGGCCATACTGACGCTGACGTGGTCCTGATCCGTAACTCGCAGTAGGAAAAAAAGGCGGCCATCCCTGGCCGCCCTTTTGCGAATTGTCACTTAGAGAAGCGGTTTATGCACCCTTGACGTTCTCTGCCTGCCAGCCCTTGGGGCCTTTGACCACGTCGAACTGTACCTGCTGACCTTCTTGCAGGCTGCGGAAGCCGCTCGCCTGAATGGCCGAGAAATGCACGAAGACATCCTCACCGTTCTGGCGGCTGATGAAACCATAGCCTTTGGCGTCGTTAAACCACTTCACTGTTCCTGTTTCCATGATGTTGCAATGTTCCTTTTTCTTTGATGTAGCGCTGAAACTTTCAAGGTTCTTCTGCAGGCAGGTCACGCGCTGGGTTAAGCGGAGAAACTGGGTGCTGCGAGGAAACTGTAAAGATCAAACGCAATTCCATTTTATGTGGAATGCACCAAAATAGCTACAAAATTCCGCTCGACTAGCTTCTAAGTGACTGAGTAACAATAGCTTATTCAGGTTTTACTGTGGGAAATGTCCGACTTCGATTTGCCAGCTTTCGGCAAAAATTTCATTATTGGAGGATGGGTTTTCGTTCACCAGGTCTTCGTCCACTTCTAGTCTTGTTTGCGCTGACCGCCGCTTGCGCCTGGGCAGGCGTCATCGAGGATGTCCGGGGGGCACTCGCGCAGAACAATTTCTCCACGGCCGAAGTGGAACTGAACTCCTATCGGGCCCAGCACGGTGTCACCGCAGAGTATATCGAGGCCTACTCGTGGATGGGCCGAACTGCTCTCGAAGCTCACCAGTACGATCAGGCCGCTGCCTACGCCAAGCAGACAAAAGCGTTGGTGATGGAACTATTGAAGCAGCGTCCAATCGACGCCGAGCCTCATCTTCCAATCGCGCTCGGCGCAGCGCTCGAGGTTCAATCACAGGCGCTGGCTGCTCGCGGCCAGCGGACTCAGGCAGTTGCTGTGCTGCAGAGCGCTCTGCAGAACTACGGCAGGACTTCCATCCGCGCGCGCCTGCAGAAAAACCTGAACCTGCTTTCTCTCCAGGGAAAACCTGCTCCGGCCCTTAGATCCGATCAGTACCTCGGCGGAAAGCCGCTCGCCCTCACCCAGCTCAAGGGATCGCCCGTGCTGCTTTTTTTCTGGGCCCACTGGTGCGCAGACTGCAAGGCGGAAGCACCCATCATCACTCAGTTGCGCTCAGAGTTCGCGTCCAAAGGCCTGGCCGTACTCGGTCCCACACGGCTCTACGGATACACCGCCCAGGCTGAAAATGCCTCGCCCAGCGACGAACTCGGTTACATCGACGCCGTCCGTCACCGCTTCTACGCCGGCCTGCTCGACATGCCCATGCCGGTCAGCAAATACAACTTCGACACCTACGGCGCATCGACGACACCCACACTGGTGCTGCTCGACCGCACCGGCAAAGTAGCGATGTACCACCCCGGGGCGCTCCCCTACAACGAATTGAAAGCGGAAATTGAGAAGGTGGTCTCACGATAGGTTGTGTGGCCAGCTTGTGTGGCGCGGGCACTCCTGCCCGCGAAATCTAACCACAAGCAAACTGCCGCTCACTATTCCGCCGGCACTCGTGAGTTAACGACGCGAACAGACTGCTGGCCCCAGAATCAGTTCAGAGGCTCCTTGCCATCTCTGAAGAGCTCCTCGCTCAGACTCTTAATTGAGCGGTTAAGGCGCTCAGCCTGTTCGCGCGGGTTTTCGATTTCGTTGGCCCTTCTCAGAATGTCGTCTCGAGCGTCTATCAAGACTTTGAGCGCCGCTTTCGCTTTCCGGCGTCTGGTCTCGTCATCCTCATACATGATGGTTTCTCCGCTTCAATTTCAGTTCTTCACCGGCACCACTAGGGAATAGAGCGCAATTCCCGCACTGGCGATCGGGAATGTTGATAAGCTCGGCTCCGCACTCCGCGTTAAGCCTGCCGAAGGGAGTGCCCGGGCCACACAATTAACTTTGCACCTCGCTCAACCTCCCGGTCTTCACGTCGTAAACGAACCCGCGCACCGGAATGTGCTTTGGAATCCACGCATGAGACTTCACCCGGTCCATCTGTTGCCGGACGTTTTCTTCTAGGTCATCAAAAGCGTGAAAACACGCTGGCGCACCCGCGGGAGTACCCATCTTCTCGGTCAGCTTCTTCTTGAGTTCGTCCTCCCGCACTTTCAGCAGACCGCAATCTGTGTGGTTGATGATAATGAATTCCTGAGTATCCAGCAGATGATGCGAAACAATCAGCGACCGCAACGCATCCTCCGTCGCAATCCCGCCCGCATTGCGGATCATGTGCGCGTCTCCGGGATGCAGTCCCAAGCAGCGTTCAAACAGGATCCTGGAATCCATGCAAGCCAGCACGGCCAACCGCCGCTTCGGCCGAACGGCGAGATCTCCAAGATCAAAGTTCTTTACAAATTGCTCGTTGGCGCGCAGCAGTTCGTCGGCGACTGACAATTCTTGGGCTCCTCTTTCCAGTTTCCCGGCGACAGTTGGATTTCCTCTGTTCCAGAATCCGACCGCTGGTTGTTCCCTAGTTTACCCGCTAGAATCGCCCCGTGAACCTCGACGACACCATCGTCGCCATCGCCACGCCCGCAGGGCGCGGAGGGATTGGCGTGGTGCGCATTGCGGGAGCAAAGGCGCGTGAGATCGCGACCCCGATGCTGCGGCTGAAACACGATCTGGAGCCCGGCCGCGCCGTTTTTGGAGAGCTCATCGAACCGTGTAGGGCAGATACTCTTTCCCGCGAGAAGGCCGGGGTTCCCGCTGTCCATGTGGGGACAGCCGCCCCCGGCTGTCCAGCCGAGCAAAGCTCGGCTCCAGGGGCTGACCCGGCGGCAGAAGCATCCGCCCCACACGAACAACGCATCGACGAAGTCGTCGTCACCTACTTCACCAAACCACATTCCTACACCACCGACGACATCATCGAAATCTCGGCCCACGGCTCGCCCGTCGTCCTGCGCCATATTGTCGAACTCTGTATCGCCGCAGGCGCCCGCCTGGCCGAGCCCGGCGAGTTCACCATGCGGGCTTTTCTGAACGGCCGCATCGACCTCACCCAGGCTGAAGCGGTCCGCGACCTGATCGACTCACAGACTCTGTACCAGGCCAAGATCGCAGCGCAGCAATTGGAAGGCGCGCTCTCCCGGCGTCTGCAGCCGGTCAAGCAGAAACTTGTGGAGCTCATCGCCACGCTGGAAGCCGGTATCGACTTCGCGGAAGACGATGTCTCCGTGATGCCCGATGCCGCCATCCTCACTCACATTGCCGCCGTGCGCGCCCCGCTGGAGCAACTCAACACCAGTTTTGCCTACGGCAAAATTGTGCATGAAGGATTGACGCTGGCCATCGTCGGCCGGCCCAATGTCGGAAAGTCCAGTCTGTTCAACCGTCTGGTCGAGCGCGAACGTGCCATTGTCACGGCCACTCCCGGCACCACGCGCGACCTCGTCAGCGAAACCGTCGCCCTCGGAGGAATTCCAGCCAAGCTGGTGGATACAGCCGGCATTCGTCCCGCTGAGGATGAAGCTGAATCCATCGGCATTCGCAAGTCTATGGAAGCGCTCGCCGATGCGGACCTGGTGCTGGTGGTGCTCGACGCATCCCAGGCTGAAACTGCGGAAGATGCAGAACTGATCAGTCAGGCCTCGCAACGTCTTGCAATCATCGTCGCGAACAAGTCTGACCTGCTGCCCGACAGAAGAGACGCGAAAGCCACGGCGCAGGCTCCAGCCTCACAGGATCAAGAGAAGAGCCTTTCACGAATCCGCACTTCAGCAATCACCGGCGAAGGGATCGCCGAACTGCGCGCTGAAATCCTGCGCCATGTCGCGGGCGAAACTGGAGCCAGCGCCGAGGCCGGCTTCCTGACCAACGTTCGCCATCAGGGCCTGGTTCGGGATTCGCTCTCCGCTCTGCAGGCTGCGACCGATGCCGTAGCTGCCAGAGTGCCGCACGAAATGTTGCTGATGGACTTGTACAACGCGCTGCGCCCCCTCGATGCGATCACCGGAGCGACGACCACGGACGACATCCTGAATCTGATTTTCAGCACCTTCTGCATCGGCAAGTAATTGGAGTTCCAATCATGGCACTGTAACGCTGATAGTTTGGTCGCCAAGAGCTCCCGTACTATCCCACGCGCGAACCAGGACACTGAGGACTCCAGAGCCCATAGCCAAATTCATGTCGATGGACATCCCATTGTTTTGCGCAAACGAATCTATGGAGTCTACGTAAACATGCCATCCGGTTATGCTGTGGGGCGACGATGCTGTCGCTTGAATGTTCACCGGCGAATTCACCGCAGCGGCATTCAAGGGGGTACTGATGTTTACTGCAACGGGATGAACTTGCAAAGTGAGGGTCTGATCACCGTACGCTCCCGACGAGTCTCAGGCGCGAACCACAACCGTGTGGCTGCCCACGCTAGCGGTTACATTCGCGTTGATTGCATTGACAGCGCCCGCACAGCGCAAGTACTCCCCTTCGCGCATGCACGGATGCACAAAGCTTTCTTAGGAGATAGAATTTTCTTGCGGTGAGCGGGGATTTTACTGTGACAGACATCACATCTGAGTTAAGAAATTATGAACAATTGAACAAGAATCGGCACGATGGGATTAAAACTTATGGCTTCCGCGGCGAGACTGCAGTGTTAACGTTACTAGCTCTTGCAAGGACAAGTGAAGAACGCTATTTCGACAGCGCCGACAATGCCTCTCGGAACATCGCATCGAAGGGCCCGTCTTTCGTGTGCCTGACCACGGCAGCCAATGCCTTTTCCGCCGCGACGCGCTGATATCCCAGGTTCATCAGCGCAGAGAGAACGTCCTCTTCCATCCCGCTCATCGTCGACACCGCCGGCGTAGAAGGCATGCCCGGTTCCGGCAGCTTGTCGCGCAGTTCCAGCACCATGCGCTCGGCAGTCTTTTTGCCAATACCTGGAATGCGCGTGAGTCGCGCTATATCGTTTCCGCGGATCGCCCCCACCATTTCGTCGGCGGCCATACCGCTCAGGATCGTGATCGCCAGCTTGGGCCCAATTCCGCTCACAGTGATCAGCTTCTCGAACAATAGTTTCTCTGATGGCCTCATGAATCCGTAGAGCGCAATCAGGTCCTCGCGCACGTGAGTGTGGATGTACAACGCTATCTCTGTGCCAAGTGTCGGTAGATCGGAGAATGTAGGCACGCTGATCGTCACGTCGTAGCCGACCCCAGCAGTTTCGACGATAGCCTGATTAGGATGCTTGGCCAGCAGTTTTCCGCGCAGATGGGCAATCATGCTCAGCCATTGTAGCGGGAAGCTGGTAGAGAAGAGGCCGGGAGGCTATAGCGGAGTGAAGTAACGATTCGTAAAGCTTTGAAAGGGCGCGGCTTCCAGCCGCGTCATGAGCTACCGGCTCCCGCTGCGCAGCGCCACCAGATCCGTCTTCACCGGCACACCATGGGTAACCTTCACTCGCAGCAGAGCCTCAAACGGCTTGATCTCGCCGGGTTTCGAAACGCCCAAGCGCTGCAGGAGTTCAGCAAGAGAATCTTCACGACAAACGTACTCGGCGGCCGCCTGCGTGCCCACTGTGGTAGTTCCCGCCAGGATCAACATCGAATGTGCCGGGTCCAGTCCTGGCTTCAGGCCGACAATGGCGTAGTCCTCGCTCACCGACTGGCTGGAGGGGCTTGCCATAAAAACCTGCGACTCCCCAGTCGCCGGATGCACGTTGATCACCTCCATGTCTCCCTTGCGAGGTCCGGAATTCACTCGCTGAAAAACGAATTCTTGGGTTCCCGGGATCTCCAGGAGGGTCAGATTCTCCGCAGGGGAACCGATGAAGATCAAATCGTAGTTCCTCACGTCATCCAGGGAAAACAGTGCCCCACGCTTCACCCGAAGTTGCCGGTTGAGGACACCGAAAACCCGGTCCAGTTCGTGGATCGCCAGGACCTCACCCACTCCGGTGTAATGATCGAGGATCACTTCACGCGAATCCGTGGACGGGTTGAAATAACGCATGTTCGTCTGCGGACGTCCCACAAAATTGGCGTTGCTGAAGATCACCCACGGCGGCTGTGGAGCGGTCACAAAGCGATTCCAGAAAATCTGATAAGCAACGGGGACCGGATCCTTGGCCCCGACCGAGGCTCGACCACGCCCCGCGAGCAGCATCGCGGCGGTCAGCAAAGAAGCTGCCAGCAACACTACTAGGCACACAACCGCGATCACCCAACCGCGATTCGAGCTCTGGCTTGCCGGTTTTTCCTCTCGCTCCAATCCAACGGGATGCTGGGCCGGACCTGACGCGAGCGGAGTGCGCAACTGGAACGTCAGCGCGTAAGAACCCTTGGGCACTTCCACCAGGATGGGGTCGTCCGACCCTTCATGCGCGTAATACTCCGCCAGCTTCATACGAAGCCGCCCGGCCTGCACCCTTACCGTAGAGTCGCTCTGCGGATCGAACCCGGCCGGGCGGCCGAGCACCTCGGTCGCAATTTGATACTCCTTGAGCGCGACGCCTGGGTGATCGAGGGAGTGCTCCGCAAGATAACGCAGCAGTTTGCACAGCGATTCAGAGCCGCGCAGACTATGACTATTAATAAGCTTATCTACTTGTTGGAAGCACTGTTCCCGGCCCGCAGCGAAAGTGCGCGTTAAAGCCATGTGACAGAGAAGTAACTGCCTTCGTATCTTGCTGCAAGGGTAGCAGTTTACACCGGTAACGGTATAAAACGTAGTGAAACTTAATACTATAGTTGTTTTGTACTACGACTGCAGCTTCTTTGAATTAGTATCCCTCTGCATTCTAGGCAATCCGGCTTCCGGGGGCAAACCTGTTGACAAGTTCTAGGAGGAAGTTCATGAAGAAGTCACTGTTGGCAGTAGTGGCGACACTCGCGCTTCTCTGCGGTTTCGGGACACTGAGAGCGTTCGGCCAGGCAGTCTACGGCAGCATTATCGGCACCGTCACCGACCCCTCCGGGGCTGCGGTAGCCAGCGCTAAGGTTACCGTCACAAGCCAGACCAAGAATACCTCCGTCGACACAATGACCAATGAGAGCGGAAATTATTCCGTGACGCACCTGATCCCTGATGTTTATTCGGTGCGGGTGGAAGGGTCGGGCTTCAAAGTCCTCCAGTTCAAGGACATCATCGTCAACGCCGACGCGGCCGCCAACGTCGACGGCCAGTTTCAAGTCGGCTCGACTAGCGAGCAGGTCGAAGTAACCGCTGAAGCCCCGCAGCTGAAGACCGACCGTGCGGATGTAGCCATCGAATTCAACTCGAAATACGTTGAAGACCTGCCGATCCTGAATCGCAACTTCACCAGCTTCGAACTTCTTTCTCCGGGAACCCAGAAGCTTTCATGGGGTCACGCCGCCACGGAGAATCCGCAAGGCAGCCAACAGATCTTTGTCCAAGGTCAGCACTTCAGCGGAACTGCATACGAACTGGATGGCACCGACAATCAAGATCCGATTCTCGGCATTATCGTGGTTAACCCCAATCTGGACGCAGTGACTGAAACCAAGGTCGCGCTCCAAAACTACGATGCAGAATTTGGCAAGGCGGTAGCGGGCGTTGTCACCGCGCAAACGAAGTCGGGAAGCAATGATATCCACGGCAGCGGATTCTGGTTCCGCCGCTCCGACGCAAACCAGGCGCGCGATCCCTTCACGCAATTCCAAGCCGATCCAATCACGCACCGCTTCATCCCAAGAGCGCGTTGGCAGCAGTTCGGTGGTTCGATCGGTGGTCCCGTAATCAAGAACAAGCTGTTCTTCTTCGGCGACTACCAGGGAACTCGCCAAACCAGTGGAATAACCAACCAATTAACGATCCCAACGTCATTAGCGCAAAGAACGTGCAACCCTGCGACCAATACCACCGGTTTCTGCGATTTAAGCGACTATCTCGCGATATCGACCGGGAAGGTTCCATGTTGTCAAGTCTACGATCCCACTACCGGCACCCCGGGACAGGGAACGGGTGGAGTTCGAACCCCGTTCGGGCCACAGCTCGCGGCAGGCTGCACAGGCAACTGCATTCCGATCAACATGATTTCAAAACAGGCGGCAACTATCTTGGCCCTGTTCCCCGCGCCAAGCACCACCGCCGTACAAAACAACTTCTTAGGTTCCGGATCCGGCCCGTTTAGTCAGAATAGCTTCGATACGCGCATTGACTTTGCCGCCAGTTCCACTTTGAACGTGTTCGGGCGATTCAGCCTCGACTACTTCAGTCTGTCGGGAAAAGGAACCTTGGGGGCGCTGGGCGGACCTGGCTCCGGCTTGCTAGGTTTGTCGGGCAGCTCTATTACGCACAACTACAGCTTGTCTACCGGCTTCACGAAGACACTAAGCACCTCGTTACTCACCGATTTCCGTTTTGGCTGGTTTAAATACAATCCACAGACCCAGAAGCCCGACGGCGGCGCTCCCATGACCGCGTTCGGGATTCCCAACGCCAACACGAGTGACCCAAAGACTGCCGGGTTGGGCGAATTCGTGCTCGGCCCGGACCCGTCCGTAGGGTTGAATGGTGCTCCGAACCCCAGTGGGCACGGATTAGTTGTTTCAAGCTTCGGTGATGGTCTCGGTGTCGGCCGTTGCAACTGTCCACTCACAGAGAAGGAAGATCAATTCCAGTTCGTGAACAACTGGACTAAGACGAAGGGCAATCACATCATTAAGTTCGGCGCGGACATCCGCTACGCAAGGAATTTGCGTATCCCCAGCGACAATAATCGCACCGGCGAGTACGACTTCAGCCCTGAGGTAACCTCTTCTGGCGATTCGGGTGTCGGCGGTTTGGATTTTGCATCGTTCCTGCTCGGCGACGTCACGTCGTTGGTGCGTTATGTCAGCAATCCGGCCCTGACCAACATCAACAACGCTGCCGAACGGCAGAAACGCTTGTTTTTTTATGGGCAAGACACTTATCGAGCAACCTCGAAGCTAACCGTAAATTACGGCTTGCGCTGGGAGATCTACACTCCTGAGTCTGTGCTTGCCAAAGGCTACGGCGGCTTCGCCAATATCGTCGACAATGGCGGCACTGGCAACATCCGTGTGGCCGGATTCGGCGGTTACGCGACATCGGCGTGTTCGGATCGAACTTCGGACACACCGTAACTCAGAACTTGCCGGTGCTGGTGAAACAGAACGTGGACGCCAGCAACGCCGTTGCCAATTCGACGGCTTCAGGATCGTACAATCCAATATTTACGCTGGCACAGGGACCGATTGCTGCACCTTTCCCGGCGATTCCCTCGAACGGTCAGATCACATTTCCCAGCCTTGAGGCGGCGGGACTCGCATTCCTGGCCAGCGGCGCACACATCCGTCCGGTCAAGCAAGTGCTGCCTACTCTCGACGCTTGGAACGTTACCGTTCAACGTCAGGTTACCAACACAATTTCGGCGGAAGTCGCTTATGTAGGTAACAAAGGCTCGCATGGGTTCGCTGGAGACGGGCCCAATTATGACATCAATCCAAAGTCCATGTTCTTATATGGGCTCACTGATCCTTTGAACCCCCTCAAGGGCGGGGGGTTCGGACCCTACCCGGATAGCGTGCGCCGGCCGCTATGCCGTCCGGTTCTTGCAACCGACAGCTGCCTTGGGATCCCGATCGATCTCGGCAACTACTACGGCAACGACGCCAGCACCCACTACAACGCCTTGGAGATGAAGGTGGATAAGCGCTTCAACCAAGGTCTCCAGTTTATTGCTCACTACACCTACGCTCGCGCCTACGCCTACGATAGTACCTACTACGCGGTCAGTCATCCGATCGCATATGGACCCAACGATTTCGTTCGCAACCACGTATTCGTGGTCAACACGGTCTATGAATTGCCATTCGGCAAGGGCAAGCCCTTCCTCGGCAATTCGAGCCGCGTTGTGAACTACCTGGTGGGCGGATACCAGTTGACCAACACCACCAACTGGAGCGGCGGTCTGCCGTGGACGCCCAGCACAAATGAGTGCGGAGGAGAGCAAGACGTAAGCGTTTGCCGGCCGAATAAGGGGTCAGGTTCGTTCCACACGGGAGCGGGCTCGTTCGATGCCGCCACTCGCACGGTGACATTCTTCACTCCGCTGCCGTCTCTGACTGGACCGTTTACTGATCCCGGTAAGGGCAACCTGGGTAATATCGGGCACAACTCGTTCCGCGGACCGAGAGGGTTCTATTCGGATCTGTCGGTAACGAAGAACATCCCCATCGGAGAGCGCGTCAAAGCTCAGTTCCGCATGGATGCGTTTAACGTCTTCAATCACCCCGTGTACGCGTTCAGCGGAAACAATGGTGCAAACCCTTGCATTGACTGCCAGGGCGGCACCAACGGCAAGATAACGGACATCGAAGGTGGAACCAGCATGCGTGCCCTGCAGTTTGCGCTGCGGTTCAGCTTCTAGTGTACCGGCAACATGCGTTTTACCGAGGGAGCCTTTCGAGGCTCCCTCGCCATTTTGGGTCAGGTAGCTAGCCGAGTAACTGCAAACGCGGCAGAATTCTCATCCATAGCTGGCATTGGATATAATCCACGATTAGAGAAGTACGTCTCCTCACGAAACTTACCGTGTCCCACCGCAGGTCCACTCTTGTCGGTTACCTCCTGGCTGCGATGCTGATCTCAAGCTCCGGAGCGTGGGGGCAGACCCAATCCCCCGCCCGATCAGCGGCGCGTCTCGCCTATCAGCGCGGACAGCAGGCTCTCCAGAAAGGCGACCTTGCTTCCGCCCGCACCAATTTCGAAGAGGCGGTTCGCCGCTCGCCCGCGAATGCTGAGGCTCAGGCCGCCCTGGGCTGGGTCCTGGCGCAGCGGGCAGAGCTGGACGCCGCGGTGAGTCATCTCAAGGCGGCACTTCGGCTCAGGCCTGACTTTGCGGACGCCCGGTTGGATCTCGCCGGCATCCTCGCGCAACAGGGAAATCTTGCGGAGGCCGAAAGAGAGGCGCGCACCGCGGCGACGGGCGCTCCAGCAAACGTGGAAACCCATCGTACACTCGGCCGCATTCTCAGCCAGCAAAATTCGCAGGCCGAGGCCGCCTCGGAGCTGCGTCGGGCCGTGGATCTCGCTCCCCAGCGCGCCGACCTGCACGACGATCTCGGATCGATTCTCGCTCAGCAGGGCCAACTCACCGACGCTGCAGCGGCGTTCACCGAAGCTGTGCGCCTGCAGCCCAGCCTGGCTTCGGCTCACTTTCACCTTGGAGTGGTCAGCTCGCAACAACATCAACTGGAACAAGCCAATACGGAATTGCGGAAGGCCATCGAACTTACTCCGCGCGATGCCGCGTCCCACTACTACCTCGCAGAAGTATTGGCCGCTCAGTCGAAGAATGCGGAAGGTCTGCAGGAGCTACGGACCACTGCTACTTTGAAGCCCGATTGGTTTGAGGCCCAGATCGCCCTGGGCATTGGCTGTCAGCGGGCTGGCGATGCCGACGGGGCCGTCGCCGCGTTTCAACAGGCTGTAAAGCTGAGGCCAACCGATCCCGAAGCTTTCAACGATCTCGGCCTGGCTCTCCTTCAGAAAGGCGACGCGGAGGGTTCCATCCCAAAATTCCGTACTGCCGTTCAGCTCCGTCCGAATGACGGCGCCTTTCGCGGGAATCTAGGGATCGCCTTCTTGCAACGCACGGATTTTGATGCCGCAATCACGGAGCTCGACGCCGCGATCCGGCTCGCGCCGGCAGACGCGTCGTTGCACTACAACCTCGGCCTCGCTTACAAGCTCAAGGACCAGCTCGACAAAGCGGTCGTGGAATTGCAAAATGCCATCTCACTGCAGCCTGACCTTGCCGATGCCCACTACACTCTTGGCGTACTGTTCTGGCAAAGAGGTGAATTTGAAAAGGCGACCGAACAACTGCATCAGGCAATCCAGGTGCAACCGAACTATGCGGAGGCCCATTACACCTTGGGCACGGTTCTCAAACAAGAAGGAAAACTGCCGGAGGCCGCTGCCGCGCTTCGTGAGGCGATTCGTCTACAACCCGATTTTGCTGGTGCTCACACGACCTTGGCCGCTGTCCTGCGCCAGCTGGGCGACTCCGCCGGTGCCGCGGAGGAGGCTCGGGCGGCATCGCGCCTTACGACGGCGAACAATGACCTCCAGGCCGCGACGTTCGCGACAAATTCCGGAAAGCGGCTCCTTTCCGCGGGAGACGTGGACGGTGCAATTGCGCAGTTTCGTGCGGCGATCAAGATGGCCGATCAGTACGCCCCCGCTCACTACCAGTTGGCACAGGCTCTGAAACAGCAGGGGAATACCCAGGAAGCTGCGCGGGAAATCGACCGCGCCACTGAGCTCGACTCACATCCCAGGTAGACAGAATGGCTATGCCGCCTGGATAAATGACGCTGCCCGACGTTGCTTGTGCTGTAATCATCAGGACTAAATTGATGCAACATTCATCGCTTCTTTGCTGCATGTGGATTTCGACCCTTCTTTGGTCGTTCAGCGCACTGGGCCTCGCGCAGGAGGCTCCGCAGCCGGCCCTCGTCCCACCTTCGGCAGCGGCCCGCCCATCGGCTCCTGATTTCTCGCACGCGCGCAAGTTGATGCAACAAGGAAAGCTCGACGACGCCATCGCCGAGTTGCAGGCGCTTGAAGCCAGGGATCCCAACACGAAAGGGCTCGACCTGGAACTCGGCACGGCCTACTACAAGAAAAGTGATTATGTAAAAGCGATCGCATTCTTGAAGAAAGCCACCGCCTCCGATCCCAGCAACGGCGAGGCGGCGCAGTTGCTCGGCCTCTCTTACTACTTGAATGGATATCCGGCGCTGGCAATCCCTCTACTCGAAAAAGTGCAAGGCTGGTACCCACGCGCCAACGTGGATGCCGCTTACATTCTCGGCAGCTGCTACATCCAAACCAAAGACTATCCGGGCGCGCGTAAGGCATTCGCTAAAATGTTCGACGTCCCGCCGGACTCGGCCGCCAGTTATTTATTTACTGCCCGCATGTTGTTTCGTCAGGAGTTCGATCCCGTCGCCGAGGAATACGCGCAGAAGGCCGCAGCCCTCGACCCCAAGCTTCCGCTGGCTCATTTTTTGCTCGGTGAGTTGTATCTCTACAAATCGAGAATCCCGGAAGCGATTGCCGAATTTCAGAAAGAACTCGCCATCAATCCGGGGCACGCCGCCGCTTACTACAAGCTGGCCGACGCCTATTCGCGTGTTCAGAAATTCGAAGACGCCGAGCGCCTGCTGCAGCGATCGATCTGGCTCGACGCCACCTCTACCGGTCCCTTCATTCTGATGGGAAAGGTACTCGAGAAGAAGGGCGAATTCGAACTCGCGGTGCGCGCCCTGCAGCGAGCCGCCACCATGGATCCCAACAATCCGACAACTCATCACCTGCTCGGTCAGGCGTACCGGGATATGGGAAGAAAAGAAGAAGCCGAGAACGAGTTAAAGCTAGCCGAGCAACTGCAAACTACCCAGGACTCGCGTCCCTAGCCGACTGCTGAAGAAACTCTGCTCTGAGTGCTGAACGATTCGCTTTGTGCGGGAAAAGCTTTTGGGTGGCGTAGCGCTTCCAGCGCTGCGATAAGTGGCCCCTTCATTTAATATGGTTCAGCCTCCGAGGTGCGGAAGCCATGCCGAGCACGCGACACACCGTCGTCGGTCTGGGCGAATTGCTTTGGGATCTCCTGCCCGCCGGGAAACAGCTTGGCGGAGCACCCGCCAACTTTGCCTACATCACCTCCCTGTTAGGTGACGACGGAATACCAGCCAGTCGCCTCGGCCAGGACGACCTAGGCGAGGAAGCTATTCGCCGCCTGGGCCAACTCGCACTACCCACGGACTTCATTCAACGGGATACTCAACACCCCACCGGAACCGTGAAAGTCGAAGTGGATCGTGCCGGTCAACCGCGTTTTGAAATCTGCGAATCCGTGGCCTGGGACTTTCTCAAGTGGACCTCGCAATGGCAAAAGGTGGCCAGCCAAGCCGATGCTGTGTGTTTCGGATCGCTCGCGCAAAGGTCGGCACCAAGCCGTTCGACCGTCCGATGTTTTCTTCAAGCAACACGCCCCGACGCGGTGCGCGTGTTCGACGTCAACCTGAGGCAAAGCTTCTACAGCGCAGAAGTTCTCTCCGCTTCAATGAAACTCGCTACTATCGTTAAGCTAAACCACGAAGAACTGCCCAGGATCATGCAGTTGTTCGAATTGGGGCACCGCACAGAAGAACTCTCGGCTCAACGTCTAGTCGCGCTCTACAACCTGAAGTTAGTCTGCATCACGCGCGGAAACGGTGGCAGCCTGCTGACAAGTCCGGACGCCTCTCACGCGCATCAAGGCTTTCGAGTGAAAGTCGCCGATACCGTAGGCGCCGGCGATGCGTTTACCGCAGCCATGGTTCACGAATATCTTCGCGGCGCTTCCCTCCAGCGAATGAACGAAGCTGCGAATCGCATAGGCGCGTGGGTGGCAAGCCAGGTCGGAGCCACACCGGGGCTCAAGCCGGGTGGACTGGAGAGAACGCTCGCAGAAGTGTCTTGACCACCCTCGCTGCGGCAGCGTGTTACTTTGCGCTCTGTAGCGGCTGGTCCTGTTCCTTTTCCAGCCGTTCCGCCATCTCTTTTGGCAGTCCGTGCAGCAGTTCCAGAAATGCGGCGTTGGTCCAGCCAAATCCGACTACGTGCGTTGTAGCCATAGCGCCGCAGGCCTTCGATGGCTAACATCTCAATGTTTCCCCATCCGTACGGCAGGTCCCACTGCGCACCGGTCTCCTGGGTACTCATCGGAAGCCCGCCGGGCTGCTCGAATCCCTTCAGATTTCGCGCCACCGCCTTCGCCTGCTCGGTCGTAGCCAGTCCTGCCCACAAGGGGTAGAACATAGAGGCGTAGCGATAGGAAGACTGCTGCCTGGCCTCGAAGTTGTAATCAAAAAACAGGCCCGTAACGGTGCGTAGCGGCGCCGAAAGGACCGAAACGAAAGCTCACATCGAATCCCGACTCCCGCATGGAGCGGTCGCCCTTGTAGTAATCCGAACTGAGCTTGAACTCGTGCACTTGGTCGCAGTCGGGGCGAGCCATGGTGCGCGCCGCATCGCAAACCTGCAGAGTATAGGGCGCACCCGCCACGGACTGCATCACTCCGGGCTTGTTCTCCAGGATGTAGTCATCCGCCTGCGCGGGATGAAAAAAGAAGTACGTGGCCACCTTGCGGTAGAAGCCGGTTTCATCCTGTACCGCCTCCGCCGGAGACCCCTCTCCAAAATCGTAGTATCGCGAGAGTCCCGTCTGTCCTGCCAGATGCGGCTCATGAGTCCACATCTCGTAATCTTTTTCAAGATCGGGATAAGCTCTCTCGAGCCACGCGGTATCTCTGCGGCCGTCTTTGCCTTCTTTCTGCCCGTCTTTTTCTTGCGCCCGATAGACGTCGACAAACATGGAGCTGAGGAACGGTGGTTGGGAACGTGTCAAATAGTATGTGCGGTTGGCGTTGAGCATCGCGCCGTAGTGTTCGATTTCAAAAAAGAAATTGTCAACCATGCCGCGCGCCAGTTCGATGCGCCCCGCGCGCAGCAGCCCGCGAATAATGAAGTAGCTGTCCCACCCGTACATTTCGTTGAACCGGCCACCCGGTACCACGTACTTGTTTTCCAGATACAGCAACCCGTGAGGCTGAATCTTCCCGGTATCGATCTCGCCCAGATGGTGGATCTCTCTCGGCAAATGCTCGACGCGGACGCTGCAATCCGTCGCCAACTTTTGCACTGCCGCTGGCTCGGGGAATCCCGCCGGCAAATACAAAACCGGCGCCACCTTGATTTTCGGGTCCACAATGCTCTGGCAGTCCGTCATTGAGCGCGTGAGCGTATCCCATGCTGACGAAATGTAGTCCAGGATGGGCTTCAATCCTTGCGCTTGCGGAGCCGCTTTCTGCTCCGCTGGCATCGCCTGCCCGAAAGCCGGGTAGGTCAATAAGAGAGAGACCAACAACCTGCACAAGACCGGCAGAGGGCGGCGAAGTTTTGTCGAAAATTGGAGATTCATGGTTGGGAAAACGGGGCGCATCCATGATAAATCAATCGCGCCTAAATGCTTCTAAATGAATTTGATGGCGGGATGTCGTTCCGTAGACATTCTCTCATCCAGCGTCCCCGATGCTACCCCTTTTGGTTTATTCTATGTGGTTTGACTTTTGGGGTTGAGGGGGGGCAAGTGATCCGATCCTACCGAGTCCTTGGTGCGCTCGTTTGTGTTCTGGCTTCGCAGTTGACAGGTTCCAGCGTCGCGCAGCAAATTCCCGAGAATGCGTACCAGGAGTTGCACTGGCGGATGATTGGTCCGTTTCGCGGCGGGCGCACGCGGGCCGCTGCCGGCGTTCCCACCCAGCCCAATGTTTTTTACATGGGCCAGGTCAACGGCGGAGTGTGGAAGACCGATGACTATGGCCGCACATGGACTCCCATCTTCGATCACGAGCCGACGCAATCGATTGGCGCCATTGCGGTAGCTCCCTCGGACCCCGACATCATTTATGTCGCCAGCGGAGAGGGATTGCATCGCCCCGATCTTTCTGTCGGCAACGGAATCTACAAATCGACCGACGCGGGAAAAACCTGGACTCATCTCGGCCTGCGGGATGGGCAGCAGATTCCCGCTCTTGCGATCGATCCACGCAATCCGGACCACATCTTTGCCGCGGTTCTCGGTCACCCTTACGGGCCCAACAACGAGCGCGGCCTATTTCGCTCGACCGACGGTGGTCAAACCTGGCAGAAAGTAATCTCAAAGGACGAAAATACCGGCGCATCCGATGTCGAAATCGATCCTTCGAATCCCGACATCGTCTACGCCTCCATGTGGGAGTCCCGCGAAGGCCCGTGGGAGGACAACAATCAAGTCAACGGAACCAACGGTGGACTGTTCAAGTCCACTGACGGTGGCGCCACCTGGCACTCATTAACCAACGGCCTGCCAAAAGACCTTTCGCAAATCTACGTGGCGATCGCTCCCAGCGAACCTCGGCGGCTATACGCAATACTCGGTACCAGCAGCGGAAAACTTGGAGTGTATCGGTCTGAAGATGCAGGAGAGGACTGGTCGCAGGCGACCGAAGATCCGCGCCCTTCGGGCCGCATCGGAGGCGGCGATCTGCCGATTCCAAGAGTCGACCCGAAGAATCCGGACGTCGTCTACAGCGCGAGCACGGTAACGATGCGCTCGAGCGACGGCGGCAAGACCTGGTCAAGCTTTCGAGGCGCACCCGGTGGTGACGACTACCAGAATCTTTGGATCAACCCGAAAGATTCGAACGTTATCCTTCTTGTCAGCGATCAGGGCGCTCTCGTGACCGTCAACGGCGGAGCCAGTTGGAGTTCGTGGTACAACCAGCCTACTGCGCAGATCTATCACGTCTCGGTCACCAACGATTTCCCCTACAAGGTTTGCGGAGGCCAGCAGGAAAGCGGTTCCGTCTGCATTTCCAGCCGCGGCAACGACGGGGAAATCACCATCCGCGAGTGGCATCCAGTGGGCGCGATTGAATACGGATACGTCGCTCCCGATCCGCTTGACCCCGAAATTATCTACGGTGCCGGCAGGAGCGAAGTCTCCAGGTATCACTGGTCCACAGGGCAGGTGCAAAACGTCACTCCCATCCCGGTACGCAGCAGCAAATACCGGGCGGATCGCACCGAGCCCTTGATGTTTTCGCCGACGGACCCGCATATCCTCTATTACGCCACCAACGTGCTCTTCAAGACCACCGACGGCGGAGGCTCGTGGCAAACGATCAGCACCGATCTCACGCGTGACAACCCGGGCGTTCCGGCCAGCGTTGGCAACCTTGTCCCTAAGGGCGCGGACAAGCAGCGGGGAGTGATCTATGCCCTCGCGCCCTCGTTCAAGAACGTGAATACGGTATGGGCCGGAACCGACGATGGGCTCATCTGGCTGACCCGCGATGGTGGCAAGAAGTGGAATGACATCACTCCGAAAGAGCTGACTCCGTGGAGTAAGGTCACCCAGATCGCCGCCTCGCATTTCGACGAAGAAACCGCTTACGCTTCGGTCAGCCGCTTCCGCATCGACGACGTTCGCCCATACATCTACCGCACTCACGATGGCGGCAAGACCTGGAAGCTGATCACCGCTGGCATCCCGGACTTCGGCCCCGTAGATACGGTCCGCGAAGACCCCGTGCGCCAGGGCCTGTTGTTCGCCGGCACAGAGAACTCCGTCTGGGTCTCATTCGACGACGGAGATCATTGGCAATCGCTGCAACTGAATCTCCCGCACACTTCCATGCGCGACCTTTGGATCCATGACAACGACCTCATCGTGGCCACCCACGGCCGCTCGTTCTGGATACTGGATGACATCGCGCCGCTGCGCGAGATCACGCAATCGCTGGCAAACTCCGAGCCTCATCTCTTCAAGCCGGCGCCGGCTTACCGCGTCCCGCGCAGTACGAACACAGACACTCCACTTCCGCCGGATGAACCGGCAGCGGCGAACCCGCCGGACGGCGTGATCATCGACTACTACCTTCCGCGCGCCGCTTCTGGCCCGGTAACCGTAGAAATCATGGATGCGCAAGGACAACCAGTGCGGCGTTTCTCCAGCACAGACCAACCCCCGGTATCGGAAGCTGAGCTGAGGAAGCAATTGATTCCTCCGTACTGGGTGCGTCCGTTCCGATCTCTCCCAACCGACGCCGGTATGCACCGCTGGCTCTGGGATCTGCACTACCCTCCGCCGACGTCCATGCGGCACGAATATCCCATCGCCGCAGTTCCCCACGACACGCCTCGCTCGCCGCTCGGCCCGTCAGCCGTGCCGGGTCAGTACGCAGTGCGGCTCACCGTGAATGGAAAGAGCCACACCGCGCCGATGACGCTAAAAATGGATCCTCGCGTAAAAACATCGACAGTTTCCCTGGAGAAGAAATTCCAGGCAGAAACCAGTCTCGCTGCAATCGTAAGCCAAAGCTCCGAAGCTATTCTTCAGGGCGGCTCCATTCGCGGCCAGATGCAGAAATTGAGCGAGCGCTCCAACTCAGCGACCAAGGACGCCTTTGAAACTTTGCAGAAAAAGCTGTCCAGCGTTCTGGGTGCCGCGGGCGGTTTCTCCGCACCAGCTTCCGACGAAGTAACTCTGGCGCGAGTGAACGGACAGGCGAGTACTGTGTACTCGCAAGTGTGGCCGGTCGATTCGGAGCCAACCATCGCTCAGACGGAGGCATTGACGATCATCGAGCGCGACCACGCGGATGCAATGAAACGCTGGAATGAATTCAAGACCTCCGATTTGCCCGTACTGAATCGCCAACTGCGAGAGGCAGGGCTTTCGGAGATCAATCTCCAGTCAAATCTGTCCTCCGAAGATCCTCAAATCGACGAAGAATAGCAAGCCACGCAATCGGGCAGCGCTGATGCGGAGGCATCGACATAGCAACCCTTCTCTCCTGATCACTCGGTAGTTGGCCCTCCGTTGCAAGAATTTGCAACGTGGACCTACAAGAAGTTGCAGTTTCTTGCATCTTACGAACGGCTCCAAAAATAGTTATGAATTTCGCGTGACAAACGGTGAAAAGCCGTCGACCCCGAGTTATAATCCCGCGACTTTGGGATTTCGGTCCGGCCTCCGGCAACTCGCTCTGCATCGGTGAGGAGCAAGTCAATCGAGATCCGCATCCGAAGCCAGGTTTCGCCACAATCGAAAAAGATGAGAGGTTCAATATGAAAGTGTTCCGAACACTCGGAATCGCGCTGCTTGCGTTAACGGTCTGGTCCGGTATCGCCAGCTCCCAGGAACCATTTACCGCAGGAACATGGACGAAGGTCGCAGCTCCTCCGTCACCGTCTGGCGTAGGTCATATCCAGCTGCTTACTGATGGCTCGGTTCTCGCGCTCGACTCTGGGTGCTCAGCTACAGGCACCTGGTACCGCCTTGTCCCCAACAGTGCCGGTAGTTATGTCGCTGGCACTTGGAGCACGATCGGCAGTATGCCCGCGGGCTATAACCCCCTTTACTTCGGTTCGGCTGTTTTGCCCAACGGAAAGTTCATCGTCATGGGCGGTGAATACAACGCTTGTAATGCGGTTTGGACAACTCTGGGCGCCATTTATAACCCATTCACTAATAAATGGACAGCAATGGCGCCGCCGACTGGATGGTCCACAATCGGCGATGCTCAAAGCGTGGTATTGAACAGCGGCAAATTCATGCTGGCAAATTGTTGCACCACGGACGAGGCGATCCTCACGCTCTCCTCCACCCCAACTTGGACCGCCACCGGCACCGGCAAGGCCGACATCAACGACGAAGAAGGCTGGACCTTGCTGCCCGGCGGGAAGCTATTGACAGTTGATGCTAACAACGGCGCGAACCCGTCGACCTCGGAAATCTATACCCCATCCACCGGAGCTTGGACCGCTGGGCCCAGTGTGGGTGTGCAACTTGAAGATCCCTCCTCGCACGAACTCGGGCCAGCAGTTCTACGGCCCGACGGAACTGTTTTCTACGCCGGCGCCACCACCCACAATGCTGTCTACAACTCGAAGACGAATACCTGGTCGACGGGTCCCAGCTTCGGCGGCTCACTCGATATCGCCGATGGGCCGGGTTCGCTCCTGCCCGACGGCAACGTACTTCTTGACGCCAGCCCAGGCGTCTTCAATCTAGGTACCAAGTTCTTCGAGTGGGATGGCACCACCCTCCACGCAGTGCCGGGTCCACCCAGGGCCGCTTCCGATAGCTCGTACTATGGCAACATGGTCGTGCTGCCTACGGGCCAGATCCTCTTCACTGACTTCTCATTAGATGTCGAGGTCTACACGCCTGTGGGAAGCCCTTGCTCGGGTTGCGCTCCTACCATCACTTCCGTGGCTGGCACTTTGACCCACGCCGTCAAAAACAATGTGATCCAGGGCACACAGTTCAGTGGCAAGTCGCAAGGCGCCGCCTACGGGGACGATAGCCAGAACGCCACCAACTTCCCGATGGTACGGATCACGGATTCATCCGGCAAAGTGGTCTATTGCCGGACTCACAGCTTCAACTCAGGCGTAGCCACCGGAACAAGAATTGTGTCCGCACAGTTCGACATCCCGGCAACGATCGCCCTCGGAGCTGCCACTCTGAACGTGGTCACCAACGGAATTGCGTCTGCTGGGGTGAGCGTGACCATTAACTAGCGGCCTGCGACATAACATATGGCGCAGTACTTAACCTCAGGTGCTGTCGTTCCCGTCATATCGACGAGATGACAGCGCCTGGAGCATCAATAAGGGAGAATAGTTTTTCCGCGCAGTCGCCTCACAACTCTTCGACCGCTTTTTGTAGTTCCCTGGCAATACGCTCGGGAGCATTTCCCGGGTGAAACCTGACAGGCTTGCCGATACGCACGCGAATTCTCCATGGACCGGCGAACTTCTTGCCCGCTTGCTTCACCTCGAACAATCCGACGATCCGCATAGGCAGTACGGGAATTCCCAAATTGTTAGCCAACAGCCCAATCCCCGCACGAAATGGATTGATCTTACCGTCCACGGTATGTCGTCCTTCGGGAAAGACCAGCACGCTGTATCCGCGATCCACGGCCTGACCCGCGTAAGCAAAGCTCTGCCGGAAACCAGCCTCCCGTGGCAGCGGAAACAAGTTCAGCAGCGACACACCCAGAATCCACTGCATCCGATCGTAGATTCTGGCCAGGAATCCCCGTCCCGGCGCCGGCGCACGCAACGCTTCCAAGGCCTCGCCACCAGTGGCCGTTGCGATGCGGTGCCGCAATCGCGCCGGTAAAGCGGTCTGCACGAAGCCCACATCCACGTCGTCAATGTGATTGCAGACCACCAGCAGCGGTCCGCTCCATCCTCGCAGGTTTTCCCGTCCTTCGATGCGCGGCCAACCTAACAAAAACATCGCCGGCCTCATCAGCAAGTAATGCGCCAGCCATCGAACCCACGTGACCGGCCAGCGCAACACCCAACTCGGATAGTGATGCTCGGCTCGCTGCCTTGCTCCCCCGCTCAACATCCTTTCCACGTCGCCCACTGTGCGTGCTCCGCTCAAGCGCGTCTCGCTGAGATCCACCTGATATCGATCTTCCAGTGCGCCGAGCAATTCCACGCGGTCCAGCGAACTCAGCCCCAAGTCAGAATCAAGCTTCGCCTCGGCAGTCACCCCAGTGGCACGTCGTCCCGTGATGCGCTCGATCAATTCGGTCACGGGGCTGACACCCGCAATATCTTTCGCCCCGGCCTGCACAATTTGTCCTGCCGCGAATTCACCAATCAGGTTTCGCCGCGGCTTTTGCGTGTTCGTGCGCGGGAAATCTTCTTGCGGCCACTGCAGCCACATCCTCATGCGCTGGAATTCCGCCAGCGACTGGTTCGCGCGTTCCATCACCTCTTCCGCTCTGGCGTTGTCGCGCACAATCAACACCGCGCAAGGTTCCGCATTTCCTCCGCGCTCAATTCCAACGACTACGCAATCTTTCACTCCGGGTTGGCGCCGCAACGCAGCCTCCAGGTCTTCCGGATAAATATTCAGTCCGCCCGGCGTCACGATCACTTCTTTCCCAATACCCCACCGCCACTCCGCCGCCGCGGACCAGGATCTCGCCATCTTCCGCCAGCCTCACTTCCCGCCCCGGCAGCACTTTCCCGATCGAACCTTTCCGCAACTTGAAGGGATGGTTCAGGCTGATCAGCGACGTTGTCTCCGTCAGGCCATATCCCTGGATCGCGGCGTAGCCCAGTCGGCCCCAGAATTCTTCGGTCTCACTGTCGAGCGTGGCGCCGCCAGAAATAAACGCCCAGAACTTCCACCCAAACTTGCGGCGAATCGCGCGAAAAATCCACCACCGGTGCAAAAAATGCTTGCCTTCCGCCGCGCGGAACCGCCGCCGAAACTCTTCGGCCTTCCCACTATCTTCGAGATCGCGTTCGATCTTCTGCTTGAGCGACTGCAAAATCCGCGGCACGGCCACCAACACGGACACTCGCTCGCGCCGGATCGTGCTCATGATTTCCGACGGGTTCAACTCCTCCTGAAAAATCACAATCCCACCCAACAGCGGCGGTAGAAACATCCCCAGAAATTGCCCGAAAACGTGGCTCAGCGGCAGCAAGTTCAGAAACCGCACAGGATGCACCCATCGCTCATAGTTCAAATACCGCCGCATCTCCCGCTCCAGCGGAGCGATGTTCGCCAGCACATTGCCGTGCGTGATAAGGACTCCCCTGGGATCGGCAGTCGTGCCCGAAGTAAATACGATTTGCAGGACGTCATCACGGTCGACCGGAACATTCGGCCGTGGGCTCGCGGGATGAGGCGCGAGCGTTTGCGACAGGTCTTCAAGGATCAGCGTGGCGGCGGGGCTGATCTCTGCCGAGTCCTTGTGCCGGCGCGAGCACAGCAGCAATTTAGTCTCTACCTGGCGCGAGACCGTCTTTGCAAAATCAGCGGCCGCTCCGTTGTCGATGGGAACAACAATGACGCCGCTCAGCGCGCATCCGAAGAATGCTGCGACCCACTCCGCGCAGTCTTCCCCCCAAAGCATCACGCGGTCGCCCTTGCCGATGCCCCGCGCCCCCAGTTCATGGGCAAAGCGGAAACCAGTCTCTAAGACTTTCTCGTAGGACCACCACTCCATGCGGTAACCACGCCGCTGCCCGTAGGCACGTTCGCCGCGGTGCGCCCGAAAGTTCGCCGAGAACAATTCCGCTAACGATTCAGCCATGGGATGATGATGACCCGGAAAGCAATTCCAGCCTGCGCTGTGGCTCTGAAGTAAGTTTAGTAGAAGTTCTCACGCTGCCCAGCGAGTCGAAGGAAAGTTGATGGGACTAGTCCTGCTTTTTCAGATGTGGGCGGCGAAGTTCACCAAGCCCTGCCCGGTTCTACGAGGCCGCGGTCACGCTGTCTCTGGTCGGACGTGGAACGAATCGCCGCTTCCAGCCTGCACTGATCGTCATCGTGCAGCCTAACGAACCGGAACGCCTGCAGGCTCCACGATATGGGATGCAACATCTCCGCCGCGCCCAGCACCAGTCCGCTGCGGATCAGAAACATCAACTTCGCATCCGAACCAAGCTCCAAGGGCAAAGGTTTAGAGAGCCAGAGCAGCCCCCCGGTCACAGAGAGGACCTGCAATTTGGCAGGAACGCAACGACCGCCTTTGAAGCGAAGGACCGCCACAGTCGTTTCCGCCAAATGTAGCCTTGCAGCCCGCCGCGGGGGCTGCGATTGGGGGAGAGACAGCATATGTACTGTCGAGAATATGACGCGGGGACACGGAATAGGAGGTTACGGAAGGGCTTGCCGGAAGGGCGCACGACCCTCCTGACATGGAAGTGAGTTAACCGTGGATTACTTAAGTTTTGACAATTCTCTGACAACTTCCAGGCAGATTCATAGAGCCATCGCATAAAGTTTCAGTAGGAGCACCTACAAAATAGGTAGTGTACTCGCTTGGTTTCGACAGCTACAATTTGACCGGGTTACGGAACAATGCGTGCTCCTCAAACTGGCGAAGCCACAACCCGTCGCGCTAAATGGACGATAGACGTGCGTAGTACGGTGCAGTTCGCCGTCGCGTGCGCTCTCGTAGTTGCCCTGTTGGCTCTATTGCGCCGCGACCAAGGAGAGACCGCAGAATGGCCGGTGGTGCAGGGAAATATTCAGGACACAAGAATCGTTGCCGACCACGCGGTTGAGACGAAATGGGGCGGAGAGCTAACTTGGAAAGCAGAATACAGGGTTGGTTATTTCGTCGCGCGTCGTGAATATGCGGTATGGGCCGATTCCGGCATCCGTGGCGAAAGCGAAGCTGGTGTTCGGTTGGCCTTGCCACAATCGCACCCCTCGTGTCGGGTGAACTACAACCCCAAAAGACCCGGAGAATCTGTCGCTATTTGTCGTTGAAAGCCAAGCGGGCCCGATAGCTGTGTGACATCGCCACTAGAGACTTCAGTCCCTCCCCACGCCCAGCGCATCCGCCACACGATTGATGTAGTTGAACCACGACGCGATCAGTGTGATTTGCAGAATCCCGCGGTCATCAAACCCTGCCGCGCGCAGTCCATCGATATCGTCCTTCGAAACCCTGGTGGCATCGCGGGTCAGTTTGACCACGTGATCGAGCATCACCCGCTCTTGAGCTGTGATGGGAGCGGTGGTGTAATCCTTCTCCAGCGCTTCCACCAGTTCCCGGTCCAGCGTCACCCTGCGCAGAAACTCTGCGTGCGACTCAATTCAATACTGGCACCGGTTCGTCACCGACACCATGGTCGCGATCATCTCATGCTGCCGCCGCTCCAGCGGAAGTTCGGGAGACATGAGTGCGCCGAAAGTGCTGAACGCGTGATAGAGGGCCTCGGGAATCAGCGTGTGCGAGCCCACAATGGACGATCCCCCGGACTCGTCGGGGTGCACCGGGTCGGCATACTCCCTGGGATAAACGAGCCTCTGGTCGGCAATGGCCTGCCGCACCTTGTCATCAGCTTCAGAAAAAGGAATCGTCTGGATCCATGTCATAAACGCACTCGCCGTCGGCTCACCAGTCTCCTAGATTTAGCATCCGAAAAGGTACCCTATTCCGCATCACCGCCACATAGCACATTAATACTAGAACCGGCCGCATAAATGGTTTTGGCATTATGGTCTTGGCATTTCGGAATGAAAACGGCTTTGAAAGAGCACGGCTTCGAGCCGTGCCGCCAGAGGCCAAAAATAATGCGGGCCTTAGCCCCTGAGGAGGCTCCAGGAACGTTTGTGGGACCGGTTCGAGAACTGGTCCCATTAGGCAGGCTGGGAAGGGCACAACCTCCCAGCGAAACTTGGCCCACTTAGAGAGGTGCCCTTGGTAACCCGTTCGTACACTCCCTTTCGGTAACCCTTGGTAACCATGCGATTCGTGACGCCCGGTCGTACAATTGGCCTTGTCCGGAAGGCCATCGTCAAGATGAGAGTTCGGCCTCCCGATATGTTCTCGAGAACCGTTTCTCGGAATAAATGGGTCGGTAACCAAACCAGGGGCTGGAGTTCGCACTACTATGGCGTTCGGTTTCGGGTTCAACAAACAAAAGGTTCTCAGCGCTGCGGAAAAATACGTCCAGCAGGGCAAACTGCCCAATGCCATTGCTGAGTACGAAAAAATCCTCAAGGCCGATGCCAAAGACCTCACGGTCAGCAATACCGTTGGCGACCTCTACGCCCGCCTCGGTGAGACCGACAAAGCCACGGAACAATTCAAAGTAGTCGGCGATGCCTATGCCAGCCAGGGATTCACGGTCAAGGCCATCGCCATGTACAAGAAGATCAGCAAGCTCAAGCCCTCGCTTGAGAGTGTGCTGAAGCTGGCCGAACTCTACACCCAGCAGGGCCTTTTCAATGACGCCCGCGCGCAGTACCTGCAGGTCGCGGAAGAATTCCTCAAGTCCGGAGAACTGGAAAATGCCGTTCGCATCTTCCAGAAGATTCTGGAGATGGATCCGGAAAATGTGAACATGCGGGTCCGGCTGGCGGAAGTGTACATCCGCCTCGGGAAGAAAACGGAAGCCTGGCAGATTTTCTCCGCCGCCGCCGAAAGCATGCGCTCCCGTGGTTCACTCGCCGGCGCCGAAGAAGTTCTGCGGCGCATGCTCACACTCGATCCCGGCAACGCCTATGCGCTGCTGCTGCAGGGACGCAACCTGCTCGAATCAGGCGATGCCGAAGGCGCGATCGCTTCGCTGCAGAAAGTTCCGGATCTCGACTCCAATCCCGACGGGTTGCGCGCTCTGTTGAAGGCTTTTCTGCAGACCGGACGGCTCTCCGATGCTGGAACCCTCGCCAACAAACTGCTGACCGTGCACAACGATTTAGCGGCGATTTCCAACTTTGCCGACGCCCTGATGCAGGCTGGCCAGTATGACAACGCGCTTCAGGTTTACGGTCAGCACGCCGACCGCTTGCTGTCCGAGAACTCAGAAAAAGTTCTTGAGCACCTGCACACCATCATCGGGCACGTACGCGAAAATCCCGCTTCCCTCGAGAAGTTGCTGGATCTGTTCCACAAGGCCGGAGAAACCACTCATCTCACCGAAGTGATCGAACTCCTGGCCCATGCCAGCGTCCAGTCTGGCGACTTGACGCGCGCCCGCGATCTTTATCAGAAGCTGGCCACTCTCGAACCCCAGAACACCCTGCACCTGAAGAGTTACCAGCAGGTGGTCAACCAGCTTGGCGGAACTACGGGCACCAAGCTCATCACCCCCGAGGAAGCGGCTGTCATCGTGGACGAACTGGAGGCGACAGCTCCCTCCATCCATCAGCATTATTCCGACGAAGTCTCACTCTCCATTCGCTCGGCACTTACGGATGCCGAACTTTTTATTTCTTACAACATGCCCGCAAAGGGATTGGGGCCGCTGCTCGCCGCACTGCCGCAGGCGCCGCACGATTTGCGCCTGAACCAGCGCCTCGCGGCCCTGCATACCCGCGCCGGACGTTTCGCGGAAGCTGCCCTCTGTTGCCGCACCCTGCAGACTCTTTACTCTGACGCCGGCTATCCCGATGAAGCAACGCGCTACAGCGAACTCGCGGACCGCTACGAGGACCGCTCCTCCTCACACGTGGTCGCCCTAACTGAAGAGATCCCTGCCGCACTGGCAGCGCCGGCGGAAGAGCTGGCGATCGAAGAGATAACGATCGAAGACGAAGCTGCAACTGATGAAGCGCCCGCGGCAGAATCTGTATCGGCAGCCGCATGGCCCGCGTTCGCCGGGCAGCCAGTCCACGAAGTTGCGGCCGTTGCGAGCATGCCGGACGCTGAATTCGCTGTTGTGGAGGACGTTACCGCACCTTCGGTTGAAGCGACGGTGCCGGCCGAGATTGATCTTTCCTCGGAATGGGACGACACCATCACGGTTGAAAGCGCCGTGCCCGCTGCCGAAGCCACGGAAATCGAGATCGCTGACGCCATTGGCGATCATGAAATTCCCGTCGCCGCCGAAACCGGCAAGACCGACGAAATCGTCGATGAGATTCGCTTCTATCTTTCCCACGGCATGCCCGAGCAGGCATGGGCAGCGCTGGCCAAATTGCAGGTTATTACTCAGGATCCGGCGCAGCTGGCCGAAATCCGCGCCGAGATTGAGGCTGCCACTCAAGCCACCCCCGCCGAAGAAGAGGCTGCAGCTCCTGAGCATTCGATTGACGAAATCGCCGTCGAGGACATTCCATCCGCGGAAATTGTCGTCGAACTTCCCGTAGATATCGAAGAACCTGTAGCCGCCGAGCCTGGTGTTGCCGAACCTGTAGTCGCCCAGCACTCAACGCCTGCGGAAATCTCAGTTGAAGCCGAAGTTCCGGCAGTACTCAAATCCAAGGCCGAGCCGGCCCCTGTGGAGCCGGAACCAGCCGTCTTGCAGGAGTTCGTTGCCGACCTCGAGTCCTCACTGGGTGACAGTTTTCTACCCGGAGCGGTCACGCGTGAAGCTGACTCCGTGCCGGCCCCACTCGCGCATGTCGAATCCGTACAAGCCGAACTCGCGCCCGTGGCGCACGCCGAACCCGCCCCCTCGGGTGAGCATCAGGGTCCAGCGCTGGGCGAATTTGTTGCCGATCTCGAAGAATCGTTGGGCGATGATTTCCTGAAGGGAGCTCCGGTCGCGGAGCCCGAGCCGGCTGTGGCCGTTGCCCCAGTCGTTGCTCCAGTGCAGGCCGCACCGCCGGTGCCAGTGGTTGCGCCACAAGTACCCGCACCCATGGCTGCCAGCGCCGCCGCATCAGCATCGGGACATGCTGCGCCCCCTGCCGTTCCGAACCCCCCAGCCGTCTTTCCGCCTGCGCACCCCGTGGAAATATCGAAGGAAGTGCGGAGGCCACAACCAACGGCACCGCCCGCTGCCAAGGCTTCCCCATTCGGTGAGGAAGCTGGCATTGATCTGGCCGAAATGTTTGGCGAGTTGAAACAGGATCTGGAGTCCGGCGTGACCTCCGCTGACGAAGATCCTGAGACCCACTACAATCTTGGCATTGCCTTCCGCGAGATGGGCTTGCTCGACGAGGCCATCGGAGAACTGCAAAAGGCATGCCAGTCCGTCGATCGCGGATATCCATTCCCGCAGATCATGCAGGCCTGCACCTGGCTGGCACAGTGCTTCCTCCAAAAGGGTGTGCCCGAAGCCGCTGTCCGCTGGTATGACAGAGCCCTGAACGTCCCCGGCATCGATGCGGAAACACGCGTAGCCTTGCACTACGAATTGGCCTCTTCCTACGAGACTGCTGGCGACAAACCTTCTGCCCTCAAGCATTTTATGGACGTCTACGGCAACAACATCGATTATCGCGACGTCTCCGAGCGCATCAAGGCCCTGAAGTCGTAGAATATCCTGATGGGTTCTCCCAATATTCCCCAGGCACGCGGTACGCGCGACCACCGTTGCCGTGCAGTTTCCCCGCGGAGCCTGGCGTGACGACCAGTCCCAACCCACTATCGACTCGTCCTGCGAAGCCCGCGGAGCCGCCTGCGGGTCAGCCCCAGGCTGATACGGCGCTGCTTGAGCCGCCGCCGCAGAACGCCGGACGGCACGCTTGCCTCCAACTATGGCTTCACCGGACCTCTGTCTTCCTCTTTGTCCTGATAAGCGCCGTGGCCGGTGTTCTCCTCATCATTTTGCCCTGGACGCCCGAATGGACCGATAACTACCTGCTGCTCTCCTACCCCAGTCTCCGCACTCTGGTCGCAAATGGCTTTTTCCGCGGCCTGTGCAGCGGCCTCGGACTGCTGGATATCTGGATCGGCTTTTGGGAGGCGCTGCACTACCACGAACACAAGGCAAGCTGAAGTAACTCCTGCCACTCCGGTATACCTGGGCTGCGCACGAGTGCGGTTAGTTCCGTAGCGAGTTCTCACATGATCGAAAAACTCAAGTCAGCGCCGCTGGCATATCAGAACGAAAGCTTCCTCAACAGTCCGGATGGACGCGTCCTCCGCATTCTCGCCGAGTACCAGGAACCGCTGGTACGCTTCCGCCGCGAGCAGATTCAGGACACGGTTGTCTTCTTCGGCTCGGCGCGGTTCCAGGGGAGCGCCGCGGCCGAGTCAAACTTGACTCAGTTGGAAACCAAGCGCGCAGAAATCCCAGCGGCCCAGCATGAGAAAAACCGGAAGGTCGCCCTCGCTGGCGTGGACATGGCCCGCTATTACGAGGACGCGCGCCGTCTGGCCTACATGCTGACCCAGTGGTCCATCCAGATTCCCGCCCGCCGCCACCGCTTCGTCGTTACCACGGGAGGCGGCCCCGGCATCATGGAAGCGGCTAACCTCGGAGCCTATGAGGCGGGAGGCAAGAGCATTGGCCTGAATATCAATCTGCCTTTCGAGCAGAATCCCAATCCCTACATCACCCCATCGCTCAACTTCGAGTTCCACTACTTCTTCATGCGAAAATTCTGGTTCGCCTACCTGGCCAAAGCGCTGGTGATCTTTCCCGGCGGCTTCGGTACCATGGACGAACTCTTCGAAATCCTGACCCTGGCGCAAACCGACAAGCTGGCCAAGAAAATTCTGGTCGTGATCTACGGCAGCGAATACTGGAACCGCATCATCAATTTCCAGGCCTTCGTGGATGCGGGCACGGTTTCCCCGGACGATCTCGAGCTGGTCCAGTTCGTGAATTCGCCGGAAGAAGGCTTCGAAGTTTTGCGCGACGGCCTGACCCAATACCACCTGGGCGAACAGCCCAACAAGAAGAAGCAAGGCGAGGTGCTTCCCGAAATCGCGAAGACCAGGCCATAAGTAGCGGACGCCCTTTCAGGTGTCCGCTTTGCCCGTCTGCGCGGCTCCTTTGGATGCCGCATTTGGTGTCGTTTTTGGGTGGCGTGTTCTGGTGGCGCTTTTGGGTGGCGCAGCGCTTCAGCGCTGCGATGAGTTCCATATTATCGCGGGCTTTAGCCCCTGGGGTGCTCCCGAGGGGCGGCCTGATCCACGGTACGCCGAACTCTGATGCCTCAAAACTGCCTCCTCTACTACATCACCGACCGCCGCGCATTCCCCGGCGACGAATCCCATCGGCGGCGACGCCTCCTCGAAAAAATCGCCGAAGCCGCACGCTGCGGTGTCGACTACATCCAACTCCGCGAAAAAGATCTGCCCACGCGCGAACTGGAGGAGCTAGCCCGCGAAGCAATAAACATCCTGCGCAGCTCATCACAACTAAAAACTGCCCTCCTAATCAACTCCCGCACCGACGTGGCCCTGGCCACGCAAGCCAACGGCGTCCACCTCCGCGCCGACGACATTCTTCCGCCAGAAGTGAGAAAAATCTGGTCGTGTGGGGCGGGCACTCTTGCCCGCCAAATCTCACCACGAGATCCCTTGATCGCCATTTCCTGTCACTCCCCAGCAGAAGTAGCCCGAGCTGCCCGAAACAAAGCAAACTTCGCAGTCTTCGCCCCCGTCTACGAAAAAAATGTGTCCGAGAAACGTGTCCTCGAGAAGAAAGACGCGCCCCACGTCCAACCAACTGGTCTTTTGCTTCTCGCAGCAGCATGCCGAAACCAAATCCCCGTGCTGGCCCTGGGCGGAATCACTCTCAGTAACGCTCGCTCCTGTCTCGACGCGGGAGCCGCCGGCATCGCCGCCATCCGCCTCTTCCAGGAAAACGACATCGCCCAAGTCACACTGAAACTACGCTCCTGAGCAATCCATAGCATGGTAATCCTCACTGCCTTCTGTAGTTGAGAGCCAGCGCTGTTAAACTCTGGGATAATTGACGCAACTCGCGATGATGCCTTCCACTCAATCGCAACTCGCATCCCCGCCTGTAACGGTGCAGGCGCTGGTGCGCATCCCCGAAGGCTGGTTCCTCATGGGCTCGGACGCAGGCCAGGACTGCGAGCGCCCGGTGCACCGCATCTGGATCGACGCTTTCCTTCTCTCTGCCACGCAAGTCACCAATAGCGAATACGACCGTTTCCTGCGCGCGACCGCGACCGTGCCACCGCCGTTCTGGAAAGATCCCAACTTCAACCATCCCCAGCAACCCGTCGCAGGTGTTAGCTGGTTCGAGGCCACTCGATACTGCGATTGGCTGGGCGCCCAAACCGGCCGCCACTACCGCCTTCCCACCGAAGCCGAGTGGGAGCGCGCCGCTCGCGGTGGAATCGAGCACAAGAAATTTCCCTGGGGCGACGACCCGCCGCAATCTCTCCCCGACTATGCAACCCGCTGGCAGACGGGTCCCGAACCGGTCGCGCGCTACGCCCCCAACGCATTCGGTCTCTACAACATCTGCGACAATGTCCACGAATGGTGCAGCGACTGGTACGACCCGAATTTCTACACAAACTCCCCCGAGCGCAATCCGCGCGGCCCGGAGACGGGCCAGCGCAAGGCCTCCCGCGGCGGATCATGGCGCCACCAAATCAAGGTCGCCCGCTGCTCCGCCCGTTCCAGCATCCCTCCAGAGTTCCAATACGCCGACTACGGCTTCCGCGTGGCCTGTGACGTGTAGGCGCCGCACACTACTTATAGCGCGGGAGTCTCGCCGCCTGCCGAGATGCGTCACCCTGTCGCATTTAACCTCGCTACGATTCCCGCCGGCTACCCCTGTAATTTGTCCTTTGTAATTTGTCCTTCGTCCGCCTTGCAATTTGGAGCAACAGACGATTCGCATGCCGACTCGCATGACGATTCGCAGGACGACTCGCAGGACGATTCCCATGCCGATTCGTATCAGGGCATGGCTTCAGCCATGCCGTTGACAGCCCCAGTTGATTCGCGCCTTCAGGCGCTGAGGTGTGATGTCTGTAGCGCCGGAGTCTCGCCGCTGCCGAGAGGCGCCCCGCTCGCACCCTAAGTTCACTTCTGTCGACCACCCGTTATAATTTGTGATCCGAACCTGAAATCCAGCCCCGGAGGAGCGCACGAAAATAGCCCAGCGCTTCAGCGCCGGGTAAGGGAATAAATTAGATTCCGTCCCGTAGGGACGGCTGAGTTCTCGTGGCACACTCTCTTAGGAGCACGCAACCGGTCGAACGAACCTAATGTTCCAAAACGATCTTCTCTACGGCAAGCGCATCCTCATCACCGGCGGAGGCACCGGCCTCGGCAAAGGCATGGCCCACCGCTTCCTCGAATTAGGCGCGGAAATCTACATCTGCGGCCGCCGCGAAGAAGTGCTTCAGAACACCGCGAAGGAACTCCAGGGAACTGGCCCAATCCACGCACTCCCCTGCGACGTTCGCAACCTCGATGCCGTTGAAGCCATGATCGACACAATGTGGAAAGACGGCCCTCTCGACATACTTGTCAACAACGCCGCCGGCAACTTCATCGCCCGTACCGAAGAACTCTCCCCGCGCGCCTTCGAATCGGTCATCGGCATCGTGCTCATGGGCACGCTGCACGCCACCATGGCCTGCGGCCGTCGCTGGCTCAACGCCGGTCACCGCGGCATAGTCCTCAGCATCTCCGCCACCTACGCTCCCGTCGGATCGGCCTATGTCGTTCCCTCGGCCATCTCCAAAGCCGGAGTCGAAGCCCTCACCCGCAGCCTCGCCGTTGAGTGGGGCAACCGAGGCATCCGGATGAACGCCATCGCTCCCGGCCCGATTCCCACACAAGGCGCGTTCTCCCGGGTGCTGCCCCGGCCAGAACTTGAGGCACTCGCCCTGGATCGCAATCCCCTCCACCGCTTCGGCACGGTCGAAGAGCTTGCAAATCTCGCGGCGTTCCTGGTGAGCGATGGTTCAAGTTACATCAATGGCGAAGTGATCCGCATGGACGGCGGCGAATTCCTGCAAGGCGCCGGCGAATTCAGCAATCTGGGAAGAGTCCTAACAGAAAAAGATTGGGAAGCCCTCAAACCCCGCAAGCCATCCGCGCGATAGGGTGGATCGAGTCGCGCAGTTTAGCCGCGAAGCGGCGTAAGAATGCAGCCCACAGCTTGCCCTGAGCCTGCCGAAGGGGCGTAAGCCGTGGGTAGGAAGGAGAACGAGAGCAAGCCCCAAAGGGGCGAAAGAAAAGTTACGAGACCGACCCGGAGTAGCTCTAGGTCTCACGCCGCACTCCGCCCCGCGGCGCCAATGCCTAACGATTGTCCCTGGTCGGAAACACGATCCACTTCAACAGAACGTTCACCAGGCTCAACACGATCGCCCCGATGAACGCCGCCCAAAATCCGCGCACCTGAAATGATCCCGGGACCAGCGCCGAAGCCAACTCCAGCATCAGCGCATTGATCACAAACCAGAACAACCCCAGGGTCGCGAGCGTCAATGGAAACGTCAGAATCTTCAGCAGCAATCCAATCGTCGCATTGATGAAGCCAATCACCAACGCCGCAATCAGCGCCGCGATGGGCCCGTTGACATAAACTCCCGGAACCACGTGGGCCACAATCCATACGGCCAGCCCGCTCAAAACCCAGTTCAAAAGCAGCCGCATGTTCGCTCCTTTTTTTGCATGCTCATGACTTGGGACACCCGCCGCAACTTCGTCCCGAACAGACTATACCAAGCGGCCCCCCACGTGGCCCCGGGTCACCTGCTAAGCCCGTGTGGGGCGGACACTCCCTTCGGCTTCGCTCAGGGCAGGCTTTGTCCGCCGATGCAGCCACCACAATACCCTATACTTCTCCAGGAGAATTTTGTCCCATGAATCTCCTCACGGAAATCGAAACCCGCGTTCTCGGCTCCCTGATCGAAAAAGACATCACCACTCCCGACTACTATCCGCTCTCGCTCAACGCCCTGGTCAACGCCTGCAACCAAAAAAACAATCGCGATCCAGTCATGACCCTCGATGAAGAGTCCGTCCGCACGGCCCTGAGTTCGCTGCAGGAAAAGCGCCTGGCTGGCCCCGCCGGCGGCGCGGACAGCCGCGTCACCAAGTACGAGCACCGCCTGCAGGAAGTCTTCAACTTCGATCGTCGTGAAATCGCCATCCTCTGCGTCCTGCTTCTTCGCGGCCCGCAAACGCCGGGGGAGTTACGCAGCCGCACCGAGCGCATGTATCACTTCGACTCCCTCGAAGACGTAGTCTCCACGCTCGATCGCCTAAGCCAGCGCGACCCGCCGTTGGCCGCGATCCTCCCCCGCCAGCCCGGCACCAAGGAATCCAGATACACCCATCTCTTCTCCGGCCATCCAGAGGTGTCCGGTAGTGTTAATGTGGCGCGGGCGCTCTCGCCCGCGAATCTCGCCACGGGATCGACTTCCTCGACTACAGATCGCCTGGCCCAACTGGAAGAAGAAGTTACGAACCTGCGCCACGATCTCTCCGAAGTCCAACAGCAACTGGCCGCCTTCCGCAAACAATTCGACTAAAGAGCTAAGACGATCCCTGCATCGCGGTTTCCCATTGTCCACTGAACTGCAGCCGCGAAGCGGCGTAAGAATACAGCCCACGGCGCAAGCCGTGGGTAGAAGTTGGAACAAGAGCAAGCCCCTACGGGGCGAAAGAAAAAGCACGATACGCGTCCGGTTGACCATTCCCCCAATTGCCCGTCCATCCCCATAAGGTCCCAGATGCACGACACCACCTCATTGGTGTAGCCTCATAACTAGGCCGCGCCACCTCTCGAGGATGTTCCATGCACCGCCGCGAATTCCTAATCCGCTCCGCCACCGGCCTCGGCGCGGCCTGGCTCTCATCCAAAACCATCCTCACCGCCCTAGCCAACACAACTCTCCCCACCAAATTCTCCGCTTCCGACACCGTCACTCTCGGCCACACCGGCATCCAGACCAGCCGCCTGGCCATGGGCACCGGCACCGTCGGCTCCGGCCATCACTCCCACCAGACCGCGCTCGGCATCAAAGGGCTCTCCGATCTTCTCCTCAACGGTTACGATCACGGCTTGCGTTTCTTCGACGCCGCCGATTCGTACGGAAGTCATCCTCACGTGGCCGAAGCCCTCAAGCACGTGCAACGCGACAAAGTCACCGTGCTGACGAAAACCTGGGCGCGCGATCCCGCCACCGCTCGCGCCGATCTCGACCGCTTCCGCCGCGAACTCGGCACCGACTACCTCGACGTCTGCCTGATGCACTGTCTCACCGAATCGGACTGGACCGAGCGCTACAAAGGCGTGATGGATGTTTTCTCCGAAGCCAAAGAAAAAGGCACCATCCGCGCCCACGGCTGCTCCTGCCATAGCATCGACGCTCTCCGTGCCGCCTCCAAGTCCCCGTGGGTCGAGGTCGATCTAGCCCGCATCAATCCCATCGGCGCCTCCATGGACGCCGATCCGGCAACCGTAGTTGGGGTATTAAAAGAGATGAAAGCCGCAGGCAAAGCGGTAGTGGGAATGAAAATCCTCGGCCAGGGCGACCTGCGCCATCGCCAGGACGAAGCCATCAAATACGCGCTATCGCTCGGAGTGCTGGACGCCTTCACCATCGGCGCCGAAAACAAAATGGAACAGGAAGACCTGATCCGCCGCATCGCCGCCGCCTAGGCCGAAATGGGAGACTTGCTGATATTGGTCATGTGGGGACAGCCGCCCCCGGCTGTCCGTCCGGACGAGGCCCGGCTACTCCATCCCATTAAGAATCCTGTTCAGGTAGCGCACCGTTTGCGATGGCGCAGCTTCAGCGCTGCGCTGGATAGTGGTCCAGTTGGCTTGGGCCTCATTCGACCGCGCGAAACTCAGAAACCACTTCGATACTTCCCACAATATTCGCATTCACGTTTACCAGCTCACGCGCGGGAATCCAATATTCTCGGTGCATGGACCTCCCAACCACGTGGATCTCATATTGCTGCAGAAACTCCGTCTGCACATTGAAACGCAGCACATATCCCGCAAAGCCGGAGCTCTCGTCTTTCGTATTCCAGTCGCGTGCAATCTGCGTTGCATATTCCTCGTTGAGTACGGGATAGAAGAAAGGCTGCTCCGGCAACCGCGGCGGAAACTGACTGAATCCGCTCGCACGCACCAACTCGAATTCAGTTTGTCCCACAGGCCGATAGAGAGTCGTAGAGTCGCCGGTCACGCCTCAAGGATAATCGAATGCTCCCTTCGAAGTTCCTTGGACTGGGCTGTGTCCCGCTCCCCACACAGTGTGCGCCTCGCCACGACCATCGCGACCTCGCCCCGCCCTAACCCTCGTCAAATCAACGCCTCATTCTCTGGCCCGCCCCATGCACTATCCCTTGCGCTGCTCAGCAGCAGGAGGTGACCAACCATGGCACATTTCAATCGTTTCGCTTCAATTCGGAAAATCGCAGAATCCTGCCTCTCCATCGTGTGGGGCAATGACGCGGGCGCGCTTCTCTTCGCAGCGCTGTTGATCGCTTGTTCATTAACAGTCGGCTGTTCCAGCGACAAGCCGAAACCCGTAAACTACACCAACTCAAATCCTGTGACACAAACTCCGAGCGCCATCGCGAGCTCGACTCTACCCGCGCCCGCTCCTCAGACCGAGAGCAAGCCGGCTGCAAAGAAAGTTGCAAGAAAGCGTCCCGCCACCGTGAACTACAGTGATAAGACGTATGGCGTCTCGTTCGAATATCCGCGCAAGTACGCCATCGAAACCGGAGATGCAGCCACCGGCCTGGTCGCCACGACTCCCATGCCCATGAACTTCGTGCAACCCGGCGGCATCGCGCTCGCGGCGGTCGAACTGCCCGAAACCGGTTTCGCCCAGACCGACTTCTCCTACGCATTCTTCAACGTGAGCGTAAACAAAGCGCTTACCGAGGAACAATGCGCGCAGTTCGCCGTACCCCAGGCCGCTCCTTCGGCGCCGGCCGATTCAAAGTCGCAGCCCGGACCTGAGGCCTCAAAGATGGTGCTCGGAGACATGGCGCTGCTCGGTACCGAAGCCGTCGCAGGTGAGGGAACGACGCAAAGTGATGTCAAATATTTCCACGCCTTCGAGAACGGCGCCTGCTATGAATTCGCGTTGAACGTCACCACGGTGGCACGTCCCACCGAAGGTGGAATGAAGCACGTCGATCGGGACAAGGTCTTCAGCCGCCTGGAAAAAATCCTGGCCACGGTGAAGATCACCCCACTAACACCGGTTCCAGCGGTCGCCGAAACCACGGCCGACAAGAGCGAAACTCCGGCGGCCCCGGCTACAGCTCCAGCCTCCGAGGTAACCGCCAGTACGCCGCCAGCATCCGCAACTCCGGCGCCCACGGCGACTCCTGCAACTCCGGAAACGTCCCCACAGTAAGCTCTACGCTGGGAGTAAGCTACGCTGGGTGCCCCACCCTTCTCGCGTCCTTTGCGAGAGGGTGGGGTTTTTCCTTGCAACAAGACTCCGCTTCAAAGTACTTGCGTAACCCCATCCTCCCGATTTGCCTTGGACTCCCCGCTCCTCCACATAAATACTGCCATCATGCGAAACACGTTTACTTTGGCCGTACTGTTCTGCGCTGTCGCCGGATGCTCGTTCGGTCAGGGCAGAGTTTTCGACTGGGTTCGTGCCAACGACGAGACCGTGCAGATGGATCCCGCCGACTACCACACCGGCCGCGTCTACCGGCCTGGTCCAAATGGCGGAAATATCCATGTCGACATCGCAGCAGGAAGAGAGCCGGTCACCATTGCGATGACGTGGGCCGACGAGTGGAACAATGCGCAGCAGCATCCCGAGATGTTCGCCAATCTCACTTTTCGCTGCGTCCAGGAGCACGTCGTAAGCACCACCTACGAATGCCATCTCCCGACGGATCGCCCCATGGTGCTCACCATACGGGATGAGCGCACTCCTAATCGTGCCGTTCTCTCCGGCATCGGTGCCATCATCGCGCAAGGTGGACACGGCGCCAGGGAGTTCGCCTCTCCCAGCGACGTTCACATTCAGTACTACACTTGGGCCTGCGTTGACCACTGCATCCAGCCGGAACTTCAATGGTTCCGCCTGGTAAAAGAGAAGTACGAGGTCACACCCACCGCCAAGGTTTACAGCCTCCTCACGCCGGACCACGACGGCCAGGAACTGAGCGTCAAGATCAAAGCCCCCGTACCCATGACCATCGCCGTGGTGCCCTCGCACCTCGCCGATCAGGTTTACGACAAGACGGAGGCGCTCGGTTCTGCTCTCGATCAAACCTCGTGCAAGCAACGCGGAGTGCAGTCCTTGACCTTCGAATGCAAATTCAATCTGAGCGATGGTCCACAATCGATCATGGTCATACCCGACTCAGCCCCTCCCAACCACAAGAAAGCCGAGATCGAACTCCAAACGGTGAAATGCATCGCTAACTGCAACATCCCGAATCGCTAGCCTGTGTATGTGTGGGGCGGACACTCTTGTCCGCCAAGCCCGGGGCACAAGCCGCAGCCTAGTGTCGTGACGCGTCCTTACGCAAATCGCCCTTCATCCGCCGACGGCCCATAGATGGCCGGCACCTGCGCCTCATTGAGACGCAGGTAAACGGTGAGCTGCCCACGGTGATGTGCCAGATGATTGAATACGGCATCACGCAGCATGACGTGCCGCGGCTGCTCACTCACTACGCGGCCGCCAACTAGAAATTTCCACGGTTTCATCAAGTGCTCGTCAATTTCGCCGCCTATGTCTCAAAGTCCGTGTCGTATGCGCCGTACGTGTATCGCGCACGCGTGACCCTGCACGCGCCGGTCGAGATGGTCGCCGATCGAGTTCCGCCTACCGCGGGCGTACTTGAGGCAATCGACCAGCGAACGTGCACGCTCCACACCGGAGCAAACTCGCTCGACATGCTGTCCGTATTCGTGGCCCTGATCGGTGTCGACTTTGAAGTGCGGGAGCCTCCAGAACTAGTCGACCAGATCCGCCGCCTGGCAACGAGGTTCAGTCGCGCAACATCGCAATGAGAGTGTGTGTGGGGCGGACACTCCTGTCCGCCAAGGTGTAAATATGCCCGCTGCAAGTTGCGGAAAATCGCGGACCGGCACCAAGGCCCTGACTTCAGAGGCTGCGGAAAACCTCGGATTCGTATCAGGGCACGACTTCAGTCGTGCCGTGAATTGCGAAAACGTGTTCGCCTTCAGCCGCTGGGGTCAGAATTTCTGTCCCACATTCCTGTTTTTTCGCAGCGTGCTAGACGAACGCTACTCTCGCAACTGACAGAGCAGAGATCCTCCTCCGCAACCCCGATCAATACTGCCCATACCGTCCCTTCACCGACTCCAGCAGCTTCTGCGAGTCATACCCAACCCCATCCTTAAAAACCATCTCCACATTTTCGACATCAGAAATCTTCGTCGACGGATCGCCCTTCACCACCACCAGGTCCGCATTCTTCCCCGCGGCAATCGACCCAACCTGATCCTGCCTTCCCAAATACACAGCACCATTCAAAGTAGCAATCTTGATCGCTTCCACCGGCGAGAATCCAGCCTCCACCAGTAATTCAATCTCGCGCTGATCGCCAAATCCCGGCACTACTCCGCCATTGCCCGTCGGATCAGGCCCCGCAAGCAGCAGCCCTCCTGCCGCAACAAACGCGCGCTCCAATTCCATATCGCGCTTGAACAGCACCGCCCCATCGCGCCGTGAAGGCTTGTCCGCCGGACGATTGCGAATGTACAAATAAGCCTCCCGCGCCGGCGGCGACATCGCCTCCAACACCGCCGCCCGCAGCGGCGGACGCCCGGCAATATCCCCTTCGAATACCGGCAGAGTCGAAGTGATCGCCACGTGATGCTTAACCAGCGTCTCGATCAGATCCTTCGCCTCCGGACCATTCGGATCCATCTTCGCAAGCGTGACATCGCCCTCGCTCTCACTGCACTCGTCCGGCTTCTTCCCCGGATCAAGCTGTGTGTTGACGAAAAACCCGTGCTCCAGATTGTCTATCCCGGCCTCCGCCGCTTCCTCATAAGTCACCGAGCACAAATGCCCCGTAACCTTGATCCCGCGCTTGTGCGCCGCTTCAACCGCAGCCTTCAATTCCGCACGCGTGATGTTCATATAAGCTTTGAACGAAGTCACTCCGCGATCCGCCCAGTACTCCACAAACTGCCGCGCCTCATCCGCACTGTTCAACCAGTGCATCTGTAGAAAGTAGCTGTGCGCTCCCTCCAGATAAGGACCAGTCACATCAATATGCGGCCCCGGCAGCTCGCCCCTATCAATCTCGTGCTTCAGATTAAGATCGGCGTAAGTCTCCACGCTGCCAGTAGTGCGCATGGTAGTCACTCCGCCCGCCAGATAAAGCCGCGGCGCCGAGAAGGTCATCTGCGGAGCGACCACCGGCGGCTCGCTGCTCCAGTCCGCTCCAAAATTCGGCCGCGCAATATAGAACAGATGATCATGCATCCCCACAATCCCCGGCATCACCGAGTACCCGTGCAGATCCATGACAGTCGTTCCTGCAGCCGCAGCCACATCCGATCCAGCCTGTACCGCCGCAATCTTTCCGCCTTCGATAACCACATTCTGATCGTCCACGGCAGGCTTGCCCGTTCCGTCGATCACGCGCACGTGCTCCAGAATGACCTTCGGCGCGTTCACGCGGACGTACTTCTGCACCGTCTTTGAAAGCGTAGATTGTTGTGCGTGCACGGCCACCGAGAGCAAAACCAACAACCAGACGGCTGAAGTCTTCGTCCGCATAGTTCCTCCGCAAGCCGTAACATTGTACGTGTAGGGCGGACACTCTTGTCCGCCAGCCCTTGTCCCCCAATTCTTGTCCGCGAACCTGTACAGCCAGACTCTCTTCCTGAGGCAAACGACGACTCGCAGCACCGTAAAGAGAACCGTCCCAGTTTGAATCTCCGCCTTTAACTTCATTCTGTACGCTAGCGCACTTTTCCGCCCCCAAGTCGTGTACAATTCGACAAACGTTCAGATCCTTGGCCATCACAACCAGCAAGCACAAGGAAAAACGCCAATCATGGCATCGCTCGTGACGTCCTCGCGCGGTGAAGCACCACCCATTTCATCAAGGGAGCCGTCATGAGAATTCTGCTCTACAACCCCGACAATGGTGTGACTCGCAACTTTATGCCACACCTCTGGATGTTTCTGCTGCAGGCTCTGACCCCGCCCGGCCATGAGGTGCTGCTGATTGACGGCAATGCTCAACCCATGGACGAGGCTCAGATCGCACAATACGTCCGCGACCAGAACATCGGACTCGTCGGCATCGGGGCCATGACCAGAATGATCGCCAAAGCGTATCGGATCGCAGACGCCATTCGCGCCATAGGAATTCCCGTGGTGATGGGCGGCCCCCACGTCACCGAACTTGCCGACGAAGCACTCGGACGCGATGGCGGTCCGCGCCACGCCGACGCCGTGGCCCTTGGAGAAGCCGACGAGACCTGGCCTCAGATCGTGAATGACGCCGTCCGCGGCCAGCTTAAAGATATCTACGCTCCCGTGGATGAGGCCGGCAAAGATCGTAAACCTTCGCTCAAGCAATACCCGGAAATTCCCTGGCAGTCGGTCGATCTCCACCAGTTCAATCTGGTGCCCAAAGCCGCGACCCCGCTGCTCAACCGCGTCGGTGAGGGCTGGGGAACATTCCGCATCATTCCGGTTGAGTCCGGACGAGGTTGTCCCTACGGCTGCGAGTTCTGCACCGTCACCGGATTCTTCGGCGACTCCATTCGCTTCCGTACCAACGAAAGCGTGGTGAATGAGCTGCTCCTGTTGAAGGCGCGCGCCCGCAAAGAGAAGGGCCAGATTGCGGTTTTTTTCATCGACGACAATTTCGCCATCAACGTGAAGCGCACCAAGTCCCTGCTGCGCGACATCATCGCCGCCGGCGCTCAGCTCAACTGGGTGGCACAAATCAGCGCCAACCTGCTGCGCGACGAAGAACTGGTCGACCTGATCGCCGCTTCCGGCGGCAAGTGGGTCTTCATCGGCATGGAGTCCATCGACCCGGCCAATCTGAAAGACGTCAATAAAGGATTCAACAAGCCCGGCGAATACGCCGCCGTGCTCGAGCGCCTGGCGAAACGCAACGTCTACGCCATCACCTCATTCATCTTCGGCATGGACAACGACACCACTGGCGTCGCCGAGCGCACGCTCTCCCAGGTTCGCACCTGGCCACCGGGCCTGCCCATCTTCGGCCTGCTGACTCCGCTGCCCGCAACCCCGCTCTACAAGCGCCTGGAAACCGCCGGCCGCCTCACTCGCCCCAAGCACTGGCAGGAGTTCATTCCCTTCGCCATGGCCCACACCCCGCTGAAGATGACCATCGAAGAAGCTCACGCCGAAGTGAAATACGGATGGTCCCACGCCTACAGCCCGGAAGCATTAGCACAAGCCGTAGATTCGCTGGATGACCAGCCTATCGGCTATCGCATCAACATCTTCCTGGCCCGCCTCTGCTTCCGCGGCATCTATTTCCCCATGATGGGCCGCTTCGCCTGGCTGAAAGTAGTCGCAGAAAACCGCCGCACAATCTTCAAACTGGTAAAAGAAGCCTTCTTCGGCCGCAAAGAGCGCCCGAATGTCGAGGACGCGTACAAAGAAGTAACCGCCGAGCCCGTGTAGGGCGGACACTCTTGTCCGCCGCCTTTGACGTTGAGGCTGATCCTCCAACGGTCGCCTGCATTGAGGTCTCTGCGGACCACCCTGTTAGGTGTAGAATGCAGACGCCTTGAAGGAGGCTCTATGGCCTCTCCGGCTGGATCGAGAGGGTTACCCAGCGAACTGTACACGGTTCGAACCTTCTACACGTTGGGCGGCGCGTCAACAGGAGTTTGGATCTTCTCTGCCGTCTGCGGGAACTTCATCTCCCCGAATCATCTCGGCTGGCTCCGCGCGTTAGCTTTAGTGATGGCTCTCGTGATCAGCCTTGCTGACGCAACGCGAGAGAACGGACGGGCACGGCATGAGCTTCTGGTCGCGTTTTTTAATGGACTGCTCATCTACGCCAGCGCGACCGGAATTAATGCTGTGAGCACCGGCACGGACTTCAGTCGCAGTATTTCGCAGAGAGTGCAGACCAGCTCTCTTTTACCGTTCGTAAAGGAGAAAGCGCTATGGCCTCCTCTCGAGCTCATTCGGCAAAAGGAGGCTCTGCAGCGAGAGGGCGCACTGCTGCAACCCAAGGCGGAGCCCAAGGTCGAGCAGACTTTGGACGAAGCCAGGATCCTCGCGTCGGTTACAGGGAAACAACGCGAGGTACTCACGCTCGCTTTCGAACTCTATAGACAGAAGGTCCCATACAAATGGGGCGGGAAAGACCCGCATGATGGCTTTGATTCTTCAGGATATATAGCTTACCTGTTAGCGAAGGCGGGTGTTATCGACGATCCCACCACCTACTGGTCGGGCAAACTTCTGACATCGCCGTCGTTGCAAAGGGTCCCTCACGAGGAAGTGGGCGACATCATCTTCTACAACGCAGGCGCCTGCATGATATACCTCGGCGACAAAACCAGCATCGGGATGCTTCCCGGAGGAATTGTAATAGGCAACCTTGACGAGTCCCCCGAAGGCTACGACCGCAAGGGCGTCCGCCGATACTAGGACGGAAAAAAGGAAAAGGCCACGCTCATTTCTGAACGTGGCCTTGATTTATGCCGGCAGCAACTCGGGCCGTCCAAGAGAAGCCGCAAGCGGGTACTGCATTAGTGAGTCTCGACTAGGACTGCCGGCTTCGGTGTGGCCGTCGGCGTCTCCGCATGCACCTCACTCACCGACACCAGGGTGGCATTTACAACCTTGTTTGAATCCAGCGGCTTCAGCTTCGAAGACTTCAGCTCATAGCCTCCCTGTTCCGCAGACATAAGGACCAGGCGGCCGTGTCCCTTCATGAAGCCGGTTGCAATCTCCACTCGGAGAAAGTATTCCTGCCCTGCTTTCACATCCAATTCCGTTCCGGACTGCTTGTCGTTGGAGCGGAAGTCATGTTTCCCCGGATCGAGTTTCACCGTGAAGTAGCGGCCATTCTCCATGCGCGCCAGTTCAGTTTCATCACAGTAAACGGAAGGCGCCAGCGCGTGCAGTACAATCGGCCCTGCGGGTGGAATTCCGCGCACGGTGGTGGCGGTTCGCAAAAGCAGATTCCTCCTGCCTCGCTTCGCACGCGCGTCGGAATGACAAAGACTCAGGGCAGGGCATTCGCGGCCATACTCAGCGGAAGAGCATGGGGCACCGAGCAAGAAAAATCCAAGTCAAAGGCGGCGGACAGAGCCTGCCCTGAGCGAAGCCGAAGGGAGTGTCCGCCCCACACGTTCGCGGGCGGATCCCCGTGGTTATCTCTTATTAACAAAAACGTGAGTTGCATTTTCTCCCGGGATGGTCCGGACGTCTGTGAATCCAAGTTGGTGGAGATTGATTCCCGAAAATAGATTTTCGCCTTCGCCCAGCAGAACCGGCGAGACGGCTAAGTGCATTTCGTCGATCTGGCCGGCGATCAGGTACTGGCGAATGACGGAGACGCCGCCGCCGATGCGGACGTCCTTGTCTTTATTCTTATTTTTATCTTTGCCTTGGCCTTGGGCCGCCTCTTTCGCTTGCTTCAGAGCAGACTCCAATCCATCGGTGACGAAGTGGAACGTGGTGCCGCCTTCCATTGCGAGGGGAGACCGCGCGTGATGCGTGAGCACGAATACGGGCGTGTGGTACGGGGGATTGTCGCCCCACCAGCCTCTCCAGGAATCGTCGTTCGTCGTCCACGGACCTCGAACCGGCCCGAACATATTCCGACCTAAGATCCAGGCGCCCACATTTTCGAAAGATTGAGCTG
>WNFC01000636.1_pt1 | contig 45899 bp, 49 predicted proteins | sample 5400541 | NCBI WGS metagenome assembly WNFC01 (sample SAMN13153342, study PRJNA577476) | soil metagenome | isolation source: 120 cm saprolite under Douglas fir tree site 2 hole 2 replicate 1 | place: USA:California | collected 2015-04-18 | reverse complement strand
ACTTCACCGGCGGTGTCCCGCCAAGGTCACGCGGGACGCCACGCACCACGACGCTGGTGCTGGCCGACTCCGATGAGCTTGCGGCTTCGCCAGAGCCGAAAGGGCGTCGGCGGGCGGGGCGAGGATCCTCTGTATAGCGCCGGGCTGTGGACATGACCAGAACGCCGGCTGACACCTGCAACGCACGCATCTGCCGCGGATCGAGCGCGGAGCGAACCCTTCCACTGGTCGCGGCGATCGTCGTGCCGGGGTCTTGGACGGCGCCTGATGGGGCAGAATTTCTGGGTGGCCAGCGATGTAGTGTGGTGGCCAGGAGCGCCGGTGGCTAGCCGCGAGCGGGTAGCTGTGGTCAGCGTCTCCTGTAACACCCGGGAGCTGACCGGGTTTTTGCTGTGGTCGCTGCGCAGGATCGTGCACTGGCCGGGCCTGGAGATCGTGATCGTGGACAACGGATCGCGGGACGGGTCAGCGGAGCTGCTGGCCGGAGCCGCGCGGGCCGGGGTCTGCGCGCTGCTCGCCAATGACGTCAACCGCCAGCACGGCCCGGGCCTGAACCAGGGGATCTCCTGGCTGGCCTCCCGGCCGGGCCCCCTGCCGGCCTGGATCTGGATCCTGGATTCTGACGTCATCGCCGCGCGGCCCGGTGTACTGTCCGCGGCGCTGGCCGCCGCGCAGGGCGATCGTGCGGCCCTGGTCGGTGAGCCGCAGTGGGACCGATGGCACCAGGTCGAGCGTTTTGGGCTGTACTCGCTGCTGCTGGACCCAGCCCAGGTCTGGCGGCCCGGGATCGGGCCCTTCACCGACGGCGGTGATCCGTCGTTTGATCCGCTCAGCTCGGCCGCACGGTCCGGGCTGCGCCGGGCGGCCTTCCCGTTCACCGCGCAAGGCCACGTGATTCACCGTGGCCGGGGCAGCCTGGCCGCGGTCTTCCAGGCCGGGGACCGCTCGCACCCGCTGTATGACTGGGCCGTCGGGCACCATGACCCGCACTTCGGCGAGGTCCCCGGCGCTGACCAGCGATACCAGGCTCTGCTGCGAGCATTCCGCAACAGACGGGGACACTGACCGGAACGTCCCTGGCAGCCGCGTGCGGGTACCCGCGCAGCCATCCGTAGCAGTGCCATGAGCGGATGGCTGGCCATGTGATCTCGGAACTGGCCAGCAGAAGGCACCCGCCGGTATTGACTTCGACGGCCTACTTGACAGGAAGCACCTCGAACGCCGGGTGTTTGGGCGCGATGGCGCGGATCTGGTCGTCGCTCGAGTCCGGCCCGGTGCCCTCGAAGAAGATCCCGACCTCTGCCTTCCACCGCTTGAGGTAGGCGCGCAGGACCGGTACTTTCTCGTCGTCGGTGAGCTCTCGGCCGCGGAAGCTCTCGGCACGCCTGCCCAGCCGCAGTTCGCCGGTGCCGGCGGCCCGCAGGTTGCGCACCCACTGGGTTTCGCCGCGGGGTGCGACGAGGTAACGGCGGCCATCGTGGGTGAGCAGGTTCACCGGCGTGGTACGCCACTCGCCACTTGTCCGGCCCTTCACCGCAAGGACCCGCGAGCCGAGAACGCTGATGCCCTGCCTGGTCAGGAATGCCACCAACTGGTTGAAAACGTTACGCGTGAACCAGCCCGGCGCGCGGTAGTGATCGGACACGCTGATCAGCCTAGCTGCAGGGGCATGCGGTTGATTCGGCAAGCGCGCATAAGTATGCGCTGAGAGAACGTCCGCTCATGTCGCAGACCGGGCGATACCGTCACCCGTGCGTTCCCGCGGAAACGCTCGCTCATGCATGCTTTGAGCGCGATGAGTTGTGTCACGCCATCTGCGCCAGGGCTGACCGGCGTGGCAGCGCTGCGTTGGACAATGGGCTGGTGATTGAGGTCGAACCCGGCCGTTTCGAAGACATGGTCGTCATGGCGCTGGACGGGCTGCCCGAAGAACTCGGCCAGCTGATGCGCAATGTCGCGGTCACGGTCGAGCACCGCCCGGGCCCGCCCGGCCTGCTCGGGCTCTACCAGGGCATCCCGCTCACCAGCCGCACGTCGCAGTACGCCGGGGTGCTGCCCGACCGCATCACCATCTACCGCCAGGCGATCTGCGCGATCTGCCGCACCGAGCAGGAGGTCGCCGACCAGGTCCGCCGCACCGTCATCCACGAGATCGCCCACCACTTCGGCATTGACGACAACCGGCTCAGCGAACTCGGCTGGTAAGAACCCGGACACAACCCGCCGAACGAGCACATCTGCCACCGTCCGGCTGAACTTATGTTGCATTCTGGCTGGGTAGCTGCCGCAACGGTGGTTCTCTCACGTTGAGGCGCCCGATGGGCTGGCCGGTGATCTCGGCGATAAGGTCGAAGTCCTTATCGAAATGCAGCACCGTGAGCCTGGCGAGTTCGGCGGTCGCGGCGATGATGTGTTCGGAGCGACGCTACAGGGACCTGCGCTTGAGCTTGACCCGGTAGGAGTAGTGCTCGGGGTCGAAGTAGCTGATGGCGAGCTCGACGGGGTCGTCTTCGGCGTCGAAGTACAGGCGGTCGATCCGGAGCAGCGGCTCACCCGTTTCGCGGCCCAGATGCCGGGCCGCGAATGAGGGGGCGCCGGCCGCGCTGATGCTCTGCTCCGCCGCTGTGAGAGATCCGTTCGTGCGCGAGTCGATCAGCCCGATGACCGTCACCCGGCTGCGCCCCCCGGGCGATGACAGCTCGCCGACATCGGTCAGCAGACGCCCGATCCGCGGCGGCAGGTATACGGAGGTGTAGCAGAACGGGATCTCGGCGTGCAGGCGGACGAACGTCACGATGAAGATGTCGTCTGACGGGAGCCTGAGCCGGCCGGCGGTCTCGACGTCGACCTTGCGCTGCAGCGGGCTGACGACCTGGCACTCGGTGTCCAGCGACAGCGCCATCAGCTCCTCGACGGAGCCGAAGTGGTTGACGTACCTGTCTTCCTCGGCGACCGGGTAGGTGCCCCGGCCGGCGACCCGGTAGATGATTCCCTCCGATACCAGGTCTTGCATCGCCCGCCGGACGGTCTGCCTGCTGACGGAATGGCTGGCCGACAGCTGCTCCTCGGTGGGCAGCTGCCGTCCGTTCGCGTATTCGCCGTTGCGGATCGCGTCCCGTAGCCGGGTGGCCAGCGTCCGGTAAGCGGCGGGTCGCACCTCCATGGACTGAGGGTATGCCCTGGATTGACTCAGGCCCTACCTTTATGACTAAATGGCCGTACATATCTTTTATTAAGGCGGCCAATCTTGGAGGGTGTAGTGCAGGTGGTGAGCCGGGGCACGACTGCGGGTCCGTTCGGTCAAAAATCTTTTGCGGTCTCCCAGATCCGATGACGTCGGTGGCCGTCGCCCTGGCTCGGTGGGCCGCGGAACTGGAGCCGGAGCCGGGCGACCTCGAGCTGGCGGACCGGTCCTTGCTGGACACGGTGGCGGTCGCGCTCGCCGCCCGGCACCATCGCGTCACCCGGCTGGCCGCGAGTCTGCCCGAGGGCGCGCGCTGGGCGGTCGCCGGGCACGTCCTGGATTTCGATGACCTGCACATGCCGTCGACGACGCATGTCAGCGCGGTCTGCGTGCCCACGGCCCTGGCGACGGGCGGCGGGCCGCGGGCCTACCTGGCCGCGGCGGGGGTGATGGCGCGGCTCGGGACGGCCCTGGGCTGGCCGCACTATTCGGCCGGCTGGCACGCGACCTGCACGGCCGGGGCACCGGCCAGCGCCGCCGGAGCGGCCGTCGCGCTGGGCCTGCCGACGGAGAAGATCGCGGTGGCCATGGCGCTGGCCGTGCCCGCCGCCGGCGGGGTCCAGCGGGCCTTCGGCACGGACGCCAAGTCGCTGCAAGTCGGCTTCGCCGTCGATGCGGGGATCCGCGCGGCCAGCCTGGCGGCCGCGGGCGCGGACGCCGATCCCGGGGCCGTCGACGCGTGGCTCGGGCTGGTCGGCGGCGACCCGGCCGCGGTCGATACGGCCGGCCCGGCAGTACCGAACGGGCTGGCGGTCAAGCTCTACCCGTGCTGTTATGCGCTGCAACGGCCCATCAGCGCGATCTCAGAGCTCGCCGGGCAGGATCTGGATCCAGCCAGGATTAGCCGGATCGTGCTGCGCACCCCGGAAGCCACGGTCGTGCCGCTGATCCATCACCGGCCGGACTCCGGGTTGCAGGGCAAGTTCAGCCTGGAGTACGCCGCCGCGGCCGCGCTGCTGGACGCGTATCCCGGGTTCGGCAGCTTCACCGACTCCGCGGTCCGCCGGGAGGCCGCCCGGCGGCTGGTCAGCCTGGTCGAGGTGAAGCTCGACCCGGGCGGCAGCTGGCTGCTCGACGGTCAGCTGGAGGCGGAAATCCATACCAGCCACGGGACGATCCTGCGGGCGAGCCAGCAGTTCCCGCCGGGCTCCCCGGCGCGGCCCCCCTCGGCCGCCCAGCTGCGGTCCAAGCTGGCTGACTGCGTGCGCGGGCTGGACACCGACCCGGCGTCGTGGACATGGGAGAACGCGGCAGGCACCCTCCGGCGGTTCCTGCCCGGACCGGCCGCGGCGCCGGGGCACGCCGAAACAGAAAGCGAGCAGGCATGGATGAGCTGAACGAGGACGAGCGCGCCATGGTCGAGCTCGTCCGCGACTTCGTCAACCGCGACGTCAAACCCGTCGTGCGTGAGCTCGAGCACGGCAACACCTACCCGGAAAAGCTCATCGAGCAGATGAAGCACCTCGGCGTCTTCGGCCTGGCGATCCCGGAGCCCTGGGGGGACGCCCTGGTCAGCACGCCCTGTTACGCGCTGATCACCGAGGAGCTCGCGCGCGGGTGGATGAGCCTGGCCGGAGCCATGGGCGGGCACACCGTCGTGGCCAAGCTGATCCTCGGCTACGGGACCGAGGAGCAGAAGCGCGCCTACCTGCCGCGGATGGCCTCCGGTGAGCTGCGGGCGACCATGGCGCTGACCGAGCCGGGGGGCGGGTCAGACCTGCAGGCGATCCGGACGGTGGCCCGCCGCGACGGCACCTCCTACGTCATCAACGGGTCGAAGACCTGGATTACCAACGCCCGGCGCTCCGGGCTGGTCGCGCTGCTGTGCAAGACCGATCCGGCGGCCCAGCCCGCGCACGCGGGCATCAGCATCGTGCTGGCCGAGCCGGGCCCGGGTTTCATCGTGTCGCGCGATCTGCCCAAGCTCGGCTACAAGGGGGTGGAGAGCTGCGAGATCACCTTCGAGGACTTCCGGGTCCCGGATTCGGCGCTGCTGGGCGAGCGCGAAGGCGACGGCTTCCCGCAGATGATGCGCGGCCTGGAGATCGGCCGGATCCAGGTCGCCTCCCGCGCGCTCGGCGTGGGCCAGGCCGCGCTGGAGGACTCGCTGCGGTACGCCCAGCAGCGGGAGGCGTTCGGCCAGCCGATCTGGAAGCACCAGTCCATCGGCAACTACCTCGCCGACATGGTGACCAAGCTCACCGCGGCCCGCCAGCTCGTCCTGTATTCCGCGCGGTGTTACGACTCCGGGCGGCGCGCGGACATGGAGGCGGGCATGGCCAAGCTGTTCGCGTCGGAAACCGCGATGGAGATCGCCCTAGACGCGGTGCGCATCCATGGCGGCTACGGGTACTCCACCGAGTTCGACGTGGAACGCTACTTCCGTGACGCGCCGCTGATGATCGTCGGCGAGGGCACGAACGAGATCCAGCGCAACGTCATCGCCCGCCAGCTGATCCAGCGGAACCCGGTCACCTCATGACCGCCCTGCCGCTAGCCGGGATCGTGGTCGTCGCGCTGGAGCAGGCCGTCGCGGCCCCCTTCGCCACCAGGCAGCTCGCCGACCTCGGCGCCCGGGTCATCAAGGTCGAGCGGCCGGGCACCGGCGACTTCGCGCGTGACTATGACCGGTCCGTGTTCGGCCTGGCGAGCTACTTCGTGTGGCTGAACCGGGGCAAGGAGTCGGTGGAGCTTGACGTCAAAAGCGCCGAGGGCCAGGCGGCGCTGGCCGCCTTGCTGGCCCGGGCCGACGTCTTCGTGCAGAACCTCGCGCCCGGCGCGGCCGACCGCCTCGGGCTCGGCGCGGACCAGCTCCGCGCCCGTCATCCCCGGCTGATCTGCTGCTCGGTCTCCGGCTACGGGCCGGACGGCCCGTATGCGCACAAGAAGGCCTACGACCTGCTGGTGCAGTGCGAAGCCGGGCTGCTGTCGGTCACCGGCACCCCGGACGAGCCGGCCAAGGCGGGCATTTCGGTGGCTGATATCGCCGCCGGGATGTACGCCTACAGCGGCGTGCTGACCGCGCTGTACGAGCGGGAGCGCACCGGCCGCGGATCCAGCTTCGACGTGGCCATGCTGGACGCCCTGGGCGAGTGGATGAGCCAGCCCTACTACTACACCGTCTACGGCGAGCGCGACGTCCGGCGCACCGGCGCCCGGCACGCGTCCATCTCCCCGTACGGCCCCTACTGCGCCCGCGGCGGACAGGTCTTCCTCGGCCTGCAGAATGACCGCGAGTGGGCCGTGCTCTGCGAGCGGGTGCTGCGCCGGCCGGACCTGATCACCGACGAGCGGTTCGCGACCAACCCGGACCGCGTGACCCACGACGCCGAGCTGACGGCCATCATCGAGGCCGCGATCGGATCCATGACGCCGGACGAGGTCGTGGCGGTCCTGGACGAGGCCGGGATCGCCAGCGCCCGGCTGCGCACGCCCGCGGAATTCGCGGCTCACCCGCAGCTCGCGGTCAGGGACCGGTGGCGCGAGGTGGATACCCCGGCCGGTCCGGTGCGGGCTCTGCTCCCGCCGGTCAGCGTGCCCGGCCGCGAGGCGGCCATGGGCGCCGTCCCGGCGCTGGGCCAGCACACCGCCTCCGTCCTGGCCGAATTCCGGGGTACACAGGGAACACGTGAAACGCTGACGACGAGGCCCAGGAGGACATCATGACCACGCTGGAGACCAGCACCGATCGGCCGCAGTACCAGCTCGTCATCGACGGGCGCCGGGTCGAGGCGGCATCAGGGAAGCGGTACGACACCGTCGACCCATACCTCGCCAGGCCGTGGGCCAGCGCGGCCGACGGCGACGCCGCGGACGTCGATAGCGCGGTGGCCGCGGCCCGGCGCGCGCTGACCGGGCCCTGGGGCCAGCTCACCGGGTTCGGGCGCGCCCGGCTGATGCGCAGGCTCGGTGACCTGATCGCGCGGGACGCGGGCCGGCTGGCCGAAATCGAGACCCGGGACACCGGCAAGCTGCTGCGGGAGATGCGCGGGCAGCTGGGCAGCATCCCCGAGTGGTTCTACTACTTCTCCGGGCTGGCCGATAAGCTCCAGGGCTCGACGGTCCCGGTCGACAAGCCGAACTTCCTCGTCTACACCCGGCACGAGCCGGCCGGCGTGGTCGCGGCGATCGTCCCGTGGAACTCCCCGCTGCTCCTGCTGACCTGGAAGCTCGCGCCCGCCCTGGCCGCGGGCTGCACGATGGTGGCCAAGCCGAGCGACTACTCGCCCGCTTCGGCGGTCGAACTCGCCGCGCTGATGGACGAGGCCGGGTTCCCGCCGGGCGTGTTCAACGTCGTGACCGGCTTCGGGCCCGCAGTGGGCCAGGCCCTGGCCGCGCACCCCGACGTGGACAAGATCGCGTTCACCGGCTCGACCCTGGTGGGCGCCGAAGTGGCCAAGGCCGCCGCGCAGAACATCACCGGCGTGCTGCTCGAACTGGGCGGCAAGTCCGCCCACGTGGTGTTCGACGACGCCGACCTGGACGCGGCCTGCAACGGGGTGCTGGCCGGGGTGTTCGCCGCCACCGGGCAGACCTGCATGGCCGGCTCGCGGCTGCTGGTCAGCCGGCGGGTCCATGACACGCTGGTGGACAAGATCGTCGACCGGGCCCGCTCGATCCGCCTCGGCGACCCGCGGGCGGCCGAGACCGAGATGGGCCCGGTGGCCACCGAGCCGCAGTACCGCAAGGTGCTCTCGTTCCTTTCTTCCGCCGCCAGCGAGGGTGCGACCGTGGCCGCGGGCGGGCGCGCCGATGACGGGCTCGGCGGGTACTTCGTCCAGCCGACCGTGCTCACCAACGTGAAGCCCACGATGACGGTCGCGTGCGAGGAGGTGTTCGGCCCGGTGCTGGCGGTCATCCCGTTCGACTCCGAGGACGAGGCGATCGCGCTGGCCAACGACAGCCGCTACGGCCTGGCCGGGGCGGTGTGGACCAAGGACATCCACCGCGGGCACCGGGTGGCGCACGCGCTGCGCACCGGGACCGTGTGGATCAACGCCTACCGGGTCGTCGGACCGGACGTCCCGTTCGGCGGTTTCGGGCTCAGCGGGCTCGGCCGCGAGAACGGCGTCGAGGCGGTGCACGAGTACACCCAGACCAAGGCCATCTGGGTCGAGCTCACCGGCGGCACCCGCGACCCCTTCACCCTCGGATGACCCGGACACCACCCGCCACCGAGGATCCGTGAGCGAGGTCAGGGAGCTCACCGAGCTGATCACCTGCGGCCCGGCCGAAGCGCTCGCCGGGCTGCTCGGCGTGCCGATGCCTGATCTCGAGGCCGGCCAGGGACTCCCGCTGCTCTGGCACTGGATGTACCTGCTGGACCGCCCGCCGCAGGCAGCGCTCGGAGCAGACGGGCACCCCGTCCGCGGCGTGAAGGCACGCTGCCAGGGCTCTGCGACTACTCCTACCGGCTGGTCGCGCCACTGTTCGACGGGCAGGGCCTCATCGTGTCCGCCTCAGCGGACCGGGGACGCGGTCCGCGTGACGACGCGCGACTCCGCAGACCGCACGACGGCGGCCGGCGTCATCCAGCCCGGCTCCCGCGAGCATCTGGCTGGCCGGCGGGGCGGAGCAGGCTGAGGAGCTGCTCGCGCAGCGCGGGCGCGGAATCAATGCCCAGCTCCCCCCTGAGCGTGGCGATGACGTAGCCGCGTTCGGTTCGGGAGGCAAGACTGAGGCTGGGAGCCGCGGAGTCGGTCACAGCGCTTCGGTACCCTCCGGTGGCTTGGGCGGGATCGATGGCTTTGGCGGGACGGTGCCGTTCGGGGATGGGCGCGGCCGGGTGGTGGCGGGGCTCGGATCCGGCTGGGGTTCGGCTGGTTCGGGCATGATGTCTTCCCTTGGCACGTGGGGGTTCGTCGCAGCGCCCTCGGCGGCCGCTTGGTTAGCGGCCGGCCGGAACGCTGCGACGAAGATTGGGCCGGCAGCTTTCATCAGGCACCGGCATCGTCAGCCGAGAGCGCGGCGTTGCGAGCGCCATGGGCACCAACGATCACAATGATCGCGCGGATGCGCATGAGCTCCTCCGGTAGCCCCGGGAAACTAGCCGCGGTGCGGCGGCTGACGTCCGGTGCCTGATATCGACGCTATACCCGCATCTAGAAACTAGCAAGCTTTTTCCGGAATCTGCTACCTTATCAGGGTGGCGAGCTGGACCTTCCTGACTAATCACGCCCGGGTTCTCCTGTGCGTCGCTCATGACCCCGGGGTGCGCCTGCGCGACATCGCGGCCAGCCTGAATATAACGGAACGCAGCGCGTTCGGCATCATCACGGACCTGGTCGAGGCCGGCTACGTGGTCAAGGAGAAGGAAGGCCGCCGCAACCGCTATCACATCCAGGCGCACCTTCCGCTGCCAGAACCAGACGGACGGGAACGCACCATCGGCGAGGTCCTGGCCCTCCTGGGCGGCACCGACGCGATCGCGACCTGACGGGTCAGGCGATGAACAGGGTTATCGCGATGTACTGGCATGTCGCGGCGGCGCAGACAAAAACGTGAAAGACCTCGTGGTAGCCGAAGACCGACGGATACGGATCAGGGCGGCGGCGGCGATAAGACAGCGCTCCGACCGTGTAAAGCAGGCCTCCGGCCAGCATCAGCGCTCCCGCTGCGATCCCGGAATGCACCCACACCCCCGGTAGCGCCAGACCGCCCGCCCAGCCAAGTGCGACGAATGTCGAGCCGACCAGAAGCTCTGGCGCGCCCATCCAGGCCATGTGGATCGCGCCCGCCGCGAACGTGAGCGTCCATATCACGATCAGGCAGGTAAGCCGGAAGGTGCCGCGGGTGGTGAGCAAGAAAGCGGGAGTCGCCGTGCCGACGATGAGCAGGAAGATCATCGCGTGGTCCAGGCGCTGCAGGCGCCGCCGCCACGCGGCGTTCCAGTCGCCGCGGTGATACAGCGCGCTGACCCCGAACATCGCGCTGACGATGGGCGCGTAGATGGCCAGCGCCGTGATCCGCACGGCGCCATGCGCATGGGCCAGCGCCAAAGTCCCGAGCACCAGCGAGGCCTCGAACCAGATCAGGTGCAGCCAGCCGCGCAGCAGCGGTTTCGCGTATGGAACGACGCGGCCGACGCCTGAGGACGGCGCCTGCGCCACCAGATGCGCCGAAGGCTCCGTCGCCACGCGGTCCATCGCCGTCACCCGACCTCCGTTCCTGCCCGCCAGGCAATACCGAACACCGGCGCGTATATCAGCACAGTGCCACGCACCACGCCGCAGCGCCAGGGCCCAGGCATAGGCGCGCGCGGAAGCGCGGGGGCGGCCAGCGAGATGGCGGCGTCAGAGCTTGGTCAGCTTGGCGAAAGGCCACATGATCCGCACCTGACGCGAGCCGAAGCCGACAATCAAGGCGGTGTCATCCTCCACGAGGATGACCCTGCCCAGGCCGTACCTGTCGTGCGTCACCTGGTCGTGCACGGCGAACTGCTCAACAGGGGGATCCGCGGGCATGGAGTTGAAGGGACTACCGGGCAGGAAGCGTCGGGTCGCGGCGCGGGCAGGCTTCATTACCATCAGTATGCGCCTTTCCGGCGGCCGGCAGCTTGTTTCTCTGTGACCAGAGTACCCGGAATCCTGGCGCCGGGCGGCCGACGGTCCACTCGGCCCCGGAGAGGACCGGGATCCCGGCGTCCCGGACGGTGCCGGCCGCCCGTCAAGAGGCGGCATTGTCCCGCGGGTCAGTCTTACCTTCGCTCCGGCGCTGGTCCTCGATGATGGAGGCGACGTGCCGCACGCACACCTCGAACGCGAGCGGGTCATCGGCGTACATCCCGCGCAGCTTGTTCATGAAGACGGTCATGTGCCGTACCGTGTCTTCCGGCAGCCCTTCAACGCTCATGAACTTCCCGCCGCCGGCCTGGGCAAAGCCGGGTATCGTACCCGGCTTGATTCCGTAGAAGTCACTCATGCTCGGCCTCCGCGTCCGTTGAATGCTCTCCGGCCTGGCGCGGCAATACGGGGGCCAGCGCGCCGGGCGACGCCAGTCCGGTGACCAGGGCCTTCTTGCCGGTCACGCCGAAACGCTCCAGTACCTTCACCATTCCTCCCGCCAGCCGGCCAGCCCCCAGCAGATGAGACGACCCTAGCCCGCCAGCATGGAGTTAACGGAGGCCAAGGGCCGCGTCGAGGCCTCGCGCCTTCTCTTGACCGGGGGTGACCTGCACTCGACTGCGGCGCAGAACGATGGCGGTGACACCCACCGCCATCGCCGTGGCGGCGAGCATGATCGTGGCGAGGGCGTTGACGGCAGGGGTGAGGCCGAAGCGCACGGCCGAGTACAGCACAATCGGCCAGGTGTTGGTCGTGCCGTTCGTGAACGCGGGCAGGACATAGTCGTCGAACGAGAAGGTGAACGACAGGAGGGCTGCGGCCACGATAGCGGGAATGAGCCTGGGCAGAGTTATCTGGCGGAACGTGGCCAGTGGCCCGGAGCCGAGATCGTAGGCGGCCTCTTCGAGCACATCGCCCATGCCCACGAATCTGGCCCGGATTATGAGCATGGCTACCGAGGTGTTGAACACCACCTGGCCAAGCAGGATGGTGCCCTTCCCCAGGGCCGGGAAGGCGTGGGTGTAATTGCGCGCCTGCACGAAGAAGATGAGGGAAGCCACCGCGATGACGATCTCGGGTACGACGAGGACCAGGTACACGAGGGAGTCGAATGGCGCGCGTAGCCGCGGCTTCATCCGGGCTAGGGCGAGGGCCGCGCACAGCCCGAGAGCGGTGGAGATGACCGACGCCACGGCGGCAATCTGGAGGCTGACCACGATCGCCGGGATGTAGGTCGGGTCGTGCAGACCGGCGCTGAACCAGCACGAGGTGAACCCGTTCCAGACCGTGATGTTGCCGACCTGGGCCGGCGGGGTGTCGCAGATGTTGGAGCCGTGGAAGCCGGCGATCGAGGTGGCGGCCGGCTTGTTAAAGGCAAAGATCACCATCACGAGGATCGGCAGGTACAAGAATGCGTACACCACCAGCGCCCATGCGGTGAATCCGTGCTTGGCCTTGAGGGACCTAGGCACCGAACTGCTCTTCTTTCGTGGCGAACAGGATGTACACGATCACGAACAACGACAGCGCTGCCATCAGCCCGATCGAGAGCGCCGAGCCGAATGGCTGGTTCTGGGCCTGGTTGAACTGATCGCCGATGACGTTCCCCACGAACTCGTAGTTTCCGCCGCTCAAGATGTTGGGGATGATGTACTCGCCGGTCATGGGGATGAACACCAGCAGAGCGCCCGTGACAACACCGGGGAGGGTAAGCCGGAGCGTGATCTGCCGGAATGCGTTGAACGGTCGCGCCCCAAGGTCGGTGGCGGCCTCGATCAGCGTCCAGTCCATTCGCTCGAGCGACGCGAACACCGGCAGGATGAACAAGGGCAGGTAGTTGTAAACCAGGCCCACGGCCACCGCGTACTTGGTGTACAGGATGTTGATGCCGAAATCTCTGGCGAGGTATCCGTTGGGGTCCAGAATGATCTTCAGCGCGTAGGTGCGGATCAGGAACGACGTCCAGAACGGAACGACCACCATGAGCAATGCGAGCATCTTGTACGTCGTCAGGTAGCGAGCCATCCAGTAGGCGAGCGGGTAGCCGACAGCGATTGTCAGCAGGGTCCCCACCGAGGCCATGACCAGCGTGCGTTCGAAGATGGTGATGTACAACGGGCTTGTGATAAGGCGGTACTGAGAAGTGTCGAACCCGTAACTGAGACTGCCGAAGCCTTTCTGGGTAGCCAGCGAGAACGCCACCAGGATGGCCATCGGCCCCAGGAAAAAGATGGCGTAGTACGCGAACGATGGCAGGGTCAGCCATCCTGGGTAGCGCGGCTTAAACGACCGCGCTACCCGTGGGGCCGCCGAGGCGGCTGCAGGCTGTGTCTTCTCGGTGACCGCCACTAGGCCGCCTTGAACTCCGAGTAGATCTGGGTGCGGGCCTCCACGACCTGAGGGCTGACGTTCAGGATGTAGTGATAGTTGTCGGTGTAACTCTTCGGGACGTTGAACATCGGGTCGTCTCGAAGGCTGGCCGGCAGCTGCGCCAGCGCGCTCGGCATCGGGATCTTGTAGTTGTGGTAGTTCATCTCGGTCACGGCCGTGCTCGGGGTGAGGAGCCAGTTGATCCACGCGTGCGCGGCCACTGGATGCGGCGCGCTCGCCGGGATGCACCAGTTGTCCGCCCAGATCTCCGAGGCCGCCTGCGGGATGACGGCCGTGATGTCGCCCTGCTTCGCGCGCCCCTGCACGATCCGCCGTACGTCGCCGTTCCAGCCCTGGCTCAAGATGATCTTGCCTGCGATGGCGTCGTTGATGTAGCTCGACGAGTCGATGGTGGTGACACCCTTGCGAATCGACAGCAGGAACGACTTCGCCTGGCTCAAGTCCGCCTGGCTGGAGGTATTGGGGTCCATCTTGAGCGCCATCAGGGCGAGCGGCACAACTTCTTCCGCTCCGTCCAGGAGGTTGGTGCGGCCCTTGCTCGCGAACTTGGGCAGAGCGTTGTAGAAGTCGAACATCGTGGCCGGCTGCTCGATCACGATCTTGTGGTTGTAGAAGAACATCGTGATGCCGAAGTCCTTGATGACGTGATAATTCCCCGTCGGGTCGTAGGACGGCGTCAGGAACGAAGGGTCCAGGTGCTTGAGGTTGGGTAGCAGCGCCTTGTCCAGGGCCATCAGGCCCTTCTCCTGGATCAGTTCGGCGACGGCGTTCTGGCTGGGCACGATGATGTCGTAGCCGGTGCCGCCCGCGTGCAGCTTGGCCAGCAGCTCATCGTTGCTCGAGTAAAAGGTCTCGTGGGTGGTCATGCCGACCTTGGCCTCAGCCGGCAGCTTCGTGAACTTCGTGAAGGTCGAGGGGTCGTCGTACTGCGACCAGTTGTAGATCTCGAGGTGGTTCTCGAGAGGCTTGCCTGCCAGCGGATTCGCCGAGCCGGAGGGACGGGTCGAAGTCCCACCGGTGGTCGTGGTCGTCGTACTGCCGCACGCCGCTGCCGTTGCTGCTGCGAAGATCGCCATCCCGCCCAGGCCGAGTGCCTCCCGCCTGCTCAGGCGCCGGCCAGCGGCGCGCTGAACCTCGCGGTGCAGGTAGTCGAACTTCGGCTTCATCTCGCGTGGCGCGAGAATGCTGAGTTCATCCCGATCATCGTTCATGACTTCTCCTTCTAGGCGCCCGTCATGGTTGGGGCGACCTCACCCAGGAGGAGCGGGGCGGATTCGTCCCAGCTGAGTGCGATCTGCTCTCCCGGGTGGATGGTGTCGAGTGCGGGGTCGGCGCTGGCGCGCTGCTCGCGTACCAGGACGTTCCCCCCGCTGGCCAGCTTGGCTACGATCTGGATCTGGTCACCCAGGTACATCTTGGTGATCACCTCGGCGGCGGCCGAGTTCGCAGTTCCGGGCGAGGCGCCGGTGGCAGCGACCATGCGCTCGGGCCGGATGCCCACGCGTACGCGCCTGCCCCTGACCGCCTGGCCGCGTGCGCGCACGACGATGCCCGAGCCGACGTCGACGGCGAAGCCACCGTCAGCCGCCTCGGCGACCTCCCCGACGAGGAAGTTCATGTCCCCGATGAAGTCCGCGACGAAAGGCGTCAGTGGCCGGTCGTAGATCGCGCGCGGCTCGTCGAGCTGCTCGATCACTCCGTTGGACATCACCGCGACCCGATCGGACATAGACAGCGCCTCCTCCTGGTCATGGGTGACGTAGATGAAGGTGATCCCGACCTGATCCTGGATTCGCTTGAGCTCGATCTGCATTTCTTTCCTCAGCTTCAGGTCAAGCGCGCCCAAGGGCTCGTCCAAGAGCAATACACGCGGATTCATCACCAGCGCCCGGGCGAGTGCGACGCGCTGCTGCTGGCCGCCGGAAAGCATCGCGGGACGGTGCTTCTCCCGGCCGGTGAGCTGCAGCAGCTCGAGCGTCTCGCGCGCCCTGGCGTTGCGCTCAGACTTGCCGACCTTGCGCTGCTTGAGCCCATAGGCCACGTTGTCTAGCACCGACATGTGCGGGAACAGCGCGTACTGCTGGAAGACGGTGTTGACGTCGCGCTTGTAGGGCGGGATGCCGATCGCGTCCGTGCCGCCGATCAGGATCTCGCCCTCATCCGGCTGCTCGAAGCCCGCGATCAACCGCAGTGACGTCGTCTTGCCGCATCCAGATGGTCCTAGGAGCGACAGGAACTCGCCCTTGCGCACTTTCAGGTTGACGGCGTCGACTGCGGTCAGAGAACCGAAGCGCTTGGTCACGGCACGAAGCTCTACGTCGTAACCCGCGTCGCCGTCTGGGGAGCTCACGCCTGAAGTCACCCTCCCACAACGAGTGTTACGTGTGTTAAGGGCACTGTAGGGCAACTGTAACCTGCGGTCTACGGACGTCGGCGCGGGTTACGGCCTCGGTTCACCGCAGGCCAGGGCGGTTGAGCCTAACCGGTGGCAGCGCCCGGGTGAATCACTTCACGAGCCTGGCCACGCCGGGACATCGGGCACTCCTGGGCCGCCATGCACGCTGAGTACCACGGCGGGGCGATAGCCCGGCCTGCGCGTACCCCTGTCAACGCTTCACCGCTTCCCTCACGGGCAACAGCGCATGACCCGGGACCGCCGTGGGTCGCTAGCCCTTCGGCGTAGAGCTCTTCCATCTCCTCCTCCATGCCGGTTTATCCCGGCGCACTCATGATCGCGTAAACAAAGCGTCGGGAGACGCGAGATCTTCGTGATCATGAACCTTTGCGGCTTGCGGGGTGATCCGGCTTTCAGCTGTAGCGCGGCAAGCGATCGATGAGCAACGCCACCGTGGGGCCGCTCCGGCTTGTCCGCGAACGATTCGGCCGGTCCGTTCGGCCCAAAGGTTTTAAGAATAACGGCGGGACCAGGCCAAACGGCGCGAACCCCGGGCGGTCGGCCGGGATCTACGTGAGGCGGGTCAGGTGGTGCGCGGTCATGCGCAACCCGTTCCGGCCACGCTAACGACCAACCCGTGCCACCGCGCACACCAGGGCAGTTCAGGAAACTGGACGCCGTAGCGGTGCTGACGGGTCCATTGTTACCGGCACCCCTGGTCCTCCGACCAGGTGTCCACGTCCTCGTCGGGGTCGCACTGGAAGTACATCCGCTGCTGAGTGTCGGTGCGCTGGCTGATCAGCGCGAAGCCGCGTTCGGAGTGGTTGTACACCAGCTCTGGCGCGCTCTTCGGCGCCTCGGCGATGATCCCCAACCAGGCGAAGGGGTACTCCCGGAAGGAATGCCGCCGCTCGGACTCGGGGATCTCGAGCCGGCAGATCGAGTGCGACCCGTCGGCGCCGACGAGGTAGTCGCAGCGCACCTCGTGCTCGACGCCGTCGGCTTCGGTGAAGAGGACGCCGGGCCTGTCCGCAGTCACGTCGACCACTCGGGTGTCACGAACCCCGAACCGTATGTCGCCGCCGTCACGGGCGCGCGTCTGCGAGGTCGACGAACACGTCGGTCTGCGGGTAGAGCCAGACCGACGCGCCGACCAGCCCTGTGAAGTCGATCCGATGGCTGACACCACCGAACCGCAGGGCGATGCCCTGATGCGCGTGGCCGTCACGGTGAACGCGGTCGGAGACGCCCGAGTCGGCCAGCAGCCGTACGCTGTCCGCCTCGAGGATGCCGGCCCGATCGTGTGCTCGATCTACAGGCGACTGCGGTTGTCGATGACGACCGAGCCGATCCCGCTGATCGCCAGCAGATGCGACAGCATCAGGCCTGCGGGGCCACCGCCGACGATGCCGACCGTGGTGGGGGTGTGGTGACGGGTCATGGGAGCGCCCTTCAGCGGCTGGTGCCGTCGACGAGATGTACGCCGACAAGGGTGGTGAGGCGGTCGAAGTCGATGCCGAAAACGTCGCGGACCACGACGCGACCGGGCTCGATCAGGAAGACAGCGAGGTCGGTGTACACGCGGGTGACGCAGGCCAGCCCAGTGAGCGGGTAGGTGCATTCCGGCACGAGCTTGGCGGCGCCGTCGCGGGAGAGCAGGTTCATCATCACGAACGTCTGCTTCGCGCCGATGGCGAGATCCATCGCCCCGCCGACGGCGGGGATGTCGCCGGGGCGGCCCGTGTGCCAGTTCGCCAGGTCGCCCTGGGCAGAGACCTGGTAGGCACCGAAGACGCAGACGTCGAGATGGCCGCCGCGCATCATCGCGAAGGAGTCGGCGTGGTGGAAGTACGACGCCCCGGGCAGCTCGGTGACAGGGATCTTGCCCGCGTTGACCAGGTCTGCGTCGATCGCGTCGAGGTGCGCCTCGGGGCCCATGCCGAGCAGGCCGTTCTCGGTATGCAGCATCACGCCGCTGTCGGAGGCCAGGAAGTTGGCGACCTTGGTGGGCAGGCCGATGCCAAGGTTGACGAACGACCCCGGCGGGATGTCGGCGGCCACCATGGCGGCGACCGTGTCGCGGTCGATGCCGGTCCGGGTCGTCATCGTGCGGCTCCTGCGATCGCGAGGGTCCGGTCGACGCGGACCACCCGATCGACGTACACGCACGGTGTGATGATGTACTCGGGGTCGATGGCCCCGACCGGAACGATCTTGTCCGCCTGCACCACCGTGGTGGTGGCTGCGGTCGCCATGATCGGGCCGAAGTTGCGGGCGGTCTTGCGGTAGACCAGGTTGCCGAGTTCGTCCGCGCGATGTGCCACGACCAGGGCGAGGTTCCCGGGGAGCGGGTACTCCAGGACGTAGCCCCTGCCGTCGATCTCGCGGGTCTCCTTGCCCTCGGCCAGACGCGTGCCGTACCCGGTGGGCGTGAAGAACGCGCCGATGCCGGCTCCCGCCGCACGGATCCGTTCGGCGAGGTTGCCCTGAGGCACGAGCTCCAGCTCGATCTTCCCGGCGCGGTACTTCTCGTCGAAGTGCCACGAGTCCGACTGCCGGGGAAACGAGCAGATCATCTTGCGAACCCGGTCTTCCCGGATGAGAGCCGCCAGGCCGTGATCGCCGTTGCCTGCGTTGTTGCTGACCACGGTCAGGTCGGTTGCGCCGCTGTCGATGAGCGCCTCGATGAGCTCCACTGGCTGGCCGGCGGAGCCGAAGCCGCCGATGAGCACGGTGGCGCCGTCGGGTATGTCCGCGACCGCTTCGGCGGCCGTGTCCAGGATCGCGACCCTCTTGACCATGTCAGGCCCTCGTGTTCTCGAGAACGACGCCCAGCCCCTGGCCTACGCCAATGCAGATCGCGGCAACACCCCACCGCTGTCCGGGGCGAACGCATGGTTGGCGGCGGGTACGCCGCAGTACAGCGGCCAGGAGCGCCGCCTCGCCGGTGACGACCCAGGCGCGGTGGGACCCGGGCCCGAGCAGGGACGCCATGATCACTCCGGGTGTCGCGGGAAGGTGAGGAACACCGACTCACGGTCGCCCTGGAGGTGAATGTCGAAACGCAGGCTGCCGCACGGCTCGCGGACGGCCACCATGATTTCGCGGCGGCCGGCGTCGAGGCCGGACAGCAGCGGGTCGGCGTCCAGAACTTCCAGCGCGGCCGGCAGGTAGACCCGCGTGAACAGCCTGTTCAGCAGCCCTCGCGCGAACACGGTCACGGCGATGCACGGCGCCGCCCCGGCGTGCGTCGGCCCCGGCTCGAGCGTGCTGAACCAGTAGTGACCGGTCAGGTCGGTGCTGCTACGGCCCCAACCGGTGAACGGAGCGCCCTCCCGTCGCAGCGATCCCTCGACCCGCGGCACTGCTCCCCCGGCGTCGGCCTGGCGGATCTCCAGCAGCGCGTCCGGCACTCCCGTGCCCCGTCCGTCGTACACGTAGCCGTGCAGCCGGACCGACCCGGCCTGCCCTCGCGGCACGAGCTCACGGTCGCCGGGGAACGGCAGGGCATGATGGAAGAACGGCCCGACCGTCTGGCCCGGAGTGGCGACCAGGTCAGGCATGCGTGTCCTCCGGGCATTCCATCCGCGTGGCGTGGCTCCCGATCAAGACGATGTCCCACCGGTAGCCGAGCAGCCACTCGTGCTCGGAGAGGTCGTGGTCGTACGACGCGACGAGGATCGTGGTGAAGGAGTACCACCCGTCGGCGTCGGTCAGGCAGCGGCCGACGCCGGTGAAGTTCGGATCGACCGGCGCAGGGTGCTGGTCGCGCTTGTGGACGTACCGTCCGGCCGCGTTGGCCTGCCAGATCTCCACCAGCTGATGGCGGACCGGACAGCCGTCCCCGTCGACGATGCGACCGCGTACCACGATGCGCTCGCCGATCGGCTCACCGCCGTGCTGGATGTTCAGGTCCGCCTCGAGCGGATCGACGTCCGAGGGCCCGAACACCGGTGCCACCAGCTCGGCGCCCTCCGGATCCGCGTGCCGCAGGTCCTTCGTCGGGTGGCGAAGCAGCGAGCTCCGGTACGGCGGGGAGTCCAACCGTGGCTGAGTTTCACCGACATGCGCGTCGGCATGGATCTTCTCGATCTCCACGCTGATGTCCTGCTGCCCGGCCATCGCGGAGCGGGCGGAGGTGATGGTGCTCGTCACGCTCTTCACGGTAGGGAGTGAGCCCCGGGGCGGTCAACGGTAGCCTTTCACTGAGCGGAAGGACTGCGAATGGCCGGCAACACCTCACGACCGGGCGTCTCGGTCGTCTCCCGCGCCGTGGCTGTCCTGGATGCGTTCGACGAGCGGCATCGCCGGCTCACCCTCACCGAACTCGCTCGCCGTGCCGACCTTCCCCTGCCCACGACGCACCGGCTGGTCGGCGAGCTCACCGCACACGGAGCACTGGCACGCGCGCCATCGGGTGAGTACGTCATCGGCAGGCGCATCTGGTCGCTCGGGCTGCTTGCGCCGATGCAGACCGGGCTGCGCGAGATCGCGTCGCCGTTCCTGCAAGACCTGTACACCGCCACCCTGGCCACAATCAACCTGGCGGTACGGGAGGGGACCGATGTGCTGTACCTCGACCGTCTCTCCGGCAAACGATCGGTTCCCGTGGTCAGCAAGGTGGGCTCGCGTCTGCCGATGTACTCCACCGGCGTCGGCAAGGTCCTGCTCGCACATGCGCCCGAGGACGTCCAGGCCCAGGTGTTGTCATCACTGAGACGGATCACGCCGTACACCATCACCCAGCCCGCTCGGCTCGAGGCACAGCTCGCCAGGGTGCTGACCGACAACTACGCCACCACGGTCGAGGAGATGACCCTCGGCGCCTGCTCGGTGGCAGTGCCCATCCGTCGAGGGGACGAGGAGGTCGTGGCCGCCCTCGGCATCGTCGTCCCGAGCCTCAAACGAGACCGGTCACGCCTGGTCGCCGCTCTCCAGGTCGCCGCGCACGGGATCGGCCGAAACCTGAGCCAGGATCGTGCTTAGAACCTGCGATGGATGGATTTGTACGTCACGTACGACCGCAACCCCTCGACGCCGTACTCCACACCCAGGCCGGAGTCGTGGCGTCCTCCGAAAGGAGCGCTGCGATTGGAAGCGAAGAAGTTGATGCCGACAGACCCACCTTCACCGACGAGAACCCGCCAGAGCAGCAAAATCCCGTCGCCCCCGCCCGCCGCTCCGCCCGTCGGCCTAAGCAGCCTGACGGGATGCTACGCTAGCCAGCCGGCCTGCACCTTGTTTACCAGGCGTCCAACCTGTTCGACTTGGGCGACGATCGTGTCGCCCGGATGCAGGAACTCCGGCGGGTCTCGGAAGTAGCCGACACCGCCCGGCGTGCCCGTTGTGACGATGTCACCAGGGTGCAGGGTAATAGTGCGTGTGAGGGTCTCCAGCAGTTGCGGGATGCGATGCATCATCGAACCCGTGACCGCCTTCTGCCTGACCTCGCCGTTGAGGTAGGTGCTGATCGCTAGGCTGTAGGGATCGGCGATCTCGTCCTTGGTGACGATGTGCGGCCCCACCGGTAGGAACGTGTCGACCGATTTAGACAGCATCGCTTGCATCCGCTCACGCGCCATCACTTCACGCGCGCTCACGTCGTTGACGATCGTGTAGCCGAAGACGTAATCCATCGCGTTGTCACGCGTGAGCCCCTTCGCGACCTTGCCGATGACAACGGAGAACTCGACCTCATAGTCGGTGAGGGTGTCCTCTGCGGGGACTACGATATCGTCGTCCGGGCCGATGATCGCGCCCCACAAGAACGGCAGGAACACCGGCTCACGAGTGTCGATCTCCGCCTTGGCCTCGGCTACGTGGTCCGGATAATTACCACCGGTGCCGATGACGTACGGGCGATTCACGGTGGGGGCCAGCAGCCGCTCCGGGCGGATCGCGTCGACGGTGGACGGGTCGAACGCCAGGACCGCGGCCAGCGGGCCGTCCTGGGCGAACAGTTCCTCGAAGTCGTTCCACGGTGCGGGCGCGACACGTTCCTCGTCGATCCGGACTCCGATGTGCGGCCGCCCGTCCGCGACGTATTTCACTAGCCTCATTTGTGTCTCCTTCTGGGTTAGCGCCGTTCGAGGGAGTGCCCGTGACCGGCGGGTCCGCACACGAGGTTGTCGTTAGAACGGGTACGGCGCGATCGTGCTCCGGACGGTCATCCACTGGGTCTCGGTGAAAGCCTCGATGTTGGCGTCCGGTCCACCGAAGCGGGACCCGGTGCCCGAGGCGCCGACGCCGCCGAACGGAACGTTGGCCTCGTCCGAGACGGTCTGTTCGTTTATGTGCACGATCCCACTGGGCACGGCATCGGCGATCCGCATCGCGGTACCAACATCGCCGAGGATCCCGAGCGACAGCCCGTAGTCATTGTCCTGGGCCAGCGCGATGGCCTCGTCGATATCGGTGAATGGCACAACCGGCGCGACCGGGCCGAAGATCTCGGAGGTGTAGGCAGGCATCGCGGTGGTGATGTCGGCGAGCACCGTGGGCCGGTAGAAGAGCCCAACGTAGGTGCCGCCAGCGGCAAGCCGAGCGCCCTGAGCGACGCTGTCGCTAACGATCTTGTCGATCTTGGCCAGCTGCCCCGCGTCGATAATCGGTCCGAGCGCGACCGAACCGGCGGCCGGATCGCCGACCGGCAGCTGGCGGGCCTTCTCTGCCAGTGCCTCCACGTAGGCCTCGTAAAGACTTTCGTGCACGAGGTGGCGGCCGGTCGTCATGCAAATCTGGCCTTGATGCATGAAGGACCCGAACGCGCCGGCTGAGGCAGCCAGCGCCAGATCGGCTCCCGGCAGCACGATCAGGGCGTTGTTTCCGCCGAGCTCGAGATGAGCACGGGTCAGATGCTCGGCAGCCAACGCCCCGACGGCCCGGCCGGCTGCGGTGGATCCAGTGAACGAGACCACCCGGACCTCGGGTGCCGTGATCATGCCCGAACCGACGTCGCTGCCACCCGGCAGCAGTTGCAGCAGGCCCGGCGGCAGGCCCGCCTCTTCGAAAATGCGCACGATGCTCACGCCGCCTGAGACCGTCGTGCGCGGGTCGGGCTTGAGCAGCACAGAGTTGCCGAGCGCCAGCGCCGGAGCGACCGAGCGGATCGCCAGCACGAGAGGGAAGTTGAACGGTGCGATGACGGACACGACGCCCACCGGACGCCGGCGGGCGAAACTCCACCGCGGCTCCGCACTCGGCAGTGAGACCCCGTTCGGCAAAGACGGCAGGGCGGCGGCCTCGAAGCACTCCTGGGCAGCAACGCGCGTCTCGAGGGCCGCCTTCGGCGGAATCGAGCCGGCTTCGCGCACGAGCCAGTCCTCGATCTCGGCCGCGTGCCGCTCCCAGGCCTGGCCGGCCGCCCTGAGCACCGCGGCGCGCTGCTCGTACGCCGCCGCCGCCCACGACCGCTGGGCTTGCGCCGCAGCGGCCGCGGCCTGCGATACCTGCGCCCCGTCGGCCTCGCCGATGATCCCGAGCGCGCGGCCCGTGGCTTTCTCCCGCACCGGGATCTTCCCGGCGCCCGACACCCACCCATTGGAGGCGTAGATCTGTCCATCCCACTGGCTCGGATCGAGCAGTGCGCCTTTGTGCTCCGTCATCGATGTTCCCTCTCGACCTTCTAGGGGCAGGTGCCTTGTGCTGCCTGCAGAAACCCGCACGCTTAGCAACACCGGCTGAGTCAGTTCACCGAGGGCAGGCATCAGGGAGTCGAGCTCGCCGACGAGGTGGTCGTGGTCGTCTATCCGCACCGCTCGACACCCGAGACCTTCGGCCACCGCTGCGACATCAAGCTCCTCGAACGCCGGCCAGGGCGGCGAATCGTCGTCGGCCTCCGACGCGAGCCGATCCATGATCGCGTACCGCCCGTTGCACAGTACGACGAACACCACGCCGACCCCGTAGTGCGCCGCACTCCACAGCGACTGCACGGCGTACATGGACGAACCGTCACCGACGATCACGACAACGGGCCGACTCGGGTCGGCCATGCGCAGTCCGATGCCAGCAGGCATGGCGAATCCGAGTCCGCCCATCGCGGCGCTGAGGAATCCGAGCGGGGTACGAGCCGGCAGGAGGGCATGCAGCTCCGGACGTGAAGAGGGTGTCTCCTCGACGACCGTCGTAGCGGGCGGCAAGCGCCGCGCCAAGGCCGCGAAGACGTGGCCCGGCGCCATGACCGTTCCCGCTGCCGGGGCAGCGGGGTAAATGCGGCGCGGCGACTCGAAATCGGCGCGACCGCGCGGCCGGATTGCTTTGGCCAGCCGCTTGATCGCAGCCGCCGGGTCGGCCAGCACCGCGGCGGTCGCGGGACTGCGGCGGGCCTCCTCGGGATCGTCGGTGATAACCGCGATGCGCGTGCCGGCCGCGACGAATGGGCCCTCGTCGAACGGGTACTGACGAAACGCGGGCGCCCCCACGCAGAGCACGAGATCATGACCGGCCAGCGCCTTGCGCAAGCCGCGGCGGTCGGCGGGCAGGTGGCCCATGAACTGGGGGTGATCCTGCGGGAATCCCGCACGGGATCCGAAGGGCTCCTGCCACACCGGGCATGCGAGGCGGGCGGCGAGCCGGGTGAGCGCGACCCAGCAGCGACTGCTGTCGGCGCCGGCCCCGACCACGAGGCACGGACGCTGCGCCTGCGCCACGAGCTCGATCAGCTCGTGCAGCTCGGCGGTCTTCACCGCCCGGGCCACCCGCAGGTCCTGGGGTGCGGCTACCGGAAGCGACTCGTCGATCTCCGCGGACCAGTCGTCCATCGGCACGATGATCAGCGCGGGGCCCCGGCGGTCACGCGCTTCGAACCAAGCGCGCCGGATTGCCCCCGGAACGTCGGCCGCGCGTACCGGTTCGTCCTGCCATACCGGGTAGTCGCCGGCCAAGCCCCGCAGCCGCCCCGCCAGGAACGGCTCCATGGCCAGGTGCCGGCGATCTTGCTGACCCACGATTACGACGAGCGGCGCCCGATTGGCGCGGGCGGTTGCCAATGCGCCCACCGCATTGCCCAGCCCGGCGGTGGTGTGCAGGACCACCAGGGCCGGCTGCTCGCGGGCGAGCGCGTAGCCGGTCGCCATCCCCACAACGGAACCTTCGTGGAGTGCCAGCATCAGCTCGATGTCGGCCGACAGGTGCGCGAGCAGGCTGATCTCCGTGGAGCCTGGGTTGGCGAAGACGGTGGTCATCCCGAGCTCGCGCCAGGCCTGCACCGTAAGGTCACGGACGGTCCGGCGGCCGCGGTCGTTCGCGCGATCACTCATGGGTCGCACTTCCGAGACCGGCCCGTTCGGCGCTGTCCTGTGCCGCTGCTATCCGGCAGCGCACCTCGCCCAGGGCGATCGGGCCGTGGACCCCGGGGCCGGTGGCCCGCAGCACGACTTCGTCGCCGTCGAGCAGGAAAGCCCGGGTGGTGCCGTCGGACATGGCGATCGGCTGCTCGCCGCCCCACGACAGCTCGAGCATGCTGCCGCGTTGATCGGCCTCGGGGCCGCTGACCGTTCCGGATCCGAGTAGATCACCGGAACGCAGGTGGGCCCCGTTCACCGTGGTGTGGGCAATCATCTGAGGAAGCGTCCAGTACATGCTCGCGAAGGGCGGCCGCGACACGATCAGCCCGTTGACCTCGACCTCGAGGGTGAGGTTCAGGCCTGCGGGCGAGGCGCTGTCGTCAAGATACGGCAGCGGCTGCGGGTCGCGCGGCGGTGGGCTGCACCACAGCCCGTCCAGGGCCGCCAACGGCGTAATCCACGCCGAGATGGTGGTGGCGAAGGACTTGCCGAGAAAGGGCCCGAGCGGCACGTATTCCCAGCTCTGGATGTCACGCGCCGACCAGTCGTTCAGCAGGCACACACCGAAGACCTGCTCGGCGAAGGCCGTGGCCGGCACCGGGTACCCCGGCCGCGAACCGGCGCCGATCACGACACCCAGCTCCGCCTCGAAATCCAGTCGCCGCGACGGGCCGAAGCAGATCGTGCCCTCGGCGTCGCGGAACTGTCCGTTCGGGCGCTGGACGGTGCCGCCGGAAATGCCGACGGTGCCGGCCCGTCCGTGGTACCCGATCGGCAGGTGCCGCCAGTTCGCCGTCAACGGATCCCCGCCGGGACGGAAGATCCGCCCGACGTTGGTGGCGTGGTGCTCGGAAGCGTAGAAGTCCACGTAGTCCGCGACCGTGAACGGCAGCAGCGGGGTGACCCCGTCGAGCGGCATGAGCAATGGCCGAACCGCCGGCTCGGCCGCCGGGTCGGTGAGCCGCTCGCGGACGAACTCACGGACAGCGGACCATGTGGCGGCGCCAGCGCGCAGGAACGCGTCGAGGTAGCCGTCGGCGAACAGCGGGGCACGCTCGGTGCCCTGGGTCAGCCGCGTCAGATCGAGCACGCTGTCCCCGACTCGCACCGCGGCGGCCACACGTCCCGTGGCGTCTTGCACCGTGCCGTACGGAAGGTGGTGCAGCCCGTACGGATCACCGGGGCCGGAGCCCGGCCGGCCGGTCACGGCGCGGCACCCACGGCGGCGGCGTGACCGTCGACCAGGGCGAGGGACTGCAGGTCTGCCCAAGGCTCGTCGATGCTGCATGTTCCGAACGACCGGAACGAGGTGCGAGCCAAGCGGGCAGCGTCCGTACCCAGGTCGGCGATACGGGCCGCGAGCTCACGTGGCTCACGCAGCGCGATCGCCGCCAGCACCTCGCGGTCGTCACCGCCCCCAGCGGCCAGCGACGTGGCGAGGATGACGTTGAGGAACCCGTGATGCTCGAAGCCGGTCGCCGGGTCATGGTGCCGCACGGCATGGTGTAGTCCGGCGGTGCACTTGAAGGCGAGTCCGGCGCAGACAGCCGCGGTGATCGCGCGGGACAAGACAGCCTCGGTCGGGAATGCTTCCGCCCGCAGCCCGCCGGTGCGCATCTTGAGACGCAGCCCTCGCTCAACGAGGCGGCGGGCGGCCCCGTCGTCGACCGTGGCAACCGGCAGCTCGACGTAGACGGGCACGTCGCCCGCGCCGGCCTGCCGCAGATCTGCATCGCCGAAAGGCACCTCAAGGCTCACCAGGGCGATGATGGGGTCAGGGCGCGCGCCCGCGCGCAGCGCGTCGAGCGTGCAGACGTCCGGTGCGATCACCGAGACCCGGAACGGGTTACCTGAATCGCCGAGGAGGCGTGCGGCGTGATAGGCCACGTCATCGAGCGCGGCGGCGCCGCACACAAACGACCCGACTGCGAAGGCGTGCGCCGAGCAACGATGCCGGAGGTGAGCGGCGATGGCCTCCGGCAAAGGTATGTCCCCGGGCGGATACATCGCCGCATCGTCGAACAGGCCGGCGAGCAGCTCACCCGTCGGGCGAGTTCCGGCCGCCCGCGGCGGCGTCACCGAGGCCCCCGGCCGGACCAGCTCCACGCGTACTTGCCGTCATCGCACGCAACGCCTCCTTCGCCGAGGCGGAGGGGCCGGAAGGTGTCGACCATGACCGCGAGCTCGTCAAAGAACTCCACGCCGATGGATCGCTCGTACGCGCCGGGCTGGGGTCCGTGGGCGTGACCGCCGGGATGCAGCGACACCGAGCCCTGACCGATTCCCGATCCCTTCCGGGCCTCGTAGTCCCCGCCGCAGTAGAACATCACTTCGTCGCTGTCGACGTTGGAGTGGTAATACGGAACCGGAATCGAGAGCGAGTGGTAATCCACCTTGCGCGGCACGAAGTTACAGATGACGAAGTTGCTGCCCTCGAACACCTGATGGGCCGGCGGCGGCTGGTGCACCTTGCCGGTGATCGGCATGAAGTCGTTGATGTTGAAGACGCAGGGGTACAAGCAGCCGTCCCAGCCGACCACGTCGAACGGGTGATGCGGCACGACGTGCACCGTTCCGGCGATGCCGCCCGATCCGCTGCCGCGGTGCTTGACATAGACCTCCACGTCGGTGCCCTCAGCGAGCAGCGGATCGCCCGGGCCACGCAGATCACGCTCACAGTAGGGAGCGTGCTCCAGCAGCTGGCCAAACTTTGACAGGTACCGCCGCGGCGGCGTGATGTGCGAGTTGGCCTCGATGCAGTAGGCCCGAAGCGGCTCAGCTCCGGTGGGGATCCAGCGGTGCGTGGTCGCACGGGGCATGAGCACATAGTCGCCGGTGCCTACCTCCAGGGCGCCGAACATCGTCTCGACCGTGGCTGTCCCCGACTCGACGTAGATGCACTCGTCACCGATCGCATTGCGGTAGAGCGGCGAGCTGTTCCCCGCGACGACGTAGCTGATCCGCAGGTCGTCGTTGCCCAGGACGAGCCGCCGGCCGGTGACGGCGTCCGTCGTCGGGGCTTCGACCTCCTTAAACAGCTCCGGCAGCCGCAGATGCCGCGGCAACAGGGGCTCGTTGGGCGTGGTCTGCTGTTCGGGCAGGACCCACGTGCGTGCGTCGACCATCGCCGACGGGATCGCCCGGTGGTACAGCAGCGACGAGTCGGCGACGAAGCCCTCCTCGCCCATCAACTCTTCGTACAGCAGCATTCCGCCGTCGTCGCGCAGTTGGGTATGGCGCTTGGGCGGGATCACGCCGCGAGCCTGGTAGTACGGCACGGCCACCTCTCAGGGGTCGGAACGGCTATTGCATCAGTGTCAGAAGTTGCCGCGCAGTTCCTGCTCGCGCTCGATCGCCTCGAACAGCGCCTTGAAGTTGCCCTTGCCGAAGCCGAGCGATCCGTGCCGCTCGATGAACTCGAAGAAGACGGTCGGCCTGTCGCCGATAGGCTTGGTGAAGATCTGCAGCAGATAGCCGTCCTCGTCGCGGTCGACCAGGATGTCGCGGCTCTGCAGCTCCTCGATCGGCACCCTGACCTCACCGATCCGCTCCCGTAGCGCCGGGTCCTCGTAATATGTCGTCGGGGTGGCCAGGAACTCGACGCCGTGCGCGCGCAACTCGTCGACCGTGCCCAGGATGTCGTTAGTGGCCAACGCGATGTGCTGCGGACCCGGGCCGTCGTAGAATTCGAGGTATTCGTCGATCTGGCTGCGCTTCTTGCCCGGCGCGGGCTCATTGAGCGGAAACTTCACGCGGTGGTTGCCGCTCGCGACCACCTTGCTCATCAGCGCGGAATAGTCGGTGGCGATGTCGTCGCCGATGAACTCGGCCATGTTCGTGAAACCCATGACCCGGTTGTAGAAGTCCACCCACTCATCCATCCGGCCGAGTTCAACGTTGCCGACGACATGGTCGATCGCCTGGAAAATCCGCCTGGGGGCGCCTTCGGGCTTGGTGTATCCGGACACGCGGGCGACATATCCCGGCAGGTAGGGACCGTTGTAGCGCGAACGGTCGATGAGCGTGTGCCGCAAATCGCCGTAGGCCCCGAGCGCGGCGATCCGCACCGTGCCGAACTCATCGGTGATGTCGTGCGGCTCCTCGACAATCGTCGCGCCCTGCGCGCGCGCGCGCTCGATGCACCGGTCGACGTCAGGTACCTGCAACGCTATGTCGCTGATGCCGTCGCCGTGCTTGCTGTGCACGGCCGCCAGCGGGCTGGATCCTTCGACCGCACCAGTCAGGACGAACCGGGCCGCACCACTCTTGAGCACATACGACTGTCGATCTCGTGCGCCCGTCTCAGGACCGGCATATGCGATCAGCTCCATGCCGTAGACCACCTGGTAATAGAGGCTGGCCTGAGTTGCGTTGCCGACGACCCAGACGAGCGCGTCCCAGCCGGTGATCGGAAACGGGTCGCGCGCGGCGTCGTAGTCCACCAGGCCGACCAGCTCGCGCAGTTGGTCGAGCGTGAGATTGGCCAGCTGCTCCTGATCGGTGAGCGTCTGCTGCATGGTCATGCGGTCCTCCGGTGGCCGGGATGATCTGTGCCGCTTAGTGAACTATGAAGTCGCCGGCTATGCAAATGGTTCAGTTCTAACTAGACATTCGTGCTAGCGTGGGCTCTAAAATCAGGTCTGAGCTGATCATTTTGCTATCTTGGACGCCAAGGAGCCGACCGTGTCCGGTGACGTACTCGACGCACTCGACGTCAGGCTGTTGCAGTTGCTTTCCGAACACCCGCGGATCGGCGTACTGGAACTGTCCCGGCTCGCGGGTGTCGCCCGGGCGACCGTCGCGGCACGGATGGAACGGGTCCGGTCCGCCGGGATCGTGACCGGGTACGGCCCGCAGATCGACCTGGTCGCGGCCGGTTACCCGGTACAGGCGCTGGTCACCCTGGAGATCGCGCAGGGACGCCTCGACGACATCGCCGCTCTGCTCGGTTCCATTCCCGGAGTGCTCGAGGCCTACGCGACCACCGGCGCCGGGGATGTGCTGTGCCGGGTCGCGGCAGAGTCGACCGAGCAGCTCCAGCTGCTGCTGCTTGAATTGAACAAGTCCGACGTGGTCCGCCGTTCGGCGAGCGTCGTGATCCTGTCCGTCGTCGTGGCGCCCCGGACGTTGCCTCTGCTCCTGCAGCGCCGACGCGCTGACCCGAGCAGGACAAAGGGCGTGGCCCGCTAGAGTCACGCTGGCTACTCTGCTTGTGCCGGGACGATGTTCAGGTTGATGTGGAACACGTTCTCGGGGCATAGACGGCCTTGATTCGCTGCAGCCGCCCGAGCGCCGGGCCGTAGGCGGTCCACTCCGGGGTGCTTTCGTCGCCGCCCATGAAGTTCAGTAGGCCCCGCCGGACGTCAGTGGAGCGACCGCAGTATGGGACCGTTTCGACCACTCGATTTTGTACCCGGAATCGGCGGGGTCTTCCCAGGTGGCGAGGATGTTTACCAGCCACTGCGCGCCGCGGTGTGCGGTGAGCCGGTCAGCGGTGCGCTACTCTCTTAGTGACCCGGGGAGAACGCGCTCCTGCCAGGGTGGGGCCGGTGAGGGGGTAGGACCGTGAGCACGCTAGGACATGCGCTGGGTGATGAGCGCTCCGCGGCAGCGCCCGGTCCCCTCATGCGCGCGCGCGCCGCTGATCAGATCATCACCGCGATGCGAACCCGGATCGCCAGCGGCGTGCTGCCGCGCGGCAGCAGGCTGCCCAGCGAGCGGGAACTCGCGGCATCCTTCGGCGTCAGCCCTCCGACGGCTCGCGAGGCCTATCGCGGCCTGGCATCGATGGGTTTGGTGGAAATCCGGCACGGCAGCGGCGCCTACGTCGCGTCCGAGTCCACCGCCATGCTCGACGGCTCCTTGGCGATGTTGGTCCAGCTCGAAGGCGTCGGAGTGCTCGACCTGATCGGGCTGTTGACGAAACTTAACCTCTACGTCGGCGAGCTCGCGATCGACCATGCCACGGCCGCGGACATCCAGCGGATGCGGCAGGCCGCGGAGGCCACTGCCAGCCCCCAGACCCTGCAGGAGGTGACGGCGGCGATCACCGAGTTCCTCATGGCTTTTGTGACCTCGGCTCACCAGCCGTTGCTCGAGGCGCTCTGCGGCTTCCTGGTCCGGACGGTCGTGCAACTGGAAAGCGCCAGCTACGACAAGCGATCTGTCCGGTTCTGGAAACGCTGGTCCGGTGACACCGCGGTCTTCCGCCGGGAGATCGTAGACGCGTTGGACAGCCGCGACGGCGAGCGCCTGGCCGTCGCTGTCACCCACTACCACACGCAGGTGCGTGAGCGGATCATGCGCGTACCGGCGCTGCGCCGAGCCCGCATGTCCGATCCGGCCATCAGGTCCTTCCTGGCCGCCACGACGCCGGCCAGCTGATGCCGGTGCGGGCTGGCCGGCCTGCGGGTATGGGCTGAGCGCAGGATCGGTCTCCCGCCCGGTCATGCCCGGATCGCCTCACCGTATGACACCGACGCCCGGTGGGCCGCCAAGCGCGACACCTTCTGGCTGGGCTGCAAGCTGCACATCACCGAGACCTGCGACGATGCCCCGCCTGCACCTGCCGTCCGGCCCCCGCGGCACAGCGGGCCGCCGACGGCCACGCCGGTCAGAACGGGCACGGCCATGAGCATGACCGGGAGCACGGCAAGGACTGCGCGCACCTGGTGTTCCCGAACCTGATCACCACCGTGGCCACCACCGACGCCACCGTGACCGGCAACCAGATGACCGAGCCGGTCCATCACGCGCTCGCGGCCAGGAACCTGGCCCCCGGCCGGCACTACACCGATTCGGGCTACCAGGCCGATTATGCCCGCCGCGCCGGCGTCGAAGGCACCATGAGCCAGGCCGCCAGCCACGGGGCGCGACGTGCCCGCTACCGCGGCCTGCCCAAGACCCGCCTGGACCACGTGTACATGGCCTGCGCCCTCAACCTGCTCCGGCTGGAGGCATTCTGGACCGGCACGCCACGGGACCGGCAGCGAACCAGCCACCTGGCACGACTCGAACTCGGCCTCGCCGCACAGGGCCCGGATAAACCAGGATCGATTTCGCCGGGAAAGCCATTGACGGCCTCGGGTGCTACGCGTACGGTAAGTCACTAAGTCACTAGGTGGCTATGTGACGCCGGTGTCGTGGCCAGACCACCAGACAGGAACCCGAATGCGCGGCGATTCAGTAATTTTCGACAACGTGGTACACCTGCACAACCTCCGCGAAGACAACGTGATCGAGCCCGAGGGCCGGATCGCGCAGAACTTCTTCTACCGAACCCTGCAGCAGGTCAAGGGCCCCGACTACACGGTCGAGGAGTTCGCCTCGGCGTGGACAGGTAAGAGGGTCGGGGACATCCTGTTCCGTCCCGGCTCCCAGATCGACTACGCCATGGTCCAGACGGTGCCGATGTGGGACCTGTACAAGGACGGACTGGACGCCGTCGAGCGGCAGTATGAGCTGGTTCAGCTTTTCCCGGAGCGGGTCATCTTCTGCGGCGGCACCGATCCGGTGCTGCGCGGGCTGAACGCCGCCATGCACGACATCGACCACCAGGTCCGCGACCTCGGTGCGGTGTCGATCAAGTTCTACACCGGGCACAGTCGCGGTCAGTCCTGGCGGATGGACGACCCGAAACTGGCCTACCCGCTGTATGAGCGGATGCTGGAGCACGGCGTCAGCCTCGCCCAGGTCCACAAGGGAAACCCGCTCGGACCCGAGCCGCTGACCGCCCTGCAGGCCCATGACGTCGGCGCGGCCGCGCTGGACTTCCCCGAGATGCGCTTCATCATCCACCATCTTGGCGTGCCCTATGAGGACGAGACGATCATGATCGCCGCCCGGCTGCCCAACGTGTACCTCTCGACGTCGACGTGGATCAACTCGATCGGCATCGCGCCCCGGCTGACTGCCGAACGACTGGGCAAGATCCTGCAACAGGTCGGCCCGGACCGGGTGCTATGGGGGAGCGAGGCGCCTTTGGGCCCGGATCCGCAGTCGTTGCTCGAGGCCTGCTGGAACTTCCAGATCCCGGAAGACCTGCAACGCGGATACGGCTATCCCGCCATCACCGCCGAGGACAGGGTCAAGATCTTCGGCGCCAACATGCTGAAGCTGCTCGGCATGGACTACGTGCCCCCGAAGTTCGAATCACCGGCGGTTGACCGTGAAGCAAGCTGACCTCGAGCTGGGCCTGGACGCCCAGCAGATCCTGAATAGCACCATCCGGCCGCTGCTCAACGTCGACGCCGGCGATGCGGAGATCCTCTCCGTCATCGATGGACACGTCACCTTGCAGCTGCTCGGCGGCTGCTCACGCTGCGCGTTCCGCGCCTCGTGCGCGGCCTATACCGTTATGGACCGACTCGAAGCCGGATTGCCCGGCCGCGGGGCCACGTTCGAGGTGAAGGGCACGCCGGTCAACCGCGAGGCGGCCCGATCGCTGACCGTGGCCGCAGGGCAGGCCCGATGACCGCCGCGGCGGGGACCCGCCCGCTGGAGGACGTGTTCGTCCTGGACTCGACCGTGCACGGCTACAACACCCTCGAGGACAACTTCGTCGAGAGCCCGTACAAAGAACGTGTCGCCGCCCAGCTGGCTGAAACCCTGTACAAAGGACACACTGCCGTCATCCCCAACGGCGACAGGCGCTACCTGCTCGACCGGGAGCGTTTCCGGCACGGAGCCGACCCGGACCTGCTCGGGCACGCACTGTTCGCCGAGAGCGACACCGACCTCTGCATCTATCACGGGGTGCCGCTCTACGGGATCTACAAGGACGGCGGCTCACCACTGTGGGTCGGCCAGGAAATGCGCAAGCGCTGGCCAGGCCGTGTGGCGCTCTACGGCCCGGTCAGCCCCTGGCAGCCTGACGCCCTGGAGGTGGTCGAGCAGCTGATCACCGAGGAGAAGGCCGTCGGGATCAAGATGTACCCGATGGACATCGTCAACGGCGAGATCTACAGCTACCGCCTCGACGACCCCGAGATCGCCTTTCCCATCCTGGAGCGCATCCAGCAACTCGGCTGCAAGGTGGTCGCTACCCACAAGGCGCTGCCGCAGGGCCAGGTACCGAGCGAACCGTTCGCCCCCTGGGACGTCGCCGGCGCTGCGAGCGCCTTTCCCGACCTCACCTTCGAAATCGTGCACGGCGGCCTCGCCTTCCTGGAAGAGACCGCCTGGCAGATCCAACGGTTCCCGAACGTCGCAGTCAACCTGGAGAACGCACCCTCCATCCTGATGGCCCGAGCCCCCTCGCGTTTCGCTCACCTGCTCGGCACCTTGATGTTCTTCGGCGGCGAGGACCGGATCTTCTGGTCTTCCGGCGCCACCGGGCGCCACCCGCAGCCATTCCTCGAAATGTTCTGGGACTTCCAAATCCCGGAGAACATGCAAGAGGACTACGGATATCCGGCCCTGACCCGCGAGATCAAGGAAGCCATCCTCGGACGCAACCACGCCCGCCTGCTCGGCTGGGACGTTGACGCGCTTCGCGCCAAAATCTCTGGCGATGAGTTCGGATTGCACAAGCAGCTCGCTGAACCATGGAGCGCGCCGTGGACACCTCAATGACCGATCCGGCGCGCATACGCGCCGCGATCAACACGATCATCGACCCCTGCAGCCGCGCAGCCGGCGCTCCGGCTGGTCTGGCCGACATGGGCTTGATCCGCACCCTGGAGGTCACTGCCTCCGATACGGGGCTACACGTCCGCGCTGTCATCGGCGTTACCGAATACGGATGCCTGCTGGGCCCCGCTTTCGCGGCCGGGGTCACTCACGTGATCCAAGCCCTACCGGGCATCAGCCGGGTATCGGTGGAACTCGATGACGCTTTCGACTGGATCCCGGAAGACATGAGCCCGCGCTACCAGGACGAGCTCGCCCGGCGTCGCGAGGTCGGTCGAAAGGTCTTCCTGCCCTCATCCGGGCTGACCACGCCCACCAGAGCGTGATCGGCTCTGGCTCCGGGGCGCCGAATTGTTTCCATCTCGTGTCTTGACAAAAACGTCGTAGTGCCTAAGTCTCTTAGTAACTTATCGACGATGACCCCGGCGACCGGCTCGGTCGCTCTGACCCTTCAGATGGGAGACCCGCCATGATTGCTAGTCGCTCCTACTCTTTCAAATGGGAGACCGGCCATGATTGCTAGACGCGTCGTCCTGGCCGGTGCCGTGGTGCTATGCCTGGGGCACCAGTCCCACCATTTCCAACGCGTCGTTGTACCTGGCGACTGAGGATGGCACGTTCGCCAAGAACAACCTGGATGTCACGCCAGTAGTGATCCAGTCCGGAGCGCAGGCCATCCCGCAACTGCTGAACGGCCAGATACAGTTCGCGGCTGCCGACCCGCTGAGCTCGATTCTCACGATCTCGAAGAACGTGCCGCTGGAGATCGTCGTCGGCGGCAACGTCGTACCGTCGGATCAGAGCAAAGATCCCTCCGGGCTGATCGCCAAGGGCAGTTCCTCCATCCAGTCACTCGCCGGCCTGGACGGCAAGACGGTCGCCGTCAACGCCTTGAACAGCCTGGCCCAGGTTGGCCTGGAGGCCGCGATCGACGCCAAGGGCGGAAACTCCAAGAGCGTGAAGTTCGTCGAGGTCGGCTTCCCGCAGATGGTCGCCGCGGTCCAGAGCGGCACAGTAGACGCGGCCGCCACCAACGAGCCGTTCATCACCGCGGCGAAGGCAGCCGGTGACCGCGAGATCCCGTTCGGCGGACTGGCGACCTCCATGGCGGGCGTGCCCCAGGTGGTCTACCTGACATCGAAGTCCTACGCGAGCAGCCACCCCGACGTGGTCAAGGCCTTCGCCGCCTCGATCAACGCCGCCGACACCACGCTGGGCCAGAACCCCGGCCTGATCCGCACAGTCGGCGCGAAGTCCACAACCATCAATGCAGCAACGCTGGCCAAGATCACCCTCCCGTACTTCGGCCCCAAGCTCTCCCTTGACTCCCTCACCAAACTGGAGACACTGATGGTGAAGTACGGAGTGTTGAGCGCGCCGGTGCAGAACCTCGGTCAATCCATATACGGCGGGAGCTGAACCCGTATGACCCAAGCAGGGCAATGCAGCTCGGTAGCCGCACAGCTCCACCAGGCGCTCATCACGGGTTGTTCCCGGCGAGCGGCCTGCGCATCGCGTCCTTCCGCGGCTTTCGCAGCTGCTCCGCACCATCACCGCTGGTCTGCGACTCAGCGCCTGCGGGCCGGCAACTCAATCTCGCCGTCGCGGGCAATGGATTTGACGGGCGCAACCCGGATGCCCCGCGTCCTCAGCCGGGGTCCGCGCGGCGCGGCAACCGGGGCAAGGCTGACTCACAGCCTCGCCCCGATCGACGTCGCCAACGTGCGCAAGACGCGGACATCATGGGCATCAACGCCGTGCTGACCGAGCGACAAGACGCGACACTCACTCCGCCCCGACGACGCCGGAGGCGCGCGCCTCGAAGCCGCGGTGCGCACATCGGTTATCGGATCATAGCGACCGCGATAGCTCTACTGCTGTGGCAACTCGCGGTCGTATCCGGCATCGCGTCGGCTTCCGCCGTGGCCAGTCCGACGTCGATCGTGCGGGTAGCCGGGCCGTTGCTGAGCAGCGCCCAGTTCGGTACCGCGCTGACAGACACGATCATGAGCTGGGCAGAGGGTCTGTTCGTCTCGCTTCTGATCGCGATCCCAGCGGGCATATTGCTGGGCACGAGCGATCTCGCGTACCGCATGTCGCGGTTCACCATCGACTTTCTGCGCACGATCCCACCGGTAGCGCTAATTCCGCTGGCGCTGCTGCTGTACGGTGCGACCCCGAAAATGGCGTTCGCGCTGATCGTCTTCGGATCGGTCTGGCCCCTGTTGCTGCAAAGCATGTACGGCGTGCACCAAGTGGATCCCGCCGCGCGTGACGTCGCGCGCTCCTACCGCCTGAGCAGGATGGACCGGGCCCGCTTCATCGTACTGCCCAGCGCGGCGCCGTTCGTAGCCACCGGCATCCGGCTGGCCGCCACGATCAGCCTGCTGCTGGCCGTCGGCTCGGAAATCATCGGCGGAGCCCCGGGCATCGGCAACGCCATCACGCTGCAAAACCAGGCCGGCAACGTCCCCGCAATGTGGGTGTATATCGTCGTGAGCGCCGTGTTGGGCGTCGTGGCCAACCTGGCCTTGATCGGGTTGGAAAGGAGGGTCCTGAAATGGCATTCAGCTCACCGGTCAGCAGACGTCGCCTAGGCATCCGCCCAATCCGCCCGCTGTACGTTGTCGCCGAGATCGCCGTTCCTTCTGGGCTAGTCGCGCTGTGGTGGGTGCTCAGTAAGAGCAGCACATCGCTGTACTTTCCGCCGCTGTCTCAGATCCTGAGCTCCTTCCACAAGGTGTGGTTGTTTCATGATTTCAAGGCCGACGCCGTCCCCAGCTTGGAAAACCTGGCCCTGGGCTATCTCGCAGCCGCCATCATCGGGATAGCGGTCGGGGTCGCGCTCGGGCTGGTGCCGCTTCTTTCCGACGCGGTGGCGCCCGCGCTCGAGTTTCTGCGCGCCATCCCCGGCGTCGCCCTTGTTCCGGCGGCCCTGTTGCTGTTCGGTATCGGGCCGGAGATGAAAATTGCCTTGATCGCCTACGGCACGATCTGGCCTATCCTGCTGAACACGGTCGACGGTATACGCGGGCTGGACAGAGTCGCGGGCGATGTTGCCGCGAGCTACCGGATCCGGCAACGGGACAGGCTGTTCCGCATCGTGCTCCCGGCGGCGAGCCCGCAGATCGTCGCCGGCATGCGCACCGCCCTGTCCATCGGAATCACGATTATCATTTTCAGCGAAATGGTCGGCTCAACGAACGGCATCGGTTTCCAGATCCTATCTGCGCAGCGCAACTTCGCCGTCCCGGACATGTGGGCAGGAATCGTCCTGCTCGGAATCCTTGGTTACCTGCTCAACCTTGCATTTCGCGGATTCGAGTACTACCTGTTGCGGTGGCACCGCGGCATGCGCCAGATAGCGGGGAACTGAGGATGGAGGAGACAGCAATGGACTCCGTACAAGTTGCCCGCGCGCACATCGAGGAGTCCGTCCCGATCCTCGAAATACGCGAGCTGTCGAAGTCCTACAGCATCGCCGGCGGTGAACGGCCGGTACTCGGTGGCATCACCCTCGACGTGTTTTCCGGCGAGTTCGTGTGCATCGTCGGCCCATCCGGAGCCGGGAAAACCACATTGCTGCGTTGCATCGCCGGCCTGCTGGCACCATCGGGAGGTGCGGTGCTGCTCGAGGGTCAGCCCGTCAATGAGCCGCCCGCCAAGCTCGCCGTCGTTTTTCAGGACTACAGCCGCTCCCTGATGCCCTGGATGTCAGTCACCCAGAACGTCGCGCTGCCCCTGCGCTCGAAGGGGTACGGCAAGCGGGAACAAGCCACGCGGTCCAAGGACGCGCTCGCCGCCGTTGGCCTCACCGCCGCCGCGACACAATACCCGTGGCAACTGTCCGGCGGCATGCAGCAGCGAGTCGCTATCGCTCGAGCTCTAGCGTACGAGCCAGAGGCCCTCATCATGGATGAGCCATTCGCCTCCGTGGATGCCCAGACCCGTTCTGATCTGGAGGATCTCATCCTCAGTGTCCGCGATAAACTCGGCGTGACCGTTCTGCTCGTCACCCACGACATCGACGAGTCGGTGTATCTGGCTGACCGGGTCATCGTGATATCGGGATCACCAACACGAGTCCGAGAAGAGATTGTGGTTGACCTGCCCAGCCCCCGCGACCAGGTCAGCACGAAATTGCTCCCCCGATTCTCCGAGCTGCGCGCGCACGTCATGACATTGATCCGCGAGGACCGCGCCCACCGCCTGTCAGATTAACACCGTCCTCACGGACAGAAAGACGGCCTGGTTAGTGGCTTATCTCGGAGAGTGTCATGACAGTCGGGCGGCAGGAAAGCAGTCAAGTATCGACAGAACGCGCTGGGTGCCGGACCGCTAGGGTCATTGGTGTTCCAATCGTCTTCTGCTGAGCGGAAGTTAGGCCAGCAACGCGGTTGCTCGATGATGCTGACTTCACTACATCGAGAAGCATTGGAGCCTGCCTACGTGCGTACTCAAGTCGGCATCATTGGTGCCGGTCCTGCCGGCCTGGTGCTGTCTCACCTGCTCCATCAGCAGGGCATCGAATCCGTTGTCCTTGAGCGGCGACGTCGCGAGCACGTCGAGCATCGAGTCCGTGCCGGCGTTCTGGAACACGGAACGGTCGCGACGCTGCGCGAAGCCGGCGTGGGTAAGCGGATGAACGAGGCAGGCTTGCCGCATGAGGGCACGGAGTTGCGGTTCGGCCTCCGAAGCCATCGGATTGACTTCACCGAACTGACCGGCCGCAGCATCGTCGTGTACGGCCAGCAAGAGGTCGTGAAGGACCTCATTGCTGCTCGTGTGGAGGCTGGCGGTGATCTTCGTTTCGAGGTTGAGGACGTCACGTTGATCGGGATGGACTCCGTGCGCCCGACGATCACCTTCAGCCAGAACGGCGTACGGCAGAAGGTGCGGTGCGGCTTCGTCATCGGCGCAGACGGTTTCCACGGCGTAAGCCGCGGCTACGTGCCCGACTTGGTGACCTACGAGCGCACCTACCCTTTTGCCTGGTTGGGGATCCTCGCCGAGGCGGCGCCGTCGTCGCACGAGTTGATCTACGCGCGTCACACGAACGGCTTCGCGTTGCACAGCATGCGTTCGCCGTCCCTGACTCGAATGTATCTTCAGGTCTCGCCCGAGGAGGATCTCGCCGCGTGGCCAGACGAACGCCTCTGGGAGGAGCTGCGCATCCGCCTCGCCGACGACGCGGGTTTCGAGCTCACCGAGGGACCGCTGCTGGACAGGAGCATCACGCCGATGCGCAGCTTCGTCGCGACACCGATGCAACATGGCCGGCTGTTCCTGGCGGGCGACGCCGCGCACATCGTCCCCCCGACCGGAGCGAAGGGCATGAACCTGGCCATCGCCGACGTCCGCGTGCTGTCTCACGCGCTGGGCGGGTTCTACGCCGACGGACGCACCGACCTGCTCGACGCCTACACCGCGACCGCCCTCAAGCGGGTCTGGCGAGCCACGCACTTCTCCTGGTGGATGACGTCAATGCTCCACGTGGTCGACGACCCGTTTGGCAATCAGCTCGCTCTCGCCCAGCTGGACTACGTCGCGTCCTCGCGGGCGATGGCGACCTCACTGGCCGAGAACTACACCGGATTGCCCTTCGAGCAGGGCTGGTCATACCGGTGAACGACACCTCCATCCTCGATGCGGTCCGGACCCCCGATCGGGCGCTACGGCGGTGCGCTGGCCGGCGTCCGTCCCGACGATCTCGCGGCGCACGTGGTCCGGTCCGTGGCGGCCCGCACTCCTGAGCTGGATCCGGCCCGGGGTCGACGACGTGTTCTTCGGCGATGCGAGCGGGGCGGGTGAGGACAACCGGGACGTCGCGCGGATGGCCGTGCTGCTCGCGGGCCTGCCTACGAGCGTTCCGGGGGTGACCTGAATCGCTTGTGTGGCTCGGGGATGGAGGCGTTGATCAACGCCAACCGGGCGATCGGGATGGGTGACGCCTCGCTGGCTGCGGCCGGTGGGGTCGAGTCGATGAGCCGGGCGCCGTGGGTGCTGCCGAAGCCCTGCTGGCAGCGGCTATGCGCCCTGCCCGCACCCGCCTGAAGCATGCCACCCCGTCCCCTGACCTGGAAAGGAGCCACCCCGGCGCGGTCGGAGCCGGTGCCGCCCCGAGCACCTCGGGCGGCACCGCCACCCATCGCCCGCACCGCAACCAGACACAAGAGCCGAAACTAGGCATCCCCTGCACGGCCCGGGCTCCCGTTCCCCGCCGCCTGATCATCGGGCTCCCGGCCGGTCACCTGAAGGACGCCTCCGGCGCCGCGACCACTGACATCGTGGACACGTGCGTGGTCGAGGGAGCCCTCCGCCGCCATGACCTCGTGCTCGGTTCGGACGAGGCAGACCTGCAGGCCATCGCCGCGGCCATCAGCCGGCGTCTCGAAGTCGACCGGCCCTGAACGCCACCTGCACCGCAGCCTGACGCAGACGGCAATCAGCGGATCGGATCTCACGACCAGCACCCGTGCCCGTCTTATGGATGCCGACGTGGTCGCCAGCCTGGCCGCCCGTGCCGCACCCAAACGCGATGATCAAACGCGGCTACGCGTATGGTCGGCACGGCTGACCGACGTCCGACTCTGTATGCCGCGATGAGAGTCATCCGAACGGAGTCCGTAGCCGCCGCGGCCGCGCGATGGCCAAGTCGCCGGCCAGCCGGTCTTCCGGCCGTGACGTCAGCCTCAGCGCATCCGCCGCGCTCACCGAGGCAGTACAAGTCGGCGGCTACCGCACCCCGCCCGCCCCCAGCTTGGCCTGGCGACCGCCGACGAGGCATCAGGATGGATCCTGGCTGAAAATCGTCCGTTGCGCAAGCATTGATTAACGCCTAGGCTGGCGTACGCGCCGCGCGACGGCGACAGCGACAGCGACAGCGACAGCGACAGCGACAGCGACAGCGACAGCGACAGCGACAGCGACAGCGACAGCGACAGCGACAGCGACAGCGACAGCGACAGCGACAGCGACAGCGACAGCGACAGCGACAGCGACAGCGACAGCGACAGCGACAGCGACGACATTACGAAGTCAGGAGCCGACGATGACGAAACCGGTCAGCACGGACAGCAGCTTCAGGTACGACGCCTTCCTAGGACCGGTACTGGACGGCGAGTTGTGGCGGCCGTTGGCGACGCCGCAGGCGGATGGGTCCGATTGGGTCTATGCCGAGCCGGACGCCCGAGTGCGGTTCGAGGGTGGCGCGGTCGAGATCGGCGTCGAGCGGTTCACGCGTGCGCACGACAGCGCTCAGTCACCGGACAACGCCAAGCACCTGATGATGTCGACGCGTGCCTTCCCGGTGCCGGAGAACCGAACGGTGACTTTCGCGGTGGACATGGCCGCGCGCAAGCTCAACGGCAGCCCCACCGACTACCGCGACGGGTTCGTCACGTTCAATGTCTTCGATATGCAGTCCCTGCTGGTGTTCGACGTCATCAGCACCGGCACCCGGATCCTGTCCGTGTACGAGCGGCTGGCCGTCCCTGGGGTGGTGGAGGGCGAAGACGCCTTCACCTACGTGATCGACCCGCCGCTGTGCGGGGTGCGCACGGCACCGGACGTCTTCCAGCACTGCGCCGTCTCTCTCGACGCCGCGGCCGGTTCGGTGGAGTTCCGGGTAGACGGCGTGCTGGTGTACTCGATCGCGTCGCTGCCGGTGATCCCACGCGAGCTGTGCCTGGGCATGGGGCTGATGACACTGCTGCCGATCGAGGACGGGCGCAGCGTGTCGTTGCGCGGTCAGGGCATGGTCGGGCGCTGGCGGAACCTCACCTGCCGGGTGGGCTGAGAGCGCTCGTCCCTACTGCCGGCCGGTCCGGGTGGGTGGGTGGCCGGTGGGGTCTGGCGCCGGGTCGATCGGGTAGCGCTGTGAGCCGGTGCTGATCAGCGAGCTCAGCACCCGCCGACGGGTCGGATTCGGCGATCGCCTCGACCAGGTCGGCGTGAAGGCGCAGGCGCCATTGCAGATACTCGGGGTGCTGCTTGTCCGGCACGATCGCGTCGACGTTGTCCTCGATCGTGTCCACGAGCGAGGTGTACACCTGGCGCAGTACGGCGTTCGGCGAGATGTGCGCGATGCGGCGGTGCAGCGCCCAGTCCGCGCGCAGGAACTGCACTGGCGAGTCGAGGCGGCGGGTCATCGTGCTGAGCAGGCGCCGCAGGTCGGCGACGTCCTCGGCGGTGGCGTAGCGGGCGGCGTCGGTGACCACGAGGGGCTCCACCGCGTCGCGGACGGCGATCGCGTCGGCGGTCGAGACGGCGTTGCTGGACAGCGACAGCATCGATGGGCCGATGGCAACCGGTTCGGCGGCTTTCGCCTTGGCGCCACCCTCGCCCGCGAGGTTGCGCAGCACGCGCTGCAGACCCGCCCGGATCGCCTCGGTCTGGCTGGCGGTGAGCTGGTCGCCGAACCACTGCCTGATGCCGCGCAGGTGCGTCGGCGCGGCGCGGCGCAACCGCTCCCGGCCGCGGTCGGTGAGCTCGACCGACAGGTTGCGGCGGTCCTCGGCGAGGGTGACCCGGCGGACCAGGCCGTCCTCGCTCATCTTGGCCAGCACGCGGCTCAGTCCGCTCTGCCCCATCAACGTGCGCTGGTGCAGATCACGCTGGTTGATGGGGCCGCCGGCTTCGGCTAGGTGCATGAGCACCTCGTACCAGGACAGCTCCAGGTCGTGCTCACGCAGCATCTCCTCCGCGAGCCGCTTGAGCAGCCGATCGTTGGCATAGAGCATCGCCCGCCACGCGGCGACGTCGGCCCGGTCGGTAGCTGCCATGCCATCGATCCTATGCGCACACATTGAACCTGCTCCTCGAAGACTTGCGGGGAGCGCCATATTTAGTGCGGTTCAGAGTCAATTCGGCCGGCATGACAGCTACACGCAGATGCGCCAGTTCTGTGCGCACCGCTCACCATGTCCGTATCGGGCGCGGGTTCACAGGCCAGGATCCGCCGGCGGTCACCCGGCCGCACGTGCCGCGCTCCGGGCGTCACCGCCCATCCCGGTGACGACCCGGATCGCCATCGCGCTGAGCATGCGCTGCTTGCCGGGCCCCGGGTGGGCGGCGGCGATCGCCTGGACCTGGTTGTCCGCAAGAACCGTGCTATCCGGGCGTGGTGCGCGCCTTCGGTCCCCTGGTCGTGCAGCACGTCCCAGTCCACCGCGAACTCCTGCCAGTCGCGGATCCCGCCGTCGGCAACATCGGCGACCGCGACCCGGCTGGCTCGCCCCCAGCGCGGGTCAACCTTGCCGTCGGCAGTGACCGGCACACACACCCTCATGCTGAACGCCTCCTCGCCGGGACAGGAACCGCGCCGGGCACGGCACCCGCCCGATCACGATCAAACCAGCCGCAAGAGCCTGCCCGGCATCCCGGGCCCGGATTGGATGCAACACGAAAGCGCGGCCAGGGCGTCCTGTGCCGTGTGGCAGGGGAGGCAGTCAGTCTGGTCGTGCCGGGCCGGGCGCGATGGCTGGAGCCTGGTCACGCGGATATACAACCTGCGGGCGTTCGGTACGTCTTAGGGGTATGGGCAGATCGCTCGCTGCCATCGCGGTGATCGCCGGGCTCGCGCTCGCCGCCTGCAGTTCCCCGCCACCCCGGACGGCACACGCCGTACCATCCCCGGAGAAGTGCCCCGGGAGCGCGGTCGGCGGCCGGGCTGGCGGACCCGCGCAGCGGCCGGGCCTGGAGCCATCGATTGGCGCCGCGGCATTCGCCGGCCACGGCAAGCTGGCGTTCGTGTCGTCTGGACGGCTGTACGTCCTGGACGGATCGGCGGCCAGGCTGTCAGCGACGCTGCATACGGTGGCCGCGCCCGCTGGAGCCGTAGCGCCGGCATGGTCGCCGGACGGGCGCTGGCTGGCCTTCATCGTCGCGCCGCCGTCCCCTTGCCCGGCCGTTTCCGCCCCCAGCGGCACGCTGTGGCTAGCGCGCGCCGACGGGGACGACGCACGGCCGGTGCTGGCTGACGCCGGGCCGTTCTCCTGGTCCCCGGCGGCCGACGTGCTCGCCGCCACCATCACTGACCCGGCGACCGGGCGCACGCAAGCGTGCCAACTCCAGCCCGGTGCGACACCGCGCCTGCTGCCCGGCGTCACCGGGTCGATCTGGTCGCCGGACGGCCGCCAGCTCGCCTTCACCAGCATCCAGTCAAGCCCGCAGGCCGGCTTCACCGGCAGCACGCTGGAGACCATCCCCGCCGCAGGCGGAACGCAGGCAGTCCGCGCCCGGTCAGCTCAGGACGCTCTCATCGCCGCAGGCTGGTGGCCCGACGGCCAGGGGCTGCTGGCCTGGTCCGACCCGCAGGACTCGGCTTCGCTCGCCGCCGACGGCCTGCCCCTGGTCTCCTACCCGCTGTCGGGCACCCGGCCGGTCACGCTGGCGACAACCCTAGTGCACCCGTCGTTCCTCGCCACGACCGCGTCGCTGCGGCTAGTGGCCACTGACGCCGGCAGCGACCGGATCTTGTGGAACGGCAAGACGATCGTCTTGTGCGCGGTGACCGGCGGGTGCACCGGCTTCCCCGGCGAGATGCCCGGCCCGGTAAACCTCGACCCCGCGTGGTCCCCGGCCGGGGAGCCGACGCTCGCTTTCGTGCACGGTTCCGCGTCCGCCCCGCGTCCGCCGGGGTACGGCCAGGCGGCAATCGTGGCCTGGTACGCAACCCGCAGGCTATGGGTCTACATCCTGGGCGGCAACCCTCACCTGATCTCCGGAGCGGGAACAGGCATCGCCGCCCCGGCCTGGTCCGCCGACGGCAGGTTCATACTGTACGTCCGCGACAACGGCCTGTGGCTGATCAACCCGTTCGCAGGCCACGGGAACCCGTCCCCCGGCCTCCCCTCGCAGACGCCCTCCGCATCGTGGGCCAGCTATTCGCCGGCACCTGGCCGGACTACTACGGCTACATGTACTGGCAAGGCCAGTTCGCCTGGCACGGCTGACCGCCGCCCGAACCGCAGGCCGACGAGAGCAGCCAGAATATTCGTTATGCTCGCCGGTAAGCCCTCGAACCGTCCTCGTTCTCCAGGTACCAATTGGGCGGCTAAGTGCGCTCGCGCCCAAGATCAGCAGTCACGTTCCGTAGCCATTCTGCCGTTAGTGATCATCTGCGGGTGGTAGCAAGCAGGAAGTTTCCGGTGACCGTCGGCAGGGGATCTCCACACCTGCCCTGACGAGTCGGTCCCCGAATCCGCAGGTACCCGCCCGATTGCTCATGGTCACGCGGATTGCCGCCATGGCTGTCACCCGCCAGCGAGATGGGACCAGCGGTTCGCCACGACCTAGGGACCACCTGGCCGGGTTACGTGAGCATCATGGTGTGGCTGGGGCGGGGTCGTCAACTCGGGGTGGGGCGGGGCGCTGGCGGCGGCGGTAGG
>WNFC01002553.1_pt1 | contig 45910 bp, 46 predicted proteins | sample 5400541 | NCBI WGS metagenome assembly WNFC01 (sample SAMN13153342, study PRJNA577476) | soil metagenome | isolation source: 120 cm saprolite under Douglas fir tree site 2 hole 2 replicate 1 | place: USA:California | collected 2015-04-18 | reverse complement strand
CCGAGCTTGAATCGGTAAGCGCAGATCGGCGCGCGGCACTAATCAGGAGATTCTTCTCTTCCAGAGTCTTGATGCGAACCTTGAAGATGACCCTTCGACTGCGCTCAGGATCTTCAACACCCCGCACCATTATTGGCTCACTTCTTCCGCGCCCGCTCGCCGTGAGAAGCTTCGCGAAACAGGCTTGGGTATCCGATGGAACCGCGGTCGATTGGGAGTCTACTGCCTGTAGACACGTCTCGACGACCTGCATTGATCTTTTCGTGCTGAGGCCAAGGTTGTAAGCATCTTGCCCCGAGAGGTCCGCATGACCTTCCACTGTGACGAGACTTAATTCCGAATTTAGCGAGCTGCCGCAAACTACGTCTGCCAGCCTGGGTGCGAAGTTTTCTAGGTAATCACGCGCCCCAGATGGCAGGTCAGCCCGCTTCCATTCGAAACCCTCAAGTTTGCGGGGTGGAATCAGGAGAACGCCAAAAGGATCAATCGGATCCTCTTCTGTATCCAAATCAACTCCACTAAGGGCCTTCTTCAGTGCAGCCATCACATCGACGCGCCGATTTTGCGTACCCCTCATTTGAAAGGCCAATTGAGCTTGTTTCTCTTGCAGCGCTTTCTGTTTTTCTTTCAGGGCCTTCTGTTCGATACTTACCGCTGCCACCAAAAGCAGGATAAAGATCACCGCCAGCGAGGTCATCAGATCGGTGAAAGAGCTGGCTAGACTCGCGCTAGCGCTTTCCGCCCGAGCAGGCATCGACGCTATTTACCATTCCTCGGCAGGTATCTGCCGATGATATCGCTGAAAATTTGAAGCGACTCGTCCAATTCCTCGATCGACCCGCTTAGCTTGCTCACCGCCGTACCCATCTGGTCATTAGCAGCCGAGAGCATGCCTTCGAACCCGTTTCGCGATACCTGCGTATAAGACCGCAGATTCTGGTCTAGTTCCGTCAGTATCTGCCCGCACTCAACACGTATACGAGCAAACATCTGTTGGTACGCCTGCATGTCGCTCTGAATCTGTTTCGCCACGTCAGTAACTGCTTGAACTTGGGCTTGGGAATAGCCGGCGGTTTTGCTACGGCGTCTTGGGCGGTTTGCATCGCAGCGGCCGCCTGTGCGGCTCGCGACGTTGCAGCGCTTACTTCGCCCGCAACGGCTTTCAGGTTGTTGGATACCGCCGCGAGTTGGGGGCCACTTTCCTTGAGCTGAAGCATCACGCCGTCCATCGCTTGCGACGCGTTGCCGATTCGGTCGACCAGCGCTTGATGACGGTTCAAAAGATCGTTGAGCTGTTGCGATGTCTTCGCCGTCCAGCTTCCTGCCTGCTCTACTACGGCATTGGCCGTATCAGCTGCCTTCTGCGAGCTTGCGGTCATCGAGATGCTCATTTGATCGCTCAACTCCGTGATCTTCGACGACATGTCGCTCATGGCCGCCGTCAGGGTCGCGGAGATCCCAGCCACCGAGGATCCGGCAGTTTCCGTCATTTGGGTCATCAGCCGACTAAGCACGGCCGTCAACTCTTCGGTCTGGTTCCTGCCAATTGTAAGTTGCTCCTGAGTCATATTCCGGGCGTGTGTAATCACCTCGTTTAGCTGTTGCTGCGACGACTGCGATTGAACACTCATCTGCTGCATTAGCTGCGTTGTCCCGGCTAATGCCTCTGACAGACGATCAAATTCACCGCTCGCCTTCGAGGAAAGTGCCTCGGTGAATCGGTCGCCCATTTGAACGAGAGTCGACGAAAGAGACTGCCGAAGTTCGGTCAGGGCCGAGGAAAGATTCGCTGTAATGGATTCTTGTTTGTGAGCTTCCGCCGAGCGGAGATGAGCGTTCAGGTGCTCTATCGTGGTCAGCATTCGCTCCTGAAGCGGCGCCATGCTCTCGGAAAAGCTATTTTTCAGCTTGAGCGACAGATCTGTATCGAAATTCCGGAATGCGTTCGTTTGTTCGGAAATCTCGCGGTGCAGGTTGGTCAGGATTCCCGCGACAGTGCGCCGCGGGATAAGTTCATCAATTTCATCGACCAAGGCCACGCGGTTTTTTTTCAAAACGATGGAGGATGGGCTTTTTCGGCGAGCAAATACATGCTGGCAGCTAACAACGCCGCGATCGAGGAGACGAATTTCCCGGACAGTCCGTTTATCAATTGCTCAAGTCCAGTAATTTTCTCGCTGTCGTAATGCACCCCCACCAGAGCAAACAAGATTGCGATGAATGTTACCAAGAGTCCAAGGCCGGTGATGATTCCAGGCAAAGCTCGATGAAACTCAAAGTCGAGGTGCGACCCGAGCACGGCCGCCTCACCGAAAGAGACATCCGCGGATTCGGTCGAATACCAGCAGTCCTGACCCGTCAAGTCCCTCTCGACTAGGAGTAGTCTCCGGAAACTTCGCCACGCGGAACGCAGGGGCAAACCTTCGAAGAGCTGAGAAATCTCTTCATAGCCGCGAGCAGACAATCCCCGCCCCATCGCTACGGGCGCAGTGTTATGAGCTATATCTTCTAGCGCCTTTCGTGCGCCGCTTTGAATCGCACATTGCCTTTTTACAGCCCCACGCAAGCGGGAGTGCTGGTATGCTGCGAGCAACACGAGACCAGCGGCCGCCATCCAGCAGAAGGCCGGCGCTTTTATTGGCAGCCAGGTTGGTTCGCGCGTCAGTAGATCGATGCCCAGCACTTGCTGAAGTTCCACCCTTTAGGGCAGGATTGCCCAATTGTAGTCCAAAAAGGGTAGACGATGCACACGCATTCAATATGGCCTTAAGGACGACAATCTCAGCCCATTTCTCGCAATACGGGCGTACGCAAAGCCGGCGGCCAGTCTGGAAACACGCAAGCCCTCAGATATCCTGCCTGCGATCGATGATCGCCGGCGATTGGGAGCCTCGTCGTGCGCTGATGCGCGCGCCTATATCACGGATTGTGCAATGGATGGCTCTTTGAATATCGGGGAGTATCGATCGACGGCAGGCAATAGTTTGGCGCGGTAGTCTTATACGCACGTCGGCGACTCTTTAGTTCGGCGGCGCTGGTTCCACTCCGCAACAGCGATTCTCCTTGAGGAAAACGTAGGGGTTCAGCTGCACGTGATACTCCCTGAGTGACCGAGCTATAGTCCACTTCCGCCGCCCTGCTTGCATTTTTCTATAAGTCTCCCGAAATGAAGCGCCGCGTCATCAACGTGAGCGCACGGCACATGATGAGTCGGTGAAAAAAATGGTTATATTGACGGCCAGAGGAGCTGTTTAATGAAACCGAAACTGCGGCTGGTGGCCGATAGTGCCAGTTCGCGCGAGCCTGTGCCGCCGACTGCGCCAGACGAAAGCGAAGTCTTCGACGCTTATTCTAAAGCGGTTATTCAGGCGGCCGATACCATTAGTCCCGCGGTAGTGAATATCGAGGTGATGCCGCGCGCGTCGGCGTCAACCGAACCCTCGCGAGCACATCCTCACGCGACCGGTTCGGGCTTCATCTTCACCCCGGACGGCTACATTCTAACCAACAGCCATGTGGTGCATGGTGCCGGGCGAGTCGACGTCACCGTTTGGGATGGGCGCAAGATGCGCGCCGACCTTATCGGCGACGACCCCGAGACCGACCTCGCGGTGCTGAGGATCAGCGCAAACGATCTGACCGCGGCGCCGCTCGGTGATTCGAATCGAATTCGGGTCGGCCAACTGGTCATTGCGATCGGCAACCCCTATGGCTTTCAGTGCACCGTGACCGCAGGAGTAATCAGTGCTCTAGGGCGCTCACTGCGTGCACGTTCGGGACGGCTGATCGACAATATCGTGCAGACTGACGCGGCCCTGAACCCGGGCAATTCGGGCGGTCCGCTGATCAGTTCGCGCGCCGAGGTGATCGGGGTGAATACCGCGACAATCATGCCGGCGCAGGGCTTGTGTTTCGCCATCGCGATCAACACCGCCAAATTTGTGGCCGGCCGCTTGATTCGCGACGGCCGCATTGTGCGCGGATATATCGGAATGGCCGGACAGAACGTGCAACTGCCGCGCCGGCTGGTCCATTTTCACAAAGTCGCCGTGCCGAGTGGCGTCATGATCGTCTCACTTGAACCAGACAGTCCGGCCGAACGTGGTGGGTTGAAGGCAGGCGATGTGATCGTCGGGCTCGGCGGCAAGCCGATCGCCGGGATTGACGACTTGCAGCGGCTATTGAGCAGCGAATGTGTCGGGGTCACTACCGAAATCGTGGTGGTCCGGGCGGCAGAGAAACTCGCCCTCCAGATTGTCCCCGCCGAAACACCGAGGCGCGACTAGTCCTCGGTGGTTCCGACGAGGGTCCCGAATGAAAACAGAAAAGACGGTCTTGGCCGTCGCAGGCCACAGCAGGCACTCACCTGACAGCAGGTGTTCGTCCAACCGGCTGCTGAAGGCCGCTTTGTGGATGGTATGGCTCCCTATAGTTGCGGTCTTATGGGTGATGCTGCTCGACACCAGTTATGATTGGATCAGCTCGCCAAGCAATACCAAGGTCATCTCTGGCTTGTTGATTCTGATACTGATGGGATGTGTGGTTATTGCGCTACTCGTGAAAGGAGCGAGAAAGTTGTGGACACGCTGAAGGGCACTGGTGGAGCAGAGCGAAGCGAGCAGACTAGTGGAGCGACGCGGAACGAGCAGGCGAGTCCGCGAGCTGGGTTCAGGAATTGGCTGATGCTGGCCGCACTCTGTGCGATTGCGGTCAATATGGCGGGCTGCTTCGGTTGCACCTATATTCCGCCGGGCTATGTCGGCATCAAGGTTAATCTCTATGGGTCGCAGCGCGGTGTCCAGGATATTCCGGTGCTGACCGGCCGCGTCATTTACAATCCGTGGACGGAAAAAATCTACGACTTTCCGACTTTCCTGCAGTACCGCTCATGGGTACAGAGCCCACAAGAAGGCCGGCCGGTGGACGAGAGCATCACCTTCGTCTCGCTTGACAAGATCCCGGTCAACGTCGACGTAAGTGTCGCCTACCAGTTCCAAGCCCGTGAAGTGCCCGAGCTGTTTATCAAGTTCCGCTCCGAGCCCGACATTATTGCCGATACTTACATCCGCTCGCGTGTACGCGACGCATTCGTGCGCAGCGGTTCCGGTCTCAAGGCGATGGATATCCTGGGCGGCGGGATTGGCAGGCTCGACAGCGACGTCGTTGAGATCGTTGACCAGGAAATGGCGCCAATTGGAATTCGCTTCGATTACGTGTCGGTGCTGAACCGTCCGCGCATTCCTGAGGCAATCCAGGACGCGATCAACAAGGCGATCGAATCGACCCAGCGCGCGCAGCAGGCGCAAAACCAGATAGCGGTCGTCAAGGCTGAGGCCGAGCAAAAGGTCGCGGCTGCCACCGGCGAGGCCAACGCCACCCGCGAGCGCGCCCAAGGCGAGGCCGACGCGATGCTGATGAGGGCGACCGCCGAAGCCAAGGCCAATCAGTTACTCGCCGCGAGCATCACACCCGAGCTGGTGCGCTGGCAACAGATCAAGCAATGGAAGGGCAACGTGCCGACATTCATGGGCGGCCAGACGCCAATCCCATTCATGGACTTCGGCGCAATGCCGCAATCGTCGACGGCAAGCAAATAGCGCTAGCACAAAAGACTTGCAGAGGCGACTCTCAAGCCCGCCCTCTGTCTTAACGGTATTCGTCGCCGCAGTCGCCGATCGCGGTCATCAGATCGCGCGACTTCACCAGCACTTCCTCGAGCTGCGCGTAATCGGCGGTGTCCAGGGTAAACCCGAAGACTCGTTGGTTATCGGCAGTATGCTCGGACAGGCCGAGGCGGGTGCCGACTATTACGCCAGCAACCGCCGGGCGGTCGAGTACATAACGGACGCCGACGTTCGCGATACTAACTTGATGCCTATCGGCGATTCGTTTGAGCTGTGCGAGTAATTCCTGAAACAAACCCCATCCGCCCCACGCGTCGATCATTTGCTTGTACTTCTGCAACGAGGCGGTGTTCAGTTCAGCGCGCCGCGGTTCCGGCTTGCCGAGATATCTTTCCGACAGAAGGCCGCCCAAAACTGTGCCGTAGCTCAGGAGAGTGATGCCGCGTTGCTGGCAAAACTCCGCCATCTGCATCTCCGGCCGGCGATCGATAATCGAGTACTGCACCTGATTGGAGACAATCGGAATTCCGCGCTCGGCGATCGTGCGCAGATGCACGGTGTCGAAGTTGGTCAGCGCGAGGTGTTTGATTTTGCCTTCGTGCTCCAGATTGGCGAGATGGTCGAGCGCGCCGAGATAGCGCTCATCGTCATAGTCCCACCAATGAAACTGCAGCAGATCAAGCGCATCGACCCCCATTCGTTGGCGTGAAATATCGACCGCCTGTTCGACGGTCTCCCGTGTCATTGGTCCGGGATGCGGCACCCATTTGGTGAACGCTTGCATCTCGCCCAGCCGTTCACGTCCGTAGCGAGCGGCAAAGCGGCTGCGAAACTCGCCGATAAAGTCTTCGGCCGGACCGTAGTGGTCGGCGAGGTCCCACGTGGTAAATCCAGCTTCGTGGTACCTGAACATTTCGCTCACGCCGCGCTCCGGCTCAACGTAACCATGTGCGCCGGATACCTGCCACATTCCATTGAGAATACGGCAGATCTCGAAGTCGTCAGTGAATTTGAAACGGGATGATACGGGCAGCATTGGGAACTCCAAAGGCCGGTGTCCAGCCGGATAGCGGACATCGATGCTTTTTCCTGATCTTGTGCTAGACTGCCTCCGATTTGCAAAGAGCAGCACACGCAAATCGAGAAGCGAAGCTGAGGCTATGGGAGGGAAAAATGAGAAAAATCGGACTTTTGCTCGGAACAATCGCGGTTGCAGCATTGGCCGGGACCGTGGGCTTCAATGCCCTCGCGGCGGGCAGCGCCAAACAGGAGATCACCGATCTGGAGCACAAATGCATCGCGGCAACCAGCACGGACCAGGCCGCCTCGCTCGGCTGCTTCGATGAAAACGACATCGTCCTCTACGACTTCATTCCGCCACTCAAATACGCCGGCGCCAAGGCTGTCCGCGGCGACCTCGACAATTTTTTCAACAATGCCAAGGATGTAAAGGGCGAATTCGTCGAGCTCAATGTTGTCACTGACGGCAAGCTCGGAGTCGCCCGTAGCATCCAGCATTTCACCTGGACTACTAAGGACGGCAAGCCGATGGAGGCAACCCTTCGGGTCACCGACGTTCTGCATAAAACCGGAGGAAAGTGGAAGGTTTTCCATACGCACGTGTCAGTTCCCGTCAATCCCGACACCGGCAAAGCCGAGATGAACTTGAAGTCGTAGTGGGACTGACGATCGCCAGTGCAGTTACGATAGCGGCGCTGCGGATAAACACCTCGCCCGCTCGTTTGTACCGGGTTTCAGTCAGCTTGCGACCTCGCGCGGAAATGGAAGTGAGACGCTCAGGACTCGCCGCAGCAAACAGGCTGACGTCGCCCGAATCCCTCCCCCTGACATGAAAGAAGGGGCTTTGTAGGATCGACAGCAGATTCTGTCATCCCGACCGAAGCGGAGGGATCGCGCGCCGTCTACGGCGCGCAGGCGCGAGCCTCTCGCCTTGCTGGGCTGCCTCGGTTGTGCAGAGATGCGATCATGCGAGGACGGGGCCGCGATCCCTCGACTGCCCCTTCGGCTTCGCTCAGGGCTTCGGCTCACCGGGATGACGGACATATGTGGTCTACTTTCGTCCAACGTGGCGGGTCCAACGGACCCGTGATTAACTGATCAGGGAAGAGGAGAGCCTGCCCTGAGGAGCAACGCGACGAATGGGTCAGGTGGGGGTTGCCCGGTTTTGGCATTTTCAGAGCAAGGTCAAGCTGAGAGGTCTTGCAGGAGCAAGCAATGAAAATCGGCGTATTGGCATTTCTCACTGAGCAATCGGGCAATCCGGGCGCGATTGCGCACGAAGCGGAGAATCTGGGCTTTGAGTCTTTCTGGGTGGCGGAACACATGGTGATGCCGAGCCATTACACGGTACATTATCCACGCTCGGCTGACGGCAAGGTGCCGGAATTTTATGCGCACCTGATCGACCCCTTCGTCGCGCTGTCTATCGCTGCGCAGGCAACTTCACATATTCGCATCGGCACTGCTATCTGCCTGCTGCCGGAACGCAACGTGATCGAAACTGCCAAGGCCACTGCCTGCATCGACTTCTATTCCGGCGGCCGGCTGAGCTTCGGAATTGGCGCCGGATGGTTTCCGGAAGAGGCACGCATCATGGGCGTCGATTTTCCGCGGCGCTGGCGTCATCTTCGCGAGTCAGTCGAGGCACTGCGCTCGCTATGGTCGCGCGACGACGTCGGCTATGACGGCGAAATCATCAAGTTCCCACCGGTGAAGCTTTACCCACGGCCGGTGCAAAAACCCGGTCCACCGATCCTGCTCGGCGCGCACGATCCGAAATATGCGTTGCGGCGCGTCGCCCGCTATGCGGACGGCTGGTGTCCCGGCGGGCTCAGTGTCGAGAAGGCAAGCGAGTGTATTCCGCAGATTCGCAGGATGGCGCGTGAGGAATATGGACGAGATCCTGAGAAGCTCGAATTCTCGGTGCTGTTGATGGGTGCTGGTGACGGCCCATCTAGCGACACGATGAAGCGATACGCCGACGCCGGAGTAAGCCGCCTGGTGGTGGCGGCTGCGGCGGCGGCTCATAGCGACGGAGTGAAGGCCGTCCAAGGTGTCGCAGCGGTGGTCGAACGCGCCGCCAAAGTGTAGGGGATGAGACGAGGAGTAGGGCTCTGGCGCCGAGAGCAAGAGTATTCCATGGAATCTCTCCGCTCCTGCTTCGGTCTCCACTATACGCTCCCAATCAGCTCATGGCCCGCGGTGTCGACTGCTTGCAGCATCTCCTCGGCATCTTTCGCGCGCGGTGAGATAATCAGGCGCCGGACGCCCAACTCTGCATATCGTTGTGCCAGGTCGCGGTTGAGTTCGGCCTTGGGAGTAACGCTGATTTCGATTTGGTCGAAGCTTCGGCCATGCTTGTCGCAGGCGGCGCGAATTCCTTTGATACAATTCGCTGTGGCTTCGAGGTCGAGGCCGTAGCCGAACCATCCGTCGCCCAGGCGCGCCGTCCGGCTGAACGCGTAGGTTGACTTGCCGCCGAAGATTATTGGCGGATGGGGTTTTTGGACCGGCCGCGGCTCAGCGCGAACGCCGCGATAGCTTCCTCGGCGCGTTTGCCTTTGTGATCGAACGGCATCCCGACCGCGTTGTATTCGCCCTCGATATTGCTGATGCCGACGCCGAAAATGAGCCGGCCGCCCGATAACACGTCGACCGATGCGAGCTGCTTGGCCAGCACCACCGGATTGCGCAGCGGCAAGATTATTATCCCGGTACCGAAACGAAGCGTGCGCGTATGCGCCGCAGCAAACGCGATCGTGACACACAGATCGACGAACGCCGTGCGCGGCGGCATCGGCGAGGATGGCGTCTGCGGGTCGGGGAGCGCGATATGCTCGCCGCCCCAGAAGCTTTCGAAACCAGCATCTTCGGCCGCACGGGCTACTGCTGCGATAGCGTCGGGGGTAACGCATGGCCGCATATTTATGCCGAAAAGGCCAAACTTCATTTTTTCACTCGTCGGCAGACTTGCAATGCAGAGAGGTAATGGTGTCTCGCAACTCACGTTGTCGAGAGGCGGGAACGCACTGTCCCGCCGATCTGATTTTCTTCAGAGACGAAGGCGGGTAGCATTGCACGCCGCCCGCCTTCATTCGCTTGGGTCTAATGATTAGTTGATTGTGCTGTTCCGCCGCTGAATCAGCGTATCAACGTTGAACTTGAAAATCCGGGCGGCGTTCAACCCCAGGACCCTTGCGCGCTGCTCGTCGCTCAGATGCTGCATCTGACGCTCTATCGACTGCGCCGAATGTGGCCACGACCCTTCGTGATGCGGATAATCGTTGGCCCACAGGAAGTTGCCGACCAGATCGTGCTTGACCGCAAGCTCGAGTCCGATTGGATCGTCCTGGAACGATGCTGCGCCGTGTTCGCGGAAATAGTCACTGGGAAGCTTCTTGAGTTTCGGCAGCGCCCACATATGATGCTTGCGGTAGGCCTCGTCCATCGCTTCCAATGCCCAAGGTACCCACCCGATGCCGCATTCGATGAGAGCGAAGCGGAGCTTGGGGAAGCGCTCCAATACGCCTGACGAGCAGAGCGCGGCCATCGGCTCCACCGTCGGGGCAAGCGCATGGGCGACGTAGTTGATGATGGCGCCGCCATCCTTGCGCGCGGCGCGCGGGTCGCGGCCGGTCGAGATGTGGAACGTGAGCGCGACATCGCAGTCCTGGATCACCTCCCACATCGGGTCAAAGAGGGCCATGTTGTAGTTTGGATGGCGCGCATCATGACCGCCGAAAATCGGCTTGCAGGGCAGGTTGACTCCACGGAAGCCAAGTTTGGCAACACGTTTGATCTCCGCAATCGCGAGTTCCAGGTCGGCCGTCATAATTGCCGCGATGGGCGACATGAAATCGTTGTACTTGCCGAAGGTTTCCCAGGCCCAGTCGTTCCATACGCGGCATTGTGCGGCGCCGAATGTGGCATCATGCGTCGCCCACATACTGAGACCTTTGTTGGGGAAAATTATCTCAGCATCGATCCCGTCGCGCCGATGGTCCTTGATCCGTTCAAGCGGATCCGCGCCGGATGAATTGCGCACTTTGTCTTCGCCTTCGAGATGGCTGTCGAGCAGCCGCGAGCGCTGCATTCCTTCGGCGATTACCCACTTAACGCCGTTGGCATCGACTTCGATTCGCGGTAGCCGCTTCTGATACTCGTCGGGCAGATACTTGTGCCAGAGCCCGCCAGGTTCCTGGCAATGGCAATCGGCCGAGATCATGACATATTTGTTCGAGTCGTCAGGACGCGCGGTGCGCGTCCAACCCTGATGACCAGGGGTGTCAAGCCGCCAGCGGTTGGGCTGGTCCACAGTGGTTGGGGTTTCCTCGATCATCGCTTCCTCCGTAAAGCCGCTTTGGATCGTAGGATCCGTTATCTGTCAGGATAGCAAGGCTAGCGGGCCCGCCGAAACAGCTCCGCGGCCTCCGGTTTGGCCGCGGTCTCCATGCCCTTCCGTTATGTTCCGCTCAGCGCTGGATGCCGCCGGGCGTCAAGGAGCGAGAATTGGGTATCTCGTTCGCGTTTGCGGCGCCGTTCCCGTCGAGCGGATGGATTCACGTCCGGCGCTCAACACGGTGCGCCCGTGGAGCTAATCCTTTTCGGTTGCGGCGGGCCTGGTGTATACTGCCAGCGTTGGAGCCTTAACAAGGAGCTATCAAGCTCAACTGACAAGTGATCATTGATGGAATGGGGCTGGCTGCTTTTCGCCAGAGCTATCATGCTGAGCCGCCGGAACGCCAACCTGGACGAAGTACCTGCCGCCGCTCGACCTGATCTGCAGACTTTAAGTTATCTGGTGCTTGAGGGGCACAGGCCGGTGGCTGCCTTCGCGATGCGCGATGATGCAGAGCATTGGATCGAGGAGTGTGGGCATCCGGCCATGGCGCTGCGTAAGGTGGGTAAGAGGCGCAACGTCGGGTAGGGACGTGATGCAGTGATGCTCGCGAAAAGGTTGTCTGGCCTCGGTTTCAATTGCGTCTCGGGGAACTGCGCGGTGCACTGAACTCCTATCATTGTCCAGCGAAGCTAGGCGGTAATTGCCCGCCGTCAGCGATCACACTTCGATTGGGGGTGCGGCCGCAAACGCGGAGCGCTCGTCCACCCCACCGTGTCCGGTCACACCGTCGCTCCCAGGTTTGTTATTCCAGATGCCGCAAGCCGCCGCTCCCGACTCTGGCAATCTCGATGCAAGGCGTCGCGAGCTGTTCTGTTCCGATTATCTGCCCTCGTTTGGTGAATATCCGCCGCGAAATTTAGTATAGTAGACGCTATCCTGTTTAGGACGCGGATGCGTGAATAGGGGGTACTACGATAATGCAGGCGGACATTGCGGTTCTCGACAGCAACGGGCGCGCCGTGCTGCTCGTGGAGGCCAAGGCGAAAACGGGTACATCCAGGCGGTGGGCTGCGGAATTTCGCCGCAACTTAGCTGCGCATGGGCTGTTACCGAGCGCCAGCTATTTTATTCTGGCTACGCCGGATCATGTCTACCTTTGGAAGGGTCCCCCGAATGTAGCCGAAGCCGTCGAACCCGATTACGATATCGACGCTCAAGCTGTTTTCGCATCATACTTCGAAAAGCTGGAACTGGGACCGAACGAAGCTAAAGGCCGGTCCTTCGAACTACTTGTTGCCGGTTGGCTGAGTGATCTCCAGCGAGTCGACACCGAAAGAGCCGGCCCGCAAAAGAATGGATGGCTGGTTGAGTCGGGCTTGTTGAGGGCCCTCCAAGGGGGCAAGGTGGTCGTCGACACGAGCATCTAGGCCGATGGACATCTATTGTGTCGAGTCGAATTTCGTAGTGCAACTCGCCTTACAGCAAGAGGGACACAGAAGCTGCCGAGATATAGTCGACGTTTGCGAGAGAGGCTCAGCACGCCTGGTCATTCCAGCATTCTGTGTGCCTGAGGCGCACTATGCGTTGATAGGTAAGCAAAAGCAAAGGGACCAGTTGATCCAAGCCTCTACAACGGAGCAGGGCCAACTCTTGCGTTCAGAACGGTACAAAGATCGTTCTCAGCAGCTTCGTACTGCGCGCAGTCTATTGATTGCTGGCATTGCTCGCGATTCCGAGGACTTTCGTAGGTGCAGTGCTACGGTGCTGCAAGCAGCTAGCGTCATACCACTCAACTCGCATGTCTTACGCTCGGCTGCCGAACTCGAAAAGAGCACAGATATGAAATTGCCCGACGCTATGGTCTTGGCGTCGGTTATGGCCGATTTGGACGCGTGCAAACCGGGGGAAGCCTGTTTTCTCACCAGGAACTCAAAAGACTTCGATGACCCCGACGTCGTACATATGCTGGCCCAGCGGGGATGCAAGATATTCTTTAGCTTTGATGACTGTTTGTCCTATATACGGAGCCATCTGAGATAACATAGCCCGCCATCTGAGATAGACCCTTAGATCGAAAGAACGAGGATTAAATCATCCGCACCGCCTCCCTGTCCCGCCAATCTTCTCAGAACCAGCTGCCGTTGCTAAATCAGCCGCAGTTCCTTCATCGCGCCGCGTAGCCGGTCTGCAGGCCCCTGCGACATCGGGGTGAGGGGCATTCGCATCTCGTTGGTGCACTTGCGCATAAACGCGCAAGCTTGTTTGACTGGAATCGGGTTGGTTTCCTGGAACAGCGCGCGCATCAACGGCAACAGATTGAAATGAATCGTCCGCGCGCGTTCGAAATCGCCCGCCAGCGCCGCCGCCGTCATTTCATGCATCTCGTGCGGCACCACATTGGTCGCGACGGAAACCACCCCTCTGGCGCCGATCGCCATCAGCGGCAGAGTCAGCGAATCGTCCCCCGACAACAGGGTCAGCCGATCGCCACAAAGCTTGAGGATATCAGAACACTGATCGAGCGAGCCCGAAGACTCCTTGATACCGGCGATCTGCTTGATGTCACACATGCGGGCAAAAGTCTCCGGCAGGATATTCGACGCCGTGCGGCCCGGGATATTGTAAACTATAAGAGGGAGGTCGACGCTCGCCGCAATCATCTTGTAGTGCTTGTAAATGCCGTCTTGGGTCGGCTTGTTATAGTAAGGCGAGAGCAGCAACGCAGCGTCGGCCCCCGCCTCCCGTGCGTAAGTGGTCAGACGAATCGCCTCGGCGGTGCTGTTGGAGCCGGTGCCCGCGATCACCGGCACGCGCCGCCGCGCCTGTTCGAGAACCACTCTGATAACCTGCTCGTGCTCGGCATGAGTGAGCGTCGCGGATTCGCCGGTCGAGCCGCAGGGGACGACGCCGTCGACGCCTGACTGTATCTCCCATTCGACCAGCTCGCGCAGCGCGGCTTCGTCGACCATGCCGTCCCGAAATGGTGTGATTAGGGCGGAAATGGCGCCGTTGAACATGATTAGGACCTCGTCATTTATAAGTGGGCTCGCGAGCGACCCTTATTTATAAGCGGGCTCCCAAGCAACCGTTATGTATTAAGGGTTCGCAAGCGAGCCTGCTAGGCGTCAACCGGGATCAATTCATCGTCATTGAGCTCGACCTGGCCTCTGAAGACCTCGACCGCCTCCCCGGTCATAAAGACGTGATTGGCGCCGGCGCCGTTTTCACGCCATTCAATTTGCAGATTCCCGCCGCGCAGTTCCACGATAGCTTTGCGTTCAGCCCGGCCAGTCAGCACTGCCGCAACCAGCGACGCACATGCGCCGGTGCCGCAGGCGAGCGTCTCGCCCGACCCACGCTCCCATACGCGCATCCGTAGGCGTTCACGAGCACTTGGCAGGACAAACTCCGTATTCACACGGCGTGGAAAAAACGGATGATGCTCGAATTGGCGGCCGACGCGGGCGAATTCTCCTTCATCGAGTCCAAAGATGCGCTCGTCTGCAACAAACACGATGCAATGTGGATTTCCCATCGAAACGGCAGTGATCCGTTCGACCCGGCCGCCCACCTCCAGCGGGAAATCGATTACGCGCCCGTCATTGCCGGCCGGAATCTCGCGGCCGGCCAGGATTGGCTCGCCCATGTCAACGGTTGCGGCGATAGCACCGCCGCCGTCGACAATCAGCGTTACGGTCTTGATCCCGCAGTCGGTAGCGACCGCGAGCGGGTTTTTATGTCCACTGGCAGTTTCGTAATGGAGTCGAGCCAAACATCGGATTCCATTGCCGCACATTTCCGCGCGGCTGCCGTCGGCGTTATACATCTCCATTCGCACGTCGGCATCAGCGGCCGGACACAGCATGATAAGCCCGTCGCCGCCGATGCCGAACCGCCTATCTGAAATGCGCCGGGCCAGCGCGGCTGGATCGGCGGGGCGCATGCGATCTGCAACCACATAAACGTAATCATTGCCGCATCCATGCATCTTGACGAATGGCAGCTTACGCATCGGGCCCCTCTCGCAGCGGAACTATGTGCTCGCCACGCACGAGATCGTCAAAGTTCTCGCGTTCGCGCACGATATGATAGCAGACGCCATCGACCATCACCTCCGGCGCACGCGGGCGGCTGTTGTAATTCGACGCCATCACGAAGCCATATGCGCCGGCGCTCATCACCGCCAGCAACTCACCCGCCTGTACCTCGGGCAGTTCGCGTTTACGGGCAAAGAAATCGCCGCTTTCACAGACTGGGCCCACCACGTCGGCGATCTGCATTGAAGGGTGCTGATGCTGCTCGACTGGGCGAATTTCATGATATGCCTCGTACAGTACCGGCCGGATCAGATCGTTCATCGCGCCGTCCACCACAACAAAGCGCTTCACGTCTGTTTCTTTGACATACAGCACTCGCGTCACCAGTATGCCGGCGTTGCCGACCAGCACACGCCCCGGCTCGATAATGATCTTCATCCCCAGCTCGCGCAGCGGGCCGAGCAGCGCCGCGGCATATTCCGCCGGCTCTGGCGGTTCCTCCTGATAAGGAATGCCTAGACCGCCGCCGAGGTCGAGGTACTTTAATGCGACGCCATTGGCGCGGAGATCACGCACGATTGCAGCAACCTTGCGCGCAGCCTCGGCAAACGGCGAAGTGTCGGTGATTTGCGAGCCAATATGGGTGCTGAGACCGGCCAGCTCCAGATTCGGGAGCCCGCGCGCTTCGGCGTAATACTCCCGCACCTGCGAGAGGGGAACACCGAATTTGCTGTCGCGATGGCCGGTCGAGATATGCGGATGGGTACCGGGGTCGAGGTCGGGATTGACGCGCAGACTGACCCGCGCGTTGAGATTCAGACGGCGTGCGACCTCCGACACCCGATGCAATTCCGGGCGCGACTCCACGTTGATCATCAGGATATTGGCATTCAGCGCCGTTTCGATCTCGCTATCAGTCTTGCCCACGCCGGAAAAGACGATCTTGCCCGGGTCGGCGCCTGCCTTCACACATCTCATCAGCTCGCCAGCCGATACGATATCGAATCCAGCACCGAGGTCGCTGAAGAGCCTGAGTACGCTCAGATTCGACAGCGCCTTCATCGCAAAGCAGATTATCGTGTCGTTACCTTTGAAGGCATCGCGCATTACCCGCAAATGCCGGCGCAAAGTGCGCGCGCTGTAGATGTAAACGGGGGTGCCGACCCGTTCAGCGATATCGCTAACCGCCACATCTTCTACAAAAAGCTGGTTGTTCCGATAGGCGAAATAATTCATCTCGTATGTGTGGGCCGAACGCGATGGCAGTAAATGAGCTGAGACCATCCCGTCGGGGCAATGAAAAGCCTTTTTATCACAGCGGGCATACTGCCCGAAACAGCTTTAGGCTCAATCGGCGGGCCTGATCGTGATGGCCCCGGCCTGCACCCAGGACTTGCCGCATATCGCAAAGACGTCCGGTCCAACAGGACTGCTCTTTCGCCTGCTGTGCGACAGACTCGGATCATCCGTTTTCGTCTTTTACGAGCGAGGAGACTAGACTACTGGCCTGTAACGTTGAAAACGATATTGGACGTGTCGTATCGAAACGAATCCGGACGACCCCCACCTAACCCATTCGTCGCTGGCGCTCATCAGGGCAGGCTCTCCCTTTTTGTAATGCGCACGTCGCAGACTCCTTTTAATAATCGCACCTCGCGGACTCGTTTGCTCGGCTGCACTTCTTTCCGCCTAGTGAGTTCGGCTCCGCCGCGTTCCGCCTGGTATTCCCTGGTCAGGGAAGGGATTTCAGCAATACCGAGTTCAATGTTAAAGCTCACTACTTAACACTTGTGCCACAGCAGACGGCGATGCAATTAGCCTTAGGTTGACACTGCATCAGGCTCGCCTTATTGTCGGTTGTCGATTCAATTCGGCCGACGGAGGTTTATGGAGATCAGAGTCGAAGGTTCCCTTGACCAGGCGATGCGCGTGCTCAAGCGCAAACTGGCCAAGGAAGGCGTTTTCAAGGAGATGAAGAAGCGGGCCTTTTATGAAAAGCCGAGTGTCCGCCGCAAACGTAAACGTTCCGAAGCGCAGCGTCGTCGTCGCAAAGAGCAACGCCGCCGGCGCGCCTCAGCTATCTGACCGAAATTCAAAAATCAGCTCGCCGGAGACTCAGCCCACGGCGCATGTTCCGTCCGCCGGTTCTGAGAACAGCGGGAAATAGCCGGAGCTTGAAGACTCAGCCTGCCGCAATTCGCCGAATGCTGTGCCGCCCTGCATCCGCTCAGCGAAGCCCCGTAGCCGATTAAATGAACCAAGGTGGTTGGGCGACTCATGGCAACGGTCGCCACATCAAGGTGAGCTGCTCGCCCCTCACATAGCAATCAAGGTCAAAGTGTGGTAGACCAAATGCGGCGCGCAGTGCGCGAAACTCCTCGACCAGCCGCTGTACCCGTTCCGGAACCACCTCAGCAGCGTTATCGCCCAAGTCCCAGGGTTCCGTTCGTGCGAGGGCAATCGGCAGACACCCGTTGCGCTGATGCTCACGCGAAGCGGCGGCGCCGAAATCAACCTTTACGCACCGCAGGCATAACACCACCGGATGGCATTGCGCCTGAGCCTCGATGAATGTGGCCACTGTGAGGCTACATTCAACCCATGCCTCATGCGCACGCGCAGTCGAATAACGCCGAATCGCGCGCGCGAGTTTGTTTAAAGTCAATTGGTCGGCGCGCGCAGCGAAGCTTAGGATAGTATCGTCGCTGGCCTCCGCCTGACAGCCCAATTGTGCGGCGAGGAAGCTGCGCAGATTGATTGGCAGCCTGCAACTTGAGCGAGTTTCGGCCTTGGGCGCAATACGCGGTAGCGAAAAGTCGGCTAAGGAGAGATTTTGCTTACCGGACGCACGAGGAAGCATCCGCGGTATTGACTGAGCCGCCTGACCTGCCCGCGAGACGTTTGCGCCTCTTCGCACCAAAGGTCCGGTCCGCAAATTTCAGCCTCCGTGCAGTTCCTTGCCGAGGCGCCTCTGCATAACGCTGCTCGGCTTCATTCCCGCTGCTAACACTGAACCAAGCCGTGTCTATCCGTTGGCCCAAGCGCGAGGAGCGTGGGCACTCTCCAAGCTCCGGTCGAACTGCAACCAACTCTGTGCTTTTCCGCATCAACCCCCCCACATCAAGCAACTACGGTCGCGCACCTATTAAACTTCAAACGACCCGTGACAAATCGCCGCTGGCGTCGCAGCGCGTTTAGAGCGAATCACTTCGTTCGCGGGCCGCAACGTTCAGCCTACCAGTAGCCGCCGCGCCAAGCTCTAGGTTTGGTTTAGCGCGTGCGCAATCGCCCGGCAATGGCCACAGTAAAAAAATCTATCCATCAAGTGACTTGACTCTGATTCATCGGCGTGCCTTTTTTCGGACCGGCAAGACTGCTTCTATAGCGGCGCTATGAGGTCAACTTATGGATGTCGATAGCCTCTTCAACACGCCACTTTGCCGTCGATTGAATATCGACTATCCCGTTTTCCAAGCGGGAATGGGGTTTGTCGCACATGCCGAGCTTGCCGCCGCGGTCTCGAATGCCGGTGGCCTGGGATGCCTCGGTTCCGGCTCGATGACCGCCAAGGAATTAAAGAAGCAAATCCGTCTCTGCCGTGAGCTGACCGAGCGGCCCTTCGCCGTCGACATACTTTTTGCGGAAGTTAAATCGGACCCGGCCGAACGCGATGCAGTCCGCTACACTGCCAACGTCCAACAAATTATCGATGTTACTTTGGAAGAGCGGATCCCGGTAATTGTTTCAGGACTCGGCAATCCTGCGGGGATTATCACCGTGGCGCATTCCCAAGGCGCGGCCGTAATGTCGCTGTGCGGCAACGTCAAACAGGCGCGCAAACTCGCGGCCTCGGGCGTCGACGTGATTATCGCCCAGGGGCATGAGGCCGGGGGCCATACCGGCCGGATTGGCACGCTAACGCTGGTACCGCAGATTGCGGATGCGGTGCGCGTACCGGTGCTGGCGGCTGGCGGAATCGCCGACGGCCGCGGGCTGGTGGCGGCACTCGCATTGGGTGCCGAGGGAATCTGGATGGGCACCCGTTTCGTCGCTTCAGTTGAGGCCTACGCCCACGTTAACTATAAGAACAAGATCGTTGAGATCGACCAAGAGGGCACTACTATTACCCGCTGCCATTCGGGCAAGCCCTGTCGCCTGATTCGCAACCGGTTCACCGATTCGTGGGTCGGGCGCGAGAGTGAAATTCTGCCGTTCCCATTACAGTCGATGCGAGTCGGCTTCAAACTTGCCGAAAAAGCGCGTTACGACGGCGAAGTCGAAGAAGGTGGGCTCGCCTGCGGCCAGAGCGCGGGAATGATCGATTCAATCAAATCGGCGGGCCAGATCGTGCAGGACGTCATGGCCGAAGCGGCGCAGACGTTAATCGCCCGCTTCGAACGGCCGTGGCAAGCGGTTCAGGCGGGAGGCTCCGCACTCGGCGCCTAGAGACACAGAATTGGAGGCAGTGGAGACCTTGAATGGAGGATTTTGTTTCTTCGCTCACTCCTCCTTTCTACTCGCTTCTGATGACGGTCTCACTCTTATGCTAAGCTCTTCGCTCAGACAGGATACTCGACACATTGCTAAAGGAGTTGAGGTACGCCGGGTGACGTTCCGGCGCCGAGCGGCCCGTGCCAGTAACTGATTACAAAGCGACCGTTAAGCTACCCAGGACTGATTTCCCGATGAAGGCGAATCTGCCCAGGCGCGAACCCGAAATGCTAAAGCGCTGGGACGAATTGAACCTTTATGCGCGGATGCTGGAGGTGCGCAAGCACGCGCCCACGTGGATTTTGCATGACGGGCCACCTTATGCGAACGGCCGCGTCCATTTGGGAACGGCGCTCAACAAAATACTCAAGGATTTCGTTGTGCGGTCCCGCTCGATGATGGGCTGGTCGACGCCTTATGTGCCCGGATGGGACTGCCACGGCATGCCGATCGAATACAAAGTGTCCCGCGAGCTCGGTGAACAGGCGCGCACGATTTCCAAACTCGAGCTGCGCCGGTTATGCAAAGCGGAAGCGGAGAAATGGATCGAGCTGCAGCGCGGAGACTTCCGCCGTTTAGGGGTGATTGGCGACTGGTTTGATCCTTATCTGACGATGAACCCCGAGTACGACGCGGCCGAAATCGCCGTACTCCGCCAGATGGTCGAACGTGGCTACGTGTATCGAGGGCTTAGGCCCGTGCACTGGTGCTTCAGCGATCGTACCGCACTCGCTGAGGCTGAGGTGGAATACGACGAGCACGTCTCGCCGTCAATTTACGTCGCCTTCCTAATCAATTCGCAGCTGACCGACGCGGGCGCGCTCGCGGCCAATCCGTCTGACCGGGCCGAACTGGCCGCCGCACACAAAGCGGAGAGTCTGTTCGCTGTGATTTGGACGACGACACCGTGGACGCTGCCCGCGAACCTCGGCATTTGTCTCAACGCCGCCTTCGACTACGTCGCGCTGAAGTCGGGCAACCGCTATTACGTGATCGCCGCCAAACTGGCAGACGCAATCGCAAAGGAATGCGGCTTGAACGTCGAGCGAACTATTCCGCTCGACCGCGATGCGCTCCGGCAGTTCGACGGCCGCGATATCTTCCGGCATCCCTTCGTCGCTCGCGACGTGAAGCTGATGTATGGGGATCACGTCACCGCCGAAACCGGCACTGGCCTGGTGCATACCGCCCCCGGTCATGGCTACGAGGACTTTGTGGTCGGCGCCCAATATGGGCTTACTCCGTACACGCCGGTCGATAATCAGGGTCGATTTACCGTCGAGGCCGGCGAGTGGGCCGGACAGAACGTGTTCCAGGCCAACGACGGGATTGTCGAACAACTGCGCAAAACCGGGGCACTGCTTTGCGCGCATCAGTATACACATAGTTATCCGCACTGCTGGCGATGTAAGAATCCGCTGATATTTCGTGCGACTGAGCAATGGTTCCTGAACGTCGATCATCGCGAGCTGCGCCGGCACGTAATCGATGCGATTGACCAGGTTAATTGGGTACCGCCGTGGTCACGCGAGCGAATTCGCAATATGACCGAGACCAGGCCTGACTGGTGCCTCTCGCGCCAACGTGCCTGGGGTGTGCCGATTCCGGCGCTCCGGTGCGCGCATTGCAACGAGATCACCCTCGACCTCGAAACTATGAAGCGGGTCGAGCAACTCTTCGCGCGTGAGGGCTCGGATGCCTGGTTTGCGCGCCCGGCCTCAGATTTCGCCGCACCCGGGCTCGCGTGTGGCAAATGCGGTGGCACTGCATTCGAGAAGGAAGAGGATGTACTCGACGTGTGGTTTGATTCGGGCTCATCGCAAAATGCGGTGCTGAGCCTGCGGCCCGAACTGACGTGGCCGGCTGACGCCTATCTGGAGGCGGTCGAGCAAGCACGCGGATGGTTCGGCTCTTCGTTGGTCTGTGCCGTGGCCGAACGCGGCGCGGCGCCCTTTCGCAACGTTATCAATCATGGACTGACAGTTGACGAGCAGGGGCGCAAGATGTCGAAGTCGCTCGGCAACTCGCCGGACGCGCTGGAGGTGGTCGAGCGTATTGGAGCCGACGTTTTGCGCCTGGTATACGCGTCGCTCGACTACACCGCTGAAATCGCGCTGGGCGACACGATTTATTCGGCGGTCGCAGAGGCCTATCGCAAAATTCGCAACACTTGCCGTTATATGCTGGGCAATCTGTATGATTTCGAGCTCACCCGCGATGGCGTTGCCGTCGAGCAGATGCTCGAACTCGACCGCTTCATTCTGACGCGACTCGAACGGCTGAAGGCGGCGGTGCTGCGTGCCTTCGAGACGTATGATTTCCAAGCCGGTTTTCATGCCATTCTGAACTTTGTCGTGATCGATTTAAGCTCGCTCTATATCGACGTCGCCCGCGACCGCCTCTATTGTGCGGGCGCCGAGTCGATCGAACGGCGTTCCGCGCAGACGGCGCTTTACGCAATGCTTGACGGATTGGTACGAATGCTGGCGCCGCTAATCCCGTTCACCTCCGACGAAGTCTATCTGCGGATTCCCGGTAGGACCGCCGAAAGCGTGCACCTGCTGACTCTGTGCGAAGCTAATCCGCACCTTGCCGATGCAACGCTCGAAGCACGATGGGAGCGTTTATTGGAGCTGCGCGAGCAAACCCTCAAGTTACTCGAACAGATGCGGCAGTCGGGCACGATTGGTGCGCCGCTTGAGGCGCGAATCGCCATCGGCGTCGAGGGCGATGGGTGGGCGGATACGCTCCGCACAAGCCGCGGCCTGCTCAAGGAGTTGTTCATTGTCTCCGACGTTGAGATCCTGCCGGATACTGAGGTCAGGGAGTTAAGAGCCAAGGCCGATGGCGCGCACGAGTTCAAGTCTGACGGCCGGTTCGCAAGAATCAGCACAAGTCCGCCGGCGGTTCTCGTCGGATGGCGAGCCGGCGGACGCAAATGCCAGCGATGCTGGTGTTACTATGACGACCCGGGAGATCCCGACCTGTGCGAGCGATGCCGCGCCGTGGTGCGGGCCTGACGACGCGATGGATACGGCCTTGGCCACCGACGTGGCGGGGATAGGCACGCCTTCGTGGTCGTTCAGCCGTCTGTGCGCGATGCTCGGATCGATCACGGTACCGATAGCCGGACTGGACCAGTTGACCAAACTTTATATTGCTTCTTATCTCCCGCTATATGAGACGCGGGCGATAATTCCGAACTGGCTGGACCTCACTTACACGTTAAATCCGGGAGCGGCGTTCAGTTTGTTTGCCACCATGCCGGCGCCGGTACGCAAGGTTTTGTTCCTGGTACTCTCATGCGCCGCGACCGCTGTGCTGCTCGTGTTATTGGCCCGGCGCGCAACTTCAGTGGGGTCAAGCCTCGGCTTCGCTCTGATCCTCGGCGGCACAATCGGCAATTTGGTCGATCGGCTCGCCCGGGGCCGGGTAGTCGATTTCATTTACTTTCATCATGACTCATTCAGTTACCCGGTGTTCAACGTAGCGGATAGCGCGATTACGATAGGGGTCGCGATTATTCTAGTGGGGAGTTTCCTCAGTGGCCCGGCGCCGGATCGTTCCAACGCCTGATAGCGCCCTTTGCCCATGGCTCGAACGATTTAATTAATTGCCAGCCAAGCCTCTCTCCCGCACAGCGCTGAAGTAATTCCTGCCAGTCTCGCCTGAATCCACCGCTTTGAGACATCCCGCGCTTCCGTCTGCGCCCCGAACCTTTAGCTTGGATTTAACTTAGTGTTCATCGCCACTGCATTCGCGTAGTGCAGGCAGATGCTAAATTCATAGTCAAACGCTGAACCATTCAGCATCAAAGGAGGGTTTATGCTGAACTTTATAGTTCGAGTGATCGTCGAGCAGTTAGTTGCGCGGATTCTGGCAGTCGTGATCGCGGCAATTTTATAGCCTCGCATTTTACGACTAGCTGGGGCCACAAGAGCCCTGCACCAGCCGATGAATCCCCCTCGCGGCTGGTACCTGTCTGCTATTTTTTAGTCCGCCCTGTCACATTGTTTGATGCCGCCGATTCCCGTTGTGGACGTCTCCAGACGGCGGCGCATCGTGAGCACTGCCGCCGGCCGTTAGAAGTCTTAGCAAGGTGCGGAAAGATTTTTCATAAAGAAATTGGTTGTTCCGCACCCTGCCAGAGGCGCGTCGCAGGTCTTAACTCATTCTTAAAACGGCTGGCAGTAGCAACGTCGTCGCGTTAGTATCTTTGGGTCTGGTTGAACCTTGCTTATTTGCAAATTATGAGTTTCGACTGGCGGAGGGGGAGTTGCAATGCGGCTTTGCATCGGAACTGCCAAGGGAATCATCGTACTTGATCCTGATCGCGGCGGGATACCGCTGATGGTGCTGGCGGACCCGGCCTCAGTTTGGTGTATGGCACAAGATTGCGAGGAACCGGATACGCTCTACGCAGGTTCCATCCATAATATCCAGGCCGGCAGTGCGCGCGGAAAAGGAGCACTGGCGCGCTCCATCGATGGGGGACGTTCCTGGCAGGATATTACTCCGCGATATGCGCGCGACGAAGAAGTTTGGGCGATTGCGGCGGCACCGGACGTTAGCGGCCAAGTGATGGTGGGTACCTCGCACGCGCGGATCTTCCGAAGCGATGACAGTGGCCGCAGCTTTCACGAATGCAGCTCCTTCCTGAAGTTGCCCGGACGCGAACGTTGGACTTTTCCGTCGCCGCCCCATATCCCCCACGTTCGTTCGATCGCGTTCGATCCCGGCCAGCCCGATACGATCTACGTTGGGGTCGAGGAGGGCGGGATTTTCCGCTCCTACGATCGCGGTCAAAGCTTCGAGCCTGCCAATCATAACATTTATCCGGATATCCATTGCTTGATGGTCGATCCTGACGACTCCCGCCGGCTCTACGCGACTACCGGCCGCGGGCTCTACGTCAGCCCCAACGCGGGCGCGTCATGGCGCCTCGTCAAGGGGTTGAGCCGCTCGTATACGATCCCTATCGTGGTACGGCGCGGCCGCGAAGCTGCTGTCTACACCGCCGCGGCGGCGGGTCCTCCGCCGACCTGGTCGGTGGGACCCTTCGGCGCAGATGCCCTGATGTTCCGCAGTAACGATCGCGGCGAAAGCTTCCGCCCGCTCGCCGCGGGTGACGGCTCGACTCATGCCACGCGCGGAATGGTGATGCGCTTGCGGGAAGATTCCTCCGGCATGATGCTGGGCGCGATGAGCGACGGCAGCCTGATCCGCTTTAGCGATAGCGACGAGAACATTGCGGTGATTGCCGAGAAGCTTCCTCCGGCCTATGACTTCGCCGCAATTGCCAATAGTTAGGCACGGCGGCGCGCCGCAGCCAGCCAAGCTTCTAATCGACCTTGAGCTTGATACGCAGGCGGTTCATGACCGCCTCCGGGACCAGTTCCGGCAGGCGCTTACCATAGCCGGCGACCTCTTTAATCAGGCGTGAAGCAGAGAAAAACAGTTTGGGGTTGGCAAACAGGAATATCGTCTCGATAGTGCCTTTCATCTGCTTGTTCATTTGCGCCATCTGGAGCTCGTAGTCGAAATCGGTTACCGCCCGCAAGCTGCGGATTATCACGCTCGCGCCGATCCGTTCGGCATAGTCGACCGAGAGCCCGCTGAACTTGTCGACCCGTGCACGCGGCTCCAAATCGCGGATGCTCTCGCGAATCATCTCGACCCGTTCGTCAGGCGAGAACAGCGCCGAATCCTTATGAGGGTTGTATGCGATGGCGACGATCACCTCGTCGAAGATCGCGACGCTGCGCCGGATGACGTCGATATGACCAAAATGTATGGGGTCGAAACTTCCCGGGTAAATCGCCGTGAGGGTTTTGCTCTTATTCACCATTCGGGTCTTTTCCATTCATCGCGGCGTCGGAGGGCTGCGGTGCCCTGCCTGTCGGCGATACGCGAGTGTCCTCGCTCGTGCCACCGCTTGGGAGCCGCCGGTACAGGGCGATCCGATGATCGCCGATTTTTGCAACGTTGACGCATTCCAACGCGGCCGCCACTGGCGCCGGAGCGCGATGGAACTGCCGCGTAACTAACAATCCATCTGGGGCTAATAATCCGAGATGGGCGATCAACGCAAGAACTTCGGCGGTCGAATCCGCACCGAAAGGAGCATCGACAAACACGAGTCCAAAGTATTCGCCCGCTTCGGCCAGCTCCGCGAGCGCACGGCGGAAATCGGCGGTGATGATGCGTGCACGTCCGGCCAGGCGCAGTTGCGTCAGATTGAGGGACATTGCGCCAGTTGCCTCGCGCGCTCGATCGACAAAAACCGCGTGCTTGGCGCCGCGCGACAAGGCTTCCAGTCCAAGTGAACCGCTGCCCGCGAAAATATCAAGTACGCGCGCACCCGCGATCGCGTTGCGCGATGCCAAGCGGGAAAATATCGATGCGCGCACCCGAGCAGTCGCCGGCCGGGTATCCCGGCCACGCGGTGCGGAAAGCCTGCGGCCGCGCTCCTGTCCGCCAATAACGCGCACGTTAGACATCCATAGTATGACCGTTAGAGGCGCCGAACTCCGTGTTGTCCGAAAAGCCGGACGCCACTATCCACCTCAGCAGATTATCGAGTGTTGCAGCCCGCTATGGCGCCGGCGTGCTTGAGTCGGACAGGGCCGCTGCAACGTCGGGACGAGTAACGACAATGGCATCTCAATCTCTATATGTACTACTATGATACATCCACTCTGCAAATAATTTTTCTCCACGCGTGGGCCGAACTGAATAAACGGCATCGGAATCGACCAGCAGTTCCAACTCGTCGGTTTATTGTGGCCGGGCTGGGAGGCTCCAGCAATTTATTCCATGGATGCTCTTTTGGCCCGCATTGTCTTCTTCCCTCGATTGCTCCTCTCCCTTCGCTGAAGGCAGATAAAAACTGGCGCGTCTATTGCTCGGACTATTACTAAGAGGATGGGGAATCCGGTGGCAGGCTGGTCAAAGTATAATGAAGCGGGTGTTGTTAACCAGGGGTGTTTACGAGCCGGACCTCGATATGGCGCGCGTGATAGCGCGGCTGAGCGGCGGGCGAGTCCGCCGTCTGCTAGGTTCGATTTTCCGCAACTTGCAGGGCCCTTATAAAATCGACACACCACGTCGATCAGTCGATCGCGAGCAACAACAGTATTCGCCGGACTACGAATGAGCCGATTCAATTTACGGCGCCATCATTCGGTCATTGCTGTCAAAAGGTTATCGCCGTGGCCATAAATTGAATCTCATTGTCGGCCATTGGGATCGAGACATGTAGCAGTTATGTTTGCTGCCGTGACAGCCATGAGCCCTGTAGCATAGTGAGTATTAGTTTACTTCCAAGCTCTGTTCTTCCGTTCTTCGACAGCGAGCTAGTGACGTACTCAGGGCTGGTCAAGGATGAGAACTTCAGACTGATGGTTGGCCGTATCGAGCCGCACCAGGTAGGCCGGCAAACCACTATCCTTGAGCACTACCTTGGTGCGACCGTTGCAATGACATCGCGCAACCAGGCCGTCGTTGACGCGGGTGAAGCGGTCGAGATTGAGCGCAGCGTTGGCCAGTTGATCGTCGCCCAGCCATAGAGCAACCGTGCGCTTGCCGATTTCCACATTCGACACCATCAGGTTGCCGCCGACGGTCATGCTTTCTTCCACCCAACGGCGAAATTGCGGCTCGCTCATATTCTGCTGATGTCGGAACTGATGCGACAGTTGCGAAATCGTGGGCGCCAGCGCAGCCTTGCCAGCGGGCGCTTCAGCTTCACGATTGACGATGGTCCAAACCTGGCGGGTCCAGCGGGCCGCTAACTGGGGATTATTGCCGGGCAGAGCGCGATAGCGGAGAATCGCGTCATCGGCCCGGGCGACATCCTGTTGAGCCAGCGCCGCGTTAATCGTTTGTGTGAGGGCGTCGCGCTCCTTGCGCGCGACCTCGGAGAAGGTCGCCCCGCTTTCACTGCCGGGCTGCTTGAGCGCTGCGGCGCAGCTACTAAGCTGACGCGTCAGCGGATAGGTGGGGGTACCGATTTGGTGCTCGGTGCGGCATAGCCCGTCCATCACCAGCCGCCGTTGACGGGGCGAAAGTTCCTCGGGTTTCGTTGCCGCAGTCGCGAAGTACTCATGAGCGGCGACGTAATTACCGGCGGCGACTTGATGCTGGGCGCGCGCGAGCGACACGTCAGTACATCCGGCAAAGAGTCCGAGCGCGGACAGCATCGCCGCCGCTAGCAGGCGGAAACAAGCCTTCCGCACCCTGCTTTTCCCTCTCTGTAATTTCCCCCAGAGGGGGAGAACAAAAGGAAGGAAGACAGTTTTATCGCAGGGCGCAGAAAGACTTTCCATTAGCAAATAGGATTCTCCGCGCCCTGCTAGGGGTTGTGGGGCGAGCCCCGCTATTCTCGCTTTAGACGCGATTAACCGACCGCGAAATAACTCCGCGGCGCGAAAAGTGCGGGCAACCAATCTACTCATCCTATTATCTCTCCGACGCAGGCTGCGACCGGCTGGGGTGTACCATGCTGTCTGAATAATGCGCGGGTGGCGGGCGGACCACCCATGGCATCCGGCTTGTCTACTCCGCTTAGCGTCTGCTTGCAACTATAACTCACAAACACAATCAACCTAATCAATTAATGTCGGGCGAGTTGCTGAATCGGCTGCCACTTGCAGGTATGGTAGACGGGATGAAATCGGTGGACGAACAGCAACCGGTGGCTGCGCGACATGTACACCAGACGGTCGTCCCGCTGCTTGAGGCCGCCGACGCTGTGGTTTACGCGATGGTTGGTGTGGTGTTTTTTGTCGCGGCGCTCGGCATGCTCGGGTATAGCGTCATCGCCTTCCCCGCCAACCTGCGCGACACCGGCTTTGGCTTGGCCGTCGTCACACTGGTCAACGACTTACTGCTGGTCATGATTATCATGGAGGTACTGCGGACGGTGCTGTCCTATCTCCAGGAGCGCGGCTCGTCGTTACAGCCGTTCCTCTTCATCGCCGCAATCTCGGCCACCCGGCGCATTTTAGCAATCGGCGCCCAGATGAGTGTGGCGGGCGAAAACATCCCACCGGAAAGATTCCAGAAAGCCATGCTCGATCTCGGCGCCAACGCAGGCGCGATACTCGCAATCGCGGCCGCGCTCTATTTGCTGCGGCGCCGTCCGTCGACAGATGCAGACTAAGTGGCCTGTAACGTTGACAACGATATTGGACGTGTCGTATCGAAACGAAGCCGGACGACCCCCACCTTCCCTCCCCCTGGTCAGGGGGAGGGATTTCCCGCGATACCGATTTCAATGTTTACAGCCCACTAGAAGTTCGACTGACAATCCTCATTCGGCGACCGGCGAAGAGGTAATTCAAAATGGCCGAGCTTAGTAATTTGAAGCGGCTGGCAGGCAAAGTCGCGATCGTGACCGGCAGCGGCGCCGGTATTGGCCGGGCCGAAGCGATCCTGTTTGCTACCCAGGGCGCCAAAGTGGTCATCAACGACATTGCCATGAAGGATGGCAAATCTCTCGCCCAGGCCGTGGTCGACGAGATTCGCACGGCAGGCAGCGAGGCAGTTGCCAACACCGATAACGTGGCTGAATTTGAGGGCGCCGCGCGCCTGGTGCAAACCGCACTCGACTCGTTCGGCCGTCTGGATATCGTCGTCAACAACGCGGGTATTACCAATTTCATCCCGGTCTATGAACTCGCTGAAAACGACTGGGACCGCATGATGGCGGTGCATCTGAAAGGTTCCTTCGGCACTATCCGGTTTGCCAGTCCGATCATGTGCAAGCAACGGAGCGGAGTCATCATTAACACCGGCTCCGAATCCGGTCTCGGCCGTGTCTTTGGAGCAAACTATTCGGCAGCAAAGGAAGGAATCATCGGGCTCACCCGTGCCGTTGCCAAGGAACTCGGCCGGTTTAACGTGCGCTGCAACGCCATCCGTCCGCGCGCAGCGGGCACGACGATTGGTGCAGGCATTAAGCTCGACAGATTCCTGCCGGTAATGCGTGCGCTCGGCAGATATTGGTTCGGCCATCGAGCGCATATCTCAAGTTCACCGGAAGTATTCACGCCGGGGAAAGTTGCACCACTGGTGGTCTGGCTCTGTACCGACGCGGCGTCCAAGGTCAACGGCCGCGATTTCTACGTCGGCGGTAATGAAGTCGGGCTTTATCCGGAACTGGAACTGGAGCGTCTGCTGTATCGTGAAAGCGGATGGGATCTGGACGCGCTCGACAACTCCGCGCGCGATTCGCTGATCGGCGACTTGACCAACCGATATCTGCTCGAGGGTTTCCCGGAGTTGCAGAAATTTGATGACAGGCAAATCAAATAGCACGGAAGATTTACGAAGAAGTTGCAATCCGCCGCAGCAAGAGTATCCAGCCGCCGCGGTCCATGTCAGCGATGCGGCGCCCCCGAAAGCCACGTCCACGACGGTGCTCGTCATAAAGGAATCGCCGAAATTTGGGCCTTGACCATCCGGAAGTGCCCGCCTGCAGGCGGCTGCGGGGGCGTTTTCAAATAATAGCGCGCCGCCCGTAACTGGGCATGTGAATCTGGTGCTATCGCACGACTCTACCGTCGTTCCCAATTTTTACCGACCCCGGCGGGGGCGACGCTGCATAGCAGCCCTCCTTGGTGGACGAAAAATAATCGTGACCAGGGCCTAAAGAGGCCCGACAATTCCACATCATCGATCCACTGTGGTTATGAGTTGACTCCCAAGCTTTGTAAGCGGGCGAGTTCATCCAGGCCTCGATGCTCGGGTCGAGGCGTTGTGCGTGCGGGAGGTGATGGCGCCTATGGAATCCCCGAGGACCTATCTGGGCATCGTACCGCTCAATGTTCTTTAGGCCTTCCGTGGCCGGCGGGAGAGGCTTTGATATGGAGACGCTGCCCACGCACGGGTAGTTACTGGCGTTCGGCAGGCACTTGGGCAGGTCGTTGGAAATCCCGTAAACGGGCGGATTATCCAGGCCCGGAGGGACTGGCGCCGCATAGTCCGCGTTGCCAGACGCTGCTGGCGACGGGGCCCCGGGCATGTCCTGCGCCCAAGCGGCCGAACTGACTACCGATACAGCCAGGAGGACGAGGCCCGCCGCTATAAGGAGACGAACAACCGATTGCGTAACTCTCGTGTTCATTATTCTTGTCTGAGAATGTTCATGGGGCGCGCGGGTCGACCGGTCGGCGCCGTGCTTGTGGATAGCTGGCGTTGGGGTAATGAAGTCGGGCTTTTATCTGGAACTCGAACTGGAGCGCCTGCTGTATCGCGAAGGCGGCTGGGATCTCGATGCGCTTGGCGGAACTGGGCTCGACCCTCTGATTGGCGATTTGACCAATCGATATCTGCTCGAGGGTTTCCCGGAGTTGCAGAAGTTTCATGACCTGTGACGAAATAGCGCGCAGAAGCTACGATGGAGCGTTAGTCCGCCGCAGCAGGAGCAGGCGGCCGCTGCCATCTAGCTCCGTGGGATCGCTGCGCAATAGCACTCGGTAGTGGACGCGAAAATTCGCCGGCATCAGCGGCCATTGTTCCTCCGACCCAGTGATCAGCTCAGGGGGAGCATCCACCGAAACAAACTTCACGTCACGTCCGCTATAGAAGACAAACGCATAATCGAGGCTGCCGAAATAGTAAATCGTCTGCGAGCCCGCGCGTTCCCGCACGCCCGCAGCGAACCCCTTGGACGACAGCGTGTTGGCGATTGCGGGTTCGATGACCAGGTTGACGGCGAGCGTGATCGCGACCATTCCCGCAGCGATTCCTGCGACCATCCGGTCCATCGAGGGCCCGTGCGAAACCAGCATGCGAGCACCCACGGCCAGCATTGCAAGCGGGATCAGAACGGTGGCCAACCAATGCTCGCTCGCGGCAGAGCGCAGGGCCAGCGGCAATTCCCTCACCAGGATACCGAATCGCGCCAGTCCCCAACGTAGCGGCTCGGGCCAAAAAAAGAGCATCGCGCAGCCGATCAGAGCTGAAACTGCCGCCGCGGTGAAGAATGCGCCGGCGGCGCGGCTGAATACACCGGTCCAACGTTCAACCACCGATGACGGGAACTCGCATGTTTCAGAGAGTATTACTGCGACGATCACGCTGAGTGCTGGGTAGAGTGCAAGGAGGTAAACGCCTCGCTTGCTGTGCGGCAGATTGTAAAAAACCAGAATGGTCAGGACCCACACCAGCAGATAACTGAAGCGCCCGTCAACTTTAGGCGGCTGTTTCCAACATTGTACCGCTGCGAGCACTGCAATCGGTGACCACGGCATAAACCCGGCGATCAGCGCTCCCTCCATATAATAAAAGGGATGCGCATGACCCTCATTGAACCCGCGTCGCGCGAATAACCGGTAAAGGTTCTCCGCGAGCAGTTGCTTGTGTACGAATGCAGTCCCGCCGCTAATGATGGCCGCGAGATACCATCCCCCGCCGATTACTCCGACGAGCAGCGCGCCCTGTCCGAGCTTGAGTCTGTGTAACAGCTCCGTCCGTCCAGTCAGGGTCAGCCAGACGGCTGCCACCAATACCGGCAGAGCGAGGCCAATTGGTCCCTTGGTCAGCACCGCACCGGCGATTGCCAGATAAAGCAGTGCGGTTCGGTTACTCAGTCCTTCCGCAATGGTGAGGAACTCGAATAGCGCGACTTCCAGAAAGAAGGTCAGGGTCATGTCGACCCGCGCGCCGGCGCCGGCCTGCAAATATTGGCAGCTCGTGCCGAGTAACAGCGCAGCGATCAGACCCGAACGCTCGTCGAAAAGTCGCCGCACATAACAATAGCAAGCGATTAATCCGAGAATTGCGAAAACCGCCGACGGCAACCTTACCGTCCATTCATTCACATGCCCGGCGGCACGCGACACCAGCGCGGCGAGCCAATGCATCATCAGCGGCTTGGATGGCACTTCGACCCCGGCACGCATCGGCAGGATTACGCCGCCACCGTGCGCGATATCGAAAACTGTTACCGCTTCACGCGGCTCGCCTTTGGTGTAAAGCGGATAGCCGCCGAGATTAACAATGAAGAGCAGCACGCCAAAGGCCCCAAGGAGCGGAATCGCGAATGATGGCGGCGCGAGACGCTCGAGCAGACCCGGCGGTTGAGGCAGGGCCAAGTCGGCGATACTTTCCGCGCCAATTCCATTGCGCATTAGAGTATTCAAACGCCGCAAAATGCGGTATCGGTCTTCCGCGAAGCGATTCCGGCCGCTTACCTTGAGTGGTTCATTTTCATCCGTTGGGCGGGCAATTAACATAGCGGCACGAGCCGCCCGATGCAGCCTAGATGCGGAACAATCTGATGGCCGCCGCGATGACGCCGCCAGCTCATCAATCTCGTGACGCAGTCGCGGCCGGACTCCTTTTTGCCATTAGCAACGTAGCGATCAGTGCGCTGCAACCGGTGATTACCCGTTACGCGGCGCTCAGGATCGATCCACTGCTGTTTTGTGCCGCCTCTGTGATGATCGCAGCCGGATGCGCCGCGACGATGCTCACCTTCACTGGTGAAATAGGCTCGCTGTTGGACCTTCGTTACCTGCCGCGGCTGCTTGCGATTTCGATGGCTGGAACGGTCGCTACAACGCTTGCGTTAATTTACGGGCTGAGAAAAATCGATGCGGTTGCGGGAGTAATCCTGCTCGAAAGCGAGCCGGTCTATTCGCTGATACTGGCGACGGTTTTCCTGAAAGAGCGGCCATCGATGCGGCAATTGTTCGCGACCGCAACGATTCTTGCAGCGATCGGCTATGTGTTCGGCGCGGGCGGCGCGTTCAGGCCCTTACACGCTGCTCTGCTGGTCCTGGTAACGCCGCTGTTTTGGCAAAGCTCGCATGTGTGGTCGCTTGGGGTGATGCCCCCGCTCACGCCACGGGTGATAACCGGCGCCCGCTATGTATACGCGGCGATTGCCCTCGGCGTGATTCTGCTGGGCTTCGACCATCGCTCCGTCGCAGCCTTGGCCGTCCCAGCGGTCATCGTCCCCATCGCTTTCACCGGTGCGTTTGTTTATTTCCTGGGCTCATTCACCTGGTACGGTGCGATAAGCAGGCTGTCGTTAGCGTGGACTACGGCATTGGTTATTCCTGCCGTGCCGGTCGTCTCGTTGATCTTCGCCATAATCCTTCTGGGCGAACATCCGGGAGCCCGCGAAGCCGTCGGAATAACAGCCGCAGTTATCGGAATTCTGGCGCTGGTTCTTGGCTCAGACGCCCGCCGTGATGTCGTCCCTGCGCCGGCGCTCTACGAATAGGACACCACGGGTCGCTATCCTCAGCGCTCTTGCAAGGCCGGGCAGTTGACTTGCGTGTGGGCACTGGTCTTTGATTGCGGCGAAGAGAGCGCAAGGTATGGCGCCTTGCGCCGCAAATTGCGGAGAATGAAACCATGGCTCGATTGGTCAAACACGAGGAGATGGGTCCCTACGAGGTTCCGGAAGGAACCGAGCTACCGGTATGGGTATGCGGGTGCGGATTATCCAAGAACAAACCTTACTGCGACGGCTCCCATCAAAAATGCCGCGACGAAATGAAAGGGGAAGTCTACAGTTACAGCGACAGTGGGCGCACCCCAGCGCCTAAATGATCTCTTAATAGTTATCGTTGTTCCAAAACGGCATGGCACTGACCTGCGCGGCGGGACCGGCAAGCTCCGTCCCGCCGTGGTATATGGATGCCCTCAAGCCCGGTGAAGGAATACTGCTACCACGAAAAGCGCCAACACGATCCGATACCACGCAAACGGTTCGTAGCTCCGTGTTCGCACGAATCGAATCAATGCGGCAATCGCAATTAATCCGAACACTGCCGCAGCAGCGAAGCCAATCCAAATATCGTGAGAGATCCCGTTGGCCACAAGGTGACGGCCTTCCACCAGACCCGCACCGGCGATTATCGGCGTGGCCATGAGGAAGGAGAAGTTCGCCGCATCTTCGCGTGTCACACGTAAGATACGCGCCATCGTGATGGTGGAGCCCGAGCGGGAGACGCCGGGCACGATTGCAAACGCCTGGCTCAGTCCAATTAACAACGCGTCGAGGTAGGTCATCTCTTCCATCGACCGCCCTTGTGGTTCGACACGATCGAAAAACCACAAGGCCAGCCCTAAGAGCGCCAAGGCCGCGGCGATCAGCAAAGGTGAACGAAAAATGGTCTCGGCCTGCTTCTCGAATAAGAGTCCGATAATCGCTCCCGGAATGGAGGCGACCACGAGCAGCGACAATAGTCGCCGTTGCGGTCTATCACCGTTCACCAGCGACGCACCCATCGCAAGCCATTGGCGCCGATAGTAGATCAGGAGTGCCATCAGTGTTCCCAAATGGAGCGCCACATCGAATGCCAATCCTTGGTCGTGCCATTTCATTAGCCACGGCACCAGGACTAGATGAGCCGAGCTTGATACTGGCAGGAACTCGGTCAAGCCTTGAACCGTGCCCAAAACAAATGCCTGAAGTTGTTGAGCCATGATTGTGAATGTCGCCACCCGGCAAGTTCAAGAAAGAGTCGCCACAAATCCTCTCTATCTGAAATTGTGCGAAACCGCTGCAATATTCGCTAAATAGTCGAACCAGCCTACTGCGCCGCGTTATACATCCTTACAGGCGAAATCCTTTTCAAGTTTGGGTATCGTCAGCCAGCTCTGGGCGTGATAATCTATTTGTACCAATCGGAGAACTGGATGGATCGTGGTGAAAGTGCTTGGCAGAAGCAAGCAACGTCAATAAGATAAAAGGTGTCGGGACTGGAGACGAGCCCGTTCCGCCCGGCAAGGTTAAGCAGGAGGCTCCGACTAGATCTATGGCTCGAAGCTCCGGAACCAAGGTAGTGCCGCTGAGGGATTCCAATGCCGTCGACAACCAGGCTGAGACGCTAGTTGGGGCGAACGGGTTGGCGAAGCAGCTCGACGAGCCTCGGCGGTTCCCCTTGGTGACGACCTTGCCACGCTTACCGGTGATGATCCCTGACGAGATCCTGGATTACTACGGCTGGGTGTTCTGCCAAGGCGGTTTTCTGAATCTTCATATGACCTTCGAGCAGTTCCTGGCGGTAGTAGCAGCGGTAAGCCCTTCAGGCCTGTGCCCCGAATATGACGATTCGAGCACGACGCGAGTCTCATAATACGCGCCCTGACCTCTCTCCCGGCAAGAAACTGCGAGACAGCCAAGCGTAAGCCGTTCCGGCGGTTGGTCAAGTGCACGTTGAGTTGAGGCCAAAAAAGTAAGGCTCGTAGGAACCTGCAGCAGGGTGCTCGATGGTGCGGAAGGCCTTTTTCCGCAACCTGCTAAGGGACCGGCGATGGCTTAAGTAAACTATTGCGGACCCAGATATTTTCGAATGCCGTCACATCGCTCTCCGACTTAAGTCCATTGTCCTTGGCGATCTGGTGCCAGTTGTCGGCGTGGCCGGTGACACGCCGTGCAAGCGCCTTAAGATCTTCATTAGGCAGCAAGATAAAATTGACGCCGCCTGAGCTTGGCAGTGCTGATTTTGGCGGAAACTGGGACGCCAGTTCGTCAATTTCCTTGAACAGCGCGAAGTGGTTGCTTGCTTTATAGCTTGCCAGTTGCTCGTCCGGTATACCTTCAGTCCGCACGTTGACGATGATCTTACTACGATGGCTGGTTTCGGGCAGGGCCTGGATTTCGTAGCGATAGCGGGGTTTCTCGCCGATTATCAATGGGAACCATCCGGTCGGCGTGTTGATATCGGCCGGCCGCCAACTGGTGACAATCGAATTGTCAGGCTGCACCTCGAACAGGATGCCTTCGCCGCGCAGCGCGTCCTCGGTTAATTGCAACGCGTCGGCGGCCGGGTACTCGACGACATGCTCCTCGCCCAGAGCGGTGTCGGCGGCAGTATAATGTTCAGTGTAATGTTTGTAGCCGACGTAGCATCCGGCGACGGCTGACAAAGCGCATACAACCGCCGAGAATAGCCAGGACAGCAAAGAGTTCCGCCGCATGCTCACCGAAGCACCAAGAAACCATGAGCAATTTGAGCAGTGCAAGCGCTGTTGAGAGATTTCTTCTGAAGGAGTCGTAGGCTCGAAGCTATCGAGATCATAGAGGGCCGGCATCAGCACTCACATATAGCTTCCTGCCGCGGGCAATGCGAAAACAGAGCCACGAATTATCAGCATGAGTGAAATTGCCGATCGATATGTCGTCGCCGTGGTCGGAGCCGCAACTGCGGGCTCGGAGATCGCGCGGATTCTGGCGGTGCGTGGCGTCAGGGTGATCGTTATTGAGCAAAACCCACGTCCGTACGGCAAAATCGAGGATGGGCTGCCGCGATGGCACGCGAAGCAGCGTCAGGACGAGTACGAGGAGATCAATAAACGCCTCGACCACCCGAGCATCGAGTACTTGCCACTGACCCGAATGGGTCAGGACATCTCGTTCGACGAATTGCGCACGGGCTGGGGATTGAGCGCGATTATTCTGACTCATGGCGCATGGCGCGACCGCCCATTTCCAGTCGAGGGCGCCGACGAATTCGTGGATCGTGGGCTCATTTACCAGAATCCCCTGATTTATTGGTTCAACCACCATCCGGAAAAGTCTTACGCCGGACCGCGCTACATGCCGAGTCCGGGCGCAATCGTGGTTGGCGGCGGTCTCGCTTCGCTCGACGTAGTCAAGGTGCTGCAACTCGAGACAACACTCGCCGCTCTTCGCGCGCGAGGTATCGACGCGGACATGCTGAGGCTCGAGCGCGAGGGGATCGAGCCTGTAGTGAAAAGCTATCAGCTCGACTGGGCGCAGATGGCCATCGCGCCATGCAAGCTATTCTACCGCCGCCGGGTGCTGGACATGCCGCTGTCGGATATTCCGTCCGATGCGCTGCCTAAACGGGCCGAGGCAATGCGCCAGGCGCGTCTCAAGATTCTCGACAAGGCGCGCCGTAAATATCTGTTCGAGTTCGAGGAACGGCGCGTGCCGACCGGACTCATCGTCAGCGATGCAAGCCTGGTTGGAGTTCAAATGAGCCGAACCGAGGTCAACGATGGACGGGTACGAACAGTTTCTGACACTGAGGAGCCGGTCCGCGGCCCATTGACAGTCAGTTCGATCGGCAGTATTCCGCAACCGATTCCCGGTATCCCTCAGCGCGGCGAAGTCTATGAATACATTGACGCCGCCATAGGCCTGTTGATGGAAGGCCGGACCGCGGTTTACGCGGCGGGCAACGTGCTCACCGGCAAGGGCAACATCAAGGATTCTCTCGATAGCGGTACTAGCGTGGGAACGCATGTGGCCGAGGCATACCTGGGAGTGGCCGACGACGGCGGCCGAGTCTCATTGGCCGACAGCGCACGTCAAGCGGCGCATCGCGAGGGGGAACAAATCGCCGCAAATATAGCTGCCCGGGCAATGCTGCAGCCGGACGACGTGACTCGCATTATGGATCGGGTGCGAGCCCGTCAACTCGCGGTCGGATATGAGAGGAATTACCGGCAATGGATCGCGCAGGTAACGCCGCCCGATTTGCGGTAGCAGTAGCATCAGCAGTCAGCGTTCAAGGGTAGCTTTCAGCAGTCCGCGGTCAGCTTTCAGCTTAGAGAGCGAGCACGAGGAATTGGCTCGGTAAATCACGGCGATGCAACGCATGCTGGCCTCCCTGTAACAAAAGCCGAGTGCTGATAGCTGAACGCTTTTTGGCCGAAAGCTCGCTTAAGAAAAACTTTGCCTCAGGCCAGCACCACAGCTAGGCTTGAGCCACAGACCATTAAAGGGGAGGCATTTCGTTGACTACCGTATTTGCCTCGGTAGAGGACGATTTTTACGGATGGCTGATCGATCAAGCGGCTGCTCTGAAGGGCCAGCGTTACAATTCGCTGGAGTGGAAACATTTGAGCGAGGAGCTGCAGGCCGCGGCGCGTAGTCTGGAGCAGGGTCTCGAAAGTGACCTGGAAACACTCCTGACTCATTTGTTGAGATGGCATTACCAACCGAGACGACGCGGCGGAGGCTGGCAGGCTGCCATTCAAAACGCGCGGTCGAGCATTGCCGATCGGCTCGATGATTCACCCCTGTTGGCTCGCAAACTGAATAAACTCACCAGCCGTGCCTATCGGAAAGCACGCCGATCGGCCGGGGCGGCGATGGGGTTAACCGAAGGTCAATGGGAAGTGAAATTTCCCCTATCCTGTCCATGGGACCGCGGCAGCTTCACACGCCCGGACTTTTGGCCGGAGAACGAGGATAACTGTGATGCAACGGACGGAAGGGCCTAACACACCCGCGAATTCGCGACTGGCACACTGATCTCGCCATCCCGCAGAAATCCCGGGATCGCCTTCTGCCTCTTGTCACCGCGGACCCAACGGGGAGTTTTGCTTCAAGTCACGGGTGGCGTTAGGCTTGATCTACCAAAGTGCAGGAGCAAATTGCGTGGACGAGCTCGAGCGGATCGACCCGGAGATTTATCGGCTGATCAAGCTGGAAGAAACCTATCAGGTCGAATCGGTCCGCCTCATCCCGTCGGAGAACTACGTCTCCAAAGCCGTGCTGGAGGCGACCGGGTCCGTGCTGGCCAACAAGTACTCAGAAGGCTATGCCGGACGCCGTTATTATGAGGGCCAGCGGTATATCGACCAGATCGAAACGCTGGTGACCGAACGTGCCAAGAGCTTGTTCGGCGCCGAGCATGCTAATGTCCAGCCGTATTCGGGTTCGCCGGCCAATCTCGCCGTGTATTTTGCATTGCTCAAGCCGGGAGAGGGGTTGATGGGTCTGGCGCTGCCGCACGGAGGCCATTTGACGCATGGCTGGTCCGTGAGCATTAGCGGCAATTTCTGGCGCCCGATTCATTACACCGTTGACCGTGAATCGCACCGGATCGACTACGACGCGGTGCGGCAGCTTGCACGCACCGAACGGCCAAAAATGATCGTGACTGGGGCGACCGCTTATCCACGCCAGTTCGATTTCAAGGTTTTCGGCGAAATCGCCCGAGAAGTCGGGGCTTATCTGCTCGCCGATATCTCCCATATCGCCGGTCTGGTCGTCGCCGGCGAGCATCCTGACCCCGTCCCCTATGCCGACGTGGTAATGACTACGACGCATAAAACTTTGCGCGGCCCTCGCGGTGCGATGCTTCTGTGCCGCAAGGAATTAGCCCAGCAAATCGACAAGGCGGTCTTCCCTGGTCTTCAGGGCGGACCACACAATCATACCACCGCCGCGATCGGGGTTGCGCTGAAAGAGGCTGCTACACCCGCGTTCAAGGAATACGGCCGTCAGATCGTCCGTAATGCAAGAGCATTGGCCGAGGAGCTCCTCGCGCGGGGCTTTCAGCTCGTCTCCGGCGGCACTGACAATCATTTGATTGTGGTCGATCTGACCAACAAAAAGGTGATTGGCAAGAAGGCCGCACAGGCGCTCGACCGCGCAGGCATTGTCTGCAATTACAATACGGTCCCCTTCGACTCACGCAAGCCGTTTAGTCCGAGCGGAATTCGACTCGGCACGCCGGCGGTGACTTCGCGCGGGATGAGGGAGGCTGAGATGAAGCAGGTTGGCGCCTGGCTGGATACGGTTATTGCAAATGTTGATGACGAAGAGATGATTGCTCGCGTGGCCGGCGAGGTCCGCGAATTTAGCCGCCACTTCCCCGCGCCAGGACTGGTTCAGGGTTGAGGAAAGCCCGTTGTATTTGGGTGCTTTCGCTACTCCGAAGAATTGTTGTCATCCAGCCGCAGCGCTCTATCGTTCCCGAGTGTACAGCGGAAATCGCTCCGCGTAGATCCTTCGCTTTGCTCGGAGTTTGTGAGCGAATTGATTTCGCGAAAAAATCAGCCCTTGAAAATGCTTATGTTTTCTCCCCGAAGGAGGACTTTGGCCAATTCGTTCACAAACTCTCAGGATGACAGAAGGGGACCGAATTTGGTGAGCTGCCATGATTAGCGTAGACGAAGCCCTTAAGCTCGTGCTCGACAATGTCGCGCCCCTCGGCGTTGAACGCACCTCGATCGTGGATGCGTTGGGACGCGTGCTCGCCGAAGAAATCCGCTCATCGCGTGATATTCCCGGATTCAACAACTCGGCGATGGACGGGTACGCGGTCAGGGCCGCTGACATCGAGGCTGCCAGCGAGCCGCATCCTGTCAGGCTGAGAGTGCTCGAGACGGTCGGAGCCGGCGTGATGCCATCGCTGCGGATTGACGCCGGGCAGGCGGTGCGCACGATGACGGGTGCGCCTATCGCCGACGGCGCCGATGCAATTGTACCGGTGGAGCGCACACGGGGCACCGAAAACGAAGTAGAAATCCTGGCACCCGCCGAGAGGGGTGCATTCGTGCGTCCGCGTGGCGAAGACTTGAAGCGCGGAGAGCTTGTGCTCTCGGCTGGGAAGGCTCTCAGTGCGTCCGACCTCGGCATGCTGGCGTCGCTCAATCGTTCAATGGTGGACGTGCATCGACGGCCCCGCGTCGCTATCGTCGCGACGGGCGACGAATTGGTCGACGTCGACACCGTTCCCGTTGGGGCACAGGTGATTAATTCGAGCGCCTATGCGCTTACGGCCGCTATCCGCGAGACCGGGGGCGAACCGATTATGCTTAAAGTCGCACGCGACCGTCCCGAAGAAGTGCGCGCGCGTCTGGCCGAGGCATTGGCTTTTGACGTGGTGCTGACCACCGGCGGGGTTTCGGTTGGTCAATTCGATCACGTGAAGGTCGTGCTCGACGAATTAGGATTGCGGCAACTATTTCACGGGGTTGCGCAAAAACCTGGACGCCCGCTGAAATTCGGCACGCTCGGTGGCAAGCCGATTTTCGGATTACCGGGCAATCCGGTTTCGACCATGGTCTGTTTTTATCTTTACGTGCGTCCCGCCCTGCGCCGAATGACCAGCCGCAACGATTTGGGTCTGCCGCGGCTCATGGCTCGCTGCGCCAGCGATATCCCCATCGCGAACAACTTGACCGAATTCGTACGGGTCACGCTGACGCGCAGCGATGGCGAAGTCCGCGCAACACCCACAGGAAACCAAAGCTCGGGCGTACTGAGTTCACTCTCCCGGGCACACGGCCTTTTGATTGGCCCGGCCGCGGAGCGCGTGCTGAAGGCTGGCAGTCACGCCGCGGTATTGCTACTGGATGGTGGCGCGGCTGCCGATAGCGAGGCATACTTCGAGGAACGCCAGCGCATCGCGAACTGAATCAATAATGTCAGCCCACAGCCGAATATCGCGGAAACAAAGATAATCGCCGACAGCGACACCGATGGGTGTAGCCAGAACGGTATAATCCAGAGCTCGACGGGTGTGTGGAAATTGCTGCTTAGGATGAACACTAGCCATAGGACGAGAGTCAGTACGAACCAGAACCGCGGCCATTTCCAGAATTTCGGCATAGATAAGAAAGCTTGGATGTAGTGCCGGCCGTTGTCAACGTGGCCTGTCTTCACTCAACCGCATGAGCTTTCGGATCGGACAAGGCTTCGATTTCCATCCCCTGATCGAGGGGCGCCGATTGGTCCTCGGCGGCGTTGAGATCCCGCATTCGCACGGATTACAAGGTCATTCGGATGCCGACGTGGCGGCGCATGCGCTGGCCAATGCGATCCTCGGCGCCTTGGGCGAGGGTGACCTGGGACGCCAATTCCCCGATACCGACGAACGTTACAGGGATGCTGACAGTATCAAATTGTTATCATCGGTATGGACCCGGGTGGTGGAGTTAAACTGGCGCCTGGCAAACGCCGACATTACAATTTTGGCACAACGGCCGAAGCTCGCTCCATATCTTTCTGCGATGCGGAGGACCTTGGCGGCGGCGATTGGCGTCGAAGAATCGCGCCTCAATGTAAAAGCCTCGAATCCCGAAGGGCTGGGTGCGCTCGGCCGCGGCGAGGGCATGGCCGCCGCCGCGATTGTATTGTTGGAAAAATAGTAGGACAGGCGTCTCTGCCGATAGCCTGCCCTGAGGAGCCACGCGGCGACGAATGGGATGACGCGCGAACGTCTCCGCTCGCGCCACCATCTTGTCTTGATAGCCCGGAATGATGCGAATCGGATACACACTTGAGTTGCTCCAGAGTTAGTGGTGGCGCGCAGCGCGCATCTCGACAGGCAGGGACGCCTGTCCCACTTAAAAGAGGCGGGGCCTGCGCAGTTTGTTCTAATTCACAGCGATTTTTCGCACAGAGTTGAACCTATAGATGGGCAAATCGATTAACTATTCGATGCGTAGTTGATACTATTTCATCAGGAAAAGTCGCCTTAATAAAGTATCACCTGCTGTATTTCAACGTTGCCGCGCGCTGGGCACTAAAGCTTGCCATGGAAAGGACCGGTCGCGATTCATGGATGACGCTAGTAAACGAGCTGCTCTCAGCAAGGTCCCGGAAGTCACCTTATCCTTTTGGATCATTAAAATCGCTGCCACGACGCTGGGAGAAACCGGCGGTGATTCTGTCACTATGACGCTCAATTGGGGCTATCTGGCTGGCACCATTCTCTTCCTGAGCTTGCTCGTCGTACTGGTCATGGCGCAAACTTTCGCGAAGAAGTTCCACCCTTTTCTCTACTGGGCCACAATCGTCGCCTCGACCACCTTCGGCACTACCATGGCCGATTTTGCCGATCGCTCTTTAGGTATCGGCTATACCGGGGGCTCGACACTCTTGTTTGTCTGCCTCGTCGCCGTGCTTGGTCTTTGGTATTGGTCGCAGGGTACTATCTCGGTATACACGGTGATCACGCCGAAGGTGGAAGCCTTCTACTGGGCCGCCATCACTTTCTCGCAAACGCTCGGCACGGCGCTCGGCGACTGGACGGCCGATACCGGCGGACTTGGCTATGAGCGTGGCGCGCTCGTCTTCGCAGCGGGCCTGGCGGTGATCGCTGGACTATATTTCTGGACGAATGTATCGCATGTGGTGCTTTTTTGGAGTGCCTTCATTCTCACACGACCGCTTGGTGCTACCGTCGGCGATTTTCTGGACAAGCCCGTAAGCCAAGGCGGTCTCGCTCTCAGTCGGCCACTGGCAACGGCAGTCATCGCTCTGTTCATTCTCGTGTGCCTGTTCCTGCTGCCGCAGCGTGCTGGGCAACATCCGGGTATATCTCGTACGGCCGACGTATAAACACGTGATGGCGAATCACAGTTTCTAAGGGTGTGGAGGGAAGCAAGGCGCGGGGTCTTGCAGGCGCGCCGCTTGCCAACCCCGGCCCCAATTGCAGCTCGCAAATCCCCAGGTAAGAGATTTTGCGGCGAATGACGGCTTCCCCGCCTGTCGACGACGCGCGAGCGTCTTCGCTTACGCCGCCATCCTGTCTTGATAGCCCGAGGCGAATGGCAGTATGCGAGCCCTTAAGAATCAGATTGGTGGTGGCGCGCAGCGCGCATCTCGACCGGCAGTGACGCCCGTCCCACTGATAAAAGAGCCGGGGCCTGCGCTATTCTAATTACCGCGCGACCCAGCCGCCGTCGATTGTCATTGGATGACCGGTGACGAACGAAGCTGAGTCGGAGAGCAGCCAGACTACGCCTTGTGCGATTTCTTCCGGTTGACCCATCCGGCCGACCGGTTCGCCTGCGGTCAGCTCCTGCTCGGTGAAGCCGCCGGTATCGATGATCCGTTCGACCATCGGCGTGCGGATTACGCCCGGGCAGACGCAATTCACCCGAATATTCTTCGCCGCATATTCGAGCGCGGCAGTACGCGTCAACCCGACGACACCATGCTTGGAGGCGTTGTAAGCCGGCAGCCGTTCAAAGCCGACCAGTCCGGCGACCGACGCGGTGTTGACGATTGAACCGCCGCCCTGCTTGAGCATCTGCGGAATTTCGTACTTCATGCAGAGCCAGACGCCTTTGAGATTGATCGCGATCGTGCGGTCGAAGGTTTCCTCGGTGGTTTCGACGGTGGTCGCCATGCGGCCTTCGATGCCGGCGTTGTTGAAGGCCCCATCGATGCGGCCGTAGGTTTCGACCGTTTTGGCCACCATCGCTTCGACCTGCTTCGTCACTGACACGTCGGCGTGGATGAAGCTGGCCGTACCGCCGCTGTCCTTGATCATTTTGACCGTGCGCTCGCCGCCTTCCTGAACGTAATCGGCGATCATCACGGTCGCGCCTTCCTGAGTGAGTTTCAGAGCCGTCGCCCGGCCGATACCCGAGCCACCGCCGGTGACCAGCACAATTTTGCCTTGAACAAGCCCTGGCATTTAATACAGCCTCCGACCAGTGTGTAGTAGTGGCTTTATGGACCGGTCCGCCGCAATTTTGCAAACGCTGACGCAAGCAGTTGCTGATAAAGCAGTGGCAAGAATAGCCAAATGCGTCGCGAAATCCTATCGTGCAAATCCAGTCCCGACAACCCTCACCAGGGCGGGCTCCGGGACGGCACATGGCGGGTCGGTGAAAAAATTAGAAATCAAAAGGCGGACGTGCTTTGATGAAGTCGCGTGCCGGGTATCAGAGAAGGACACATCAGCAAAGCCGAGGGCGCAGCGAGCTAACTAACTAGCAGGGTGCGGAAAAACGTATTTCTTTATCAAGAATCTTTCCGCACCCTGCGATAAAACTGGCTTCCTTCCTTTAGTTTTCCCCTCTGGGGGAGATTACAGAGAGGGAAAGCAGGGTGCGGAAGGCCTTTTTCAGCCTGCCAGTCTGTGAGGTGCGTTATCAGATGGATTTCAAAGATACTATCTACGAAAAATCGGAACGGATTGCGACCATAACCTATAACCGGCCCGAAAAAATGAACGCCTGGACGCCGCGCATGTTCGAGGAACTTCACCAAGCCATTGAAGACGCGGAGAAGGACTTCGACATTGGCGCCATCCTCATAACCGGGGCCGGCAGGGCCTATTGCTCCGGCGCTGACATGGGAGGCTTGAATCGGCTCGCGCAAGCGACCGAACATCCGAGCACCGCGGCACAATCGGCGTCAGAGACTCAGGTTGAAGCCGATGGCATGGGGCGCTTCGCGTTCATGCTGTCGCTGAAAAAGCCAATTATAGCGGCGATCAACGGACCCGCGGTGGGGATGGGATTTGCCAACGCACTCTACTGCGATATTCGCATTGCGTCGGAGCGGGCGCGCATGGGTCTTATCTTCCCTCGTCGCGGTCTCGCGATCGAATTCGGCAGCTCATGGCTTTGCCGCGAATTGTTGGTCTTGCCAACGCGGTGGACCTCGCCCTCACCGGCCGCTTAATCGATGCGCAGGAAGCGCTGCGAATGGGCTTGGTGAGCCGCGTGGTTGCTGACAGCGAACTGATGCCCGCCGCGCGGGCGCTCGCTGCCGACCTCGCGACTCAATGCTCGCCGCTGGGTATCTCCTATGTCAAACGCTTCATCTATCAGCATCTTTATACTGACCTTGCCACGGCGCTGCGTGATGAAGCGGAAAGCGCCAGGGTAATGCTGCGCTCACAGGATTTTAAAGAGGGGGTTAAGGC